>OAWF01000278.1_pt1 | contig 40919 bp, 36 predicted proteins | sample 1495411 | NCBI WGS metagenome assembly OAWF01 (sample SAMEA2580150, study PRJEB22360) | human gut metagenome | biome: human gut; feature: human-associated habitat; material: faeces | place: Denmark | collected 2008/2010 | reverse complement strand
GAATAGATAGTGCTGGGGGGGGTGGTGGCGGGAACCGCCATAATGTGCGGATAGAAAAAACTCCCTACCTTTGTTGCCGGGAGAACGCAGCCCGTTCTCGGCAGAGAACGTATGACAATCCTTCAGACCTTTAATCCGGCACAGCCGGATTTTAATATGCGCCAGCATATAGCGAGGTGTACTTTCAGCGGTTGAAAATATTTCCAACCGCTGAAAGTCCCGCCCCGAAAGGCCTTTCGGGGATGTCAGTTCTCCCAAGTCGAACTTCCTAAATTATTCATGTTATGAAAGGTGAAACAAGAATCCGTAGCGCCGCAGGGCGCAAGGTGCTGGCGGACCCGCGCACGCACCGCTATTATCTCTGTCTCAATGACAGTGAGAACGAGAAGTTTCTCACTATGTTTGAACAGTCCGGCATGAAGAACAAGGCCGAATTTATCTTTGCCCGCATCTTCGGCTGAGAGTTCAAGGTAGTGAGGATTGATAAGGAAGCGCAGGAATATTATGCCCGGCTGACCGCTTTCTATCAACAGTTCCGCCGTATCGGAAACAACTACAACCAATGTGTAAAGACCATCCATACCATTTATGGGGAAAAGAAATCGCTTGCCTTCCTTTATAAACTGGCCGAAGAAACCCGCAAGCTGGAGGAACTCTGCAAACAGATTATCGAGCTGACAAAACGATACGAAAAAGAGTATCTCACTAAAAAGGAATAACATCATGGTGCCGAATATCACATCCGGCAGTTCATTCTATGGAGTGATTGCCTATAATAAGATAAAGGTGGACGAAGGTATGGCAAAGGTATTGTGACATCCCAAAATTGCGGCTGACACTTCGGGCAATGTGCCGATTGAACACTGCGTGCAGGCTTTCGAGCCTTACATCGCACTCAACTCGCACGTCCGGAAACCGGTTATCCACATCTCCCTGAACCCGTCCCCGAAAGACATTCTTTCGGAAGAGCAGATGACCGTACTGGCTCAGGAGTTCATGGAAAACTTCGGTTACGGGAACCAGCCCTATATTGCATGGCTGCATGAAGACATAGACCGCAAGCACATGCACATCGTATCGGTACGTATTGATGAAACCGGAGAAAAAATAGACCATAACCGGGAAGCTATCCGGGCACAGAACATCTGCCGTGAAATGGAAGTAAAGTACGGGCTTCATCCCACACTCGGAGAACACGGTGAGAGGGAACTGTCATCCCTACAAAAAGTGGACTATGCGAAAGGAGACGTGAAAGCACAGGTAAAGCATACCGCCCGAACCTTGCTGGAATGTTACAACTGTCACTCGCTTGCCGAATATGGCACTCTTCTGAACCTGTATAACGTAACCGTTTATGAAGTCAGGGGAAGTGTGGACGGGAAGGAATACCACGGTATTATGTACGGAGCTTTGGATGATAACGGACAGCAGGTGGGAACACCTTTCAAGTCCAGCAAGTTCGGTAAGGCATTCGGTTATGAAGCACTGCAAAAGAAGTTTGCCGCTTCTACTGAAAAGGTGAAAAGGAACAGCCTTGCCGAAAGGACAAGACAGGAAGTCATTAAAGCCATGCAGGACATCGGCACGAAAGAGGATTTCGCCCGAAATCTGAAAGAGGCGGATATAGAGACGGTTTACCGTATCAATCCCGAAGGACGTCTGTACGGCATCACTTTCATAGACCATACCAGCCGGACAGTGCTTAACGGCTCGCGTCTGGGCAAGGCCTTTTCGGCCAATGTGTTCAACGAGCTGTTCAACAATCCGGATGCGGACCGTACAAGGCTGATACCACCGCCGGAGCAGGATACACCCCGGCAGGAACGGGAAACGGATGCGGAAGAAAGACAGGAAAGGGAGGAATACCGGCAGCAGGAAAATCGAGGCAACTATCAGAGTGAACCGTCCGGCAGTCTGATTGATACGTCCGCACTCGGTGCCATTGACATTTTCTCCGTACTCATGGAAGATGACCATACGCACGAGTACATCGATCCGGCCTTCCGCTTCGGGCGCAGGAAAAAGAAGAAGCGCAGGCGCAGGCTATAATATAATAATGTATAGAAGAAGTCTAATTTTAACAGTTACAATTATGCAGAATGAAGATGATTTAAGAGGTCTTGCCAAAGTCACGGACTTTATGCGGGCCATCAGTTTTCTATTTTTGGCGATACACATCTATTGGTTTTGTTACGGCTGGCTACACGAAATGGGCTGGACGCTTGATATTGTGGACAGGATACTGTCCAATTTCCAGCGTACCACAGGACTGTTCTCGTCCCTTCTTTACACCAAACTGTTTTGTGTCCTCTTCCTCGGTCTGTCCTGCATGGGCAACCAAGGGGTAAAGAAGCATGAAATCACATGAAGGAAAATAATTATTGCGGCCATAGCGGGGGCCATACTCTTTTTCCTGAACTGGTGATTACTGTCCATTGACGCATCATCCGGTGTATGCGCCATACTTTATACCACGACATTGGCCGGCGGTTTCTTCTGCCTGTTGGCATCCGGTTTATGGATTAGCCGTCTGTTGAAGAACAATTTGCTGGAGGACGTTTTCAATACCGAAAATGAATCGTTCATGCAGGAAACCCGCCTTATGGAAAACGAGTATTCCATTAACCTGCCGACCAAATTCTGGTACGGGAGAAAGGAATGGAAAGGCTGGATAAACGTGGTGAATCCTTTCCGGGCCAGCATGATTTTAGGTACACCGGGTAGCGGAAAATCGTATGCCGTGGTCAATAATTACATAAAGCAGGCAATAGAGAAGTCCTATGCTCTTTATATATACGACTTTAAATTTGATGACCTGTCGGTTATTGCCTATAACCACCTGATTAAGTACAGACACCGCTATAAGATACCGCCCAAGTTCTACGTGATAAATTTCGATAACCCACGCAAGAGCCATCGCTGTAACCCGCTGGCACCGGAACTGATGACGGATATTTCAGACGCTTACGAGTCGTCGTACACCATAATGCTTAACCTCAATAAGTCGTGGGTGCAAAAACAAGGGGACTTCTTCGTAGAATCCCCGATTGTATTGTTTACGGCGATAATATGGTTCTTGAAGTTGTATGAAAATGGCAAGTATTGTACGTTCCCTCATGCGATAGAACTATTGAACAAAAGGTACGAGGATGTATTCACCATTCTGACAAGCTATCCCGAACTTGAAAACTATTTGAGCCCGTTTATTGATGCGTGGAAAGGCGGTGCCAGTGAGCAGTTAATGGGACAGATTGCATCTGCCAAAATCCCGCTTTCCCGACTGATAAGCCCGCAACTCTACTGGGTGATGTCCGGCAGTGACTTTACGCTGGATATTAATAATCCCAAAGAGCCTAAGGTTTTATGTGTGGGCAACAATCCCGATAGAATTTCTATTTATGGAGCAGCTTTAGGTCTGTATAACTCCCGTATTGTGAAGTTAATAAACAAGAAGAAGCAAATGAAAAGCTGTGTGATAATTGACGAGTTACCCACCATTTTCTTTAAAGGTCTGGATAATCTGATTGCCACGGCACGAAGTAATAAAGTGGCGGTTGTGTTGGGCTTTCAGGACTTCAGCCAGTTAAAGCGCGATTACGGAGACAAGGAAGCTGCTGTAATCATGTCAACTGTTGGTAATGTTTTCAGCGGCCAGGTGGTAGGTGAAACCGCCAAAACACTGTCGGAGAGGTTCGGAAAAATTCTTCAAAAGCGGGAATCCATGAGCATCAACCGTAATGATACGTCCACTTCCATCAGCACCCAACTGGACAGTCTGATACCTGCCAGCAAAATCAGTACGTTATCGCAAGGTATGTTTGTCGGTGCGGTAGCCGATAACTTCGGTGAGACAATCGAGCAGAAGATTTTCCATGCGCAGATAGTGGTGGACAATGAAGCCGTACAGAAAGAGACGGCGGCCTATCAACCCATTCCCGAAATCAGCAGCTTTCTGGATGAGAACGGCAATGATACAATGGAGCAACAGATACAGGCCAACTACCGGCAAATCAAGCAGGATATTGTGGAACTGGTAGAAAACGAACTGATCCGCATAGAGAATGACCCGGAACTCAAACATCTGTTGGGAGAGAATGGAAATTAAAATTATAATGACATTAATAGGGAATATATCGAATAAGGTTTTTAGGGTACCGATTTTCAACAATCCAGTTCCTTATTCTATATAAATTCTAATATTGAATAAAAAAAGCACTACTTCTTGTTAATGATACTACAAGAATAGTGCTTTTTATCTTATAACGATTTTCAAAATACCTTTTTAAGTTTCTCCCACAATACATTAGGATTAATTCCGACTCCCAAAGGTCCCATGCCTAAATTAATGGAAGAAAGCAGGCTGCTATTTTGTTTATCAATAGACTCTGCAATATGATTAATTGTTCCCATCAGGTCTGTAACATTTACCATTGCACTTTTTTTTATAAAATTCAACAATTCTATAGAAGGTGGTAAAAGCCCTATTGAAATCAATAAACTAATAGCTGTATTAACAATCTCCGTCCCCCATTCTTTCCTAAACTTCGCACTTAAACAAATTTTCCATAGCAATGATTGTGCCTTTAAAGAATAATTGGAAATTTTATCTACATCAGGAGGTAATAGCAAGTATTCGATATAATAATCAACCGTAAATGGCTGCTTGATATGAGTAATGAATTTAATCATTTGTAAGGGGATATTCTCCACCGTTACATCCATATATTGTAGTAAACTGGAACACGATGCAATATTATTCACTACTTCATAAGTATCTATACTCTCATTTGAAAAATTAAATCCATCTTCATTTATTGTACAATATGTAGCAACAACATCAAGACTTTTATCCTTGAATAAAAAAATGCGAGTACCTTTTGACCTATAGAAGTAATTCATTCTACCAAAGGCAGAGCCATAAATTCCATCATAAAGTATAATTCCCTTTTGAGGATAAAATGATATATATTTATCTTTCGTTTTCGAGGACTTACTTCTTTCATTTTGAAGCTCCTCTATAGATTGGTTAATGCGTAGTGGTATTTTTTGCATTATGCTATTTTGAGAAGTAAGTAACTCTATAGTTCTATTAAAAGATATAACATCCAATTCCCTATTCATACCTAAAGCTTTAAGAACGGCGGCCACAAGTAATTTTTCTAAAACATCTTTTGTTACCATATGATATAATCTTAAAAATCAATACCTCATATGCAAATATAATCAAACCAAATGAATGATAGATGATTATAATTCATATTTTTAAATAACAGCTATTATTTTCGGAAACGCCATTTTCCGCCAAATCCCGCCATTCCTTTCCGCCATCCCCGGAACTGTAATAACCTATCAATTAAACCTCTACATTCGCACCGACGGGCTAAGGTTTACCCGATATTGATTAATTATTGTATCACTTAAACTATTAATTTTATGGCTAAGAAAAAACAAGAGCAACAAGAGCAGAGTCAGGACGAGCATGTAATGGCAGTCCTTGACAAGAGAACGAACAAGACCGCAGTCATCTCCAAGATGAACGAACAGGACGGCAGCATCGAAGTCGTACCGCCGGACAAAAAGAACAACAACAGTTTTCTCAAACTGGACCGTACCACACCTCTGGAACTGTTCTTCACGAATTTCAAGAACCAGTACCAAAATCCCACAAGCTTCAGTTTCTTCCTTGTACCACTTGCCGTTTTGGACAAGACACTGAACGCGGTCATCCAGATTCGGAAAGGGGAAGACCCCGGACCGGACGGCAAGAAACTGGTAGAAAACAGCGAACTCAACGACGAGGGACGTATCGCCAAACTGGCCCGGCGGTATAAGTTTGATGAGCACCAGCTGCCGTGGAAAGATCTGAACGCACTCGGTCTTGACAAGGAGACTCTGTTCAACAACCATTGCATGGGAGAACTTCTCAAAGGAAGAATCACTTCCACCGCACTGCCCATCAGCAAGGAGATAAACGGAGAAAAGAAAGATTTGGGCGAGGCCTGTTTCATGTGTGTGAAAGGTGCGGACGGCAAAGTGGAACTCAAGACACTCACCCGTCTGGACAAGCCCCAATATGATTTGCCGGTCTATAAAGGCGTATTCACGGATGAAGAGAAGGACAAACTGGCCGAAACGGGTACGTTGGGAGGAATCAAGGAAATGAAGGACACGCTTACAGGAAATGTATGCAAATGCTATGTCAGTTTCCACGAGTCCACCAACCGCATCATCACCATGCCCGTGGATGCCATCAAAATCCCGGACTACATTTATGGGAAGAGACTGGACGACAAGCAGAAGCAGATACTCGCTTCAGGTGGCGAAGTCCCCATCAATGACATACAGCGCAAGAACGACACCATGCTTTCCGGTGTGGCCTATGTCGATCCGACCATAAGGGACATCGCATTCAAACAGTCCGACAAGCAGCTGAAGGTCAGCGATACGATTTTAGGAGCCAAGATAACCCCCGAACAGAAAAAGATACTGGAGAATCACGGCATGGTATTCATTGAGAACATGCGCAATCCCAAGACCAGACAGCTGTTCTCGGATGATGTGCGTTTCAGCAACAAGAGCAACAACCTGCTCATAGGACGCAATGCCCGTGAATACAAGCCGGCGGTTGAAAACCCCAAAAACGACAGGAAACAAGAAACAAAGCAGACGGCCCGCCATGTCGTATCTCCCAGACCGCAGGCCAGAAAGAACAGCCTCTCGTTCTCGTAATCCGGCAGCAGGCGGAACGTTTACCGAATCCATATACCCGGTTTCCTCTCAGGTTACCGGGTATGTCACAAATTATTTCCCCATTCAAAATCCAACGACAACAGATGATGATTACACAACATGACAACAACGGAGAACTGTCCTGCTTCAAGTCAGCTCTCCTTTTTTATTTGAGAGAAAGCCATCCGCACATGGCCGATGACAAGGCATTCATCCGGGAGCGTGCGGACAGTGCCGCAGAGGCTTACGAACATGCCATACGTGACGGTCTATCCGTCAGGCAGGCTTTGGAACAGGCTGACACCGTTCTCTATCAGGACTTGCGCTTTTCCCGGTTCGATACGGTTTTCGAGGCCGTATCGGAGTGGTTTCCCGAAGTACGGCCCGAAAGACGGACGGATTTCTGCCTGAAGGTATTGTCACCCGCAGAGGCGGTATTCGGCAAATATTCCATAGACGACAGGTTTGAATCATCCCCGGCCTGTCATACACTTACCGTTGAACTTACAGGTTTCATACAATCCTATATAGAACAATATGGCATATAACAGACGACAACATCTGGCGGACAACATAGCCGCACTTGAACTGATATTCATGCGTCCGGAGTTCTCTCTTACAGAACAGGGACGCAAGGTCTTGAACGGTTATTCGGGTTTCGGAGGGCTGAAGTGCATCCTGAATCCGGCGGAAAAAGATACGGACATAGAAAAATGAAGGTCGGACAAAGAACTGTTTCCCCAGGTCCGGCTGCTGCATGAACTTCTGCGTGAGTATTCCAAAGACGAGAAAGAATACAAGTCATACGTCCAAAGTCTTAAGAATTCCGTCCTTACAGCCTTTTACACACCTGAACCGGTGGTAACGGCCATGCAGGAAGCCCTGCTGGTACCGGAAATCCGCCCGGAACGTTTTCTTGACCCTTCCGCCGGAACGGGCATGTTCATCAGCACTCTGAAGGATGTCCCCGAAATCCATTGTTTCGAGAAGGACAGGCTGACGGGAAGGATACTCTCATCCCTCTATCCGGAAAGCAAGGTGAACATAGAGGGTTTCCAGTCCATACAGCCTTATTATAACGGCTACTTCGATGTTGTTTCTTCCAATATCCCGTTTGGGAATACCAGGATTTATGACCGGGACTTTGACCGGAGTGACGACCCGGTGCGCAAATCCTCACTCGCTGCCGTACACAACTATTTCTTTCTCAAAGGTATGGATACGCTGCGTGAAGGCGGGATACTGGCCTATATCACGACTTCGGGCGTCATGGACTCGCCACAGAACCGTCCCGTCAGGGAGTGGCTGGTAAACCATGCCAATCTCGTTTCTACCATCCGTCTGCCGGACAATCTGTTTACCGATGCGGGTACGGAAGTGGGCAGCGACCTGATCGTATTGCAGAAGAATACCCGAAAATCGGAACTGACCGAAAAGGAACGGAACTTTATTGAAACCCGTCTTATATCGGGCAGTATCAATATCAACAACAGCTATGCCGATTTGGACTATATCATCCATACTTCCGTATCCATGGGTAAAAACATGTACGGAAAACCGGCCATGAATTTTATCCATGAAGGGGGTATCGGAGCCATTTCCGAACATCTCAGGCTATTATTGGCCCAAGATGTGGGAAACCATCTTGACCGGAAACTTTATGAAGAAAACCTGTCCCGTTCCACTGTTTCCACTGCCCTGAAAACTGGACCGGAAGTCGCACCGGAAACAACAGCAGTGGAGCACCGGCAGGAGATGCAGGAAGAAAGTCTCCTTTCCACCAAGCCTTATGAACCCATGCTTAATCTGTTTGCCGCCTATGCGGACGAGGAGGAAACGGAGGTACAGATGATGGAAAACCGGCCATTACCGGGCCGGACAGCGTCGGCATCCCGCAAAAGAAAAGGAAACGAACCGGAAATGTTCAATCTGTTCTCGCAAGAGAACATGTATGATGAAGCCGTCTCACAAGAAGAAATGACCGGGGAACAGGCGGCAGCGGAAGCGAAATGGCAGGAACGCAGACTACGGTTCGAGGAAGAACGGAAAAAAGAAACGGAACCACGTCCGTTTACCGGAGAAATACGCCCCGAATACAAGAACGGCTCTCTCGTGAAAGCCGGTGAGCAATACGGATATTTGCAGGGATTGGGTACTCCCGAAATACAGTTCCATCCGCTCAGGCTGACTGTCACACAACAATACCGGGCCGCCTACTATATCCCGCTCCGTGAAGCCTACCACAATCTCTACAATGCGGAAGCCGAAACGGAAACCGAACAGCCGGAACTAAGGGAGGAACTGAACCGGCAGTATGACCGTTTCCACCGCATGTTCAGGGAGCTGAACGGAAAGGACAACGCCAAGTTCCTGCTGTTGGATGCAGGAGGACGGGAAATGCTCTCATTGGAGCGTTCCGTCAACGGGAAGATACAGAAGGCGGACATATTCACCGTGCCCGTATCGTTCAACGCCAACGAAGTGACACATGTGGATACACCGCAGGAAGCCCTTGCGGCATCCCTGAACAAGTTCGGCGAGGTCAATCTGGAATATATGGAGAATCTCAGCGACATCGGCAGGCAGGAACTGCTCGAACAGCTGGAAGAGCGCATCTTCTACAATCCCATGATGAAGAGCCATGAAATCAAGGACCGTTTCATAGCGGGCAATGTGATCGCCAAAGCAGAATGGATAGAGAACCATCTGAGAGACTATCCCGATGACGGAGCGAGCAGAAAATCATTGGAGGCCCTTCGGAAAGCCATACCGGAGCCCATAAGTTTCGAACAGCTTGACTTCAACCTGGGGGAACGGTGGATACCCATGTCCGTATATGAGGAATTCGCCGGATACCTCTTCGAGACAAAGGCCCATATCCACTATACGGAATCCATCGACGAATTCAGCGTGAGCTTCGAGAGCACCAACGCGAACATCACCGACAGATATTATGTGAAAGGGGAAAAGAGAGGCTATTACGGAAACGACCTGCTGAAACATGCGCTGCACAACACCGTACCCGACATAACCAAGACCGTACAGGACAAGGAGGGCAATGACATTAAGGTACGGGATGCGGAGGCCATACAGCTTGCCGACACCAAAATCAACGAGATACGTTCCGCCTTCACCGGCTGGCTGAATGAACAGCTGCCCGAATTCAAGCAGAACCTTGCGGACATGTACAACCGCAAGTTCAACTGCTATGTACGTCCCGATTACGACGGTTCCCTGCAAAGCTTCCCGTTCCTTGACCTGAAAGGGCTGGGCATACCGTCCCTGTACGACAGCCAGAAAAATGCCGTATGGATGCTGAAGATGAACGGAGGCGGGATAATCGACCATCAGGTAGGTACGGGCAAAACCCTTATCATGTGTATAGCCGCCTTTGAGATGAAACGTCTCGGACTGGCGAACAAGCCGATGATTATCGGACTCAAAAGCAATGTGCATGATATAGCCGACACGTTCAAGAGGGCCTATCCGAATGCCAGAGTGCTGTATCCGGGCAAGGAGGACTTTACGCCGGAGAAGCGTGTCGGAATATTCCATGACATCAAAAATAATAACTGGGACTGTATCATCCTGACACACGACCAGTTCGGGAAAATACCCCAGTCCCCCGAAATACAGCAGAAAATATATACGCAGGAAATAGACAGCATCGAAGAGAATCTCGCCGTATTCGAGCAGCAGGGCAATGAAGTGACCGGCTGGATAAAAAAGGGGCTGGAAAAAAGAAAGGAAAACCTTGAGGCCAAACTTGAAAAGCTGGAACAGGATATAAAGGACCGGACGGATGATGTTACAGATTTCAGACAGATGGGCATCGACCACCTCTTCGTTGACGAATCGCACAATTTCAAGAACCTGATGTTCAACACACGCCATGCAAGAGTTTCCGGCCTGGGCAATCCCGAGGGAAGCATGAAGGCCATGAACATGCTTTTCGCCATCCGTACCATACAGGAGCGTACGGGCAGGGATTTGGGGGCCACTTTCTTGTCCGGTACGACCATCTCCAACAGCCTGACAGAACTCTATCTCCTTTTCAAATATCTCCGTCCGAAGGAAATGGAACGGCAAGGGATTACCTGCTTTGACGGCTGGGCCGCAGTCTATGCGAAGAAAAGCACGGACTTTGAATTTTCAGTGACCAACCAGGTGGTGCAGAAAGAGCGTTTCCGCTATTTTATCAAGGTGCCGGAACTCGCCAATTTCTATGCGGAGATAACCGATTACAAGACCGCTGAAGACGTGGGGGTTGACAGACCGGAACTCAACGAGCAACTCTATCACATACCGCCCACTCCCCAGCAGGAGGTTTTCATTCAGAAACTGATAAAGTTCGCCGAAACCGGGGATGCGACCTACATAGACAGGGAGCCTCTGTCCGAAGCGGAGGAGAAGGCACAGATGCTGATCGCCACCAACTACTCGAACAAGATGTCGCTTGACATGCGGCTGATAGACCAACAGTACGGTGACAGTCCGGGAAACAAGGCGTCCCATTGCGCGGCCAAGATTGCGGAATATTACTATAAATATCTTGACCAGAAAGGCACACAGTTCATTTTTTCAGACTTGAGTACCTATAAACCCGACCAGTGGAACATCTACAGTGAAATCAGGCGCAAGCTCGTGGAAGACCATAATATCCCGGAAAAGCAGATAAAGTTCATTCAGGAGGTGAACAGCGACAACGCACGCAAGGAACTGTTCAAGGATATGAATTCCGGGCGCATCCGTTTCCTTTTCGGTTCCACACAGAAACTGGGAACGGGTGTCAACGCGCAGGAACGGGCCGTGGCCATCCATCATCTGGACATACCCTGAAGGCCGTCCGATCTGGAGCAGCGCAACGGACGCGCGGTGAGAAAAGGCAATATCATCGCCAAGCAGTACGCCGGCAACAAGGTGGACTGCTATATCTATGCGGTGGAGAAGTCACTGGACAGCTACAAGTTCAACCTGCTGCAAAACAAGCAGGTGTTCATCAACCAGCTCAAAAGCCGCAATCTGGCCGCCCGTACCATTGACGAGGGGGCGATTGACGAAAACGGAGGCGGCAGTTTCAGCGAATACGTGGCCATCCTTTCAGGCAACGACGACCTGCTGGAAAAGGCGAAGCTGGACAAGAAACTGGCGGTCCTCGAAAGCGAGAGGCAGGCATTCCACCGTAACAAGGGAAACGCGAAAGGCAAGCTGAATGAAAGGACTTCGGGAATAGAAAAAAACAATGCCTTTATCGGGCGTTTCACCAGGGACTGGGAATATTTCAACAAGGTGGCCCCCGCAGATGCGAAAACCGGACTCCGTCCCAATCCCCTGAAACTGGACGGTGTGGATTCGGACAACGTGGAGATACTCGGCAACCGGCTTGCCGCAATCAACCGGAATGCCCGGACGGAGGATGACTATATGAAAATCGGGACCCTGTTCGATTTCCGCATCCTTGTCCGTACCGAAAGGACCTGTGAGGGGGACATGCAGGCTTTGCAGAACAAGTTCATGGTCGAGGGGCTGGACGGCATCAAATATACCTACAACAACGGTTATATTGCCAAAGACCCGAAACTGGCTGTCATGAACTTCATCAATGCGCTGGAACGCATTCCCGCCATGATAGAGAAGCGGGAGCAGGAAAACGCGGAGCTGTCGAAGGACATCCCGGTCCTTCAGGAGATTGTGGCGGCTTCATGGCCCAAGGATGCGGAAATCAAGCGGCTGAATGAGGAACTTGCCACGCTGAACCGGAAAATAAAGCTTACCATAAAACCGGCAGGCGGGCATGAAAGCGGAACGGATGACGGAACGGAAATGAAAGGACAGAAAGAGACAGGCGAAAGTGACGATACACCGGACCTGCCACGGAAGGCAAGGCATGTACCCCCAATGGAAATTGCCGCCCCGTCAAACGGACTGAAAAAAATATCCTAAGTTTGCCGTAAAGAACCGCTTTTCAGAAAATGACAAAGGTATGGCCGGCACCCGGATAAATTCGGTCTGCCGGCCATACTCTTATCTGTAATGGGAAGAAGGGCACTCCGTCATTCCTCTTCCTCAAAGGAAAGGCTTTCCACCTGTCTGTTAATAACCTTCCAGTCAATGGAATCCTTCAGATTGATTATATCCACAATCGAATAATGCCTGGTCCCGTTCTCCTCTTCCGCAAAGCGCAGCCGTCCGCTCAAACGCTGCTTCTCAATCTCTGCCGGATCGAGGTTTATCAGCTCACAAACCTCATCGGGCAGCATGGAGAGTTCTACACAGTTATCCTCGCAGATATGTTGTAGCACGGCCAACATGTTGAGGGACTTCTTGTAACTTCTCACGAGTGCGGCGAACGAGCCGCTTTCAACCTTAATCATCTTTCTCATAACCTTTTATTTTTAGAGTGTTCTTCTTTTTCCAGCAGCATGGCACGCAGCACGTCCGAACGGCGATAGTAAATCTTCCCCTTGTCACGGTGGAAAGGCAATGAACCGTCATTGCGGCGTCTTAGAAGTGTTCTGTCGGACATTTTGGTAAGCAGGCGCACGCCTTTTGAATCCAGTATCTCGCTGTCGGGCAAGTTATGTATGGCAGGAGCCAGTAACTTTTCAATGTTGGTTACTTTGGCGAGTATGGTACTGAGCATGTGGGTCATCTGCCCACCAGGTGCAGTTCTTCTGTTATTCATAATGACCTTGTTTTTATTGTTTACGGTGCAATATTACGGAGATATTACAAGGTCATTGGTTACTCAACCGTTGAGCAACCGCCAAAAAAAGACAGAAAACGCCAGAATGAAATAAAAAAGGCCGGAAGCAATCTCCGGCCATTCCTGAAAGAGCAGGCATCCGAACCTCATGTCTGCCTTTGCTCATTCCAAACACCCTCTCCTTACATGGAAAAATGAAAATCCATCTTTATCTGTGACATCTCACGTATCACTGTACGGTCCAGCACACGCGCATAATGACGGGTCATCTGAACATTGGTATGCCCCAGCATTTTAGCAACGCTCTCTATCGAAACACCATTAGCCAGGGCAAAAGTGGCAAAAGTATGACGCGCCACATGGGTGGTCAATGTTTTTTTTATGCCACAAATATCAGCCAGCTCCTTAAGATAGGCGTTCATTTTTTGATTACAAAGCACCGGAAAAAGCACACCATGTTTCCTGCAATATTCATTGGTGGAATACTTCTCCAATATTTTTAACGGAACTTCCATCAATGGGATGTTACACATGATTTTGGTCTTCTGCCTTCCCTTGCGTATCCATCTGACACCGTTCGAGTCCTCCACGATATGCTCCTTTCCCAATCCGTGAATATCCGAGAAGGCCAGACCGGTGAAGCAACAGAACACAAAAATATCCCGTACCTGACCCAGCCGCGGAATATCAATCTCCTTTGAAATCAGTTTTCGGATTTCCGAATCTTCCAAGAAGTCCGGCTCCACCTTATCCAACGAGAACCTGATTTCCAAAAACGGATCATTCTTCATCCATCCCTTGGCCAAAGCGATACGGATAATCTTCTTGAAGTTCTTCAGATACTTGGTGGCTGTATTATGACAACACTTTTTCGAGGTCTTAAGCCAGAACTCGTAATCCTCAACAAACTGGCGGGAAACTTCATCCAAAAGAATATCTTTCTTATGATATGTCTCCCAAACAAAATCCTGAGTATGCTTCAAGGATGTCTCATAACGCTGCACGGTTGCAGGCGCCATGTCCGTACCGGACAATCGGGCGCATTTATCATTATGTTCACGGAAAACCTCAAACAGGGTACGCTGTACGGGAGCATCCTTACCCCAAAAACGGTCCAGGACACTGCCGGCAGAAACCGCTACACCTTCTATTTCCAGTTCACGCTGAATTTTCATTATCCTCAAACGGATAGAATCAAGATACAGATTCAGTTCCTTGTACTCACGCTTCTTTTCCAGGGCCTTTCCTTTTGCCGCACTCCAGAATTCCGGAAGAATTGTTTTCTTCACTGAAGCATCAACCCGGACTCCATTCACTGTAATTCTCATCATTATCGGAGCCTCACCGTTCCGATTCAATTTCGTCCTACGAATGTAGAACAATAGACAAAATGTTGTTCTTTCCATCTTACTTGTTTTTTAATCACAAAACTAAAATTCCAAGAGCAACAAGTCAAGATGCAAAACACTGATAAACAATGAATTATTTACTTAATAGGTGTACCTGACATTGAAGGAGATCAGGTACACCGAATAGTACACCGAAAGAATGCTTTGATATGCTTATTTTTGCCATGCACCAAAAACAAAAAATCCCTGTAAAGTATTAATTTACAGGGATTTTCTTTGTTTTGCAATTCTTTCCAGCGGAGAGACAGGGTTTTGAACCTACAAATCTAACCGCTTATATTTCAGCTACTTTGCTTTCAAAAATTCAAATAGGTAACGAAACAGTAACGATTTTCAGACGTTGGGCTTGTCCAACTTTGACCGCTGTTTGTCTGCCTAACTTTCGGGTTCAAAGATACGGCTTTCTTTTGAAATATGCAAATCATTGAAAATAACTATTCTGCGATTAGTGCAAGGTGCAAGCTATATATATAAATATATACTTGCACCTTGCACTAAAAATTTTGTCATTTAGCGAATTTGCTATAATTTTGTGTGAACTAATGATTTCAATAAATGAATGATTTAACATGAAACAATTTAATTTGCAATTTGCCAACCATTCGAAATTAGAACAGCTAAAGCTGTTCTTTTTGGAACATGGCACTTATATCGAACTCAAAAAGGGCGAACAGTTCTCTATTCAAGGTAAAATGAACTGCCGGGGGGCTTATATTGAAAACGGTTTATTGAGATATACCCGTGTGGATGAAAGAGGAAATATACATATAGTAGGATATACTTTCTCCGAAGAATTTGCAGGAAGTTTATGTACACTTATAGAACCTAATCAACCGTCATTAGTAACAATTGAAGCTGTTTGCGATTCAAAGATTTACTATCTACCGTATTCAAAGTTAGAGGATTTTTTTGCTACAAATGCCGAGACAGCACAAATAAAGTGCGCTCTTGTCGAACAATCCTACTCGTTAATGTATCATAGATTATTGGATATGTACTGTAAAACTACGGAAGAACTTTATCTTGATTTATTGAACAGATGTCCCGACATTCAAGAATATATTACGTTAAAAGAGATAGCCTCTTTCTTGCAAGTCACACCGGAAACTGTTAGTCGTATACGTTGCAAACTGAAGAAATAACTTATCCTTTAACATACTTTATATTAGGGTCTTGACAATTGTCAAGACCTTTTTTATTTATTCTTCCGTATTTTGCATTCACTATTTAATAATATTGATATGATACGTAAATTAACACAAGAAGAATATAACAATGCTGCCGATTTATCTTATCAAGTATGCATGGAAAGGAATGATTTCACCCAAGAAGGTATTGAAACCTTTAAAAGCTTCGTGTATGACACATCGTTGATGAATACGCTTGACATATATGGTGCTTTTGACAATCATCTATTGATAGGAATAATCGGTGTACATCGGGAAAGGCAACATATATCCCTCTTCTTTGTCTTGCCGCACTATCATCGGCGAGGAATAGGAACATTGTTATTTGACTATATGATGAGCAATTGTAATTTTACTTATATAACAGTTAATTCTTCAACCTATGCAGAAACTTTTTATACATCTTTAGGCTTCAAAAAAGTGGGTGAAAAAGAGATTAATAAAGGTATTGTTAGTATCCCTATGGAGAGAAACATATAATTATTGCCAATCATTTAAAAGAGATAAGATGAAAAAGAAAATTACTTTATGTATGGTGCTTTCCACATTTATTATTTGCGCCATGTTATGTCTGACAAATTGTAGTAACGACGATGCTCCTACTTCTGTCTTCACCCCCGAAGCCTTGAAGCAAACTACTTGGCAAGCGCAAATGACCGTGTACAATATCGAAGATGAGATAGACTACACAAAACAATCCATTCTTCAATTTACCAACGAATCAGAAGGCATTTATACAAGAACGAACGAAGAAGACGGATATATGTGGAACACAGATTTTACTTACCAAGTAAATGGAAAAATCATCACGTTCGACAACATAGCAGGTCCATGGACGGTGCTGGAATACACAGGAACACACCTCGTAATGGAAGCCTATAATCCCAATAAGATGGTGTGGACATTGGAGAAGATGTATTAACCTAAAAATAGCGGATATGAAGATTTCAACAATTCTCTTTTTCTGCCTACTAATGACAGCTTGTATGCAGACAAAATCTTTTCACCGGATAAACGGCTGGTACTACGTAACATCACAGACTACAGACAGCCTTTCACTAACACCTTTCCTTACTGTTAAGGATTTCGATACTTTACGTTTGGAAACTGATGCTTTTGGACACTCGGTCATTACCGGTGTCTTCCTCCAAAATAAATCGCCTATATGGAGAGAAGCCACAAAAAAGAGTATAGGAAAGCGTATCGCTTTCGTTTTCAATGACACAGTGATAACTGCCCCTCTGATTAATATCCCCTTAGAAAGCGGACATTTCCAAATTTCCAATCCGCATGGATATGATTTGGAACGTATCTTTAAGGAGTTACAAAAAGAGAAGAAATAGAATAAGGTTATTCAATAAAATGAAAGAAGATTTTGATAAACTCCTATCGGAAATAGATGTAGAGATTGCTAAAATCGACCTCTACGGCAATGATATTATCGAAACCTCTCTTTCAATAGTACGTCACTTACAAAGTATCATCACTGGGTTAAGAAATGAATTGCAAACCTACACTTTCCCCACACAAGAGGATGAAATACGCTTTTTCAAAGTTCAAAAACCGGAACTATTGGGGCGGCTTCTCTATTTCCACAAAATATGTCGTATAGAAATGCAATGTCCTAATGGGAGTAACGAAGTTATCAGAAAGCATCTTATCGCAGAACTGGATAATCTGACCTATTTCTTCAATCGGAATTTGGACTTTTACCAGTATTATCGTTCACACTCTACCATGTATGATAAATACTACTTTGTACGAGGGAAGGCAGATATTCGGCTATGCGCTGATAGCGCACAATTCGATAAAGACCCGAATTTTTCAACAGGGTACGACTATACGGTAGCCAAGATATTAGCCAATGAAATGTTGCGTATTTACCTAAATCAGCGATTACAGTTATTAGAGAAAAAGCAACTGACAAACGATATAAAAATATCATTGTCGGACTTCAAACTGAAATGGACTGGCACAAAATCGGAAGCGATAGAATGGGGATATGGATTGTTTGCCGCTAAAACGCTGAATTATGGCAACGCTACAATAAAAGAGGTTATGGCATTTGTCGAAACTGCCTTTGACATAGAGCTGGGCGACTATTACCGAACATATCTTAGCCTTAAAAACCGGAAGAAAGACCGAACGGCTTTTTTCACATTCATAATGGAGCAACTGCAAAAGCGCATGGATGATGATTTGTAAATAAGTACTTTAGCTGATTGAAAAACTACCAAGTTACTACCAACGTGGTAGTTTTTCTTTTTATACAAATGGAGCACATGAATAGGAATAAAAACTATTTTTCACCCCTAAAATCACCCTGAAAAAAATTTCAACCAAGTTGGTAGAACCTTGTATTTTTTATCTTACAGAAAGATGCAATTTTGCGGCAAATCAATTAGTTACCATTATGGAAATAATAACATTCGAGTCCAAAGCCTATAAGGAACTGGACAACAAGATTACCGCTATTGCCGATTACATCTTCAATCATGCGGAAATGGCAAAGCAAAGTGAAGAAGATATGTGGGTGGACAGCTATGAGGTCTGCACGTTTCTGAAAATAAGCGAAAAGACCCTACAACGCCTGCGGGTGTCGGGTACTATCGCCTATTCCAACATCAGGGGACGCTATTTCTACAAGGTCAGCGAGATACGCCGGATGCTGGAAGAACGCCTGATAAGGAGCAACAAAGAGAACATCGACAACCTGATAACCAACCACCAACTGTATGCTAAGGAAAGAGGAAATCTTAGAAAGAACAAGTAACGGGCTGGCGATATTCAAACACTACCTGCCCGGAAACTGGCGCATAGGTCGCAACTTCCTTAACCCGCTGTACGAGGACAGCAAGGCTTCCTGCAACATCTACTTCGACCGCCGGAGCAGCATCTACAAGATGAAAGACTTCGGCAACGACAGTTACAGCGGCGACTGTTTCTTCCTCGTGGGGCAGTTAAAGGGGCTGGACTGCAACCGGGCGGCTGACTTCGTGGAGATACTGGAAATCATCGACCGGGATTTAGGCTTGGGGCTGGCTTCCGGCACTCCTGTTTCCATTCCTCCGGCAACCGTCCACCGGACAGTATCGGGCAAAACCGAAGAAACACCCGAAAAGCCCGTCAAGCCCTACCAGTTCCGGGAACAGAAGTTTCCGCTTGCCGAACTGGTGTACTGGCAACAGTACGGCATCACGCCCGAACTGCTGGAACGTTACAAGGTTTGCTCGCTCCGGGAGTACAACAGCGAAACGGCAGAGGGCAAACCGTACACCTACACTTCATCGGTGGCAGAACCCATGTACGGCTACAAGGGCAAACAGCATATCAAGCTGTACCGCCCGTTCTCCACGCCCCGCTTCCTCTATGGCGGCAGCTTCGGCGAAAACTACTGCTTCGGGCTGGAGCAACTGCCAGCAAAAGGCGACACGCTCTTTATCACGGGCGGCGAGAAAGACGTGCTTTCGCTGGCGGCACATGGTTTTCACGCTATCTGCTTCAACAGCGAAACGGTGACTATACCGCCCACGCTGGTATATCGGCTGACATTCCGATTCAAGCACATCGTCCTGCTCTTTGACATGGACAAGACAGGCAGGGAAAGTTCATGCAAGCAGGAAAAACTGTTGGAAGAATTTGGAGTGAAACGCCTGCTCCTGCCGCTTCCGGGTACGAAAGAGGAAAAGGACATTTCCGACTACTTCAAAGCCGGGAACACCCGTGAAGATTTCCTGAAACTGTTTATCGAATTTTTAGACAACCTGTATAGCGACACATTGATTATGCTAAAATCGTGCGAGATAGATTTCAACAACCCGCCCGCCAAAGCGCAAGAGATTATTTCGGCGGGTGACGTTCCGTTAGGAACACAAGGCAACCTGTTCGGCATCACCGGGGGCGAGGGAACGGGCAAGAGCAATTATGTAGCCGCAATCGTGGCGGGCTGCATCTGCCCGGCTGGTGCGGAAGTAGATACGCTGGGAATACAGATAACCGCCAACGGCAGGCACAAGGCGGTCTTGCTCTATGACACCGAACAGTCGGAAGTGCAACTGTTCAAAAACGTAAGCAACCTGCTGGCACGTGCCAAACAGCCGGACAAACCCGATGAACTGAAAGCATTCTGCCTGACGGGTATGTCACGCAAAGAACGCCTGAACGCCATTGTGCAGAGCATGGATAAGTTCTACTACCAGTACGGCGGCATCCAGTTGGTCGTCATTGACGGCATCGCCGACCTTGTTAAGAGTGCCAACGATGAAGCGGAAAGCGTGGCGGTGATAGATGAACTTTATCGGCTGGCTGGCATCTATAATACGTGTATTCTGTGCGTGCTACACTTCGTCCCCAACGGATTGAAACTGCGGGGACATTTGGGGAGCGAGTTGCAGCGCAAGGCGGCTACTATCCTTTCGATAGAGAAAGACGAAGAACCCACGCAATCGGTCGTGAAAGCCCTGAAAGTAAGGGACGGAAGCCCGCTGGACGTACCGCTGATGCTCTTTGCATGGGACAAGGAAGCCGGGATGCACGTGTACAAGGGTGAGAAACCCCGTGAGGAAAAGGAGAAGCGCAAGGAAAGGGAACTGGTGAATGTCGCACGTGACATCTTCGGGCGGCAGACACGCATCACCTATATAGACCTTTGCGAGCAGTTGCAGCAGGTCTTGGACATCAAGGAGCGCACCGCAAAGAGCTATATCCGCTTCATGCGGGAAAAGGACATCATCACCAAAGACACGGCGAACCAAAGCTGTTTTGTCATCGGTTCATATAATCTTCAAAGGAACACAAGCTGCCCGTAGGCGTATGGGCTGAACTTGTGTAATTCATGTGCTTGTGTCCTGCCCTGTTGTGATAACACGGCAGGATTTTTACTGTTTACAAGGTTATTCCGGTGATTTTTACTACTTTTGTAAAAGTAAATAAGAGAATAACGGCGATTGAACAGTTCCGGCTGAGATTTCGTCTTTATATATAACATACATAAGCGTTCCGCCGAACGTCCCAAAGCGAAAACTGGCACTTTTCAAAATGAGGGGATATTCAGCGCAGGATATGCTATGCCTTGTCATAGCGTGGTCTTGCCTGTTTCCTCATTTGGGTATGCCAGTACCTCGCTTTGAAGCAGTGTAAGTACCACGCTTCTTTTTGTGGATATTGGCGTACAGTTTAAAAGATTATCAACTGTTTAATACCTAATAGGATGAAACAACTAAAAGCGCACATCGCCGTATCTCTTGACGGGCATACAGCCACTTTAGACCAAGAACTGGATTGGTTACCCGATGAAGTAAAAACTATCGTTGGAAAATACTATTTGGATGCAGATTGCCTGCTTATGGGGGCGAACACCTACAACTACATCTTTGAACACTGGGGCGGGTGGCCGCACAAAAGCAAACGGTCTTTTGTGGTGTCACACTACGACACCAACGTGACGCCGAACTGCGGGGTGGAGTTCCTGACCGAAGAACCGCTGCAAAGGGTCTATGAACTGAAACAGGAAACCGACATGCTGGTGGTGGGCGGCGGCAAGCTGCTTACTTCATTGATTAAAGCCGGACTGCTGGACAGCCTGACAATCTACACCGTCCCGGTCATGGCGGGCAAAGGCATCGGCTTTATCGGGGAAACATCCGGCTCGCTGTGGAAGCTCTCGGAAAGCAGGGTGCTGGATAACGGGGTGGTCTGTTCGACCTACCTGTTTGGCGGGAGCGTATAAAAAATGCGCCCGGTTTCCCTCCGGGCGCAACCACTAAAATTTCAATTATTATAAGTTGTAAAACCTATCACAATGAAATTTCAGCGGCAAAGATAGGCTATTTCTTCGGTTTCGCTTTCTTTTCGGGGAATGAAAAACCGACATTGAACTGCTCGTCCAGTACCAGCGAAGCATCGAAAGCCTTGCCGTTCTTGCCCTTGAAGCCCTTGATTAGCCCGGTCTTGCGTTTCGTCACCAGCTCGACAATCTGCTTGTCGGAAAGCTGCTTGTCGCACTTGTTGCGGAATATGGTAAGCGTGCAGTCCACGTTGGAACACTTCGCCACTTTCGGGTAGAACAGGATGCGCCCGCTGCCGCATTTCGGGCAGGGGCAGGTTTCACCAGTAGCGACAGATAGCTGCACCGATAGCAGTTCTGCGGTGATTTGCGTTGCGTACACCTCGATGCCCTTTCGGAACGTGTCGGCATCCATGCTGCCCGCTTCTATCTTGGCAAGGGCGGTTTCCCACATGCCCGTCATTTCGACATCGGCAATCTTCTTGTCCCTGACAATCCCATAAACGGCAAGCCCCTTGTCGGTGGGTACAAGGTTCTTCTTCTCACGCACGATGTACTGGCGGGCGAACAGCGTTTCGATAATCGCCGCACGGGTGGCGGGCGTGCCTATCCCGGCATCTTTCAGGCTGGCTTTCAGTTCGGCATCTTCCAGTTCCCTGCCTGCGTTCTCCATTGCCGACAACAGGCTGCTTTCCGTGTGCAGCGGTTTCGGCTTGGTCTGCTTTTCGAGCAGATCCACGCCGGAGAGTGGCAAACATTCTCCCTCTTGGAGTGGCGGCAGGCTGGCGGCTTCTTCATCCCCGCCCGTTTCCTGCTCGCCGAACACGGCACGCCACCCGGCTTCTTTCATCACAGACCCTTTCACCGTGAAGTCGGTATCTCCCCCTGACAGCAAGGCGGTGGTAACGTCTTTCACGCACTTGCCCGAAAAGGCTTCCAGCATACGCCCGACTACCAGCTCGTAAACCGCCCGCTCGTCTTTGGAAAGTTCGCCGGGCAGGTTCTCGGTAATGATTAAGGCGTGGTGGTCGGTCACTTTGCCGTCATTCACGCTGCGGCGGTTTAGGGGTGTGCCGTCCAGCCCGGCGGCATACCCGGCAAAGCGGGAGTATTGCCCCAGCAGGGCGACACGTTCCGGCATTTCATCGAAAACGTCCTCCGGAATATAGCGGCTTCCGGTTCTTGGGTAGGACATCACTTTCTTTTCATACAGGCTTTGCGCTATGGAAAGCGTCTTGTCAGCTGAGAAGTTCAGCTTCGTGTTCGCTTCCTTTTGCAGCGTGGTAAGGTCGTACAAAAGCGGCGGTTCTTGGCTGGCTTCTTTCCTCTCAACGGATTTAACCACAAGTTGCCCGGCATCCTTTACCCGTTGCAGGGCGGCTATGGCTTCGGGCTGCTGTTCCCACTTGGCGGTCGATTGGGCGGTAAAATTTATTCCCCCGCTGGCAGTCGCCGCTTTGAGTTGCCAAAACTTGGCGGGTACGAAATTCTTGTTCTCCAAATAGCGGCTGCATATCATCACGAGCGTGGGTGTCTGTACCCTGCCCAGCGAGAACACCCCCTGCCCGGCGGCAACGCTCAACGCTTGGGTGGCGTTTATCCCTATCAGCCAGTCCGCTTCGCTGCGGGACTTGGCAGAGAAATAGAGGTTATCGTAACGCTCTCCCGGCTGCAAGTTATCCAGCCCCTCACGGATTGCCTTGTCGGTAAGGCTGCTTATCCACAGGCGCACAAATGGTTTCCGGCAGTTCAGGTAATGGAAGATATAGCGGAAGATTAACTCACCCTCACGCCCGGCATCGGTGGCGACAATAATCCGGTCGCACTGGTCGAACACTTCCTTTATCACTTTCAACTGTTTCAGCACGCCGGGGTCTGCCTTGTACCCTTTCTCCGCTTTCACCTGACGGGGGATTAGCTGGAAATCGGGCGGCAGTATGGGCAGGCTCTCCCGGCGGAAGTTCGCCACGCCGTAGGCTTCCGGCATGGCAAGCTGGATTAAGTGGCCGAACGCCCATGTCACCATATACCCGTTGCCGGAAAGATAACCGTCATTACGCTGGGTCGCACCGATGATGCGTGCGATGTCTTTTGCCACGCTGGGCTTCTCTGCTATCAATGCAATCATAATTCTTTACTTTTTAATGGTGGATATTACATTTTCATTCCTCTGGACTTCTTGGGCTTGTCAGCTTTCAGGCTCTTGTCCTGCGCTTTCTCCTGCTTCTCTTTCTGCTTGGCGGTGGGCTTGTCCTGACCCTGTTTCAACGGCTCTTTGCCCTGCTTGGTGGCTTCGTTGGTCTTGCCCCCGGAATTGACTGCTACCTGCGTCCGGCTCTCGGCGGCGGGGGTAACGTCTTTCGGCTGCACCTTGTCGGGGGATTTGCCCTGTGCGCCGGACTGTACATGACCGTTGAACTCAACGCCCTTGCCGTCCTTTAACCCGGCTACCTGCTGCTCTCCGGGCTGCTGTCCCTGCTGCAAGAACTGGACGGCAGACCTCGGCAGGAACTCCAAGCCACGCTCCACTGCGCTGACCTGCAAATAGGCACTGCGCTTCGTGCCGTCCCTGAATTGCAGGTTTTCCATTTTCACCGCTTGCCCGGCTTCAAAGGCGGCTTTCTGTTCCGGGCTGACTTGTACGTTACAGATTGTATCGGGGCATTTCCACTTGTCAGCCCGCATATACTCCAGCTCGTGCGTGTACCTGTCCCGGCTGACGAACACGGGGATTTGCTCGCCGCTTTTCGGGTCTTTGATTTCAGCGATGCCGCCCAAGTTGCCAGTGCCTTGCAAGTTGTCCTGTTCCTGCTTGGTGAACTCGTGTTCATGGAACGGGCGTTGCAACAGTTTCTCGTCCTGCTGCACGCCGTGTAGCTTGGGTACTACCGTGCCGTCCTTTGCCTGATAGAAAGAGAGCTTGACATCGGTAGGTTTGAGGTAGAAGCCGCCCACCGTCCCCGAAACAGTGTAAGTGTTGCGAGACTTGTAGCCACGCATCACCCGGTCGAAGTCCCTCGTGTTTTTCAGGGTGTCGGCGGTGATGCCGACTTTTTTCAGGTTCTCCCAGTCGATTTTTGCCGGGTCGAAGCGGTAGCCCTGCTTGAACTCGTGGAAGTCGGGCTTCGGAACTCGAAGCATTTCAGCCCGCTTGTCACCCTCCGGTGTAGGGTTGCGGTGGTTGTCCTCGATTGCCTTTGCGTCCCGCTCCGCTTCGGAAGCCTTGACGCTGAACAGTTCCAGCCCGGAAGTGTCCTGATACTTGCGGTAGAAGTTGGAAATGAAGTTGCTGAACACATCGCTGTTCTTGTCCACCTGCATGAACTCGCCGCCGTGTCCGGTAGTGGGTGGCACGGTCTGCAAATTGCCGTCCTTGTCGATACCCTTAACGGCACTCACCTTTCCCTGCTGTTTATCCAAGACCAGCAGCACGTCTTTTTCCTGCCCCTCTGCGGGCGGGGTCATTCTGTTTGCCATAAATAATTGGAATTTTAGTGGTTACGGGAATAGTCCCGCCCAAAGGTAGCGACTAAATATGCTATATTTGGACGGGCGGCAAGGACTGTCCAAATTTGTCCTGCGCTGTCTGAAATTGTCCGGGTGGAGTAAATCTCCAACTGACGGTTGGAGAATTGGAAACAGGCATAAAAAAGAGAGCGAAGTTAATCACTCTCTTGGGGTGAGCCATTTATGAGCCATTTAATCATAAACCTTATGCCTTATAATCAACAACTTATTAAAATTTACATTATGCTTGCGAGCCATTTGTGAAGCGTTTGTGAAACGTTTATGGAACGTTTGCTATTTTATCAATAGACTAATAATGAGCTACATATCAAAATTAATACTGAAATACAGCTTATTTTTGGAACGTTTGTGAAGCGTTTGGCAAGCCTTTGATTGAGTTTCCGTTATTCTCCTATTATCAGGTGACACGACAAAAAGAAAACATCTTCGGCAAAATCTTTGTTATGTTTTTGCAGGTGATTACATAATATACTATCTTTGCAGATAGAAACAAAGGACATAAATATGGCTTCATTCAGGAAAGAGATACTTGGGCAGATTGAACGGATAGATACCGGGCGTATATTCACGTTCCGGGATTTGTCGTTTGAAATGGAAAAGACTGCCAATGTTGCGGTGCTACTTTCCGAACAGAGCCGCAAAGGGGTACTGGTACGGGTTGAAAAGGGGGCGTACTACCGTCCCAAGAAATCAGTGCTGGGGCTGGGAAAGCTGCCTGTCTATCAGGATGAACAGTTCCGCTACCTGACTGAAAAACTGAACGGCTATATCACGGGGGCTTACATCTATAACAAAATGGGGCTGACCGAACAGGTTGCCACAACCATAACGATAGCCACTCCTAACCCGGTTCGCCGTTTCCGTTTCAAGAACTTGGATATAGAGTGCGTGAAAGCCTACTGCATGGACTACCCGGATGAAAGCCTTGTCCCGTACTTGCGGCTGCTCGATGCGATAAAGGACATGAAGCGCATACCCGGAACAACCGGGCAGGACATCTACAACCGGGTCAAAAGCCAATATTTTAACGGGTACAGCCTGCCGGAACTGGAAAAAATCGTATCTTTGGCGAAAAGTTACCCGCCACGTGTCAGAAAGGTGGTGGCGGACATATTGGGCGACATCAGACAAACCGTATTGCAAACAGAAATGGCAAAGACCATTCTTCCCACGACACGGTTCAACTTGGATTATAAAACGGCATAGGACAGAAATATGAATTTACATTCGGACAAGGAAGCGTTCAAGGAAATCATCGCACTGGCGGCTGAACATTTCAGCTACGAGCAGTCGCACGTGGAAAAGGATTACTGGGTATCGAAGATACTGCGGGATATTTCCATGTCCGAATATGCGGATAAGACCTACTTCAAAGGCGGAACTTCACTTTCCAAAGCCTACGGGCTGATAGAACGTTTCTCGGAAGATTTGGACTTGTTCGTGTTCACGGGTGATAAAGGTGCGTCCAAGCAGGCGGAAAAGACATTGAACAAGAAACTTTCCAAATACATAGCCGAACTCAACAGTGACATATACAAGGAAGATTTGTCGGAAACGGGCGGTAATTACCGTAAACTGTATTTCTCGTATGACAATGTATTTCAAGGCGTGGGACTTAAAGAGCATTTGGAAGTAGAGATAAAATCCTGTGACCTGCCGGACAAAAAACTGATGTTCTACCCGGCGGACAAGCGGGTTATCAAACCGATTGTGACCGCCTTTCTTGAAAGCATCGGGCAAGAGGAACTGATAAGCACCTACGGGCTGGGAAGTTTTGAAACGCAATGTATCAACCCCCGAAAGACTATCTGCGACAAGGTTTCAAGGCTGGTAAAGCTGTCTTACAATGAGGATGCAGCCGCACTGTTGGCAAAGCATATCCGTGACGTTTACGACTTGTCGGCACTCTACCACAATCAGGAATATAACGATTACCTACATTCGGAAGATTTCTTGGATGCCATGTACCGGGTGACGATAGAGGACGGACTAAATAAAAACTCCCGTTCGCACTTGTCGCTGGCTGATGCACCGATATTCAAGGATGCCGAAGCGGTCATGGCGTTGCCCGAAGTGGCTACGGCGTACACTACCGATTTGAAGAAACTGACTTTCGACAAAAGCAAGATGCCGCCGATAGGCAAGGCTGTGGAAGCATTGAAGAACCTGCACGAAATATTAGTGCGTTTTGAAGCCTACCGCACCAAAAAGCAAAATGAAGAACAACCGTAAAGCTACATCGGCTGTTCTTCACTCCATACATTATTATATACAGCTATTCTTCCTCCTTAATCAAGTGGCATAGCTCCGGGTCATTCTTAATCCGGGTTATCTCGTCCTCGACAATCTGCCGGACTTCCTGACGGATGCGGTCATAATTGGCTTGTATCTCTTCCTGCATCCGGTCGTTGCCGTCCTTGTCGGTGAAGTCGATTATCTGCGGCAGCTTCACGTAACGGGCGGTTTCCCGCTTCACCTTTTCATTGTCCACCACGATTTCACAGTGGAAAATCTTCTGCTCTATCCGTTCATCGAAATTGTCCGCCACAGCACCCACGAACATGCCTTGCGTGAGGTTGGATATTTTGCTGGCGGGTATCAGGCTGTCCATTTGGGTACTTATCGAGGTGGACTTCTCCCGCTGGTTGATTGTCATGCTCTGCCGTTTCTGCAACACCTTTCCGAAACGCTCCGACAGTATTTTTGCCGTTTCACCGACCACCTGACCGCTGAACACGTTGCCCACAGTATTTTGTATCACCCGGCTTTCCTTGTCCCCGTAGTCACGGGTAAGCTGGCTGTAATCCTGAAAGCCTAACAGAACCGCTACCTTGTTGCTTCGTGCCGTAGCAATCAAATTGTCAAGTCCACGAAAATAAATCGTTGGTAGCTCGTCTATTATCACCGAACTTTTAAGCTGACCTTTCTTGTTTATCAGCTTCACGATACGGGAATTATATAATCCCAGTGCCGCCGAATAGATGTTCTGACGGTCGGGATTGTTGCCGACAACCAAGATTTTAGGCTCTTTCGGGTTGTTGATGTCCAGCGAGAAATCATCACCTGTCATTACCCAGTAAAGAGCGGGTGAAATCATCCTTGAAAGCGGGATTTTCGCACTTGCTATTTGACCCTGCAACTGTTCTTGAGCGTCTGATTCCCAAGCATCTACGAACGGAGAAAGGTAGTTTTCCAGTTCGGGATAGCTGCGCAAAATGGTGAAAACATCGGCGTATTTCTTATTTAGCAGTTCAATGGCATGGGGAAACGTACAATACTTACCGCCTTGATAGATACGGAGATACCAAATTATAGCCGCCAAAAGAATAATCGGACTTTCCACGAAGAAATCGCCCTGCTTGCTTATCCAACTTCGATTGAGGTTAAGCATAATCGTGTAGCTGGCTTCGTAGGCATCCGCAATGTCCGACATGAAGCTGGCGTTTATCGGGTTGCATCGGTGGCTCTTGCGTGGGTCGTCAAAATTGATAATGTAGAATTTAGGCTTTACCTTATACCCGTCCAAGTGGTTAAGCAAATGATTATAAGCGATTTCCGATAAATCGGGAAACTTATAATCATAGCAGTAAAGCGCAAAACCTTTCTCGATTTGCTGTTTTATGTAGCTGTTTACCACGGCATACGACTTACCGCTGCCCGGTGTCCCCAACACAAGGCTGGCACGGAACGGGTTCACGACATTTATCCAGCCATTATTCCATTTCTTCTTATAGTAGAACCGGGTAGGCAGATTTACCGAATACTCGTTCTCGATAAGCCTTGTTTCCTGCATGAAACTCTCGTTCTCTGTATTAAAGACATCATCCATTAGGTTGTTCTTCAACAGCCGGGACATCCATGTACCCGCCATGAGCATACAGATATAGCCCACCGACAGCGTGGCGATATAAAACACGGCATCCGCCGTGTGTGGCAGCGGAAGTTCCAGCAACCACCAGTTCAGGAAAAACAACACGACACCCGCCGCAAGGCTGCAATGTATCTTCGCCCACGTTATCTTTTCCTCTTTCACGCCCTTAGTGCCGATACACGACAGGGCGAGGAACACCACCGAAAATAGTTTTGTCCAAAGAACGGACGAGAACAGCCCGGTGGTGCGCTGGAAGTTCCACAGTATCTTGTCTATCACTTCAAACGTCACTCCCCACTCTTTCAGGGTGGAGTAACAGAACCAGTACACGTTTATTCCCACGAATAGAATACTGACAGCCCGCATAAAGTCCATGACCCTTGCAAGCCCTCTCAAATCATCTTCCTGTTGCATGATTGTAATGTTTTTTAAGTTAGTCGATGCGCCTTGTGCGCTTCTTTTTCTTCTTTCTCTTTTGGCGGGCGGTGTCCTGCGGCTCGTCACCGACTGATGCACCGCCGCCCAGCAAACCGCCGAAAGCACCCAGCACGGAAGCCACGCCCGAAACGATGTCGGCTTCCGGCGTGAAGCCCGGCTGTTCCTGATGCGTGGATTGTTCCCGCTGTTGTGTTTTCACTTCTGACTGGTGTATATTTCCGGTTTCACCCGAAAAACGTTCGTTGAACACGTTCGCCGAATACTCCTTGCCCAAGCGTGAACCGTTCAGCACCACCCGGCTGTCGTGGTCGATGAACGTAACGCCGTAGATGCGCCCGCTGTCATTCTGACGGAATACCACGTCAATGCCCTGCTTCTTTAGCTGTTGTTCCAGTTCCTTGCGGCTGCGGGCGGTCTGCATGGCAGTGGCTACAATCTTCCGGGTGCGCTCTTTCAGTTTCTTGTTCCTGATTGCTTCGCCCGATTTCTCCATTCTGCGCCGCACCGCTTCATAACCCACCGACTTGCCGATGCGGGAAGCCTTTACCGGGTTGCCTGTCTTTTCGCCCTTGTCGTTCATGGCGGAATAGACAATGCCCTGATAGGGCTTGCCGTTTATCTCGCCTTTGACTTCCTCGGCGCACACGTTGTAAGCGGCAAGCAAAGCCTTGTACTCCCCGAACGACTGAAAACGATAGCCATAGCAAGCCGCTTTCACGGTATTGCCGATTTGGTGCTTCACGTCCCCGGCGGCATAGTCCACCTTTTTAAGTTCCGGGCGTTCGGCACGCTCCTTTCGCTCTGCTGGGTGCAGCCCGTATTTCTTTTCCAGTTCACGGGTGATTTGCTTGCTGCGCCGATGCTCGAACCTGTCATTCAGCGGCTTGCCGTTCTCGTCCACCCGCAACCCCACGATGTGGATGTGGTGGCGGTCGATGTCGGTATGCTTGTACACCAAATAGGGCTGGTCGCCATAGCCCAACTTCCGCATATACTCTTTGGCAATGTCGGAAAGCTGCTGGTCGGTCAGCACGTCTTCCGGGTGCGGGTTTATGGAAATATGAAGTATCGGCTTCTTGGTGGATAGCTGGACGGGCATCTGCATTTCAAAGCTGCGCATACACCCGCCGATAGAGAAATTCCCGTCCTCGCCCAACAGCATTTTGTTGGAGAAAAGCACCTTTGCTTCCCCGCTGTCCACCTTGTTTTGGTTGTACGCCAGTGCGCCGAACATATTGCCGCCCGTGCTTATTTTGGCAACCATAGTTCCTTGCACTTGTTTGTCAGGTCGATAACCTGACGGTTTAACATAGATAATTCAGTGGTCGCTCTCTCCAGTTTATAGAGAAAAGCCAGTGCCTTTTTCTCCGAAAAGTTGCTGTGCAACGCCTTTACAACTTGGTTGTAATTGACCGCCACGGCTCTGAATTGTGCATAAAATTCGGTCAGCCGGGCGCAATATTCTACTGCCGATTTGTCCACTTTCACCACCCGGAACGGCTCGCCGAACAACCGGGCGGCGATGAAACGGGACTTGCTCGTGACGCCCGACTGCTCCCACTGCGAGAGGAAGCGGGCGTTCTCCCGGTCGTTCAGGTAAAGGACATGGCGATGCTTCGCCGGGTCTGCGAGGGCGGGGCGACCGCCCTTGTTAGGTTTTCTTGTTTCCATGCTTCTTTGGATTAAAAAAATTACGACTTCGGAGTGATTTTTACCCCCGCAAGGGGCAAGGCGTTTTCAGGCACGGAAAACGGTTTTGTAGCATACAAAACACACCTTGCTAATTTCTGACGAAATTCAAAATCCGTCACGGACGGATTGGGGTTAGCGAGAAACGGCAAGCCCAGCCATTAACCTACCAGTTTTTACACCCCTGCCCCCTGCGGTTCGTTACTCCGGTGCAAAGTAACGGTGATTTATAATGCTGTAAAATAGACGGTTGGTGGACAAAAGCGGACAGTGCAGGACAAATCGGGACACATCTGAAAACGGATGTTTTTTCTCCTTTTATTTGCATCAGATTTCAAGATTGAAAGAAATATTGAAAGGCATATTTCAATCAGGCAAGAATGATTGAAAGCATGATTTCAAGAAAACATGATTGCAGGATTTCAATCTTTCAAGAAAGAATGAAAGCAATAAAACAAGATTGAAATAAAACAATCTTTCAATATTTCAAGACGGCAATATTGAAAGAATGAATGAAAGACAGAATGATTGAAAGCAATAAACAAATCTATCAACCAATAATGAAAGAAAGCAATATGGAAAACGAGAAAACACCCCTGTATGTCGCTTTTTCCACCCAAAAGGGCGGGGTCGGCAAAACCACCTTTACCGTGCTGGCGGCGAGTTACCTCTACTACCTCAAAGGCTACGATGTGGCGGTGGTGGATTGCGACTACCCCCAACACTCCATTGTCGGGATGCGCAAGCGGGATGCCGAGCAGGTCGGGGCGGATGAAGATTACAAGCGCATGGCGTATGAACAGTTCACCCGGCTGGGGAAGAAAGCCTACCCGGTGCTGTGCAGTTCGCCCGAAAAGGCGATAGTCACGGCTGACGAATATGTAGCCGCTGCCGGACACGTGCCGGATATAGTGTTTTTCGACCTGCCCGGCACGGTGAACAGCGAGGGCATTATCAACTCCCTTGCGGGCATGGACTATATCTTCACCCCGATTTCAGCCGATAAAGTGGTGCTGGAAAGCAGCCTGTCGTTCGCAATGGCTATCCAAAAGCTATTAGTGAAGAATGAAGCCTGCCGACTTGCCGGGCTGTACCTCTTTTGGAACATGGTGGACGGGCGGGAGAAAACAGACCTTTACACAGCCTACGACAAAACCATTAAGGAACTGGAACTGCCGCTGATGAAAACCTTTATCCCCGACACCAAACGCTATAAAAAGGAACTGGTGGCGGATAAGAAAGCGGTGTTCCGCTCCACGCTCTTTCCCGCCAGCCGCCCGCTGGTAAGGGGAAGCAACTTGGAAGAACTGATAACGGAAATAGTGTATTATATCAAATTACAGTGATATGGCAAAGCAAAGCGGCGGGATGCCGAAGATAGACGAGGATTTTATGAAAGAACTTATCTCGCAGGGTGTACCAGCCAAGCGGGAGAACCTGCCGGATGATGCGCCGCAAGAAACGCAGGCGGAAACGGCACAAGTGGAGAAGCCGACACCCCGCAGGCGCAAGGGCGGCACGGGCGACTACCGGGAAACCTACTTTCAGAAAGTGGAACTAACAGACCGACAGCCCTTGTACGTGAGCCGCACCACGCACGAGAAGCTGATGCGCATCGTGACGGTGATAGGCGGGCGCAAGGTGACGGTAAGCAGCTACGTGGAGAACATTCTACTGCGCCACTTCGAGCAATACCAAGACGAGATAAACGCCCTGTACGAAAGCCATTTCCAAAAGCCCTTTTAGCTATGGTAATCTATTGCATACTTACCGGGCTGGCGGTGTACTATATCGCCCTGTGGCTGTGGTATCGCTACACGGACAGCCGGACATCAACGGGCAAAGCGGATGATGCGCCACTTCCCCAAAATAAGGTTTCAAGTTACACGCTGGTAGGTGAAAGCCGCTACAAGGGTGGACTAATCGGGACAGCGCAGGACAAATCGGGACACCTCCCGCAAACGGCTGGAAATGATACTATTTTTGCGCCGCAGGTTGACGACAAGCCCGAAGAAAGCACTTCGGATGCAGCACCCGAAGCGGACGAAACACCCGGTTACGAGAATGACGAACCCGACTACGAGGACGAGGAAATAGCCGGGTACATGGACGGTGACGATGATACCGGGCGGGCTGCGGGCGTTAGCTTCGATGAACTGGGCGAAGCGGTACGAACGGCGAACGCCGACAACCCCACCGAAGCGGAGAAACGGCAAGCCGCCGGAACGCTGGCAGGTATCGAGGGGACGAACCTCTACGATGCGGTGGTGGAGAACATCAACGGCGGGGCGGAAAAGGTGGCGGAACTGCTGGGGCGAAACGAAGCGGAACTGGCTACCTCTCCCACTTCCCCCGAAACAGCCAATGTAAACAACGAATACGAAGCGTTCAACATGAACGAGTTCCTATAATATAATTGTATAAGCCTGACAACATGAAACAGCGTGACTACGGTTGATTGGCAACCTGAAAACCAAACGGACAAACGGGAGTGTTCCCGACCACTAAAATTTCAAATTATTCATCCGCCGTGCGGCAGCGGACTATCCACCCGCTGCCCCGGCATTAAAAATCAAATCACAATGAGAAAGAAAATCTTCTTGTCGGCGGCTCTCCTTGCCGCCGTGGTTAGTGCCTACGCACAGGGAAACGGGCAGGCGGGCATCACCGAAGCCACGAACCTAATCACCGGGTATTTCGACCCCGGAACAAAATTAGTGTACGCAATCGGGGCGGTCTGCGGCTTGATTGGCGGGGTAAAAGTGTACAACAAATTCAGTTCAGGCGACCCAGACACCAGCAAGACTGCCGCCAGTTGGTTCGGGGCGTGCATCTTCTTGATTGTCGCCGCCACTATCCTGCGGTCGTTCTTCCTATAAACCAGCGGCTATGTCTGACGAGTTGTTGAGGGCTAAGCCCGAAAAATATACGGTAAACAGGGGTATCGGAAAGCCAGTGGAGTTCAAGGGGTTGAAAAGCCAGTACCTCTTTATCTTTTGCGGCGGCTTGCTCGCCGTGTTCGTGGTGTTCATCGTCCTGTTCATGGCAGGCGTGAACCAGTGGCTATGTATCGGTTTCATCGTGTCGGCTTCACTGCTGCTCGTGTGGCAGACGTTCCGGCTCAACGCCAAGTACGGCACGCACGGGCTGATGAAAGCAGCCGCCCGCAAAAGACACCCACGCTTCATTATCAGCCGAAAGGCGTTACCCCGATTATTCACCTACAAAAAAAGAAAGGAAGAAAGAACATGAGGAATACATTAAAGGCTACCACGCTGGAGAGGAAATTTCCCCTTTTAGCGGTGGAGAACGGCTGCATCATTTCAAAGGATGCCGACATAACGGTGGCTTTCAGGGTGGAACTGCCCGAACTGTTCACCGTCACCAGTGCCGAGTACGAAGCCATACATTCGGCATGGTACAAGGCTGTCAAGGTGCTGCCCGACTACTCCATAGTACACAAGCAGGACTTCTTCATCAAGGAGAACTACCAGCCCGACACCGAAAGGGACGAACTTAGTTTTTTAAGCCGCTCCTTTGAACGGCACTTCAATGAACGCCCGTTCCTGAACCACTACTGCTACCTGTTCCTGACAAAGACGACAAGGGAGAGAAGCCGCCGGCAGAGCGACTTCTCCACCCTCTGCCGGGGCAGGATTATACCGCAGGAGATAGCCGACAAGGAAGCGGCAACAAAGTTCATCGAAGCGGTCGGGCAGTTTGAACGAATTATGAACGACAGCGGTTTTGTCACCCTTACCCGGCTGGCGGCATCGGAAATCACCGGGCAGGACGGAAAGGCGGGCATTATCGAGAAATACTTCTCGCTATCGCAGACCGATACCACCTGCCTGAAAGACATCGGGCTGTACCCGGAAGAAATGCGTGTCGGGGACGATATACTGTGCCTGCACACGCTTTCGGACGTGGAAGATTTGCCCGGAAAGGTCGGGACGGACACACGCTTTGAAAAGTTGTCCACTGATAGAAGCGATTGCAGGTTGAGTTTTGCCGCCCCGGTGGGCGTACTGTTGTCGTGTAACCACGTCTATAACCAGTACATCTTCATAGACGACCACGCCGGGAACCTGAAAAATTTCGAGCAGACCGCCCGGAACATGCAATCACTCTCCCGTTATTCCCGTGCCAACCAAGTGAACAAGGAATGGATAGACGAGTACCTGAACGAAGCGCACAGCAAGGGGCTTATTTCGGTACGCTGCCACTGCAACGTCATGGCATGGAGTGACGATAGGGACGAACTCAAACGCATACGCAACGATGTGGGAAGCCAGCTTGCCTTAATGGAGTGCAAGCCACGCCACAACACGGTCGATACGCCCACGCTCTTTTGGGCGGGCATACCCGGCAACGAAGCCGACTTCCCGGCAGAGGAAAGTTTCTACACGTTCTTGGGGCAGGCTCTATGCCTGTTCGTGGAAGAAACGAACTACAAGAGTTCGCTTTCGCCGTTCGGCATCAAAATGGTGGACAGGGTAAGCGGGCGACCGCTGCACATCGACATTTCAGACCTGCCCATGAAGAAAGGCATCACGACCAACCGCAACAAGTTCATACTTGGGCCGAGCGGGTCGGGTAAGTCTTTCTTCACCAACCACATGGTGCGCCAGTATTACGAGCAGGGGGCGCACGTGCTGCTGGTCGATACGGGTAACAGCTACTTGGGGCTGTCCCAGCTTATCCACAACCGTACACACGGAGAGGACGGGATTTATTTCACCTACACCAACGAGAACCCGATAGCCTTCAACCCGTTCTATGTCGAGGACGGGGTATTTGACATCGAGAAGAAAGAGAGCATCAAGACCCTGATACTCACCCTGTGGAAGCGGGACGATGAAGCCCCGAAACGGTCGGAAGAAGTGGCGTTGTCAAACGCCGTGAGTGCCTATATCGAACTGATAGGCAAAGACCGTTCGGTAACGCCCTGCTTCAACACGTTCTACGAGTTTGTCCGGGATGATTACCGCCGACAGCTTGAACAGAAGAACGTCAGGGAAAAGGATTTTGACATCGACAACTTACTGAACGTGCTTGAACCTTATTACAAGGGTGGCGAATATGACTACTTACTGAACTCCGACAAGGAGCTGGATTTGCTGCATAAACGCTTCATTGTCTTTGAGTTGGACAACATCAAAGACCACAAGATTTTATTCCCGGTAACGACTATCATCATCATGGAAGCCTTTATAAACAAGATGCGCAAGTTAAAGGGAATAAGGAAGTTAATACTAATCGAGGAAGCGTGGAAAGCGATTGCATCAGCGAACATGGCGGATTATATTCGCTACCTCTACAAAACAGTCCGGAAGTATTTCGGGGAAGCGATTGTGGTCACACAAGAGATTGAGGATATTATTTCTTCCCCTATCGTGAAAGAGAGTATCATCAACAACTCGGACTGCAAAATCCTGTTAGACCAACGGAAATATCTCAACAAGTTCGACAGCATACAGAACCTCTTGGGACTGACCGATAAGGAGCGTTCGCAGATATTGTCTATCAACATGGCGAACCACCCCGGACGGAAGTACAAGGAAGTTTTCTTCTCGCTGGGCGGCACACAATCGGCGGTGTACGCTACCGAAGTTTCATTGGAAGAATATTACACGTTCACGACAGAGGAAAGCGAGAAAATGGAACTGTTCGCCCTCGCCGACAAGCTGGGCGGAAACCTCGAACTGGCTATCAAGCGGCTTGCAGAAAGCAAAAGAAATCCCCAATCATCAACAACTTAAAAATTAGGAACATGAAATGGATTGACAATCTGATATACACGCTATTGTCCGCCTGCCTGCTGGCGGGCTGCGAGGACAGCGGAAGTAAGGAACTGGAAAGGATGCAGGGCTATTGGGTACACGTCAGGGGACACCCAGCTTTCACACTCTCGGAAACGGGCGGCAGATACACCGTCACCCGGAAAGCGAATGTCAGGGGCAGAATACTGGAAACGGCTTACCCGGTAACAGAACGGAACGGCTGCCTGTTCATCGAAACGGGCTTCCGCATACAGTTCACCTATGACAAAAAGACCGACCGGATAACCCTTTCACCCGGCGGCGAATACAAGCGAGTTACAAATCCCAAAAACAAAGCAAGATGAAGAAAACAATTCTCCTTATGGCGGTATGCCTTTGCTTCATAGGCAAGGCATCCGCACAGTGGGTGGTGTCAGACCCCGGCAACTTGGCGCAGGGCATCATCAACACCACCAAACAGATAGTACAGACTTCCACCACCGCCAAGAACACGCTGGACGGCTTCATGGAAGCGCAGAGGATTTTCCAGCAGGGTAAAAAATATTACGATGCGCTCAAAGCGGTACACGATGTAGTCAAGGGCGGTGTCAAGGTGAAGAAGTCCATTGAACTGGTGGCGGAAATATCCGAAATCTACGTGCGAAACTACCAGAACATGCTGGCAGACCCTAACTACACGCCGGATGAACTCACAGCCATTTCAGCCGGGTACGCCAAGCTGCTATCCGAAAGTGCGGACGTGTTGCAGGACTTGAAAAATGTCGTGAACATCACGGGCATGTCGCTGACGGATGCCGAACGGCTGGCAGTCATTGACAACGCCTATAAAAGCCTGCTCAACTACCGCAACCTCGTGAACTACTACACCCGGAAGAACATTTCCGTGTCCTACCTGCGGGCTAAGAAGAAGAACGACACCGACCGGGTGCTGGCTCTCTACGGTTCGGCGGATGAACGCTATTGGTAACATGATACGACCACTTAATTAGTATGCCTATGTTATTAGCAGCGGTGGATTTTGACAACCTGCACCAAGTGTTGCGGGTGCTGTACGATGAAATGATGCCCTTGTGCAGTAATATGACAGGGGTAGCCAAAGGAATAGCCGGACTGGGGGCTTTGTTCTACGTAGCCGCCAAAGTGTGGCAGTCGCTCGCACGTGCCGAAGCCATAGACGTGTACCCGCTGCTCCGTCCCTTTGCGCTGGGGCTGTGCATCATGTTCTTTCCCACGTTCGTGCTGGGGACTATCAACACGGTGCTGTCGCCAGTGGTGAAAGGGTGTAACCAGCTTATGGAAACGCAGACTTTCGACATGAACGAGTACCGGGTGCAGAAAGACAGGCTGGAATATGAAGCCCTGATGCGAAGCCCCGAAACGGCTTACCTCGCATCGGACGAGGAATTTGACAGACAACTGGAAGAACTGGGCTGGTCGCCCTCCGACATGGTGACAATGACGGGCATGTACATGGACAGGGCGGCGTACAATATCAAGAAGTCCGTCCGGGACTGGTTCAGGGAGTTGCTGGAAATGCTGTTTCAGGCGGCGGGGCTGATTATAGACACGCTGCGCACGTTCTTCTTAATCGTGTTAAGTATACTGGGTCCGCTGGCGTTTGCCATTTCCGTCTATGACGGTTTCCAAAGCACGCTGACCCAGTGGATTTCACGCTATATCTCTATTTACCTGTGGTTGCCCGTATCAGACCTCTTTAGTAGCGTGCTGGCTCGCATACAAACGCTGATGCTCCAAAAGGACATCGAGCAACTTTCAGACCCGAACTTTATTCCGGACGGAAGCAGCACCGTGTATGTAATCTTTATGATTATCGGCATCGTGGGCTACTTCACCATTCCGACTGTGGCAAGCTGGATAGTGTCGGCTGGCGGGACTGCCGCCTACAACCGCAACGTGGCGAAAGCCGGGTCGATAACCGGGGCTGCGGTCGGTGCGGCAACCGGAAAGGTATCGGGAAAACTACTCAAATAACCAATTATCAAATTTTAGGACATGGAATTTAAATCATTAACGAACATTGAAACGAGTTTCCGGCAAATCAGGCTGTTTGCACTGGTATTTATCTGCCTGTGCGCACTGGTGACGGGCTTCGCCGTGTGGAACTCGTACAGTTTCGCCGAGAAGCAGCGGCAGAAGATATACGTCCTCGACAACGGCAAGAGCCTGATGCTGGCTCTCTCGCAGGATATGGCACAGAACAGACCCGTGGAAGCGAAATCGCACGTGCGGCGTTTCCACGAACTTTTCTTCACGCTATCGCCCGACAAGGACGCTATCGAAAGCAACATCAAACGCTCGCTGTTCCTTGCCGACAAGACCGCTTTCAACTATTACAAGGACTTGGCGGAAAAAGGCTACTACAACCGGGTGATTTCGGGAAATGTCACGCAGACAGTGGAAATTGACAGCATGAGGTGCGATTTCAACCAGTACCCCTACCGGGTGGACACCTACGCCCGACAGCTGATTGTCAGGGAAAGCAGCCTGACGGTGCGAAGCCTCGTGACCTCGTGCCGGTTGCTCAACGCCACACGCAGCGACAACAACCCGCACGGCTTCATCATCGAAGCGTTCACCATTACGGAAAACAAGGATTTACAAACCATTAAAAGATAGCCTTATGGAAAGGAAACAAAACTGCATCGAAAAGATGCAGGACTGGGCGGACGACCGCCTGCGCCGGATGTGCGGACGGATTACGCCGGGCAAAAGGCTGGCGGTTATCCTCGTGATGTTCTTCTTCTTTGGCGGCTTGTCCGTCTATATCACCGTTTCATCAATATACAACATCGGGAAGCGGGACGGACAACGCTTGCAAATAGAACACATCAAACAATACCCGCTACATGATAGCGACAGTATCAACCCCTTAAACAGACCGAAATATGGACGAAGTACAAAAGAATGAGAACGGCACGACCGTACCACAAGCGGACAGAAAGCCTGAAAAGGAAAAGAAACCCAAAAAGGAACTGACACCCCAGCAGGTGCAGCAGCGCAGGAAAATGATAGTCTTCCCGCTGATGTTCCTTGCCTTTGCAGGGTGCATGTACCTGATATTCGCACCCGCTGAAAAAGAGGACGTGAATGTGGAGAGCGTGGGCGGCTTCAACGCCGACATACCCCTGCCCGCAGAGGACGGGATTATAGCCGACAAGCAGGCAGCCTACGAGCAGGCGATGATGAACCGCAAACGGAAAGAGAAAATACAGTCGTTGCAGGACTTCGGTTTCACCACGGAAGAAGAAGCCGGAGAAACGAAGCCGGAAATAGACCTGATACCGGAAGAAGAAGATGTGCAGCCCCGGCGGGCTGGCGGTGCTTCCTCGGCAAACGCTTACCGGGACATCAACCACCAGTTAAGCACGTTTTACGAAACGCCAGTGGTGGACGAGGAAAAAGAGGACTTGAAGCGGCAGGTGGCGGAACTGACCGACAGGCTGCAACAACAGCAGAACGCCACGCCTACCGCTGACGACCAAATGGCTCTTTTGGAAAAGTCCTATGAACTGGCGGCAAGGTACATGAACGGCGGGCAAGTGGCGCAAGTACCCGTAACTGGCAGCATTGAACGCAAGCCGGATGCGGTGGCGGTGCAGGCTGTCAGGGAAACGACCGTATCGGGATTGCAGCAGCCCATGAGCGATGCCGACTTTATCCGGGCTTACAGCCAGCCACGCAACTACGGTTTCAACACGGCGGTGGGCACGGGCTACGCTATGGGAAAGAACACGGTAGCCGCCTGCATCCACCCACACCCAACCCCGCTACCG
>OAWF01000272.1_pt1 | contig 41228 bp, 30 predicted proteins | sample 1495411 | NCBI WGS metagenome assembly OAWF01 (sample SAMEA2580150, study PRJEB22360) | human gut metagenome | biome: human gut; feature: human-associated habitat; material: faeces | place: Denmark | collected 2008/2010 | reverse complement strand
CACCATGCCGTCGCGGTCGGTGGCGGCATTAATCAATCCGCAATGGGGTACGGAATGCTATCAGCAGGTCAATATGAGTTTCTGCCATGCTTTCTGCATGTCCTTGAGGACGCTCAGATCGGGCTTCAAATAATATCTGGCCGTGGTTTGGATGTCGGAGTGTCCGAGCTGTCGTGCGACCACGCTGATGTCGGTTCCGGCCTTGATCGCCAACGTGCCGAACGTGTGGCGTAGGTTGCGTGGCGGCACGCAGGGGAGTTTCATGCGCTTGCACCAACTGCGGTAGTGGTTTGCCACTTGGTTCGCGTTCAGGTTGCCGACCAGTCGGCCGGTCTTCGTGCCGTGGCGTAGTTCCGCCAATCGTTTGACCGCGAACCGTGGCAATGCGACGGTTCGTCGGCTCAGATCGGTCTTCGGTTCGGTGACGGTCTCATGGCCTGCCACCCATTGCACCGACCTTTTCACCGTGACGGTGCCGCGACGCAGATCCAAGTCGGCCCATTCCAAGCCGACCGACTCGCAGCGTCGCAATCCGGCGCACACGGACACCAATAGCCACGCTTCGAGCTGGTGCCCGTAGAAGCCTTTCAACAGGCGTCGGACTTCCGACGCTGACAGTACTTGCGGCTCATAGTGTCGTAGGTGCGGCAGGCGTATCTCGCGTCTGGTCACGTCGTTGTCGGCTAAACCGCGTTTGAACGCGAGTCGCAGTATCGCGCGGAACACCGCGTAGGCCTTGCGTGCCGCTCCCGGCTTGTCGAAGGAGTCCAACCATGATTCGATGTCCGCCACGCTGATCGCGTCCATGTCCCTTCCGCTCCATTGTGGGAGGATATGGCAGTTCAGGGCGCTTTCGTAGCCTACTTTGGTGCATTCGCGGAGTTTCGCACATGAGGGTTTCCAAACGGTGGTTGCGAATGTGTCGAAAAGCATTGGTTCCTTTCCAATTCCGTTGGATAATCCCACACATCGTCGTGTTGTTGTTGGGTGGACGTGTGTGTGGGTTTTCTCATTGTTCCATATCCCTGTTTTTAGGAGGATGTTTTGACTCAGATCAAGTTTGATTTCGGCCATCCGAGTGCGGATGGTATCGCTGACTTGGCGGGTGAGACGGTTCATGTCGTTCCGACGAGCCGTTTCAACAGCGGCAAGCGCATCGTGGTGCGCGACTCGTTCGAGGTGAGACTGGACGAGCATGGCACAGCGACCGTTACGGTGCCGCCGACCGATAACACGTTCGCGTATGAGGTGACGGTGGGCGAATCGCCGGATGCTTGGCGTTTCGTCCGATGCGTGCAGGTGCCGGATTCGAGTACGCCCGTGGCGTTCGCCGATCTGGTCGATGTGGATGCGAGTACTTTGGCTCCGGCGCTTAACAATGGTGCGGCGCTGACGTATCTGCTGGCGTCCAGCTTGCAGGAGGCGCAGGCCATGTCGGCGGCGAATCCGGGTCAGATGGTGTTTTATCCGGAGGGTCAGGCTAAGACGGTGGCTTCCCAGATTCTGGAGGATTTGACTGATACTCGCGCCGTGGTGGAGTCGCAGTCGGCTGCGGCTGCTCAGGCGGCTAATGCGGCGCAGGCTTCGGCTGCCGGTGCGCAGGAGGCGAGCGTGCAGGCTGCGGATGCCGTGCAGGCTGTGTCGGAGCAGACGGCTCAGGTGTCGGCCAACGTCGCAGCGGTGCAGTCCGTCGCCGATAGCATTAGCGAGTCCAAGGCCGTGGTGGAATCCCATGCGAATGAGGCTCTGACGGCGATTGACGAGGCTGTGAAGAGCGTGAAGGACAAGGCTTCGGATGCGACCGGCGATGACAAGGCCGAGACCACGGGCGAATCCACGCCCGACACCACGGATGCCGCAGCCGACGGTTCGCAGGAGGCCTGACAATGGTCGTGCTATTGAACGGCGCGAGAGTGGGCGAACCAGTCATCGACGCGGACGGCCAGCCGGTCTTCTTGAACGCTCTCTACAACGGCGTGCAGGTGTGGCCGCCCGCCGCCGAAACACTTGTGGACGTGTGGCTCAAACCGGTGGACTTCCAGGCTCAGGCACTCTATGCCGACCATCCCGAGGTCAAGGTGGCCGCGCAGAAGGTTTTCGCCGACGGTCATATCGAGGACGCGTCCTTGACGCTTTCCACGGCGGATACCACCGTGGCGAGCATCAATGCCGGCACGGTGAGCTTCGTTTCCGACACCACGAATTTCCTCACCGTCCTCAAACAGAATGCGTTCCACGCTTGCCACGTGTCGATTGGCGAAGGCGGCAAGACGTTGGGCGCGAAGCAGATTCTCGTCCAGCCCGACCAGCCTTCGACGGTTCCGGTCGGCAGCCTGTGGTGCCGCACCGAAAAACTCCACAATGGCCTCAAGTATTACACCGGCGCAGTCGGCGATGATGCGAACGTGATGTGCTTCCTTATCGACCGTATCCGCGAAATATGGCGCAAGGAATGGAATGGTTGGAAGCTTTTGACGGGAAAGGAATTGGAGAATCATGCAGAGGATTAACTTGTATCCGTCACCATTGACGCCATTGGTCAATGATGGGACAGGCGACATCACGCACGGCGATTATGATGTCGCAATCGACAATCTTGAGGCTGGCACTTATGTTTTCGCGGCTGACATTCAAAACAGTGGGACTCAAACCGGCATTAATGTAATGTTGTTCGATTCTGGCTAGAACCCCCTTTTCTCTTCCGACAAGATTGGTCACGTCCAGACGACTTTCACATTCAAAAAGCCAGACCGTGTTCGCATTCGGGCATTCCAGACCGGTGTGACAATCAGCAATGTCATCGTGGAGCGCGCCGACACGTACGCTCTCACTTCGGGGGGGCTTCCTGGCTTCTTCACCGCGCAGAACGCGCCGTACTAGCCCCGTCAAGGCGGGTGGTCGGCGATGATCGTGCGGAATCAGGCGAAAGCCACCAAGACCATCGTATCGAACGGCAATTCATTCCCCGGCACCGTGGAAGGGCAGACCTACACGGCGACCGAGGACAATCAGCTCTTGCGGTTGTGGGGCAACATCGTCCTTCCACCGCTGACGGGCGGATACATATGTTCGGCTGTCATCGAGGATGTGCAGGGGCGTGTGGAGCCGACGACATCTGTCACGTTCACCGGCAGTCTGGCAATCACGGAGAACAAAAACCTGTGGACCAAAGGATTGCTCATGGGCGCCGGTGCGAAGGTCCTGCTCGCATGCCGAGGAATCTTCTCGGACGACGATTGGACTGTCCTCCAGACGGTCGGCGTCAACTGCTTCGACAAGGATACGGCAATCTACTAGCCCTCATCAGTTTGGGGGTGGCCGCGTGAGAATCAGGAATCTCTACGATCCGCCGACCCTGAAGGACCGTGATCCGGTCGCTCCGTGGACTCCGAATTATAAGAACGCCTCGTCGAAGATCACCGACGAGGGCTGTGAGATAACCGTCACCGGCGAAGATACTGGCTGGTTGTATCCGCCAGAACCAAGGCCTGATGGACTGGCTAACGTTGCGTGGCAGAAGAAGGACGGCTCGTATCTCATCGGCACCAGGAACAACTTGACTGTGCCGATACCTGTTGGCGTGACGGTGCTGACCCGCCTGTGTGGTTTCAATGACGGTTCGCTCATAACCCTGCTGCAGAACGCCGGATTGCCGCTCGTGTTCGCCGCCGTTGACCACCCGTATTAAACCAACCACAGCCCCGCCACGTGCGGGGCTTTCCCATAAGGAGATGTAATGTGCTGCAGAATTTTCTAGCCGGGTTCGGTGGGGTGGGTGGCGCGTGCGCCCTCATCACGCTCGGACTTAGAGTCTGGCCTGGCGCGTTGGAGGCGTTGGCGACCGGCCTGTATTCGCACGTGCAGCCGGAACGCCTGCCTTACGATTCGCCGCTCTCGCAGCATTTCGCCAAAACCAGAATGCTTGGAGAGCGCACCGAAAAATTCGACGACCGTATGGACGAGTTGTGCCGCGACACGATCAAGAACACGATCATCAGCCTGATCTACGGCGACCAGTCGCACGACCATTCGGAGGCAGTCCGATACGAGCTCGACAAACTCGAAAAACTCGACGCGCAATGCTGGATCGTCAACGCCGCCGAAAAATACTTGGAGGACCGGCAATGACGCATCTCATGATCGCAGGCGGCATATACCTGCTACTGCTCGCGCTCATCATCATATTCAATCATGGCGCGCACAGGCATTGATTTTCACACAGGTTTTCAAAGCCATCCCATTCCGGGATGGCTTTTCTATTGCCCCTTGACTCGGGGCGGGAAGGAGAGGATGTGGGAATCCTCAACAAAGGCAAGCCGAAACACGGACGCCTGCACCGGCGCGTGGGCGTGACGCTGTCCGCGCTCGTCGCGGCGGTCTCCATGGCGTTCGCCCCGGCGGCGATGGCCGACATGCAGGGCATCGACGTGTCCAACTGGCAGTGCGGCATCGACATCGCCAACACGCAGGCCGACTTCGTTGTCGTCGGCACCACATGGGGCACGGGACAGGTGTATAACAACTGTCTCGTGTCCGGCGTCAACACGGACGCCAACCGCATGATCGCCCAAGCGCAGGAATCCGGCAAGAAATTCGGCCTGTATCACTACGCCATGGGAGGCAACCCGGAGGCCGAAGCCCAATTCTTCTACCGGAACACGTCGAACTATTGGCGTCACGGCATCGTGGCGCTCGACTGGGAGATGGACGACAACCCCGCATGGGGCAACTGGGACTGGGTACGCCGATTCATGAATGAGTGCGAACGGCTTTCGGGCGGCGTGCGCCCATTGCTGTACACCGGCCCGGTCGCCGGCACCATCCCGCAGGACATCCGCGACCGATACGGTTTGTGGATCGCCCAATACGCGAACATGAGCCCGACCGGCTATCAGGCCAATCCGTGGATGATCGGCGCGTACGGCGAGGCCATGCGACAGTACAGCGGCACCGGTGTCGTCAACACGTGGAGTCCCATCGACCTCAACGTGTTCCGTGGCGAGGCATGGCAGTGGGATTTGTACGCCAACCCCACCGGCTCCACAGCCCCGGCCCCGGCAACGCCCGCGCCCGTGCAGCCGAGCACTCCCCCGGCCAACACCAACACGGGTGGCATCAGCCACGTCATGCAGTGGGGCGAGACCATCTGGGGACTCGCCGTAGCCTACAACGCATGGCCGTTGTCCGCATGGCACACGCCCAGCGGTGACATCAACCGCTACTACGTGGGCGATGTCGTCACCTACGGCGGCGGCTCTACTGCCGCCCCCGCATCGTCCACCGGGGTCTCCAAGGTCCTCCAGTGGGGCGACACCGTGTGGGATTTCGCCACCGCGCACGGTTACAGCGTCAGCCAATGCACGGTACCCTCCGGCAACATCAACGTCTACTATCCCGGTGACGTGGTGACCTGCCGCTGAGATTCAACCGATGCCGCCACCACTCCCCTGATGGCGGCATCACCACCATTTTTTTGATCGGAGCAAAACATGACCGACAACAAAAACACGACCGACACCGGCGAAACGCTTCCCGGCGTCGATGTGAGCGACTGGCCCGAGACGGCCGACGTCACCCATGACGTGCCCGACTGGCTCATCCCCAGCCGCGTCTACGACATCCTCAAATGGCTCGGCCTCATCGTCCTGCCCGCACTCGCCCTGTTCGTCAACACGGTCGGCCCCGCATGGGGCTGGCCTCACGTGGACGCGATAGTTATCACGCTCAACGCGCTCGGCATCCTCGCCGGCGCGCTCATCGGCGTCAGCGCCATCAAACAACGCCTCGACCGCGCCGCATAACCACACATAGTTCGGCCCCGTCCGGCATCGCAGACAGCTCGCACAGAGCTTGACTGCTGCCGGACGGGGCCGATTTCGCGTTGTGGCAGAGGGGCTTCGCGGGCTCGATTTCTGCCCACATTTTGCCCACATTTTCCGTAAAAACAGGTTAAAAACCGTTAAAACCGGTTAAAACGAAAAAGCCGCTCAGCCCTACTCCCGTAAGGCAAAGCGGCTATTTTCCAACCCGTTCTCAGCTCAGTGCGTCCTTCAACTTGCTGAAGAAACCTTTCTTTTGACCGGCCTGTGGACGGGATGCCTGGGAGACGTGCGTGGCGCCTGAATCGTGCGAGGCGGCGAACTGTTCGATGAGGCCACGCTCGGTTTCGTTGAGCTTGGTGGGGATAAGCACATTGACGTGGGCGATGAGGTTGCCGCGCTCGTCCTTGTTGCGGATGTTCGTGACGCCCAGTCCCTTAAGCGTCACCGTGTCCTCAGTCTGGCAGCCGGCCGGGATGGACACGGTCTTCTCACCATCGAACGTATCAATGGACAGATCGTGGCCAAGCACGGCCCAGCTCATCGGCACCTGAATCCAGCAGTGCAGGTCGTCGCCATCGCGGGTGAACTGCTTATCCGCCTTGATGCGGATGTCGATGTACAGGTCGCCGGCAGCGCCGCCGCCCTCACCCACTTCGCCCTGGTTGGCCAACCGCAGACGCGCGTTGTCGTTGATGCCGGCGGGCACGGTAACGCCCACGGTACGCGTGGTGCGCACACGGCCGTGGCCCATGCAGCTGGGGCACGGGTTCTGGATGATGGTACCGTGGCCCTCGCAACGTTCACAGGGGGCGGAGGTCATCATCTGGCCGAGCATGGTGCGCACGACCTTCTGCATGAATCCCTGTCCGTGGCAGTCGGGGCAGGTGACCGGCTGTGCGCCGCCCTGGGCACCGGAGCCACCGCACTCCTGGCACAGGGAGAACGTATTGATCTTGACATGCGCGGTGCCGCCGAACACCGCCGTCTTCAAATCGATGGACGCCGAGGCCAAGGCATCGCGGCCGGGCTGGGTACGCGGCACCGGGCCCTGTGAGCCACCGCCGAACGCGGAACCGAAGAACGTGGAGAACACGTCGCTCATATCGCCGAAGCCCGCCCCGGAGAAGCCGCCGGCACCGGCGTTCGGGTTGTTCGGGTCGACTCCCGAATCATACATACGGCGTTTGTCCGGATTGGACAGCACATCGTAGGCGTTGTTCACTTCCTTGAACTTGTCCTCGAACTCCGGTCCCGCGATATCAGGGTGATACTTACGGCTGAGCTTGCGGTACGCCTTCTTGATCTCGTCGTCGCTCGCGTTGCGGTCGATGCCCAGCGTCTCGTAATAATCTGCCACTTGTCTGTTCCTTTGTATTCGTTGGTCTGCGGGTTATTGTGCCATAGCCTGCGGTCAGTCGCCGGAGCCGCTTTCCGAGACAAAAAAAGTGAGATACCTTGCCACTGCCCTGACCGCGGCCATGGTAGCCGCATAATCCATATGGGTTGGGCCGATGGATCCCACAAAAGCAATGGGTTCGTTGGTGCTGTCCTGATCGGGCGATGTCTCGTTGCGTTCCGAATCGTTCGCTACGGGCGAAGTACTGCGTCCGTAACCGCTACTGACCACCGAGGCATGCAAGAGCTCAGGTGTGTGGCTTTCGGAGCCAATGGACACGCCTACGCCAGTGGCGCTTGGCTCTTCGCTGAGGTTGCTCATCAGTTTCATGAGCACCACTTGCTCTTCCAGCGCGTCGAAGAGCGGTGCCAGGTCGGTCAGAGAACGGGAATGCGCCAGATGCGATGTGCCGGACATATACAATTCATTGGCGCGATCGTCCAATGCCATCGATGCGAAGGCGTCGGCCAGGGCGTCGGACGCCTCCCGCACTGTCTCGAATCCGGTGCCGCCAAGGGCGCGCACGGTTTCGGATGCGGATGATAAGGACTGACCGTTGCATTGTTCATTGACTGCACTGGACAGGCGGTTGATGTCGTCGGCCGTGGGCATGGCCGAGACGGTCAGTCCGTGCTGTGCCACGCGACCGGTATCGGTGATTACCACGGCAAGTAGCGTGCTCATGGCCACTGGTACCAGCTCCACGTGGCGTAACGTCGCCTTGGATAATGAAGGCGATGCGACTATGGCAACTTGACCGGTGATTTCCGAGAGCAGTCGTGCGGAACGTTGCAGTGCGTCCTTGAGGCTGACCGAGCCGGATAGGAAACTATTGATACCGCGGCGTTGAGCTTCGCTGAGCGGCACAACCGTAGCCAGTCGATCTACAAAATAACGGTATCCCTTTTCAGTGGGTACGCGACCGGCGGACGTATGCGGCTGAATCAGGTAGCCTTCATCTTCCAATGCGGCCATATCATTGCGAATGGTGGCAGAGCTGACGCCTAAATCGCGTTCCTTGGACAATGCCGCGGAGCCTACGGGCTCTTGCGAACGAATGTAATCTTCCACCACAGCGCGCAGTACCAGCATGCGACGTGATTGCGTCATGCGCGCCTCCTTATATGTACATCTGCAGTATGCAATCTGCTCTCATTGTATTAGCACTCATTGGTTTCGAGTGCTAATGCGTTCGTTTGCGGCGAAGTGATGTGAATTGTGAACGCTAACAGAACACAAACTACCAAAACACGCCAAAATTGCACCATAACGTCGCAAACCATCGCTAGCATGGTAAGCGCAATGTGAGGGCGTCAAGCGCCCGGCACAAGCCGGATACGCGGCCCGACCAATTGGAAGGAAAGTAATCCATGACCGAATTCAAGGAGACCGAGCTCGACGAGCGCGCCATCAAGATGGCGAAGGCCCTTTCGGCTGACGCGGTGGAGAACGCCGGTTCCGGCCACCCCGGTTCCCCCGTTTCCCTGGCGCCCATCGCCTACACGCTGTACCAGCATTTCATCAAGCACGATCCGAACGATCCCAACTGGGAGGGCCGTGATCGCTTCATCCTTTCCGGTGGCCACGCCTCCCTCACCCAGTACGTCCAGCTGTACTTCTCCGGTTATGGCCTGACCCTGGACGACCTCAAGCACTTCCGCGGTGGCGCTGACACCCGTACCCCGGGTCACCCCGAGTACGGCCTGACCCCCGGTATCGAAATGACCACCGGCCCGCTGGGCCAGGGCTTCGCCTCCGCCATCGGCTTTGCCTACGGCGAGCGTTTCCAACGTGGTCTGCTCGATCCGGAAACCCCGAAGGAAGACTCCCCGTTCTACCACAAGATCTGGGCTATCTGCGGTGAAGGCGATATCGAAGAGGGCATCTCCGGAGAAGCCGCTGCCCTTGCCGCCAACCAGAAGCTCGGCAACATCACCGTGATCTTCGACGCCAACCGCATCCAGATCGAAGGCGACACCAACCTGGTGCTGGCCGAGGACGTGCTCAAGCGCTTCCAGGCCTACGGCTGGTACACCGACGAGTTCAGCTTCATCCAGCCCGACGGCTCCTACAAGGAGGACATCGAGGGCTTGGCTGACGTCATCGCCAAGGCCGAGAAGGCCGCTCCGGACCAGCCGAAGCTCATCAAGGTTCACTCCCTGATCGCTTGGCCGACCCCGGGCAAGACCAACGACCCGTCCTCCCACGGTTCCAAGCTGGGTACCGAGGCTGTTGCCGGCCTCAAGGAAGCCCTCGGCTACGATCCGGAAGAGAACTTCCACGTTGACGAAGAGGCTCTGGCTCACGCTCGCAAGGTTGCCGAGCGCGGTCTCGAAGCCCACAAGGAATGGGACGAGAAGTTCGACGCTTGGCGCAAGGCCAACCCGGACAAGGCTGCCCTGTACGACCGTCTGAAGGCCGGTGAACTGCCGGAAGGCTTCGACAAGGCTCTTGACGACCTTGAGGCCACCTTCGAAGTCGGCAAGGGTGTCGCCACTCGTGGCGCCTCCGGCTCCGTGCTCAACGCCATCGCCGCTGTCATGCCGGAACTCTGGGGCGGCTCCGCCGACCTCGGTGGCTCCAACAAGACCGATCTCAAGGGCGCTGCCACCTTCGCCCCGGCCGAGTGCGCCACCAAGCAGTGGCCGAACTGCAACGAGTTCGGTCGCCAGCTGCACTTCGGCGTGCGCGAGTTCACCATGGGCTGCATCACCAACGGCATCCTGCTAGGCTCCCACACCCGTCCGTTCGGCGGCACCTTCTTCATGTTCTCCGACTACGAGCGTTCCGCCGTTCGTCTGGCCGCCCTCATGGAGATCCCGAACCTGTACGTGTGGACGCACGACTCCGTCGCCGTCGGCGAGGATGGCCCGACCCACCAGCCGGTTGAGCACCTTGCTTCCTTCCGCGCTATCCCGCAGCTTGAGGTCGTTCGCCCGGCCGATGCCTTCGAGACCGCCGAAGCCTACCGCTACTTCTTCGAGAAGAAGAACACGCTGCCGGCTGCCATGGTGCTGTCCCGTCAGGGCGTCCCGGTTCTCGCCGAGACCGCTGCCAAGGCCAAGGACGGTGTCCGCAAGGGCGCTTACGTCCTGGTCGACACCGAAGGCACTCCGGATGTCATCCTGATGGCCACCGGTTCCGAAGTCCAGCTGGCCGTCAAGGCCGCCAAGACCCTCGCTGAGGAAGGCGTCAAGGCCCGCGTGGTCTCCGTGCCGTCCCTCGAATGGTTCGAGGAGCAGGACGCCGAGTACAAGGAGGCCGTGCTTCCTGCCGGTGTCAAGGCTCGCGTCTCCGTCGAGGCCGGCGTTGCCATGCCGTGGTACAAGTACCTCGGTTCCTACGGCAAGCCTGTCTCCATCGAGCAGTTCGGTCTGCAGGGCGACGGTGCTCAGAACCTCATCGACCTCGGCATCACCGCCGAGCACGTGGTGGAAGCCGCCAAGGCCTCCATCGCCGAAGTCGAAGCCGCCAAGTGATTTCATTGCCCTCCCTCACTAAGAGGGAGGGCTTAACAAGATTTGTTCCATAACGGAATATAAGGAGAAATAAATGACTGAAGCAACTCAGCGTACGTCCGACAACGGCGTTTCCATCTGGCTGGACGACCTGTCCCGCTCCCGCATCGAGTCCGGCTCCCTGCAGGACCTCATCGCCAACAAGAACGTGGTCGGTGTTACCACCAACCCGTCCATCTTCCAGAAGGCCCTGAGCCAGGTCGGTCCGTACGACGCTCAGCTCAAGGAGCTCGGCAAGGTTGACGTTGAGACCGCTGTCCGCGAGCTCACCACCACCGACGTGCGCAACGCCACCGACATCTTCCGCGAGATCGCTGAGGCTACCGACTTCGTCGACGGCCGCGTCTCCATCGAGGTCGACCCGCGTCTGGCCCATGACACCGAGAACACCGCCAAGCAGGCTGTGGAACTCTGGGAGAAGGTCAACCGCCCGAACGCCATGATCAAGATCCCGGCAACCCTCGAAGGCCTGCCGGCCATCACCGCCACCCTGGCCAAGGGCATCTCCGTCAACGTCACCCTGATCTTCTCGCTCGAGCGTTACGAGCAGGTCATCGACGCCTTCATCGAGGGCATCGCCCAGGCTGACGCCAACGGCCACGACCTGAAGCACATCGGCTCCGTCGCTTCCTTCTTCGTGTCCCGCGTGGACACCGCTGTCGACAAGCTGCTGGAAGCCAACGGCTCCGACGAAGCCAAGGCTCTGGAGGGCAAGGCTGCTGTGGCCAACGCTCGCCTGGCTTACGAGCTCTTCGAGAAGAAGTTCGCTGAGGATCCGCGTTGGGCCGACCTGGCTGCCAAGGGCGCCAAGGTTCAGCGCCCGCTGTGGGCTTCCACCGGCACCAAGAACGCTGCCTACTCCGACTGCAAGTACGTTGACGAGCTCGTTGCTAAGCACATCGTCAACACCATGCCGGAGAAGACCCTGAACGCTCTGGCCGACCACGGCAACGGCGCTCCGTCCATCGAGGGCACCTACGAGGAGTCCCACGCCGTCATCAACAAGCTGGCTGAGCTGGGCATCAACCTCAAGGACGTCACCGACAAGCTGGAGGCCGACGGTGTCGCCGCCTTCATCAAGTCCTGGGATTCCGTGCTGGCTGACGTCCAGTCCGGCATCGACCGCGTGAACGCCTGAGATTTGACGACTGATGCGTGTTTAGCGCACTAGTTGATTAGCTCACAGAAGCTCCGACCCCAACCGGTCGGGGCTTCTTTCGTTTGTTGCTACAGTGGTACGAGCATATGAGAGAAAGGCCGAACCGTAATGAACAAACTTGTCGCACGCCAGCGGTTGGTGATGACCTTCACCTTCTTTTCGATGTTCTTCGGAGCGGGCAATCTGATTTTTCCGCCGTTCGTCGGCGCGCAGGCCGGTTCCGCGACCATACCGGCGGCCATCGGTTTCATCGTCTCCGCAGTCGGCCTGCCGATTCTCGGCGTGCTGGCGGTCACCTTCGCCGGCGGTTTCGACAAACTCGCCAGCCGGGTCTCCCCCAAATTCGCCTTGTTCCTCGGCGTGGCGATCATGCTCACCATCGGCCCGTGCTTTGCGATTCCGCGTACGGCGACCACCTCATTCGAAATGATGGTGGCTCCTTTCGTACCGTCCTCCTATGGCTGGCTGGCCCAACTCATCTACTCGCTCGTGTTCTTCACGCTGGCGTTCCTGTTCGCCCAGCATCCCGAGAAACTCTCCAAAGTGCTCGGCCGATTCATGGGGCCGTTGCTGCTGGTGCTCATTGCTGTCCTGTTCATCGCCTGCCTGATCCACGGCATCGGCATCCCGGCCAACCCGATGGGCGACTACTCCACAAACCAGATCGCACGCGGCTTCCTCGACGGCTACCAGACCATGGACCTGCTCGCCGCGCTCTACTTCGGCATCGTGATCTCCGCGAATATCCGCGCCCAACAAGTCGATGACGAATCGCAAGTGCAGAAGGAGACCGCGTATGCCGGGCTCGGCACCGGCGTACTGCTGATCGTGATCTACGGCGCGCTGAGCTACGTGGGCGTGGTGTCCGGAGCCATCGTCACCATCGACCCCACCAAAGACACGGGCGCGACCGTGCTCACCAACCTCACCTCATCCCTGTTCGGCACGTTCGGTACCGCGTTCCTTGGCGTCGTGTTCGTCATCGCCTGCCTCAACGTATGCACCGGACTGATCGGCACCTGCGCCACCTACTTCCATACTCGGTTCCGGACCGTCGCCGGCCGAACGTTGAGCTACCGCACTTGGCAGGTCATCTTCACCGTGTTCAGTTTCATCGTGTCCAATGCCGGGCTGAGCGCGATCATCAAGGTTTCCGTGCCGGTGTTGTCCGCACTGTATCCGATCGCCATCGTGCTGGTACTGCTGACGCTGACCCACAAGTCGCTCGGCGCGCGATTCCCGCGCGTCTATTTCTGGACTGTGCTGCTGGTGGGCATCGCATCCTTCGCCACCTGCATCTCCAGTTTGGTCGCCGTCTTCGGCGGTTCCATCGGCTGGCTGGACGCGGCGCTGGCTATGCTGCCTTTGCAGCAATACCAGCTCGGCTGGGTGGTCCCGGCTATCCTCGGTGTTGCCATTGGTATCGCCGATGCTCCGCGACGGTAGTTTTCCCGGTCTGTGCCGGAGTCTGGCGGTCGGTCGGTGATGGCGGCTGCCGCAGTATCCCTCCTATAAAGCGGCATACAGAATTCCTGTATGCCGCTGGTCTCCGCCCATCTGCCATAGTTATACTGGCATCATCGACGACGGCGATAACAGCATAAGGTGGGGCGAGTCATGGACACCAGTGATAGACAGGTAGCGGAAACCGGCCGGAATCGCGAGCTTGGGCTGATTCCGGCCATGGTGATGGCGGTTGTTGCGACGCTCAGTGGTGCCGGTGTATCGTTCGCGCCATTATATGAGCGCATTTGGGGCGGCATGATGTTGCATCCGAATTGTCCGGCGATTGGCAGAATGACCTACTATCTCTCGGGCCAAGCAACTGACGATTATGGAGCCTGCGTCACCTCACCACTGTGGTTTATGACGGTGACTGCGCTGAGTGTTGTCGCGATTCTCTGTCTGACTGTTGCGGGAGTACAGGGCTTTTCGCGCCATCGGCTCCGTTCGGTGTTTAGTGTTCTTATTGCGGCAGTGGCTGTTGCGATCATATTGGTGTTGAGTGCGAATACCAAGATTGTAACGTTGTGGGCGATGTATGCGGTGACGTGGCTGGTGCACGCCATAGTCACCTCATATCTGAGCAACGGTTGGATACGAATCGCGCGACTGTTGTTCGTATGGCAGATTGGCGTGATGCCGGTATTCGTCACCGAATATTCAGTATCCGACGAGGTCAACTTCAGCGGCGGCGCAACCATCGCTTGCGGACTTGGACTTGCGGCATATGCGCTGGTGCAATACGCCTCTCTTACCATCGACTCGCAAAACAACAGTAATCGAATCACGCCAGAACGCAGTGGTATACGGGCTACCTCCTTGCACGACCTGTTCCACACCATCAGCATCAACGCATCCGCCATACGCAATTGCTCTGTTCCCGTTGCCCTGTTCTGGTCAGGTATCACGTTCTTTACCTACAGCTACAACACTGGTAGACACACCGATTTCTGCCCAGCGCTATCGGCAACTGACAATGCAGGTCTTGTCGCTTATTGCATCGGCCATGAAGCTTTGGGACTGCTGACCGTCGTGTTGTGCGTGCTGCCATTGTTCTCCCTGCTTTCGGCGATTACGGCCATCACGTTGGCTGCACGCAACGCAAATAACGGCGGTAACGCTGCCAATGCCGATGGCTCTCGAAATTCAGCCGCCGTGTGCTATCTGCTCCTGGCAACCGCACTGTCCGCCACGGCCTTCGTCATCGCCTTCACCTTGGCATAGCGCGGACCACCATGCCGCGGTTCGCGCGATCGCTGGGATACAGCGCTTCCTGCGCACGACGCGACACCACCGGCATAAGATCTCCTTCATATCACGAAACAATCGAGCGTGTTCGTTTGCGCCAAGGATCAGCTCTGCCAGTAGTAGCTGAAGAAGTCGGAGATCTCCCCCATGGTTTCGCGCAGCATGCCCATGCGCGGCAGGTACACCACGCGGAAGTGGTCGGGGCGATGCCAGTTGAACGCGCCGCCGTGGCTGATGAGGATGTGCTTGTCATGCAGCAGGTCGAGCGCGAACTGCTCGTCCGAGTGGATGTTGAAGCGTTTGACGTCGATCTTCGGGAAGATGTAGAACGCGGCCTTCGGCTTGACGGCGGTGATGCCGGGGATCTGGTTGAGCATGTCGTAGACGAGGTCGCGCTGGTCGTGCACGCGGCCGCCCGGCACGATGTAGTCGTTGACGCTCTGGTGGCCGCCGAGCGCGGTCTGCACCACGGACTGGGCGGGCACGTTCGAACACATGCGCATGTTGGCGAGCATGTTGAGGCCCTCGATGTAGTCCTTGGCGATGCGCTTGTTGCCGGACAGGATCATCCAGCCGATGCGGTAGCCGGCGATCATATGCGATTTCGACAGGCCGGAGAAGGTCACGCAGAACAGGTCCGGGGCCATCGAGGCGATGGAGATGTGCTGCAGGCCGTCCATGACGAGGCGATCGTAGATTTCGTCGGAGAAGATGATGAGCTGGTGTTCGCGCGCGATGTCGACGATCTGCTGGAGCACTTCCTTTGGGTAAAGTGCGCCGGTGGGGTTGTTCGGGTTGATGATGACAATCGCCTTGGTGTTGCTGGTGATCTTGGAGCGGATGTCGTCGATGTCCGGATACCATTCGGACTGTTCGTCGCACAGGTAGTGCACGGCGGTGCCGCCGGCCAGGTTCACGCAGGCGGTCCACAGCGGGTAGTCCGGGGAGGGCACGAGCACTTCGTCGCCGGTGTCGAGCAGCGCGGACATGGACAGGTTGATGAGCTCGCTGACGCCGTTGCCGGTGTAGATGTCGTCGATGGTGACGTTCGGGATGTTCTTCAGCTGCGCGTACTGCATGATGGCCTTGCGCGCGGAGAACAGGCCCTTGGACGGCGAGTAGCCTTCGGTGTCGGTGAGCTGGTGGGCCATGTCGTAGACGACTTCGTCCGGCGTGCGGAAGCCGAAGGGTGCCGGGTTGCCGATGTTCAATTTCAGGATGTGGGTGCCGTTGGCCTCCATGCGCATCGCCTCGTCGGCGACCGGGCCGCGCACGTCGTAGAGCACGTTGTCGAGCTTGTGCGATTTGCCGAAGGTGCGGCGGCGGCCCACGGGAATCTCGCTGTCCGTCTGGGGCTTGGCGGCACCCGTGGCAAGCGGTGTGGCGGCGTGTTCGCCGTCCGTGACGCTGTTGGAGGCGTCCGAGTTCAATTGCGTGGTGGATTCCTCGCCGCGCAGCCAGTTCGTGTCGACATCCAGTTCGCTGGCCAGGAATTCGAGCACGTCCTCGCGGGGCATGGTCTTGCCGGCCACGTATTGGCTGATGTGGCTCTTGCCCATCTTTACGCCACGATGTTCGGCGGCGTGCACCAGATCGACCTGCTTCAGTCCCCTGCTGTTCATCGCATTGCGCAGACGTTCCGCAAACACCGATACGCTCATATCCTTATGCCTCCAACCGGGAGTTCAATTTCTTTCTTTGAACAACGGTTCAAAGCATACCCCCGGTTCAACACAAGTTCAATTTTGGCGTGTTCTCGAGTCTCGACCGGTTCAGCCCAACTGCGCTTCAATCCATTGGGCGACGCCGTCCTCGTTGTTGGACGGGCAGATTTCGTCGGCGATGGACAACACCTTGGGGTTCGCGTTGGCCACGGCCACGCCCCGGCCGGATTCGCTCATCATGTTGATATCGATGAGGTCGTCGCCGAAGGCGGCTGTCTGTTCAAGCGGCACGTCCAGTCGCTCGCACAGCAGGTGCAGCGCGTGCTCCTTGTTGGCCTGCGGGTTCATGAGCATCCACATCACGCCTTCGCTGATGGAGATGTCGAAGTCCGGCGGAATCAGCGCACGCAGTTCATTCCATTGTTCCGGTTCAGGGAAGATGGTGATTTTGTCTGCGACTCCATCAGGAACGTCATGGAAGTTCGTGTATCGGAAAGCCTGAGTCTTCCAATACGCGCGCACATCGAAGTTGGTGTAGCGCACGTCGTTCATCACGATGCCGATTTTGAGGTTTGGCATACGGTCGAGCAGAAACAGGCAGACTTCGCAGGCGCGCTGTGAGGAGAAACCGATTTTAATGAGATGATTCTCGCTCTGCTGTGATGAGTCGGATGTCAGCATATCGAAATCGGAATTGGCCGGGTCGAAATCGATGAGGGCACCGTTGAGATAGATCACAGCATCAACGGGCAGTTTCTCGGCAAACTGCAGTCCGGTACTCACCGGTCGCGCGGTGGCGATGGCGAATTTCATGCCGGCGTCGTGAGCCCGAGCGATGGTGTCGATGCTGCGCTGGGTGATGAAACGATCCTCAAAGACCTCGGCGTCATGCAATAGAGTGCCGTCGAGGTCGGCGACCAACAGTTCGGGGCGAGTTGTCGTCTTGATGGTTGTGGTCACAGCAGTCCCTTGCAATGGTCTCGGACGAGTTCGGCGGAGTGATGCATTTTGGCCATTTCCTCGTTGCTTAGTTCCAGTTCCACGATTTCATTGGCACCATTGGCACGCAGTTCGGTGGGCACGCCAAGGAACACGCCATGTTCGCCGTATTCGCCGTCCAGCAGCGTAGAGACGGGGATGATGCGACGCTCATCCCACAGAATGGTCTGCACTATGCCGGCCACGGTGGAAGCAATGCCGAAGTTGGTGCCGCCCTTGGCCGCCACGATTTCGTTGCCGCGGGTACGGGTCTTTTCCTCGACTTCGGCGGTGGATACGGAGGCGAAGCGGTCTTGGTTGTCAGCCAGGAAGCGAGCGAACGGCTTGCCGCCGAGCGAGACGGTGGACCATGCGGTGAATTGGGAGTCGCCATGCTCGCCCATCACGAAGCCGCCCACATTGCGCGGATCAAGGCCGGTTTCCTCGCCGATGATGGTCTTGAGGCGTGAGGTATCGAGCGCGGTACCGGTGCCAAGCACCTGGGTGCGCGGCAGGCCGGAACGTTTCCATGCGTACCAGGCCATTACGTCGACCGGGTTGGAAACCATGACGATTACGCCGTCAAAGCCCGAGGCCATGACATTGTCGACCACTTCGCCCACGAGCCCGACGGTGAAGCCGAGCTCGGCCATACGGTTGGAATTGGCTGGCGGCTTGCGGCCCACGGTGATGACGACGATATCCGCGTCCCTGCAATCGGCATAGTCGCCGGCACGCACCTTGACGTGACGATCTTGGAACTCGCTACCATCGTCAAGGTCACGGGCCTCCCCCAAAGCTTTGGCGGCAAAATGATCGATGAGCACGAGCTCATTGCACAGACCATGTGTAACGATGCTGAACGCTGCGGTCGCACCGACCTGTCCGGTGCCCACAATGACGACTTTGTTACGGTTCATAGTGACCATAGTGCACTCCTTTGCAAGCCATGAACGATGGAAAAACTACGACCCATGACCGGTATATCGGTCATGGGTCGTGAAAAGTTTACAAAATCAATCAGCCGAGGTTGAACTTGGTCATCATGTCGAGGCCGATAATCAGAGCCACCCATACGAGGGCGATGATAACGGTCCAGCGGTTCAGGTTCTTTTCGGCGACGCCAGAGGTGCCGGCATTCTGGGTCAGACCGCCACCGAACATGTCGGACAGACCGCCGCCCTTGCCCTTGTGCATAAGGATGAGCAGGGTCAGCACGAAGCTGAGCAGCACGACGATGACTTGCAGCGTGATCTTAAGAGCGGTCACAGGGTACCTCCGAGTTGAATTTACTGTTGATAAGCATAGCGCACATATCGGAAAACCGGTGTATTACGACCGTGAAGATGTTGTTTTCAGCGCAAGACGGGCGATTTTGGACAATTCCTCGACATCCAAGGCAGCGCCGCCGATGAGGAACCCGTCCACATCAGGCTGGGAGATGAGTTCTGCCGCGTTCTTTGAGGTGACGGAGCCGCCGTACAGAATGCGTACGCTGTCCGACACCTTTTGACCGAACGTGGTTTTCAAATCATCGCGAATCGCGTTGGCTGCGTCCTGAGCGGATTGCGGGGTGGCGACCATGCCGGTGCCGATGGCCCAGACCGGTTCGTAGGCCACGATGAGTTTGGCAGCTTCCTCATCGGAAAGATCACGGGTGACATCACGCACCTGGCCGACTGCGAAGTCGAGCTCAATGCCCTTACGGCGTTCCTCGTAGCTTTCGCCTACGCACAGTATTGGCTGCATGCCGGCGGCAAGTACGGCACGCACCTGATCGACGATATTGGCATCGTCTTCAGGATGGTATTTACGGCGCTCGGAATGTCCGACAATGACATACGAGCAGCCAAGGTGGGCCAGCATATCGGCGGATACGTCACCGGTAAAGGCGCCTTGCGTGGTCACGGATACCGACTGGGCACCATAGGTGAGGCGGAGCTTGTCGGCTTCGACAAGCACCTGCACGCTGCGCAGCGAGGTGAAGGACGGGAAAAGGGCGACCTCGCAACGCTTGAAGTCGAAATGAGCGTCGCGCAGTAGCCATACCAGCTTCTGTACAAAGTACGTGGCTTCCAGATGATCGAAGTTCATCTTCCAGTTGCCGGCTACCAAAGGAATACGCTTGGACGCCATGATTTCCCCTCTCATTATCGTTCCTTGGCTCCCCTCAGCGAGGGGAGCCGTCAGCAAAGCTGACTGAGGGGAGCCCGACATCGCCGTAACTCCCCTCAGTCTCGCTACGCGAGCCAGCTCCCCTCGAGGAGGGGAGCCAGAATAAAACTTACTCGAGCACCTTCAGACCCGGGAGCTCCTTGCCCTCGAGGAACTCGAGGGAAGCGCCACCACCGGTGGAGATGTGGGAGAAGCCGTCCTCCGGGAAGCCGAGGTTGCGCACGGCGGAAGCGGAGTCACCGCCACCGACGATGGTGAACGCACCGGCTGCGGTGGCGTCGACCAGACCCTGGGCCACGGCCTTGGTGCCGGCAGCGAACTCAGGAACCTCGAACACGCCCATCGGGCCGTTCCACACGACGGTCTTGGAGTCGACGATCTTGTCGTGGAAGAGCTTCTGGGAATCCGGGCCGATGTCCAGACCCATCTTGTCGGACGGAATGGCGTCGGCGGCAACGACCTCCGGGGCAACCGGGGTGTCACCGGCCGGGAAGCCGGCGTTCACGACGACATCGGTCGGCAGCACGAGCTCGACGCCGTTCTTCTCGGCAGTGGCGATGTAGCCCTTGACCTTCTCAAGCTGGTCCTCTTCAAGCAGGGAGGTGCCGACCTCGTAGCCCTTGGCCTTGAGGAAGGTGAACACCATGCCGCCGCCAATGACCAGACGGTTGGCCTTGTCGAGCAGGTTCTCGATGACGCCGAGCTTGTCGGAGACCTTGGAACCGCCGAGCACCACGGTGAACGGACGCTCCGGGTTCTCGGTGGCCTTGGACAGGGCCTTGACCTCCTTCTCGACCAGCAGGCCTGCGGCGGCCGGCAGATCGGCGGCAACGTCGTAGTTGGAGCCCTGAGCACGGTGAACCACACCGAAGCCGTCGGAGACGAAGGCCTCGCCGAGGGCGGCGATCTTCTTGGCGTAGGCGGCGCGCTCGGCGGCGTCCTTGGAGGTTTCCTCCGGGTTGAAGCGAACGTTCTCGAGCAGCACGACGTCGCCATCGTTCATGGCGGCGACCTTGGCCTGGGCGTCCTCACCGTAGGTGTCCTTGGCCAGCGGCACGTTGGTGCCCAGCAGCTCGCCGAGGCGGGCGGCAACCGGGGCCAGGCTCAGCTCAGGGACGACCTTGCCCTTCGGGCGGCCGAGGTGGGCCATGAGGATGACCTTGGCGCCTTTTTCGTGCAGGGTCTTGATGGTCGGCAGAGCGGCCTTGATTCGACCGTCATCGGTGATGGTGGTGCCGTCCAGCGGAACATTGAAATCAGCGCGAACCAGAACGCGCTTGCCCTTGAGATCTCCAAGGTCCTTGAGTGTCTTCATGAATATCCTTTCCTTGACGAATCGCACGTCAAAGTGGCCAATTTTGCCACTTTGCATATTACAGGCATTCCGGAACAAAACACCGCATTCGTCTACTGACTGAATGCGGTGTTTTGTCACATCGTTGTCGCGTTTTGCCGAATAGGCACGGCAAATCGGATTGTCGGGTTACTTGCCTTCGGCTGCGCGAGCCTTCTCCGTCTTCTCGGCAAGTTGAAGCAGTCGGCGAATTCGGCCGGCAATCGCATCCTTGGTGATTTGCGGTTCGGCGATCTTGCCGAGCTCCTCGAGGCTCTTGTCCACGTGATCGATGCGCAGCTGGCCGGCCTGACGGAGGTTGTCCGGAATGTTATCGCCGAGTACTTCGAAAGCATGCTGCACTTTTTCGCTGGCTTCGGCGGCGGCCTTGGCGGAACGGCGCATATTGGCGTCATCGAAGTTGGCCAGACGGTTGGCCTTGCCGCGGGCCTCGCCGTCGGAGCGCTTGCCGGTCCATTCGCGGGCCGAACGGGTGGCGCCCATGAGCTTGAGCATGCGTTCGATGGCGTCGGGATCCTTGAGTGTCACGCGCTCGGAGCTACGCAGCGTGCGATGCTTGGCCTGGATGCCTAGACGACGGGCCACGCCACACAGGGCCATGGCGGCCTCTTCCGTGGGGCAAGCGATTTCCAGGAAGCTGGCCTTACCGGGATCGGACAGGAAGCCACGGGCCATGAAGGCGCCGCGCCATGCCGCTTTGATTTGGGCGATGGATCCGTTGACCACTTCAGACGGCAGTCCACGGACCTGCTGCTTGCGGCGGTCGACCAGTCCGGTCTGCAAAGCCAAGGCCACTACGTTGCGGGTGACGAGCACCACATAGGTCTCGACAGGGCCGTTCGGGGTCTGACGTGTGAGGTGATTGACCTCGGCTTCGTGCCCGAACGTGTTCCTCAACGTGTTCTTCAGCCATTCTGCAACGTCAAGCGAGGTGAATACGGCTTGGATAACGTATGTATTCTGTACCGGTCGAAGACCGCCGCCAAAACGGATCATGGCCGCAGCTTGGGCCTTGATCGCGGCTGGCGAATCGCCTTCAAAGGCTGCCAACTCGCTTTTGACATCGTCCAGAAGAGCCAAGATCTACCTCCTACAGTCCCGTTCTTCTCAATGCTTCAGGCGCTTCGTGCCGTTATCTGCTGTCACACGGTCGGAAGCCATCGGCTTTCTGTGATACCTAATCTGGTGGACAAGCGAACCCGTTTGATACGTATTATGGGCTCTGCTTTCTCGCAGTGTGGTCACCGAACGCTTGCCCGATGACCGCTCGACGCCTGCTTACGATGAGTGACGCTTGTGCTGTTCTCTCGCGGAAACGGTTACGTTGAGCCCATGTGCGCGTAAGCGGCGAGCCAGCTCTTCGCTCATCGCCACCGACCGGTGCTGACCACCGGTGCAGCCGACGGCGATGGTTACGTAGTGCTTGTCTTCCTGGGCGTATCCTTCCAACGCAATCTCGATAGCTTTCTCATAAGCGTCGAGAAATTCCTTGGCTCCCTTGCTGGAAAGCACGTAGTCGGCGACCGGCTTGTCGTGCCCGGTAAGCTCGCGCAGGCTGGGCACCCAGAACGGGTTGGGCAGAAAACGCACGTCGGCCACGAAATCGGCGTCGATGGGCATACCGTATTTGAAGCCGAAGCTGAAGATGTGTACTGCCACGGTGGTGGGGCCGGAGCCGAGCATCGCCTCGTAGAGTTTGGTGGACAGCTGGTGGATGCTCAGGGAGCTGGTGTCGATGACCCAGTCGGCTCGTTCCTTGAGGTCTTCCAGCAGGTGACGTTCCTCAAGGATGCCGTCGATCAGTCGGTTGCCGTGCTGCAGCGGGTGCGGGCGGCGCACGGATTCGTAGCGCTTGATGAGCACTTCGTTGCTGGCGTCGAGGAACAGAATACGGGTTTTGACGCCGAGATCATCCAGATGGCCGAGCACGGCGGCCAGCTCGTCGAAATAGCTGGAGCGCACGTCGATGACGGCGGCAAGCTTGTGGACGCCTGACTCCGATCCGGAACCGGAGGTGGTCATCATGTCGACAAGCGGGATAAGCAGTTTGGGAGGCAGGTTGTCGACCACATACCATCCCATGTCTTCCACGCAGTCAGCGGCATGAGAGCGGCCTGCGCCGGACATACCGGTGATGAGCAGCACTTCGAAGGCATCAAGCGGGGTCGGCTGGTTGTCCGGAGTCGATGTGGATGTCGCGGAATTCGCCGGCGCATTCGTGGCGGCCGCCTCGCCGGTATCGCGGTTCGTTGTCTGTTGATTCATTACAGCGCCTCCTCAAGAGCTTTGCGCATCGCGATCTCCAGCTGGTCGTCTTCGGTGGTGGTGTCCTGCAGACGCTGGTCGGCATCGCTGGGCGGGTCGTCATCCCAGATACCGGTCATCAGCAATACCTGTACGAGAGCTTGGTACAGCAGCATTTCTTCGCCGCCGATGGCGTGACCGCCATGAGCGCGCCAGGCTTCCATGAGCTTGGTGGGGCGTGGATCGTAGATCACGTCCAACAGCAGTCCGGAGAATGGCTCGGTTCCGGCATCGGCGAGGGCATCCGCGACGTTGTCGGCCGCGTGTCCGGGAATCGTGTTGATGACATAGGTGGCGTTGCGGGCTGCCTCGAGCAGGGCCTGATCGTCGCCTAATTCGATTTCGTTGTACGGGTTATGCACGTTGACGAACTTTTCGGCCACTGGTTTAAGCCCGGTGTTTTTTCCGGGGTGGCGGGCGGCGACGACGATATGGCCGATTTCGGGCATCATGCAGCATGCGGCCAACGCCGAAGTGGCGGTGTTGCCATTGCCGATGATCAGCGCGGTGCCGCTTCTCGACGCGGTGTGGTGTTCGCCGAGTTCGCGATTGGCATGGTCGAAGGCGAGTTGGATGCCGATGACATCGGTGTTGTATAGCTTGATGCCCGGCTTGCCGTTCGGCCAAGCGGGATCATCGGCAGCCACGCTCCAGTCGAATACCGCGGTATTCGCCACCTTCAGTTCCTTGGCCCACAAATTTTCCGGAACACCGTACGGTTGGATGGTCTTCTTCAACGGCATGGTCAGGCTCAGGCCAGCCCACGTCGAGTCAAGGCCTTTGAGGAAAGCGTCGAGGTCGTCTTCCCCCACCTCGTGCTTGTCGTACAGCCAATCGTCGAGTTTCAGCGAACGGTAGGCCGCGTTGTGAAGCACGGGTGACAATGAGTGTGCGACGGGTTTGCCGAGTACAGCGCAACGATGATTGGCCATATCCCCTCCTTGATGTCTGTTCCCATGCTAGCCGACACTTTGCTTCGAATATGTCAACCACAGGCCCCACAACCGAAAATTTACTCTGGGCTGCTGGACCGGGCCGGCTCACTGCTCGTGCAGCGCGTTGTACAGCGCTTCGGCTTTGGCGTGGCCGATGCCTTTGACCTTCTCGAAGTCCTCGACACTGGCTTCGCGCATGGCTTTGACCGAGCCGAAGTGGTTGAGCAGCCGCTTCTGGTAGCTTTCGCCGATGCCGGGAATCTCGTCGAGCGCGCTGCGCAGGGCGCCTTTGCGCCGCTGCTGGCGGTGGTAGGTGATGGCGAAGCGGTGGGATTCGTCGCGTACACGCTGCAGCAGATACATGCCTTCGGACTGGCGTTTGAGGATGATCGGATAGTCGTCGTCCGGCACCCACACCTCTTCCAAGCGTTTGGCCAGTCCGCAGACGGCCACGTCGTTCACGCCACAGTCCTCAAGCGCCTTGGCGGCGGCCATGACCTGCGGCTTGCCGCCATCGACCACCACCAGGTTCGGCTTGTAGGCAAAGTGATGCCGGTTTGTGTTCTGCTGGACGATGTCGGGCGGGGACTCCCGCGCATCGTTCTGCACTCCGACCGGCACCGCGTGCCCCTTGCCACTGATGTCGGAACCGCCCTCACCATTGTCGTTACCGTTCGCAGCGATTGTCTCCGCCGCCACGGCAGTGGTCATCTTGCCGGCGGCCGAGGCCACACGCTGTTCCGCGTCGATGCTTTCGCCGGAGTCGCCGGCGATGTTGCCGTGCTTGAAGCGGCGGGTGAGCGTCTCGTAAAGCGCGGACAGATCATCCACCGCGCCTTTGCCGTCCTTGCCTCGGATGGCGAAGCGTCGGTATTCGGATTTCTTGGCGATCGCGTCTTCGAACACCACCATGGAGGCCACCTGGAAGGCACCGCCCACAGTGTTCGAAATGTCGTAGCATTCGATGCGCAGCGGGGCTTCCGCGAGTCCCAATGCCTTGGCCACATCGTTCATGGCCTGGGTGCGTGCGCCCATGTCGGAGATGCGGCTCATCTTGCTGCGTTGCAGTGCTTGGCTGGCGTTCTCGTTGGCGCGGTCCATAAGCTGCTTCTTGTCGCCTCGCGAGGCCACACGGATGGTCACCGCTCCCCCGCGCAGATTGGTCAGCCAGCCTTCGAGTTCCTCACGGCGGGCCGGTTCGACGGGCACGATGATTTCGCGCGGTACCGGTGCGATGGGTGCCAGCAGGTCCGCGCGCCCGGTGGTCTCCTGACGGGTGTTGCGTTCTCGGGTGGCCTGGGCGCGTGCCACAGCGTCCGTGGCCGTGATGGTTTGCGTGGAGCCGATGGCCTCGCGATTGGTGGAGATGGTCGCGGCCGACTGGGGGTGATTATCCCCGGCGGCGTCCGAATACACCTGCACCAGAAGGTCGGCCATCAAGTCGGCGTCATCGATGTCCTCAACTCGTTCGACGCTCCAGTTGCGTTCGCCGCGAATCGAGCCGGCGCGCACATAAAAAGCGTGCACGGAGGCTTCGAGCTCGTCGCTGGCGAAGCCGAACACGTCAGCGTCCACATCCTGGTCGAAGACGACGGCGTTCTGTTGCACCACGGTTTCCAGCATTTGGATCTGGTCGCGCAGTCGGGCGGCTTTCTCGAATTCGAGTTCGGCGCTGGCCTCTTTCATGTCGCGGGTCAACTGGGCGATGTATGGCCGTCCGAGTCGTCCGGTCATCACGCCGACCAGCTGTTCGCACAGCCGCCGGTGTTCGTCCGCTTCAATGCGGTTCACGCAGGGTGCGGAGCATTTGCCGATGGAAGCGAACAGGCATGGCCGTCCGGTCAGTTGCGCCTTATGGAACACGTTGGTGGTGCAGGTGCGTACCGGGAACGTGCGCAGCAACCGGTCAAGACTGTGCCGCAATTCCCACACTTTGGCATAGGGGCCGAAATACCGGGTATCCCGCCGTTTGCGCGACCGCGTGACCCACACGCGCGGAATTCGCTCCCCCGTGCTGACCGCGAGATACGGATAGGTCTTGTCGTCGCGGAACTGCACGTTGAACCGTGGGTCGAATTCCTTGATCCACGTGTATTCCAACGTCAGTGATTCCAGTTCGGTGGCGACGACCGTCCACTCCAGACTGCGTGCGGTCAGCACCATGGTCTGCGTGCGCGGATGCAGCAGATACAGCGGCTGGAAATAATTGGTGAGCCTGTTGCGCAGGTTCTTTGCCTTGCCCACATAAATGACGCGCCCTTCCCCGTCGCGCCATTTGTACACACCGGGTTTGGCGGGAATATCCGAGGTCTTGGGTCGGAACAGGTCGCGAGAATCCCCCAGCAAAGGTGCCCCATTCGCATTCACCTTCGCCGTCGTTTCCCCGGCACCCACAGCTACGCTTTCCGACATTAACGCCGCCGCAGTCTTCCGCCACTCATCCGGACTATGCCGCTCAATATCGTTCGTCATAATCCTCCTCGCTATTAAGCCAATCATCAGGGATTGGGTGGGTTGGGGTGTGTGTTGCTGGACCGTAAAGACTTGACCTGAGCGGCCCGGAGCATGTCCAGCAACAAACACCCCAACCCACCCGAGGTCAGCTGCAATGGAAGGCTAAAGCATGGGTTTCAGGAACTTGCCGGTCCATGAGGCTTCGCATTCGGCAACCTGTTCGGGCGTGCCCTGCGTGACGATGGTGCCGCCTCCGTCGCCGCCCTCCGGACCGAGATCGATCAGCCAGTCGGCCTCCTTGATCACATCCAGATTATGTTCGATGACGATGACCGTATTGCCCTTGTCCACCAGGGACTGCAGCACCTTGAGCAGCTTGTTCACGTCTTCGAAGTGCAGGCCGGTGGTCGGCTCGTCGAGGATGTACACGGTTTTGCCGTCGGATCGGCGCTGCAGCTCGGTGGCAAGCTTGACGCGCTGCGATTCACCGCCGGACAGGGTGGGTGCGGGCTGGCCGAGTCGGATGTAGCCGAGGCCGACGTCCACGAGGGTCTTCAGGTATCGGGAGATGCCGGTGTACGCCTTGAAGAAGTCGGCGGCCTCCTCGATGGGCATGTTGAGGATGTCGGCCACGGTCTTGCCGTTGTACGTGACTTCGAGGGTCTCGCGGTTGTATCGTTTGCCGTGGCAGACCTCGCAGTCCACGTAGACGTCGGGCAGGAAGTTCATTTCGATCTTCAGCGTGCCGTCACCGTGGCAGGCCTCACATCGGCCGCCTTTGACGTTGAAACTGAAGCGGCCGGGGCCGTAGCCGCGCACCTGGGCTTCGGGAGTCTTGGCGAACAGGGTGCGGATCTTGTCCCACACACCGGTGTAGGTGGCGGGGTTGGATCGCGGCGTGCGGCCGATCGGGTTCTGGTCGACGTGGATCACCTTGCGCACCTGGTCCACGCCTTCCACGCGCGTGTGGCGGCCGGGTACGATGCGTGCACCGTTGAGCTTGTCGGCGAGCACCGGGTAGAGGATCGTGTTGACCAGCGAGGATTTGCCGGAGCCGGAGACGCCGGTGACCACGGTGAGCACGCCGAGCGGGAAGCTCACGTCGATGTTCTTGAGGTTGTTCTCGCGGGCACCCACGACTTTGAGCACCTGGGTCTTGTGGATCTTGCGGCGCTTGGCGGGCACGGCGATCTCTCGCCGGTGGGCGATGTAGTCGCCGGTGATGGAGCGCTTGGCTTCTATGAGGTGCTTGGCGGGGCCGGAGTAGATGACTTCGCCGCCGTGTTCGCCGGCGCCGGGGCCGATGTCGACCACCCAGTCGGCGCGGCGTATCGTGTCCTCGTCGTGTTCGACGACAATCAGCGTGTTGCCGAGATCGCGCAGGTGGTGCAGGGTTTCGATGAGGCGTTCGTTGTCACGCTGGTGCAGGCCGATGGACGGCTCGTCGAGCACGTACATGACGCCGACCAGACCGGAGCCGATCTGCGTGGCGAGTCGGATGCGCTGCGCTTCTCCGCCGGACAGGGTGGCGGCCGCGCGCGAGAGGGTCAGGTAGTCGAGGCCGACGTCGTTCAGGAAGCCGAGTCGGGCCTTGATCTCCTTGAGCACTTCGCCGGCGATCAGCTGTGCCGAGCCTTCGAGTTTCAGGCCGTTGATCCAGGCGAGTTCGCGTACGACGGGCATGTCGCACACGTCGAAGATGGATTTTCCGTCCACAGTGACAGCGAGCACTTCGGGCTTCAGACGGCGTCCGTGGCAGACCTGGCAGGGCACTTCGCGCATGTACGACTCGTAGTATTCGCGCATGGACTGCGAATCGGTTTCGTCGTGGCGTCGCATGAGCGTGCGGATCACGCCTTCGAAGCCGGTGGAGTATTCGCGCAGGCGTCCCCAGCGATTGCGGTAGGAGACGTTGACCTTGAAGTCGTGGCCGTAGAGGATGTCGTGCTTGACGTCGTCCGGCAGGCCCTTCCAAGGGGTCTTCATGGAGAAGCCCATTTCCTTGGCCAGACCTTCGAGGATGTGGCCGTAGTACTGGGAGGTCATCTTGGTGCCGCTCCACGGTTCGATGACGCCGTCGGCCAGTGACTTGTCCGGGTCGGAGATGATGAGATCCGGGTCGATTTCCAGTTTGAAGCCGAGACCGGTGCAGGCGGGGCAGGCACCGTAGGGGGCGTTGAAGGAGAAGGTGCGCGGCTCGACCTCGTCGAGTTCGAGCGTGTGCCCGTTCGGGCAGCTGCGGTGTTCGGAGAACGGCTGGCGGCGGGCCGGGCTGCCTTCCTCCTCGTCCACGAAGTCGATGACGATGCTGCCGTTGGCGAGCTTGAGGGCGGTTTCCACCGAGTCGGTCAGGCGTTGGCGGATGCCGTCCTTGACCACGAGTCGGTCGACCACGACCTCGATGGTGTGCTTCTTCTGCTTGGTGAGTTTGATGTCGTCGGACAGCTGCGTCATCTCGCCGTCGATGAGCGCGCGGGCGTAGCCGTCGGAGCGCAGCAGCTCGATCATATCCACGAACTCGCCCTTGCGGCCCTTGACCACGGGCGCGAGAATCTGGAATCGCGTGCGCTCCGGGTAGCCGAGCAGTGTGTCGACGATCTGCTGCGGGGTCTGGGAGGCGACGGGCTCGCCGCATTCAGGGCAGTGAGGGATGCCGGTGCGGGCGAAGAGCAGTCGCAGGTAATCGTAGATTTCGGTGATGGTGCCGACGGTAGAACGCGGGTTGCGGTTGGTGGTCTTCTGGTCGATGGAGACGGCCGGGCTCAGGCCCTCGATGAAGTCAACGTCGGGCTTGTCCATCTGACCCAGGAACTGGCGGGCGTAGGCGGATAGGGATTCGACGTAGCGTCGCTGGCCTTCGGCGAACAGGGTGTCAAACGCGAGCGAGGATTTGCCCGAACCGGACAGGCCTGTGAACACGACCATGCGATTGCGCGGAATCGCCAGGTCGACATTCTTGAGGTTGTGTTCGCGCGCACCCTGAATCGTGATCTTGAGATCGTTCGGGATGTGCGAGATATCAGCTACCAGCGAACCATCGTGTTCGATCAGCGGCGCCTTTTTGATCTCCCGGCTCAGGAAGGAGTCGCTGGTCATCACCTTTTCGACGATGACCTCACCGTTCTTGCCCTTGCCGGTTTTCGCGCCCGTTGCGCTTGTTGCGCGCCTTGCGCCAGTCCGCGTTGCCGCCACAGCCACGCCCCACCTTCCATCTCACCGTTCCCGCGCGCACGGTTATGCGCGCGCCAAATCTGTCCCAAGGATACCCGAACACACGACCAAATTCGAACGCTTGTTCGATGGCGTGTCAGGCCGGAAAACCGAACCATAGTATGCAAAATTCCGGACCATCAGTGGACCGAAACGCAAGAGCCGGCCCCCAAGATACTCGGGGCGTCCGGCTCTCACTTCCATTTCCCCAGCGGGGTTGGCTTACCATGAAGTATACACGGTTTTAGGACATCAATCACTGTCGATGAACACTGTTCGAACATGGCCGAGGAATTCATCGTATCTTCCAGTACCGGCCTGGGCATCACCGTACGCTCCTAGCAGCTGATCAGGGAGCCATAGCCTTGCATCAGTCTCCCCTGCACAGAGTTCGACACGAATTGGCCCGATAAATCTGCGGCTTCTCAATCCATCGATGAAACGGATATCGTTCCTGTCCTGTGAAATCTCGCGCCGTTCAAGCACAAGCGTGTCCACGTTGTATTCTGTTTCCAGCAGAGGCAGAAGACGTTCCAAACATTTACGGCGAGCGCGTTCGGCGGTATTCCACTGGCTCATTGGTACCGCAGCCACAATGACATGATCAATGTCCATTGCAGCCATGGCATCAACGACTTTGCCACGCAATGATGGCCGCATGTCTCGCCAGTGCAATTTCCTTGCTCCTTTGGGCTTAAGCAACGCCAATCTTTGCCTTGTTTCGGTTTCCGTATCATCACATACGCATGCGCCCATCAAGTACATAGGCGAGGGAACTCCGGTTTTCCGCACACTCTCGTCACCCCAAGCGGTTGCCATGTTTGTCCCTTCTCGCGCAACGCAAAACAACAGTTCGATAGTATCGGATAGCAGTGCCGGACCTTGCAGCTATGCAATGCCGTTGCATTATTAATCGGAAGGCATAATGTGAGACGAGAAAAAGCTAAGCCGTTCTAGCTCTTGGCAACATCCCCAATCACTCAGCCTAAATCGGCAAATCCTGATTTTCAATGGACTCCACGGGGATGCCAAGCTTGCGTAATTCGTCAACTGCATCACGCATGGGAATGCGTTCCTGTTCGATACGCCGATAAGCGATTGTTTTGTCAGCACACAGTCGTTCATAAAGACGTCGCTCCGCCGATTGAAGGCCGGGCGTCGGCTTAGGCTCCCGCATAGCAATCTTCGCGCTGCGTTCAGTACGATCGGTACCAAATCTGTGGTACCGATCGTATGCATCGCAATCCATCAGGATGGAGTCGCATTCGATACCTGATTCACGTAATGTCGAAAGTATTTCCAGTCCATCCGCATCCATATCACCCCAATACACGATACGCATGTCACGCAGTGCAGGAACCGCAGGTACAGCATCGCTTACAGCGCGACCAGAACCCCATATGCAGATGCCCTGCGCAATCGGCGGCATAGTCTGATACGTGTCTTTGTTCTCAACGATGACAGCATATTTAATGCCGGATAACGCTTCGCCTTCCCACGGACACCATATGATGCGTTCGAGCTCAGCATCGTCGCGGACCGGATCGAGATAACGGAACCGCAGTTCGGTCGGCCGTTTTGACAGACCCAACGTTTCGACACCGAGCAGTCGGCAAATGGCCTTACGACGATTGGTTTTTGACTCATTCAGCCATTTGCCGCTGAATCCTGTCAGTGGAATCTGTCGCGGCGTCATACCGGTCACGTCATGATGCCTGAAATATCGAACTGCGCTGACAAGCAGATCGAAGTCGTCAGGCTGTTCATGGCCTGTCATGCGAGCGGCCGATTCGATTGTTTCCGGAGCAACGTCACAAGCAGCAACCAGACATGCTATGCGGCGGCGCGCTTCGCGACATTCCGCCGCCAGCGTACGACCAACCACACGCATGGCTATTGATTCGTCAGGAACGACGACTTTGGAGATCAGCTCGACAGAGGTGCCTATGGTGCGATGCTTGGTTATGATTTCGCAACCATTCTTGCTTGCCCATTGCCGTATCTCATTGTTGTTGTCATGCACCGCAATCGCATTGGTTTCCAAAAAATGCTTGGTCCGGCAATCCCACCGGCACGGGAAATGGCCATGCCGGTTCGATGTCGTACATATGTGAACGCATATGTTTCTTCACGCATGTGGTGATCGCAGCGATGTCTTTCATGCCGGCCATAGTTCCCATCACCTGCTTTCGAACATCGTCGAGTCGAACCGAATCGTCTTAATACCGGCGACGCCAGGACTGCTCATTCGGCAACCCCGTCATCCTTCAATATATCCGACGATGATTCATCGTCCATGTCATTCTGATGCAGCACGGCCTCGCGCAGGGAGGTGAGGCCGGTGTCGGGGTCCTTGTAGGTCACGTAGGCCTTGGTGGAGACCTCGAGGATTTCGCCGGTCTTGCTTTCCGGGGCGGAGACGATGACCTGGAATCCGAGGCGCGGCAGCACCGTGAGGGCGCGCTGCGTGTAACGGCCGTCGGCCTTGATGAGCGCCTCGTCGAGGAACAGCGTGGTGTACGAGGGCTCGCTGGTCAGGCCGCCGCCGAGCAGGTAGATGAGCGCCGCGCCGTATACGAATGAGGTAAGCTCCTGCAAGGCGCCGCCCGAACGGCCGCCGGTGGAGGTGATGCGTTCATCCGGGCCGTCGGCATGATGCACGATGGCGTAGAAGGACGAGCGGCAACGCGGGTCGAGGTTGCGGGCGCCGTAGCTTTTCACGCCGTTCGCGTCCTTGACCTGCGCGAGTTCGGCGCGCAGCAGCCCGACCATCGGCGCGCAGGCCGCGAAAGCCTTGCGCGAGGCGTCGGAATCGTTGACGTCGGCGGATTTCCAATCGTTCAGGGTGCCGATGACGCGGATGAGCTGCGCCCAGAAGGTGCGCTCGGGACGGCGCACGTCCGCGTGCAGGGACAGGCTGCCGTGCTTGGGACCGAACTGCTGGCCTTTGAGCATGGCGTTGATGCGGTCAAGCTGGTCGTGGATGTCGCTGGCATCCGTGTCGATGGCGCGTTTGATGGTCAGGAAGCTCCTGAGCAGCTGTTCGAGGCAGCGCCGGTATTCGGCGTCGGTGGCGGCGACCGCGGCCAGCTGGGTGAGGCTGGCGAGTTCGTCGAGATAGTACCGGTAGTCCTCCACGCTGGCGGTCAGCGAATCATCGTCGGCCGCGTAGAGCGCGATGTAGGTGCTCATTTTCGATTCGACGCCGGTGCGTGCGGCATCGGCCTGGCCGTTCAGCAGGTTGATGCGGGAGGCCATGTCCTTGCCGATGCCGGCGATGGTGCGTTCGGGGAAGCTCTCCCCCGGTGCCTGCGTTCCTGCCGCGCCCGCGCCGATGATCATGTGCGCGCGCATGGCGGCGTCCGCCAGTCCGGCGAATCGGTTGTCGTAGGTTCCGGCGAGCGCCGCCGTGACTTCGTCCGGCAGCGGGCCGGACGCGGCGTCATCGTCATTGTCGGCGGTGGCACCGGCGGCGTCCGTCGTGCCGGTGTCGGCATGGTCGCGCAGCCAGATGAGCGCCGCTTCGACGGCGCTGCCGGCGCGGGCCGCGGCCTGGTCGGATTCGATGCGCTGGCGTTCCACACGGTCGAGTTCGGCGTTCAGTTCGTCGCGCTGTTTGGCGAGTTCGGCGAGCTTGGGATCGTTTTTGATGGATGCGATGGCGTCCTGCGTGTCCGTGATGGTCCGTTGCGCGCCGGCGATGTCGATGCGCTCCCAGGACGTGTAGGCGAGCTGGTTGGCCAGCTCGAGTTCGCGGTGGAGGTTATCGGACTGTGTTTTGGCGGCCGTGTAGTCGGTGTCGGCTTGGCTGAGCGCGTTGCGGGCGGCGTCGACCTGCGCTGCGAGCGCGTTGAGGTAGGTTTCGTTGACGAATCCGATGACCTGGGCGCGGTCTTTGGTGCCGTGCTGGCCGCGTGCGCCGGATTTGATCTGACCGTCGGCCTGCACCTGACGGTTGGTGCGGTCGGTGTCGTCGATGGCGGTGACGCATAGGGCGTCGAATCGTTCGTCCTGGGTCTGCGAGCGCAGCCAGTCGGCGAAGGGCGAGTCGTCGCGGTAGCGCAGTTTGCCGGACAGCCAGTCGCCGTCCTGTTCTCCGGTGAGTATGTTCGCGTGCGCGCCGGTGTCGTCGTAGTGGCGTGCGGTGTCCACGAACTGCCAGGTGCGTCGGGGCATGGTGCGCGGGTCGATGGTGCTGACTTTGGCGGCGAAGCCCTGTTCGTGGCGCTTGTCGACGAGGATGGTCTGGGCGATGGGCGCGTAGGCGACGTTCATGGCGAGACGCCAGTCTTCCTCGTGTTCGTTCACGTCCATGAGTTCGGCCACGTACGGCAGTTCGGCGGGGGTGAGTCCGGTGGCGCGGCAGAGCATGGCGCGGGTTTCGTCCATCTGCTGGGAGATGCGGGTGCGCTGGGAGCGTTGCCGGTCGAAGTCGCGTTGCAGTCGTTCGAGGTCGCCGCGTGCGCCGGCCCGCGCGTTGATGGCGGCGGTGAGGGCTTCCTCGCATTCGCCGTCTCGTTTGTTGTATTCGCGTTTGAAGTTCACGGCGTTGATGCGGCGTTCGTTCCAGGCCTGTTCGTCGCCGGGCAGCGTCTCGCCGATGGATGCGAACGTTTGTTTGATTCGTGTTCGGTTGGCTTGCACGTCTTCGAGGGTGCGGCGGGCCTGGTCGAGTTCGAGTTCGAGTCGGGTCAGGTCGCCGCCGTCCAGACCCTGCATCTGGCCTCGGATCATGTCGAGACGGGTGCGCAGGTCTTCGGTTCGGCGGCGCAGCAGCTTGGCTTCCGCCTCGCTGTTCTGTTGTTCGGCGCGATCGGCGGGCAGTTGGACGGCGACTTCGCCGCGCATGCGGGCCAATGCCCAGTCGCGCAGCACGGCCGGCACCGTGCCGTCGACGGCCGGCTTGACCGGTTCGAAGGCGCGGGCCTTGCCGCGTGCGGCGGCGTATTCGCCGTAGGCCTGTTGGATGCCGCGCAGCGTGTCCATGCGGCGGGTCTTCTCGTCCATGGCGTGGAAGTTCTCGTCGTAACGTTCGTAGTCCTCGACCGTGGTGCGGGCCAGGTCCAGGGCTTCGGGCACGCCGAGCACGCCTTGTTTGAAGATGTCGTCGAGCCGGGAGGGCGCGTCGGCGGACTGGATCTTGTGCAGCAGTCGGCAGGCGGCCTCGCTCAGGCCCATTGCGCTCCAGATGTGTGTGTGGAACGCTTCGGCGCTGGGGAATGTGAGGCAGTCGGGGTAGGTGGCTTTGAGCTGGGCCGGCGTGAACGGGGCGTCACGGTATTGGTCCATGCGCCTGGGGTCCACGGGCTTGCCCCAGACCACGTACTGTCGGCGCACGTCGCCGCGGCCGTCGCCGGGCATCAGGTAGAGGAATTTGGCGCAGGAGAGCACCTGGCCGGTGGTCTGGTTGCGATAGGTGTCCACGATGGCGCCCCACACGGGTTGCGGTGCGCCGTTCTCGTCGCGGCCGCGCAGGTAGAGCGGCTCGTCGCCGGTTTCGGTGCTGCCCACGCCGACCATGCCGCGCAGGTAGGTGTAGTCGCTGCGTTCGGAGCGGCCGGAGTTCGAGGCCTTGTTGAACGGCGTGCCGGTTGGGTACAGCAGGGAGATCTGCGCGTCGACCAGCGTGGATTTGCCGGATTCGCTGGCGCCGGCGAGCAGGGTCACCGGCAGCTTGTGGTCCGTGGAGGGGCGGAATTCGTGGTAGCCCTCATAGGAGCCCCAGTTGATGAGTCGGCGGGATTCCAGCATCCACCGGTCCGCGATCATCTGCACGTCTGTCGCCTGCATCATTCGGCTCCCTTCTCGTCGTCATCGTCATCTTCCGTGTCGCCGTCGCCGTGTTCCGCGACGTCGAGCCAGGTGTCGGCCAGTTCGCGGTCGAGCACCACGGGCACGAGCGGCGTGATCTGGTACATGGCTTCGTCGTCCAGGCGCACCAAATACCCGTAGGTGATCATCGCGGAGACGATGGCGCCGATCTGCTTTGCCACGCCTTCCTCGTCGTTGCGGGCGGCCAGATAGCCGGCGCCGGTGGCGAGCGCGGCGCGGATCTCCTCAAAGCTGACGAGCCAGTCGGCGGGGTCGGCGTGCACGTTCTCGTATTCGAGGACGCGGATGCGCAGGAAGGCGAGCAGCGCGGCCTCCTCGCGTTTGAGGCTGACACGGGTTTTGAGCGAGCGCAGGGTCACGTCGTCGCCGGCCACGGGCGTGGCGTACATGATGCGGTAGCGTTCGTTGATCACCAAGTCGAGCAGGTCGTTGTTCAGGGAGCGTACGACGGCGTCGCGGTTGTCGAGCACGGTGTCGTAGGTGGGCCCGCTGATATAGCGGTCGCGTTTGAGGGCGATGGCGGCCATGCGTGCCTCGGCCGGCATGTCGCCGGTGTCGCCTTCGAACAGGGCGTACGGGTTGGCGTTGTCCATATGCTCCTCGTGTTCCTCGTGTTCCTCGGCCACGGTCATCCTTCCTCCACAATGATGCTCAGCTCGTCCATGTCGGCCAGCACCGGTCTAGTGATCCAGTTCCGGGGCTCGCCGTCGATCGATACGCAATGCCAGGTCGCGGTATCGCCGCGCTGCGCCGGGGCCGGCTCGGTGGCGATGTCGCTGTCGACCCCGACGCCGACGCCGTCAGTGGACGGCTCGTCGGCGATGGCGTTGCCGCTTACGGCTCCCAGCCCGCCCAGGAAGCCGACGATCTCGCTTTCGCGGCGTTCGCTTTCGGGCAGCCGGTTGAAGCTGGCGGCGATGTCCACGAGGGTTGCGCCGGGCCTGTCATCGGACCTGTCAACGGTCACCGGGTTGCGCCGGATGAGGCTGACCATGCGCAGGAGTCGGGGGCCGCCGCTGTTGACCATGTCCCGCAGATCGGCCACCGGAGTCGACTGCGGGGCTTCGGCGGCGAGGTCGCTCAGGCCGGGTGCGGTGGCGCGGGTCATGGATTTGGCCGGGCGCATCGGCAATGGCGCGAACAGCGCGTCCGAGGTGGCCGTGTCGTACGGGCGCGAGGCGTCTCCCATATGGGTTTTCGCATCCGCGTTGAGGCGCGCGTACAGTCGGTTCAAGCGGGTGAGCATCGTGCGGTAGCGAGTGTCGGTTTGCTGGCGCACGAGCCGGCTGATCGCCTCGTCGGAGACGCGCATCTGGCGGCGCACGGCTTCGATGCCGTCGTAGATGCGGGCCAGTTCGTCGCGGATCTGGCCGAGCAGCACGCCGGATTCGCCGGCCAGATACGGGGTTTTGGCGATGGCGCGCAGGGCTTCGTCGATTTGCTGGCGGCCCTCGTCGGTGATGATCACCTGGAAGGCGTCCTCGAAGCGGCGGCCGCTGTCTGATTCGCTGAACGAGCGGCGGTATTCATCGTGGTAGCGGGTCAGGTTCTCGTCCACGCTGATGTCGCCGGCCTGCATGCGCCGGCGCAAGGCGTCGCCGTTGTCCCGCTCGTCGAGCACGAGTTCGCGCAGGTCGATGGGCACGCCGCGCAGCGTGTTGTGGATCACGGCGATCACGTCCTCCACCTGGGCTTCGCTCAGCGTGGCATGCTGCTTGCCCTGTTGGATGCGTTTGATCTCGTGCTTGCGTTCCTTGATTTCACGGTTGAGGAGTTTGATGCGCTCGCCGGGGTCGGCGGTCAGCTGCATGCGCGCGTGCTCGATTTCCATGATGATGCTGTTGGCCTGCGCGCCGGACAGGGCGCGTGATTCGTCTTCGAGCCTGCTCAGCGCCTCGATGGCGCGGTGGGCGCGGGCCGTCAAACGGTAGAGGAATCGGTGTGAGGCCGCATCATGCGAGTTGGCGAGCCAGGCGTAGTCGCCTTCGCCTTCACGGGTCAGGTCGGCGAGGATCTGATGAGCGGCCTCGGCGAAGGTCTGGTCCTCGCGCGGCGCATATTCGCCGGCGTCGGCCAGAGCGTTCAGACTTTGCGCGAACCGCTCCTCCACGGTCTCGCGCGGCAGCTCGCCGGTGAGCGGGTCGAACGTGGAACGCAGCAGCGACACGTACAGCATCGCGTTCTGGCGCAACAGCAACCGCAGGACGCCCGTCTCATACACCGGTCGCAGCCGTTCCAGCTCCCGCATCACATCGGCCACAGCATGCCTCCCTCTGTCGTGACCGCACCATACTAGCCGATAGCCGCGAACCACACCCCGCCCGCGCCACGTCCTTCGCCCCCCACAGGGAGGGGCGCCAAGCCATGCTAAAAATCACAGACAGACTATTGCCTTTGCGGGAAATCATCGTTAGATTGGCGAGAGGAATATTGTCAATGCATACGAAACGGAAAACATCGTGACCGCACCGAACACGCCCGCCGAAACCTCTGACCAGCTCAACAAGCCCGCCAAATCCGGCAAACTGGAGGTCTCCGACCTCATCACCATCGGCGTGTTTGCGGCCCTGTACTTCGTGATGGTGTGCATCGCCACACTGGTGAGCACCCTGTTCACCAGCGGCTTCGGCTCCATCTTCCTGCCCGCCATCACGGCCCTCATCTCCGGCTGCGTGTACATGCTGCTGGCCGCACGCCTCGGCAAATTCGGCGGCATCACCGTCATGGGCGTGATCATCGGACTGTTCCTGTTCATCTCCGGGCATTTCGTGCTTTCGTTCATCGCCAGCATCGTGTTCCCGGTGGCGGCCGACCTCATCGCGCGCGCCGGCAAGTATAAGAGCAAGGCGCTACTGCTCGTCAGCTACGTGGTGTTCTCCTACGGCCTGACCGGCCCGATCCTGCCCCTGTGGTTCATGAAGGACGCCTACGTGGCGAGCCTGCAGGCGCGCGGCAAGGACGCAGCCTACATCGACGGCGTATTCGCCAACATCAACACCGGCACGTTCTTCATCTCGATGATCGCGATTCTGGTGTGCGCGGTTCTCGGCGGCTGGTTCGGCCAGCGCATGATGAAGAAGCACTTCATCAAGGCCGGTATCGCCTGATGAATCCTGCCCGCCGGACGCTCGATCCGCGCGCGAAACTCTACCTTCTGCTGGTGGCGAACCTCATGCTGTTCTTCCATGTAGGGCTCGCCACGCAAATCGTCATGGTCGTGCTGTTCCTGCTACCCCTGCTGGCGGCCGCCCGATGGCGAACCGCGTTGAACTTCGGCGTGACCTATGCCGTACTCACCGCGCTGGGAATGCTCGACCCCGATGCCCTGGGACTGCCGTGGCTGCATGTGGTCTCCGCGCTGGCCGTGGGCGTCACGATGATGCTGCCCTGTTTCATCACCGGCGCGTATACGTTCACCACCACGTCCGCGAGCGCGTTCATCTGCGCGATGCGGCGTATGCGCGTGCCTGAGGCCGTGGTGATTCCCTGTGTGGTGGTCATCCGCTTCTTCCCGACCATCGCCGAGGATTACCGGCAGATTCGCAATGCGATGGCGTTGCGCGGCATCGCCTCCGGCGGCTGGGGGCTGGTTCGTCACCCGGCCCAATCGTTGGAATACATTCTGATTCCGCTGCTGATGAACGCCACCAATGTGGCACAGGACCTGTCGGTGGCGGCACTGACCAAGGGGCTCGGGCGTGAGGGCGAGCACACCTCGCGCACGCTGATCCGTATGACCGTGGTCGACTGGCTGGTCATGATTGTGGTCACTTTGCCGCTCGCGCTCGATATCGCGGGGGTGATCTGATGGGTGGAAACCAATCGCAGCCGAATGCAACTGCCATTATTGGGACCGGCAAGGGTGGCCCACTCGACACGTCTGCGGGAACCATCGCCTCCCGTGGCATCTCCTTTACCTATGACCATGCCGCAGAGCCGGCATTGCGCGACATCACGTTGACCGTGCCCGCAGGCGAGTGCATCGTGCTGTGCGGGGCGAGCGGCTGCGGCAAAACCAGCTATACGCGCGTTGCCAACGGGCTCATCCCCTCATTCTTCCATGGTGCGTTCGCCGGCAACCAGACCACGTGCGGGCTGGATGTGGAGACCGTGCCGATCGACCGGCTCACCCCGCTGGTCGGCAGCGTGTTCCAAAACCCGAAAACCCAGTATTTCAACGCGAACGTCACCGACGAGCTCGCCTTCCCGGCCGAAAACATAGGGCTGCCGGCCGAGGACATCAATCGTCGTATCACGGCCGTGGCTGAGCGCTTTGGCATTGGGCATCTGCTGCATCGCAGCATCTTCCACCTGTCGGGCGGCCAAAAGCAGCGCATCGCCGTGGCGGCGGCCACCATGCTGGGGCCCAGGGTCGTGGTATTGGATGAGCCGACCAGCAATCTCGACGCGAACGCCATCGCGGACATGCGCGCCATGATCGAGCAGATGAAGGACGAAGGGCTCACCATCGTAATCGCCGAACACCGACTCGCATGGCTCAACGGCGTGGCCGACCGGTACGTGGTATTCGACGGCGGGCATATCGTGCAGGATTACGAGGCCGATGAATTCCTGTCCCTCTCCCCCGGCTGCGTGGCCGCCATGGGATTGCGGGCGTTGGACCTGCAACCGTATCGACGCCGGATTGCGGCGCTGGCTTCAAGCCCGGCCGCGGATGAGTGCACTTCAGTATTGCTCGGCACCCATAACCTCACCATCGGATACAAAGGCAAGGACGGCTTCACCCGCGCCATCCCGGACCTGCGGTTCCGTGCCGGCGAAATCACCGGGCTCATGGGCAACAACGGCTGCGGCAAGACCACGCTCGTGCGCACGTTGACCGGACTCATCAAGCCTGTTTCGGGCCGCATCGAGCTCAACGGCGTGCCCGCGAAACCGCGCGACCTGACCCGCGCCGGATTCCTAGTCATGCAAGATGTCAACTACCAACTGTTCTCCGACAGCGTGCGCGAGGAACTGCTCATCGGACTCGACGAGACGGATGCCGGCATCACCGCTCAAGCCAATCAGGTCATGGCCGATCTTGACCTTGCAGCGTTCGCCGAACGGCATCCGATGAGCCTGTCCGGCGGGCAGAAGCAGCGGGTTGCCATCGGCTCGGCATTGATGTGCGGCAAGGACCTCATCATCTTTGACGAGCCCACCAGCGGACTCGACCGCTACCACATGGAGCAGGTCGGCGAACTGCTGCGGCAACTGGCGAGCCAAGGCAAGGCGATTCTCGTGGTCACCCACGATGAGGAGCTCGCCGCCGGCTGGTGCGACCGCATTGTCAATCTTGGCGCCGACGATTCCGGGAACAACGGCTCGCATGTCAGTAACCCAGATGCCAGCAGCCCCAGCCCTAATGCCTCTACCAATTTCGCCACCACATCCACCCATGAAAGGAACGCGCAATGACCGCCAGCAACACCACGGATTCCACGGCCTTCGACATCACCGACTGGCTCGGTGAATGGGAAAGCTTCGAGCATTACATTGATTCGGATGACGCCGCCATCCAGCAGACCTGGGAAGCCGCCGAGCAGGCGGTGCTCGCCAACCCGAAGATGGCCCCGATGGCCGCGCGCGGCATCAGGACGTTCTGGTCGATGGCTTGCTCCACCACCAGCCCGGAGAACATCATCCATATCGGCTACTGGCGTGTGAACGAGC
>OAWF01000265.1_pt1 | contig 42167 bp, 27 predicted proteins | sample 1495411 | NCBI WGS metagenome assembly OAWF01 (sample SAMEA2580150, study PRJEB22360) | human gut metagenome | biome: human gut; feature: human-associated habitat; material: faeces | place: Denmark | collected 2008/2010 | reverse complement strand
AACCGGGGACACAAGGATTTTCAGTCCTTTGCTCTACCAACTGAGCTATGGCACCGTTGTTTTGTTTAACGGGTGCAAAGATATGAATCTTTTTTGAGTCTTGCAATAGGCAGAGCTACTTTTTACTGATTTTTATTCTTCCAAAGAATTCCAGCCTTGTGCTTTTAGTTCGACTTCGCCTCCATCACGACCTACCAAGTAGTTACCGAGATCGGGTTTTGTAATATGACCGATTACTTTAACACCTTTCATTTCAGATACTTTATCATGATCAGTGAGAGGAACAGTGAAAAGTAATTCATAGTCTTCACCGCCATTTAAAGCTGCAGTTACCAAATTCATATTAAATTGTTCAGCCATTGCAGCCGTCTGATAATCGATAGGAATTCTATCTTCATATACGCGACATCCGACATTACTTTCTTTTGAAATATGCAAAAGTTCGGAAGACAGACCGTCTGATATGTCCATCATTGCTGTAGGGATAATCCCCGCATGACGAAGCATCTCTATAATATCTTTACGAGCTTCCGGCTTCAATTGACGTTCCAACAGATATTCTTTGCCTGTAAAATCCGGTGTGAAATCTTTTTCACCTTTAAATATCCTTTTTTCGCGTTCTAATAATTGCAATCCCATATAAGCAGCTCCTAAATCCCCGGAAACACATATCAAATCCGTTTCTTGGGCTCCACTGCGAAGAACAACTTTGTCTCTTTCTCCTTCCCCAATACAAGTGATACTGATGCAAAGCCCTGTTAAAGAAGCAGAAGTGTCTCCTCCGACAATATCGACTCCATATACATCACAGGCCAACTTTAGCCCAGCATAAAAATCTTCTACATCCTCAACAGAAAAACGTTTGGAAATACCAAGTGATACAGTGATCTGCTTAGGCTGGCCGTTCATGGCATAAATATCGGAGAAATTTACAACAGCCGATTTATATCCGAGATGTTTTAAAGGTACATAAGTCAAGTCGAAATGAATACCTTCCAATAATAGATCGGTGGTGACAAGCACTTGTCTATCCTCATAGGAGAGGATTGCCGCATCATCGCCTACGCCCTTTATCGTACTATTATTCTTTATTTCAATCCTGTCAGTTAGGTGGCGAATCAAACCGAATTCGCCTAATGTTGATATTTCTGTCCTGTTACTCATATTTGTTTTGTAATATATTATTTTTGGGAAATGTGATAATATGTTTTTTTATTGTCTCATTAAAACTCTGCTCATTGTAAAACCTGATTACAATCGGTAGATAATATAAATATTTCTTCCAACTTTCCGGAACAAGAGGACTGTTTTTTAAACGTGCTGCATCTTTTTCTGTTACTAAAATCAATTTTCCAGGTGAAGTCATCTTTTCGAATATCACATCCAATTTCTTGAAATCTGACTTGCTAAACGTATGATGATCAGGAAAAACGACCGGCAACACTTTATTTGAATACTTTTCTGCCTCACGAATAAATGGAGTGGGAACTGCAATACCTGATATCAACAATATATCATCTTCTTTTCCAATATTTTTATGGTTTAAGAAACGAGCTTCCGAGGGGAATACAGGTTTGACTTCTCCATAAACGATGCTGGTAAAAAAAAGTAACTGGTGAGCCCGCAACTTCATATTTTCTTCAATAATACGAAAATCGATCGGCTTCATATCTTCGTCGCATTTAGTAACAACCACGATATCTGTTCGGTTTATATTACTTATCGGTTCTCTCAGGTGTCCGGTAGGCATTAGTTTATCATTATAAAATAAACGATGGTAGTCACTCAACACGATCGAAAGGGAAGGGTGCACATATCTATGTTGATATGCATCATCTAACAGAATTACTTCAGGTCTGTCTTTTTCAGGGAGGGATAAAAGATTTTGAATCCCCCGGCGGCGATTAGCGTCGACAGCGACAAGTATATCCGGAAATTTATTTTTCATTTGAAAAGGTTCATCTCCGATCTCCAAACTGGAACTTTCAGAATCAGCAAGAATAAACCCCGATGTTTTTCTTTTGTACCCTCGGCTTAATACTGCAATGCGATATTTATCTTTCAGTAAACGTATGATATATTCTGTATGGGGAGTTTTACCCGTTCCTCCTACAGATAAGTTTCCTATGCAGATCACAGGAATAGAATATTGTTCGGAATGTAAAATACCCCAATCAAAAAGTCGATTTCGCAACCATATCCCAATTCCATATAAAAAGGAAAGGGGAGCCAGGTAGGAATTAAGTTTTATTTTGTCATTTTTTTGCATGTAACTTCTTATCTGCTGACAAATATAGTTAACTTATCGGTGGCTGTCAGTTTTTTATTTGTTTATTTCAAAAAGAAGATACAATTTGAATCTCTTTGAAAGATAAGTTTGTGTTTATTCTGAAATATTTTCAGGGAGTTTGTGACTATACACATTTATTGTAGAATTAAGTCAATATCCGGATAAGATATCCGTCGTATCTTTGTTGTCTTCTTGATAATCTCTTGTAAATTATATACTTTTGCATTGTCCCAATTAACATGCTATGCCATGAATGTCAAAATAGAAGAAAGCTGGCGAAAACGCCTTCAGGAAGAATTTGATAAGCCATACTTTGAGCAGTTGGTCACATTTGTCAAGAACGAATACAGAAGCGCACATGTGCTTCCTCCCGGACACCAGATCTTCCATATTTTTAATGCCTGTCCATTCGAGAAAGTGAAGGTTGTTATACTTGGACAAGACCCTTATCCCAATCCGGGGCAATATTACGGAGTCTGCTTCTCCGTCCCGCAAGGAGTTCCCATTCCTGGATCACTGGCCAACATATTCAAAGAAATACACCAAGACTTAGGCAAACCGATCCCCACATCCGGCAATCTGGACCGTTGGGTAGAGCAAGGTGTGTTTCCTATGAACTCGGTCCTGACTGTACGGGCTCACGAAACCGGCTCACATCGGAATATGGGATGGGAAACTTTTACAGATGCAGTGATAAAGAAATTGAGCGATGGACGTGAGAATCTGGTATTCATGCTGTGGGGAAGTTATGCAAAAGAGAAGATCTCCCTTATCGACACCCATAAACACTTGGTGCTGACAACCGTGCATCCGTCTCCACGCTCTGCTGACCATGGTTTCTTCGGCTGTAAACACTTCAGCAAGGCGAATACTTTCCTCCAAAGCAAAGGTATTCAAAAGATTGATTGGTAAGAAGTACGAGTTCCGGACATCCGGGTGTAGCCATTCCGGACATCCGGGTGTGGAGAGCGGTAACATCCGGGTGTAGCCATTCCGGACATCCGGGTGTGGAGAGCGGTAACATCCGGGTGTAGAAAGGCAGAAGATGGGCATGTTTCCAAACTTTTCTGCTTGCTTTTCGTTCTTTTCCTACTTGTTTTAGTAAAAAAGGACCTTTATGTTGAGGAAACTATCTCCACACAGATATATATCGGCACGGTTCCCTGCGTTTTTGTAAACACTACCGGCTACCCGTTTCAACGGCAGGTAGTGATACAAGTGTGATACAGGAATCCGGTATGTATCACTCCTTGCACACCATGTTTGTCAATGCTTGCAAAACAAAGTGTGATAGAGTGATAGAGAAACTGGATTATTGTGCAAGAGAGAACCGCAAACTGATACCGTAGTTTGAGTTTGAAGTCGGATAAGATGCACTCGATATCAACGGTTCATTGATCTGAATATCATAGAATGCACGGACCGTCAACGCACGGCTCAAACCGTAATCAGCCGAGAAGGAGATTGTCTTTGCGATGTTACCGCTAGTAGCCTGCGTCAGTTGCGTGTCGATTTTACGAATCAACGACTGCATCTTGTTGAACGAGAAATCAAGGCGAACGGTGAGGTCATTGCTGAAATCACGCGTTTTCTTCATCTTCAAAACCTTGTTGAACTCGGCATATTTGTAACCCAAACCGATCGTCACTTTCTTGGAAAGTGCTTCGACCAATTGGTAGGATGTCGTGTTCAGGCTTAAATTGCGGGTAGTCGAATAGTCCGCCCGAACCGTCACGTTATTCAACAGCGTCGCATCTGCACCCAACAAAGGACTAAACGCTTCGGTAAGGCTGACAGACGAAATCGAATAAGGAGACGATGGTGTCGGGTTATCGTTCAGAATCGACTGGATATATCCAAGTCCGTCCTGCCCGGCATCCACCCAATTCAAGAAGGATGTGAAAGCACCTACCGAATAAGAACAACGGTACTGGTGACTCAACGTCAAGCTCTTGAAATATTTCTTGACAGCCGGAATCTTGATCAAGCCGTCGTAAGTAACGCGCCAGTTAGGCAACATGCTCTTCAACGAAGGGAAAGCCGTCAAGCCTACCTTCTTCGGGTCCTTACCGGTATAAGCGGCCAGAAATGCAGGAATCAGGACATCCGCCGAATTCCGGTTGACACCGTTCACATTACCTGTTCCCGGATTATAAGGCATTCCTCCCAAGCCTTTATCATGGATAAAGCCCACATCCGGATATTTCAAGCCGGAATACTTGCTTTCGATACGTTGGGCAATGATCTCGCGGTTTGCCAACAACTTGTCAAAGGCTTTCGAAGAATAGTTATTCATAGCATTGCCACTGCCTCCGAATGCGCTTCCCAGCGCGATTGTCGTCATGGTAAAGTTTCCCCCCATAATCTCCGGCATACCTTCATACATAAATTGTATTTCCGTATTACGCGTATCGTTGCGAAGAGCCGTCAAGTCGATCTTCAATCCAGTGATCGGTTCGAGGTTCGCCCGTATATTCAGATTTTTCGTACTGGTCATGACTGCGGCATTCACGTCTCTCTCGGTATCCGTAATCAACCAGCCTTTTTCATATGCCTCGTCTATATAGCTACGACGCACGTCACCGAACGCAAAACCGATCCCCGGGGAAAGTCCGAATGAAGACCGTCCCTGGCCAAAAATATCACCGATCTCCGGACGGAAACCGGGCAGCATCATACCGGCAGAGTTCGTAAACTGAATATTGAAACGGCGCACCATCATCAAAAAGCGGGCACTGTGTTCAACCGCCTTGTAAAGAAAATCCTCAGTAGGGGCCGGTCCCGGTATGATCGTCAACTTCAAGCGCACCGTGTCTTGGTTCAAAATCTTAACTTGTGCGAAGTTGATCGGCTTGAACTTTACTTTGTAGACACGCCCGTCCGTTCTTCTGGCCGTGATTTGCACCTTTTTCGTAAACATTCCATGCTCGACAACCGTAGCGCTGTCCGGACTCAAGACAATTTCTTTTTCCAATTTCGGCTTTTTCTTCTTCTCCGTTTTTTTAGCCGTAGTCCGGGTATTGTTAAACTTCTGGTTGATCTTCTTCAAATATTTGTTTTTGTTGTAGAGAGATAACAGGTTCAAGTTCGCCTGCAAATCGAACTGACGCTGGTTCTTGATCGTATTACCCATCTCGATATCTTCGCTTACCGTCGCTCCACGATCCCAGTTGTAAGTAGCATTGTAGCTCAAAGAAGCATTGGTCCAATCCAGGACCGGGATCAGCTGCAACGGCAACTGCCAGGTCGCCATAAACTGCTGGTCATACTTCATCGGGGTTCCCAGGTCAGCGATGCTCTTCTTCACGGAATCTTTCCATAACTGGTAACCGTCCGGGTTCAGTTCCTTATTCACCTGCACATACGGTTCTTCGATACGGGCATTCGTACCGGAACTGAACGTTATGTTCAGGTTATTCGTAAAAGCCCAGTTCAAACTGAAAGCACGGTCCCAATAGAAGTTCTGGCTGAATGTCACCGGAATATCGTTAGTGACACCTGTTGCCGCTCCTGTCAGGTCGCGTAATTTTATTTCGTAATAATTCCGCATCATGGCCGTCTGGAAGTTGATAGACGGGGCCACATTAAACGCCAATTGCTTGGCATAGCGCGTATAGCCGTTGTTTTTCTTCAATAACTTATCGAATGGTTTGATCGGCTTGACATAAGGCACATAGCTATAGGCAAAATTAGCACGATAGTCTTTCGTCGTTTCATATTCCGTTTCCGGATTTTTCTTATCATTAATACTGTACGAATATCCGAGTGTAAAGTTTGCCGGATCATAAGGCATCGGATTCTTACTCTTGATATTCACACGCACGTTATTGAATGAAACACTCTTGATAACCGTCCTATCTTGAGAATAATCACGGATCGAATCCTTCTCAGCCTTTGTTTCTGTCTTATCGATAGCATCCTTCAGTTTGACATCCTGATCCAGCGGATTGTATTTCGGATCATATGTTTCCTTCGAATAAGCATAATAGAACGGGATACTGACTTGCGCCTTTTCCGGAAACAGTTTACCCAATTCGATAGAGGTCGCCACGTTATACTGTTTGAAGTCCTCCATCCGGCGTTCATTCAAAGACTGGTCAAGAGCACCAAAGCCGGCCGTTTCGATACGTCCGCCCACATTCACCGTTCCCAAGTCGGAAAGCGCAACATTCAAATTCGCATTGGCCGCCCACCCACCTTCTTCATTGAAGTCGGTCAGGCGCAATTCGTTCACCCAAACTTCCCCGCTCTTCAACTTATTACGCACGTTACGCACACCGATCATGACTGTCTTCACTTCGGAAAGACTCGGATTACCTTTGACACGGATCGTATTACCATCGTTGTCCGGATCCCTACCAGAATAGACAGTCTGGAAAGACACTCCATTCGTACCGGACCGTTTTTCCCGGTTACGCTCCAGTTTTAGGTCCGTCAAAATCTCCAAACGGAAATTCAACATGTTTTCTGCCGGCCAAACGATTTTCTGGTGTTCCGAATTGTTATAGTTATACTCCCCGTGCGGAGTCAATTTCAACGGTACTTCATATTCGTAATAGTTATTCTTATAGTCCGATCCCAGGCGGATAAAAACAGCGAGATCGCCATCTGCAAGATCGTTTACATCCAATTTCGGAGCCTCGGCATGTGTAAACAGTTGCAAGCGCTTATACTGCCGCAAATCATAATTCGTATTCTTATACACGGCACGTGCATCTTGAGCGGCAAGGTCCGTTATCTTTAAAGAAAGCGCCTGTTCATTCTCCTGACGAATCTGAGGCTGGCTCGGGTCCAGTACACGGCTGACGCCCGGGGGCAATGTATAGCTGACCGGATCCCTGTCACTGTTTTCCTCGATATTGACAGTCGAGACTTCCAATTTACCCTTCACTGCGGGCGGCATCTTCGGATCGGACAAATCCTGCTCGTAGGATCGCCATTCTCCGCGTACCAATTGCAGAGTACCGAAGCGCAACACGACCGATTCCTTAAACCCTGTCATATACATACGCATGAAACGAATCGTCTTGAAATCATTGATTGCCCCCACACGACGCTGGTATTGTTTTACCGGAATCTTAAATTGATACCAGGTAACGGATTCTGTCGTACCATCCGCCAATCTTACTGATGAAGTACGTTTATCCGCAATGAAGTTTTCACCGACAACCGTATCCTGCGGAGTTATCCTGACTTTGTATTCGAAATATTTTTCATTTTTATTCAGAGTATTGTCCTGATTGATGTCTTCTACATCAGGCACGGTCTTGGAAGAAGTGCTGTAGCGCTCGCCCGAATCGTTGATATCTTTCGAGTTTCCTTCCGTTCCATTATAGCGTTTGTAACGTGTTAAGATATCCACCTCCTGAGAATCATAGTCCGAACCACGAAAATAGTGGAACTTGTCACCGGCCGGATCAAAGAAAGGGGACAGCTGTAACGGATCGTTCTCCATCTCGGTTAGGGTTACCGCATTCAATTTCTGGCGTAATTTATTCAGATAATCCTGGTAAGCCGGATATTCCTTTTCTTCATCCGAGGATAAACCGTTCAGGCCGACATCCTGCAACAGACGTGCACCTGCCGTATTGTCGAAGGCATAAACTGTACTCTGCTGTTTTGGAACCTTACCCCAAACAGTATAATCGACCTTAGACGTATCGCCATCGATTGGCAATCCGTTTTCGAAGAACTTCTTTTCATCCTTCAATATGTCTTCCGATATCTCACCCAAATTAAAATACAGATCCCCCCCTGTTGTCTGACGATCATAAATGAACGGATCGAGCATCCAAAATTCGATATATTCGACATTCGCCGTCTCAAAGTCACTCTGGTCTATCTTTCGCATCATTCCACCGAAACGCTTTTCCGGGTTTTGCAATGTTCCGTCAGGATTAATATTATCGGCATCCAAGTTATACGGTCCGCGTTCCTGCGGATAGTAAGCCATGTTCAGAACTGTCAACGTATTACTTTCACTCATGCTTTGCTGCCGTTGCGGGAACAACTCTCTCGTCTCGATAGCACGGACATAATGGTTGGACAAATCTTTTGTCGTAATATACTTCGGACGCAAAGAAGAATTTTTACGCGTGAACAATCCGTCGATCGTGTACCAAGCAAGCAAAGCACGACTTTTCCCGTAATCGATATTATTGGTCAGCCCGGCTTCCGGGAACAATTGGGGCGTACCATCGTCATAAGGCACACTGGACAACTGCCAGGGATAAGGGTCGGAGAGGTCGAAATTGCTCTGTGTCGACTCGAAGTCATCCAGATACGAATATCCACCCGTGTTCTTGTTTTCGTAATGCCCGGCAATCAAATGAGCGAACTCCGCATTGAAAGATATCTGGCTGGGTTTGCTTAGGTTCAGCAACGGCAGCTTGTCGAACATATTGGTAAGCCACTGACTCTCGCCCTTATAAGCCATATTGACACCCCAGAGCGTATTCTTTATCGCTTCGTCGCCCATCGTCGTCTTGGTGGTCAACGGCATTTCGGACATGTGCATGATGGTAGCGCCTACCATCAGATTCGGGTTGAACTGATAGTTCAAGTCCAATCCCATCATGGTCTTACGCTGCATGTTATAGGCTGTCTGGTTTTCCAGCGAGACGCTGACCGGCGTACCTGCGGAAATAATACTTTCGTTCAGGATCGTCACCACGCCGGAAGTATAGTCGACGGTATAATCCACATTCTCGGTTAATATCGCTCCGCCAGCTGTTACTTTCACTGAACCTCGCGCTACGTTGGAAGCTCCCAACTGTATCTCGGCACCCGAAGAGGCTTTGTATTCCCCTTCCAGTTTGAACTTGTTCTTTTCAGCAATCTGCCGGGCGACGGTCAATGTCGAGTCGTAGAGTTCCTGGAACACATATTTGTCAGCAATCGCATCATTGTTAATCTTTTTACGCAGATAGGAGCCGAATGGTTCCACACTTGGAAAAATAATTTTCCCATTATCGGCAAGGACGGTCACACCTTCAATAAAGTCGTATATACCATCCGGATGCGGCTGATTGTTGGAATCATAGCTATCCAGGTTCAGCACTCGTAACAAGATTTGGTTGGCAATCGCCCCTTCCGGCAAATAGTTGACATACGTACCGGTTGTATCGCTTTGATACATGATATTCAACTTGAACTTCTCTTTTTGGACAGAGTAAGCTCCTAATGAATAGATATTTTTCATCATCAGGTCCCAAAAAGGCATATCAGGCGACATGGTAATTCCTTTCAACAACTTCACATACAGGCAAGAGGCAGCCGATGAAGGATTGTCAGTCGAGAACTCACCAACCTGATAAGTCTTTCCATCCGAATAAGTATAATTGTAAGCGACAGCCAATACCTCATCTGCCTGCAACTGTGTTTTCAGCGAGATATACCCCAACTTCGTATTGACCGTATATTCGGACGCATCCAGCAAACGAGCGCTTTCCACTTCTTCATACTCCGTACCGTTAACAAAAGTTCCTCCCAACGCCTGATTTACCGTGCTGATATCACGAGCACCGGTAAATTGTTGGTTAAGGGTATTATATAATGTATTCGTATTATTATAGGGGATAGACAGCGCCCCTGAAGGAGAAACGACCGTCGTATTCGAAATATTATCATGCTCGGCCAGATCGGCAAAAGCGACCACGTTACGCGCCTGGTCATAAGTAGCCCGTTTGTTTGTCACCCAAACTTCCACCTTGCTGATCGTGACGGGAGAGGAAATCGTATTCAGGTTCTTCACCGCCTCATCATAGCGGTCGCGAAAATAGTGTGACAGGAAAAAGTGACGATTCTCGTCATACTGGTCAATCGTCAATTCGAAAGGTTTTGTCTGCACGCCCCCTTTAGAACTGACCGTTTTCGATTCCGACTCCTGCTGTGCAAACAACGCATTGACTCGCAGCTTCCCGAACTGGAGATCCGCTTTCATACCGAACAGGGCTGCTCCTCCGTTGATTAGGGAGTTACTGGTTGTCATACTTACATTTCCGGCTTCCAGCGACTTGATAATTTCATCTTCCTCCCCGGTATAAGCTAATTTCAGTTTTTTGGAGTCGAAATCAAAAGAAGTTTCGGTATTATAGTTCATATCGAAATTCACTTTGCTACCAACCGATGCCTGTACATTCAATTGAACATTCTCATCGAAATTAAAGAAGGTACGGTTACGAGCACGTTCCGGCAAAGAGGGATTTTTGGTTTTATTCTGCTTCAAGCCTAACTCCACTTCGGCCGAACCTTGCGTTTTCACCCGGACACCGCCCGGCCCAAAGATACGTTCCGCCGCACCGATATTGAACTGCATATCAGCTAAGTTGAACTGCTTATTAGCCGCCTTTTGAAATTCTTCCTCGTTTTTCTGGCGATAGTAGGATTGAACGGATTTTTGGAAACTATAATCCTGGTATTCCTCAGGGGTCAACGAAATAGGAGTAGTCAGATCGGCATCACCTAACTTGGTACGGACTACATACGTCCCGGTTCTGATATCATATTCGACCACTGATTTCACGTTATCCGGCGTCTTCAAGTCAGCAGGTGATTGCTTGGTAAGATCCTGATATTCTTCAGGGACCGTCTTAGCTACCGGAAAGCGGGTGCGCACCTTCGGCACCGTATCATCCGGAACGACCGGCTGTTCAGTATCCGGCAACGACATCTCATAGGCCAGAAAATCCGTATTCATAGAATACAGACCTGCACCAAACAGTAGAATTGTTATCCAGAGTATAAATTTCAGTGTCCTTCTCATGTTAATTGACAATTGACAACAGACAATGACAACCGACAATTCCAAATTCTCCTAAATTGCCAATTGCCAATTATCCATTGCTTAAAGCATTCTTAGGGCTGTTTTAATGACCTGCTCGACAGCCAGTGCAGGCGAACCTTTCAATATCAAGTTAACCGCCTTTTGCGAAGCGGCCTTCTGGAATCCAAGCATAACCAATGCCGCCACTGCTTCTTCTGTGACAGCACCACTGGCAGCGACAGAAGAGGAGCCACCTGTCACTGTCATTCCCTCTATCGGCTTTACCTTGTTTTTGAGATCAACTAGAATACGTTGAGCTGTTTTCAATCCGATTCCTTTGACTGACGTCAGAGCTGTTTCGTTCTTATCTGCAATCACCCGGATCAATTCGGATGGTGACAGGGAAGAAAGGATCATCCGGGCAGTATTGGGACCGACTCCCGACACGGAAGTCAACATCAGAAACAGTTCGCGCTCATCTTTTCCTGCAAAGCCAAAAAGCAAATGGGCATCCTCACGTATCACTTCGTACACGTAAATCTTCCCGGTCGGTTTCCCATTATAAAAAGTATATGTATTCAAGGAGATATTCAGTTCATAACCGATTCCGGCACATTCCAAGATCATCCTGGCCGGTGTCAGTTCTACTATCTCTCCCTTGATATATTCTATCATGTATCTTACGTCTTTATGATTCGCACCTATTATAACGCAAAATTAGACAAAAGCGTATATCCGAACTATCTTTTTTGGTATTATTGTTTCCAAAACCCCGGCAACAAGATTGTCAGCACCGTAAAGATCTCCAAACGTCCGACCATCATCAGAAAAGACAAGAACCATTTCGATACCACCGGAACATCAGCATAGTTTCCGACCGGTCCCAGACTACCAAGTCCCGGTCCAACGTTACTGATCGAAGAGATAGTAGCCCCGATCGTCTCCTCAAATCCTACCCCATCGATCATCAGCACCATACAGCTGACAAATATTAAAGCAATATAGGCAAAAGCGAACGCCAATACCCGGTGGACGATATCACCAGAAACAGCATGCCCGTTCATTCGTACCGGAATAATGGCATGTGGATGCGTCTGCTTCTTAAACTCATTAAAGAGGTTCTTGGTCAAAATCACAAAACGGCCCATTTTCAAACCTCCACAAGTAGAGCCAGCACAACCACATACCACCATCAGAACTAGCGCTAACAGCCAGAAAAACGGTCCCCACGGAATATAATCGACCGTTGCAAACCCACATGTAGACACCAATGTCACGACCTGGAATACCGTTTGCCTAAAAGCTGTACCAAAATCGTCCACAAATCCTTTATACATGATCCAGACTGTCGATATTGCCGTAATAATCAGTACGAACCAGAAAAACCAGCGTGTTTCTTCATCCGCAAATAACTTCTTGGGCCTACCGTTAAAAAAGAAATATATCAAAGTAATATTGGTCGCACCGATAAACATAAAAATCGTAATTATATATTCGATATAGGCAGAGTCCCAGTAAGCGATACTGGCATTTTTCGTGGAATAGCCACCTGTAGAAATACAAGTGAGCGCATGATTGACAGCGTCATACAAGTCCATTGGACCCGCCCATAAAAGACCAATAAGGATAATGGTCAGGAACAAATAAACTCCCCACAGGCGCTTGGCCACCTGGGTAACACGCGGACGGAAACGTTCGTGCGTGATACCCGGAGTCTCGGCATTGAACATCTGGGTAGCCCCACCTCCGATAATAGGCATCAGCGCTACGGTAAACACGATCATTCCAATACCGCCCTGCCATTGCGTAAGGCTCCGCCAAAACAATATCCCGTGCGGAAGAGCTTCGATATCGGTCAATATGGTAGAGCCTGTCGTCGTAAAACCAGACATCGTTTCGAAATAAGCATCCGTCACATTATCTATATAGCCACCTAAATAGAATGGTAACATCCCCAAAAGGGAGAAAAGAGCCCAAGTTAATGTAACAGTCAGCATCCCTTCCCTGCGCCCGGCCGTATGTTCATTGGCTCGTAGTCCGATCAGCATAAAAAGGACTCCCGTTCCGAACATGATACCACTCGACTGAAGAAGCGGATAGAAGTCATTTCCTTCATATAAGAAAGCGACTGCCGTTGCAGCCAGCATAAACAACGTCTCAAGGATGAACATCATCCCTAACATCTTAATTATAAAACGAATGTTCAGCATAATATGCTATTAACAATTGACACATTGAACAGAGAAAAGAGACAACCCAGAGTTGTCCATTGACAATTAATTAAAGTAGTCCTCCAATTTACGCATAGCCGTATCCAAACAGAACACCACAACGTGGTCATAAGCTTGGATATGTGTATCACCCTTGATCATCATAGGCTCACCGTCACGAATCAATCCGCCCAACGTCAAATCTTTCGGAAGATTCAGATCTTTTACCTGCTTACGGGTAATTTTCGAATCGGGACGGGCAACAAGTTCCGCCACATCTGCATTGGCAAAAGTTAAACACTTCACGTTCGACACGTCTGCATCCAACAGGAATTGGTAGATATGGCTGGCAGCAATCAGTTTCTTATTGATAACCGAGCCGATGTCCATGCTCTCCGCTAAAGGTATGTAGTCGATATTTTCGATCTTAGCGATAGTCTTGAATACTCCGGCGCGTTTAGCAGCCAGACAAGCCAAGATGTTCGTACTCGAATTATCCGTCAGTGCGATAAATGCCTGTGCATCTTTGATCCCTTCCTGCATCAACAGATCGGTATCACGTCCGTCTCCATTGATGATCAAGACATTTCCAGGGACAACCTCAGCTATACGGTGACTCTTTTCTTTGTTAGTCTCGATTACTTTTACACGGATATTGTTCGGAAGGTACTGGCAGGTACGGATCGCAATACGGCTTCCACCCATAATAATGACTTTCTTTACTTCGGGGTCTCGCTTGCCCGCATGCAACCGGACGTCTTCGATATGGCTTTTAGTCGTTGTAAAAAAAACGATATCTCCCGATTCTATACGATCCGTACCACGGGGAATAATGGTCTCGTTCTGCCGTTTGATGGCAACGATATGATAGAGTTTCTGTTCGTTCAGTAATTCGGACAGATGTTTGTTCACAAGTCGGGAATTATCGCGCACCTTTACACCGATCAGAATCAGAGCGCCTCCGAACAACTCCCAGTATTGCCGAGTCCACGGGCGTCTGACAGCCGTAACAATTTCTTTGGCTGCCAGCATTTCCGGGTAAATCATGGAATCGATCCCCATTTTTTCAAACAGTTCCTTGTTTTTAGGGAGCAAATATTCGTAATTGTTGATACGCGCCAACGTCTTATGTGCTCCTAATTTAGAAGCCAGAATGCTGGCTGCCACATTGGTCGTTTCTTCCGGCGTGACACTGACAAACAGGTCGGCCTTTCTGATACCGGCTTCTTCCAGGTCCCGAATGGATGTCGGATTACCCACCATAGGAAGGATCTCCATGCTTGAATTCGTGAAATTCAAACGTTCCTCATTCGGATCCATCAGGATAATATCCTGCTTCTCCTGTGATAACATTTTTGCCAGGTGGGTTCCTACTTCACCGGCTCCGGCTATAATAATTTTCATTTTATATAATAGATTAATTATAAGGATATATTATCCTCTGATAACCATCTTTTTTATTTCTCCTGCAATACTTTTGGCATCCATACCACACAGTTTATACAGTTCGGGAATCGATCCATGTTCGACAAACTCATCCGGCACACCAATCCGTTTTACCTGAGGAGCATATCCGTTATCAGCCATAAATTCCAAAACAGCACTGCCCAGTCCACCTTTGATTACGCCGTTTTCAACAGTGATGACACGACTGAACCTCTTACCGACTTCATGCAGCAGTTCTTCATCCATCGGTTTTAAAAAAATCATATCATAATGGGCAATCGATATACCATCACTTTCAACCTCCTTTATGGCCTTTATCACTTCGTTGCCAATAGGTCCAAGTGACAAGATCGCAATATCATCCCCATCACGAAGTTTCTTGCCTTTCCCGATCGGAAGGATATGCATCTCATTCCTCCAATCTGCCATCTCTCCCTTACCGCGTGGATAACGGATCACAAAAGGGCCGTTACATTCCTTATACCCGGTATACATCAAATTCCTTAAATCCAGTTCGTTCAAAGGAGATGAAATAACCAAGTTCGGGACTGGACGCAGATAAGTGAGGTCGAACACCCCGTGATGGGTCGCCCCGTCTTCGCCTACTAGACCGGCACGGTCCAGACAGATTACCATATGAAGATTCTGAAGTGCAACATCGTGTATCACCATATCGTATGCCCGCTGCATGAAAGAAGAGTAGACATTGCAGAATGGGATCATTCCCTCTTTGGCAAGTCCGGCAGAGAAAGTTACCGAATGCCCTTCGGCAATCCCGACATCAAACGCCCGTTTCGGAAACGCTTTCATCATATAAGTCATAGAACAACCTGTCGGCATAGCAGGAGTGACCCCCACGATCCGTTCGTCCTGTTCAGCCAGCTCGACAAGGGTATGTCCGAAAACATCCTGATAAAGTTGAGGTTCGTTCAACTTATGGACAATGATCCGTTCTCCTGTTTCTTTATTGAACAGCCCTGGTGCATGCCATTCCGTTGCCGACTTTTCAGCAGGCTTGAATCCTTTGCCTTTTTTAGTTTTGATATGTAATAGTTTCGGACCTTCCATATCCTTTATATCATTCAGAACCTTGATCATATAACCGACATCATGCCCGTCGATCGGACCAAAGTAACGGATGCTGAATCCCTCAAACAGATTATGTTGTTGAGTAAGCAATGCTTTCAGACTATTGTTAAAACGAAGGATATTTCCCCGACGGTCATTATTGATCAGTTTCATCTTCCGCAATCCGCGGTACACATCATAACGCATTTTATTATATGCCTGACTGGTTGTGATATCCACCAAATACTGACTCAACCCACCGACCGCATGATCTATTGCCATATCATTATCATTGAGAATGATAAGTAGGTTGTTTGGATTAGCCGACGCATTATTCAGACCTTCGAACGCCAACCCACCCGTCATGGCTCCATCACCGATCACAGCTATTACATGCCTGTCTTTTTCCCCTTTCAACGCAGAAGCGACCGACATACCCATAGCCGCCGAAATGGAATTTGAAGCATGTCCGGCAACAAATGCGTCATAAGGGCTTTCCAGAGGATTAGGAAATCCACTGATTCCTTTAAATTTTCGGAGCGTATGAAAAGCCTCTCGACGTCCAGTCAGTATTTTATGACCATACGCCTGATGCCCCACATCCCATACAATACGATCATAGGGAGTATTAAAAACATAGTGTAGTGCAACCGTCAGCTCTACCGTACCGAGACTTGCCCCAAGATGTCCCGGATTCTCCGATAGTACATCTATTATATATTGACGCAACTCTGCACATACCTCTCCCAATTTATCGGGGGACAACTTGCGCAAATCCTCCGGGTAATCAATGGAATTTAATATGTGTTCATCCTTGCATTCTGTCATAATCGCTATAATTTTGTGGCAAATGTAAAGAATTAACGGGAGATAAAATAGTTTTAGTATGTCATTCTTTAGCAGTATGACACAATTAAACCGCTTCTTCTCCTTTCCCTATAATCAAATTTAATCCTGTTTTGCATTTTCGTATGTAACACAAACAAACTCATTTGCCATAAAAACAAAAAAGCAGTCACAAATAATTGTAACTGCTTGATTTTCAGTGGTGCCACCAGAACCACCTTTTAATTAATCTTATTTTCTTTTACTTTATCATATTTTACTCATATATCTAATATTCAATCATATATCCAATTTGCACAGCCAAGCAAGATAAAATAAAATTAAAATATGCAGTATCAATGTAGCATCAACTGAAAGTTTGTTACATTTGTCATGTAATTGATAAACGTACAAACATCATGGGCAACTATTTTTTACGGACAAAAAAAGAAAAAGGGACGGCAAGCGTCTATCTTCGGGTACAAAAAAGGAATCCTAAGCTGAACATCTTAGTTTGTAGCAAGGTTTCCGTAGATATCCAACAATGGGACAAGGTAACGCAAGACGTCGCCAAATGGAATGATTACTGTAAAACACAAGACGGAAGAAAAGTCAAAGAAACACTGGATTCGATTTCTTCGGCAATAGACAATCTCATTTCGCAGGGTATTTATGACAAGGCAAGGATTGATGAAGTGGTTGAGGCTATCGTTTTCAGAGAAGAAAGAGAGCGACAACGCATTCAAGAAGAAGAAGAGCGACAAGAGCAAGAAAGGCTAAGACAAATCAAGGAACAGGAGGAAGAAGCCAGAAAAGCTGATGTCATTCTTTTCTTGGAAAACTTTCTGGAAGGCATAAAAAATGGCAGGATCAAAAACGGAGCGGAAAACTACACCCTCAATACCTGTAAAGTATGGAGCAACTTTCTTGGCATCCTAAAACGTTTTATCCAAATATCTCCTTTTACATGGAAAGATATAAACAAGGCTTTGGCCGACCGTTTCGTTTCTTTCATGGAGAAAAACGGCTATATGGTAACATCTATTAATAAATACATTATCTGTTTTAAGGCAATGATTCAAAATGCAATGGACCAGGAACTACATAACAATCTTATTGCATTGAGAGCGTTCAGTAAAAAAAAGATACAGGAAACGGATAAAGCCAAAGAAATCTATCTGACCAAAACAGAGTTACAAGCACTGTATGAAATGCCGTTGGAAGGATTAAAAGACAAGGTACGCGATGTTTTTCTTGTTGGATGCTATACTTGTCAGCGTTTCAGTGATTATGCCCGTTTAGAAAAGGAAAATTTCACCAAGACTGCCAAAGGTACCAAAGTAGTTCGTATCGTTCAGGAAAAGACCGGCAATGATGTCGTGATACCTATTTTGAACGATAATCTACTGCATATAGCGGAAAAATACGGGTATGACATACCAAAAGTTAATGATGTCATATTAAATCGCTATATCAAACAAATATTGAAAGAGCTATCCTCTACCGTTCCATCTTTAGCCAGAAAGGAACGTACTCTCTTGACAATGAAAGAACGTGAAAAGGAAAAACAAGGGCTTGTCTCTTTTGAACGGGATAACAAAGGATATGTTATCAAACCGCGATACGAATTAGTGAGCAGTCATACGGCAAGACGTAGCGGAATAACGAATCTGTATCTTAGTGGGAATTTTGATACATACCAGATGATGAGCATATCCGGTCACAGAGATGAAAAAACGTTCTATGAGTATATAAAGCTAAGTTCGGATGAGGTGGCAGATAGCATTGCCCAAAAAAAAGAAGAACACAAAAATGAATTATTCTAAATGTTATATATAAAAAAGTTTGAGTTATGCAAGAGATTAGATCATTTTGCGATGAGGCTTATTCACTCATTCGTGCACATGGTGAGAAACATTTCAATATTTTTTCCCAAGAAGTAGTGCCAGCTTCTAAATTCTTTCCCCAAAATCCCCAAACACAAAAAGCCGAGATCGCAAAGCCATTTGAAGGAGACATAGTATTGGCAAATAAAATAGGTGAAAGATGCTATCATTTACGGAATGAATGTCTTCGAAACATTGGAGATAAAATTCTATTTTATCCCCAAGCAAGAATTAAATATGCGAAACGTATTTTAGAAGAAATGTATGATATGCAACTAAATCACCCAATCCATGACTATAGGAAGTTTTTCGACTTGATCATTCCTGAAGTGTTTGTCCCGATCATTTGGCTATTTATAGAAAACAACGTAAATATATATCAGGTTCTTATTTCTTGTAGAAAAACTCACCAAGACTATTTCTGTTATTGGCTAGACAAGTATATATCGAAAGAAACTGACGAACAGGAGCAGCCGTCTTTAGAGAGTTTAAAAAAACTTTTTGCTTCCCGGTACCAACAATTTGTTCCCCTATTTATTAAACGGTTAGAACAAGAACACATTATTAAGGATGGCATATATTGCCATAAGAAAAAGAACTATTTAGCCAGATTGGTAACCTATATGCAGGATAAAGATTTTATTTGCAGCAAAAAAGGCCTACCTACATGGAGACATTTTTATGAATATTTTGGAGTAAAAGTTGTTGGCAGCATGAATGGAGACATAGAAAACGAAGAAAAAATGACAACAACCGAAAGTAATCTTTGTAAAAGTCTGACGAAGGAGCTTTCTGACGAAGAAGAAAAAGAATTTGCTCTTATTTGTTCTGTTTTTCTTCCTAAATTGTAGGAATTGGAAAAACTGGAATCCTGAACTCATGATCTTTGTGCCATAATTTTATAGCACAAGATTATGAAAGATGATTTTTTATGGGGTTTAACTACCCAAGAGTTTCAAAAAATGCTCATCAATGCATTGGAGCAAGTCATTGAACCTTTAAAGCCCGCTAAAGAGAGTAGGTCAATAGAACTACTCACACGCGAGGAAACAGCAAAATTTTTGCGTATATCCTTGCCTACCTTAGCTAAATGGAGCAAACAAGGCATCATCCATGCTATCTCTATGGGAGGACGGATATATTACTCTCTATCTGAAATTCAGAATATTCTGGAAAAGAAAGGAGGCAAGCATGTATGATACTGTAAAGTTTCGCTTAAATTGTTTGGAAGAGGAGAAAAAATTTCTCCTCTCCAATTTTAAATTTCAACTAGATACAAGTGTTCACTATGAACGTTGGTCCTATCAATTGGATAATTTGATAATTAAGATCTACACTTCATACATTACCATAGAAGGGAGCCTTGCCCAATTCTATTATGGAGAAAACTTACATTTGTTGGGAAGAGAAGAGATCAAGCAAGCCATAGACTTACTTAGTGGCATTTTGCAGTTGGATATAAACTCTGCTTATGTTACACGTATAGACATAGCGGCAACATTTGAAATGTCCCATAACGCCAAGTGTTATTTTCCATTTTTAGGAGGCTGCGCTCGACGTAAAAAAAATTTAGACTATGAAACTACCCGTTATTACAATTCCAAAGGGGAGAAAAATCCCCAATCTTCTGTTTTCTACGATAAGGGTAATCAACTATGGAAGAAAGAAAGCCACTTACTTAGATTCGAATGTAAATGGAGCGGCCATCTTCGTAAACAACTGGATTATGATAGGCCCATAACAGCAGCAACACTATCTGATCCAGAATTTTATCGAAATATTGTTCTTAAATGGATGAATAAATATTTCGATATAGAAAAAATAAATATCCCTGTATACGATCCAAATATCTGCAATACCACGAGTAAGGCTCTAAAATTTCTAACAAGCTACCTACTCAAATCTATATCAGAGAAAGAAAGGATGGATATAATAGAATTTCTTCAAAATGGGTTGAATGCGCAAGAAAGGCATCGTTTTGGAAAAAATCTAAAAGAACTTATTGGAGATTCTTCTATGACCAAAGAAGAGCCCTTAATAACAGAACTCAATTATAAGATCAGAATGCATGTCTTGTTAGAATTGGGCATTCTCTAATAATTAAGGTGTAAGTTATTATCAAATATTGATATTGATACATAAGAACACATTTCCTATATACATCTCATATATCCCCACATAGGGACTATTTTAAGCTATATCAAAGTCATATTGGATAAGTTGTAAGACAACTCGACACATATGCTTAAAACAGCCCAAAACAAGGGAAAAATCCAATGTCGGTATATGGAGATCGGTTCTGATGTTGCAGGCAAGTAACGGCGGAAGAGACAGCAGGAGCACCCAGCCATAGAGGGAACAGGCGGTCGACGAAGGCTGCCACCTCTGGGTGCCGGGACTGCCTGTTTCTTTCTGGAACGCATGTCGGCTGTTAACGGTACCAGACAAGAACATACTTTCATTGTTTGATCATCTTGCATATAACCAAAAGTCAATCCAAAGAGCCAAGCTATTGCAGAACTGTTTTAGCTTGTATTTGCATGATGTTTGTTTATTTGGGCTTTTGGAATACGATCAGGAGAAAATTTATTGTTATTGGTACCCCTTTGTCCCGTTTTGAACATAAAAAATCCAGCCAAAAGCCCATAGATATCACTTACAGAAGAGACACAATCGGCATTCTTTGCCGGTTTTTCTTACCGGTCAAAAATGTATTTATTTTTCCCTTATTTTTACGCTCTTGTATAGAGAAAAAACGACTTTTCGTGCAAAAAACAGGGGTAAGTAACCCCAAAAACGGGTAATGAACGGGGGTGGTTCATGGAAGGTAGGTATATACGGACCTTACATATCCCAAAATACTTATCCAATATCCAGACTATCGTGCCTAAATGCAGATAGAAGCGTTATAAGGCTATTTCTTACGCCAGAGAAGAAAGGTATCACCAAAGAGACAAAAGCCGTCAGAAGCAATTAAAATGATAAAATATAAGGTTTTGCATTGCACAGATAATATTAATGCTTTACCTTTGCAGCGTATTGGAAATAACGTAGAAGCGTTTCGATATTATCTTGTTCTGAAATCTGGACAATTTCGGTCATGCAGGATAATAGACAAATGACTCCTGCGCTTATGTTTGTTATATACCTCTACCAAGTGATTAGGTAGATTATATAGTAGCATAAAGTGTGGGATCATTGTTCTATCTATTGCATGGCGGGCAGTCCAGAGCCTCAGAACAATAATAGAGATGGTTCCCACGCTTGAACCGAATATTGTAAAATATCAATCTGATTATCAAATATTAATATCGGAAATTGTATGGTAATGATACCATATAGTTCCCGATATTTGTGAGGATTAGCCTATTCTTTCTTGTGCAACCTCAATGGCTTTCCGCTTTAATTCGTCTTCACCTTCTATAGCATCCAATACTTTGTCTGCCAACCATAGTGTAAGAAGTTCATTTTTATCAATCTTGAAATACTCAGCTAATTGTATTACTTGTACCCGTTTAGCATATCTATCGCCACGCTCTATTTTGCTAAACATTGGAGTGTCTATTTCAAGCCAAGCTGCCAATTGCCTTTGTAGCACACCGTGTTCTTCTCTCAACTCTTTTATTTTGTCTCCTAATAACATAGTCTTTATTCTTTTGAGTTCAGCATGTGTTTCGTCGAAATTCGACGGATTTAAACATTTTCGACGGAATGGGCTGTATCTTTTCGTCGAAATTCGACGGATTGACTATAATATAAACCAATTTCGTCCATCTGTTCTAATCAATTCCTCGGTTTTCATAACTTTCAATAGATCACCCAGGCTGCGTAGTTTTTGCTCTTCAGTCTTATTGCTAGGCATTACATCTTTGATGTATTCGTAGATGCCATCACGTTTGGCTCCATCTGATCCAGCATTCTTAAGATATTGCAAAACCATCTGTTTAATTTTGTCCTTATCAAGTCCTTTTTGCTTGGTGTAACCTTGCAATTGACGAGTGGCTTTAGCAACTCCTAAAGAAATTGTATAATTGGGAGCATCGCCCTCAATAAGTCCCCTGTTCAGCAAGTCTTTTGCAACATCTTCATGTATGAATCTGCCTTTCTGCACAGCATCGAGAGATATGCAATCCCATAATGACAGAGTGTTGTCAGTCTTCAATAAATCCGTATATCGCTTATTGATCTCGTTACCATATATGCGTACTACAACCTTCTTTTTTTTCGCATCAATCTCGTAGTCCGGCATCGGAAAGTGTCTGCGCCATTGTTCGTTAAACATTTTCTTGATACCACGACTTACGGTATCAATCATATTGAAGTCCACCATTGCCTTGCATAGGCACTCATTGCGAAAATAGGTCTGAGATTCCTCATTTCTTAAAGCATTTTCCAAAGTTCCGGGAATGAAAGTTCCGGCGTTGGAATAATATAGATAGCCGGGATTCTCAACGAAATTGACACGCTGTTGCATCGTGTAATCTTGATGAGCAATACAGTTATGAAGTGCTTCGCGTATAGTGTAGTCATCATACTGCTTCATTGTATCTGGGAAAAGCGTACCACCAGGCATTTCACGCAAAGTCAGATTTTCAATCTTTGAGAGAATTTCATCTACTGTCAGTATGAATGGAACAGTGAAATGTTCGTAGTCAACCACATCTTGGTTTGCATCCCTGCGTGTCCAAGTTACCTGAGCGACGACAGGACGCAGTTTAAAGGCTGATTCGTATTTGCCTAACAATATAATAGCGGCACGAGTGATGCATCCATTTCTTGTCAGTCCGCATTTGCCAAGAAATGTCTGAATATCCCAAGCATTTACCTCGGATTCGGGAATACGGCTATGTACCTTCTTAAACATTTTGCGGGCTTTAGCTATAGCAACTTCGTCAAGGTCATCTATCGTTGCATCAGGAACAATCTGTGCAGACCAATCTGTTTCACCAAATATTGGCTCATCAAGAATGACATTCATGCGTTCAGTGGTCAACTCTACAAGAGAATCTTCAATTCGCTGCCATGCTTTGTTATGAGCGTAAACAGGTAATTTGGGACGATGCTTGGGAATATGGACTACCCAAACTTTCTTGTTAGTGTCATCGGTAACAAACTCTTCAATATCGAGACCTTCTGTCGAAAGATTAACACATCGTTCTGTTAAACGAAGAATTGCCTTTTGCCGGTCATAATTATAGGTATCCGTCCCGACAATTTCCAAAGAACTGTCATGTACCCCTATCACTAAATGTCCTCCTTCCATATTGGCAATAGCCGACACATATGAGATAACATCGTTTTTCTCATCCCCACAGAACGAGTTCTTCAAATTCTTGAATTCCTTCCATTCGCAACAAGCATTCTCTTGTGGATAGTTGCGAAGGAGATATTGTTGTAGTTCTGACTCTTGCATAATTATCCAATTATACTTTCACTTTCATCATTATGTTTCTCAGCATTTCTGATGACGCATTCTTTACTTGTATTGGCATAGCAGTAGACACAGAAATGACGACAAGTATTATACATGCCGATGTCTTTGCTGATCATACATCCACATACCTTACGTTGCCCTGTATCCTTTACATTACGCACCTTCTCTGGTATTGGTGGCAAATTACCAAACAAGTCTTTTTCTGGTAATTTCAATGTATGTAGATAATAGACAAGTTCCTTATCGTCAGCAAAAATGCGTTTCATCAATTCACCATCAATACAACGATTGTGTTCTATCCCGTATTTTTCGAGGTCAATATCTTCCGCACAAGTGGCGATTTCAACATCCCAACCATCTTTATGCCAAACTTCACGAATCTTTTGAAGTCCTTCTACGATTTCTATGCGTTGAGCAAGGTTGGCTTCGGCATTCTCCACATTCTCCTTTGTAAAAAGCATAGTTTCCTTAACAAGGTTGTTTTGAACCTTGCGATAAGCTTTTACATCAACGAAACTGAATACAAGCTTATTTGTGTAACCTTTCAGTTTATTTCCAATGTGCCAAATGCGCGTCAAGAGGTCACGAGGAGCGATGTTTGGCGTAATTATTAAAGGATCAAAACGCCAGATTACTTTCTCCTTACCAATCATATCAGAAAGTTTCTTGAATGTCTCAATTCTGTTTTCGACAGACGAAACATTAGGCTCAAAACCTTCTTTTACATAATCATTGAGTGTAACCTGAAAGTAGTAGTGTATTCCTTTTTCGTCAAGCTCATGAAGGTATGGGAGAATCGGCTTTGGGTTCTTTGTCCAAAAAATCACTACCTTGCAGTTCTTGAAAGAAATATACATTTTCTGCTGGTTGAAAGGGTTATACCATGCACAATACCCTTTAGCCAAGCGGTTGAAAAACCACTTGGCGTAAAATGCTGGTATGTCAGTTGAACGGCTTGCTGATATGATTATAGGAGCTGTCGCCTCTACGGAATCACCATTTTCAATTGTAATATGAATCTTGTCGTTCATAACCGTATTAAAGACGTTGTTTAAGAGCAGAGATTGTTTTCTCTATATCGATGGGCCTATAGGCATCGTTTTTCCATTTCATATCTTTTCCATTTCTGCTAACTGGATCACGCTGGCCTGAAACAAGTTTAGCATGGAATTCCTCTAAAAGCTCGTGTTCTGTCTTCCCAGCGGCATACTGAGGGTCAAATACCCATTTCAAATCATTGATTATTTGTTTGTATGCAAAATCCTTAAGCCCAGGATTGATTTCCCTTATAAACGCAGCTATTGCGTCGACATTCTCGATTTTGAATGGCAATTTACCCACCCCTGGCTTCTTGGTTGCTTGCTCTACATTGGTACTTGAGTTTTGACCAGAGAGCAAATTACCAAAGAAATTTCCTATTTTTTTTATAGGCCTCATTATACCAGACTCTTCTGCCTGAATATTGAAGTAAGCAACTAAATTATCTCGTATTTCCTTGGAAATATTCAAGTCGTCAAGCATGCAACGGAATGAGACGGGTTCACCAACCTTATTTTCTAGTTCAAGAGCTACTAACGCTTTGTCATGATAATCCTTTGCGCTCTTCGTTGTAAAGTCCTTCAATACGCTCTTTACCACATCAGAGAGTTCATGGGTTCGTGATTCGGGCAAGCTTAAGACACGTTTCATCTCCTTGTAGAGATTTGTTCTGGTACTTATTAAATTTTTTAATATGTACAGATATGCCTCGAATTTGCCTTGGGCGGCCTCTAGTTGCAATGCGGATTCTATGCAGTACTCGTTGGCTCTCTTCTGTCCATGGGGCAACGTGTTTATAACAGATTGGACATTCTCACGAAGATCTGTGTTCACTACAGGTGCACCAACGCCATTTAATTTGATTTCAACAGGTTGTTGTATAAAAGGCCATTCTCCTTTTGACTCTGTATTATAGAGAAGTGTACAGATTGCTCTGTAATTCTCACCAAATGATGGAAGATTTGTAATGGATGCGATTATCGGTTTCGGAATTTTTACGTATCCTATTGTAGCCCCCCACAATGCAAGTGAGTAACTGTAGTCAGAGTATGAATTATCTTCGCAAAACTGCACAATAGCATCAAAGTCTTCTCCCTTAAGAATAAAAGCTGCTAAGGCCTTAAGGATGGGGTTGTCTTGCTTTTTTACATCAAGTGGAGTAAAGCTCTTGATGTTCTGTCTCAAATCATTCATGAACTGTTGAGCAGGGCTGCCTTGCCATTGCCAATTTAATGATTCCCATATGTTTTTTGCGGAGATAGTAATTTGAGTCGCAATATTGAATCTGTCTGTACGCAGGGTATCAGAAGTCGGCGCAGTACCATGCCATAATATAGTATCAATAAACTTATTGAATAGTATTGTTTCCTGAGAGTCCTTTGTAAGCATGCATGTTTCGTATGTAGGATCCAAATCAAAAGTGTTTGCCACATTAAATTCGGAAACTTGTTTTATTTGATCCTCTTTCACAATCTGAGAAGTATAGGACTTTAAACTATCGCGATACGCTTCTATGTTATCATACCCATATTGGCTTAGTGAGACGTAAGAGCGCAGACCGTTCTTTTTCATAAAATTCGTTTTGAGAACATTCTCCTCATCATATAATTTTAGCAACTTATTGAGTGCATCCGAAGGAATTGCAAGTTCTGTGAGGGTATTATCCCACATTTCCTTACATCTTCTCATGGAAGGGTCAAACTTTCGAAAGTCTGTATCTAACTGTTTTAGTTCTTGGTAGAAAGAACTATTACCGAAGCCTCCATTATTTTTGAGAGTTGCGACAATATCGTAGATCCTTTTCTGAATTTTGAGTAAGACTGCAGTATCAGAGGATACAGATTTGGATATGCCGAGATAAAATCCCAAAATGAACCCTTTAACGACATTCAATTTGTTGTTCTGGAGAACTTTTGCATCATAATTCTTGCATGTATCCTCTACATGAATATTCAATCCTGACAAATAAGCCAAATTGAAATCTCCTTTGCAAAGGTCAAACTTAAAGTGATCTCCAAGTTTGTTTGTCAAACTATCAGAACAACTAAGTCTAGAATGATTTAAATCATTGACATTGTAAAATAATATTCTCGTGTTGAAGGGGGAAAGATTCAAAACACTGTCCAGAGAATACACATGAATCCTATCATTTTCGAAAATATGAGTCAACGGTGTTGTCTTTTCGTCTATATCAACTTCAAGAACGATAGGACGACTATCGTGCTCGTTATCCTTTATCTCGAAATAAGGGATTTTCGAAAACAATATCAAAACATTCTTGAACGGAATGAGATCCAATCCGTAGAATGTATTATATCCATAGTTCCTAGCATTGTAGAACGATAATGGCGCAATACATTCTGTAGATAGAATGTTGTCTATATTAAGTGAAGATGTTGCTATAAATAATTTCATTACAGTCAGTGATTAAATAATATCAATTTCTTCGTTGTTGTTGTATACAGGATTGTCCTTCTTAGGGAAGAGTGGAGACAAAGATGATGTGTATCCTAAATAAAGACGTTCACTACACCTTGTCATAGCCACATAAAGTGCTGCACGCTTATCAGTATTCTTCTCACATCCAGGGATAAAGACATCCTTGAATTGGAGTCCTTTTGCACACCACCAAGTCATAATTTTGGGGTTAGAGGAATGGAAATCCAAGTCCATTTCAGTATCTTGGTTGGCATTATACTTGAATTCGCACGTGATGCCTTTTCTCATCAGATAATCCTTGACATACTCTACAGACCATTCGCCCTTGTCATCCGTATTGAATGGCAATAGGATTCCGACATTCGTTAAGGATCTGTTTTTTATAATGTCCGCGATTTTATCCAGTTGTCCATCATAACTATTTGCAGAGATAAGGTTGGGTTTCTCACCTTGACGCTTACACTTGAGAACCAAGTCCTCTACATTTCCTACCTTCTCGCCAAGAGCTGCAACTTCTTGAGTCAGTCTGTAGTTGAAATATAGAGGATCCGGAGCAATGCCCATATCCGAAGCCGTACGTTCAATAGTTTGGGTTTGCCCTCTATCGCCAAAGCCCATAATAGATTGAGCAGTATCGCCAAAGAACAAGCAATACTCCCCATACTGTTTCATTTCATTAATTTCTTCCCTTGTAAAATCCTGGCATTCATCAACTATGAGGTATTTTACTCTTCTTTGATTATGGCGCCATTGATGGTAATGATATACATTTCTAAGTCCCAGCTTTTTCAAACCATCCTCAAAATACTTTCTCAAAGACTTAGTATATACGATAATTGTGTAACTTTCACCGAGAGCTGCAATTTGTTTAGCCTTATGAAGGGCAATAAGCGATTTGCCGCTTCCTGCACTGCCGGAGACAACCATAGACTTGTTATTCTTTCTGTCTATCAGCTGCCTCTGGAAATCATCTAGACTTGAATAGTCAATGAAGAATTCAGAATCGAAGTCTGCCATAATTTTTTAATTTATTTGATAGTACATGAGTTATATTCGGTTTCCCCATTGGATGACACAACGACATTCTCGGCAAACGGTTTCTTCCCAATTATCCGGTAGATAATTTTGCTTATATCGTTGTTCTTTGCAGAATGAGTTACTCTTATCTCCTTCTTGAAAAAGCATCCGTTTATACATTTGGACTCTTTGTCCTTGCATGCAGTCGGGTATATTGTTGCGAAATCATCGTTTTCAGCTACGAATTCATTCAATTCTGCATTAAGCATGTACGGAATGAATTTTTTCGTTGCTGGACTTTTTATGGTTACATCTTCTATCAGCATAATGCCTTTGTCTGTTAATTTAGAAGACAGCATGCTTGCCGTTTGTTTGTAGGCCTTATTTTCAATGCGCTTTTTTGCTAGCATCTCGCAGATTGCCTTGCATGATAGAATCAAATCATATTTGTCTGATAAAACATCTGATACGAGATTTAAATCGTTCTCGCTTTCAATGAAGACTGGGCCTATTCGGTAATCAATCTTGAGTCTGCTGTGTTTCTTGAACTCAGCCATAATCTTCTCAAAGAACCTTAAGGCCATTTGGTTTCCGTCTATTGCTAACAGTTTGACGGATTCTAATGATGATTCGTACTTCTCGAGAAAAGATAGAAGTCCAAAGAGATCGCCACCAGTGCCACAGCCTAAATCAAGGATACTGACAGAAGTCCGTTCCCCGACTAAAGAAAGATAATTGCTGTTTTGGCTGAATTCTTCAAAGATTGATTTTACTTCGACAAAACTTCTCGGGAAGTATGTGCCGAGGTATACTTTAATCTCGCCTGTGTTCAAATTCAGATTGTACTCAAACCTGGAATGGTTGGGAGAGTATTTCGCACCAAGGTCAAAAAACAAATATCTGTCCAACCAATTGGGAAGATCTACATCTGCAAGTGTGCCATCAGAATGAATGCTGGCGGATTCTTCTATGTCGGGATTATTCCCCTCTTCTATTTGAGATACAATACGTTCTCCAGTCTGCCAGTACAAAATATCATCCGACATCCTTGCCATGTCTTTTTGCAAGAACCTGTACAGACGTTTTTCTTGGTCAGGTGCAATCCGTCCTTTTAAGAGCACGACAAACTCATGATCTATGTGCTTCATAAAGGAAGGATACGCTCTCCCAAAATCAATTGGAGTAAGGGCAAAAACCTCTATGTCGTTCACCCCCAAAACAACATTGATAATTTGATGTGCATACTCCTTCAAGGGAATCAAATCTGCACTTGAGTGTAACACATTTACCTCATCCGCTACACTTTGACTCTCTATTTCTTTTGAATCTATGACATCTTTGGTTTGTGGCAATTCGGACAAACTTTCTTCTTGGTACAATGTATCAGGTACTTCGCTGAACGCATCTTTAGATAGCTTTTGGGCATCTTTTTTTATGCCCTCAAAGATCTCTTTCTTGTTCTCCTTGGGTGCCTGTGATTCATAAGAGGCATTGCTGAATTCCGTCAGATAGAAGGGATTTAGGTTGAGAGTTTCCGCAAGTTTAACGATTCCGAGTGGGTCAAGGTCGGTGTGAGGACAAGTGATGTCATCCAACTTTTCAATGAAATGTTCGCTATCAGTAATGTGAAGCCAAGACCTGTTGGTGGCACTTAAATTGTTTTCCAATTCAATGGGTTGATGAAATATAATAAGATGAGGGACATCCTTGATTTGATTCTTTTCAATCCCCAAGACTTTAAGTTCTTTCTTAACTGTCGAATGGTTTATTCGTGCTTGTTGGAGGGCTGTTTTTCTTGAGCCTCCCTTGATGGTTTTTCCATCGCAAGTCCATTCTCCGTTTTCATTGGCAACAACTTTGCCACCATAATTCTTAAATTCGATTGAAATGATAGCATCCTTCTTGATAAACAACGCATCTAATTCACATCCAATATTATAGTTGCCTGCGAACACACAGAATTCATTCGAATCCTCATAGTGAGCTTTGAGTTGCTCACAGAGAAACCGAAACTGCTCACGTTCTGCTGTTGTGTCAAAGTTTCCGACTCTGAATGTTAAAAGTCCTCCCATTACAAAATATCAATACTATTTTTGTAAACTAAATGATCTTTGTTCCTGCGTTGACTTTTCCGTTTAAGAATTGTCAGTTTTCGACTACAAAGGTACAAAAAATATAGCAAACACTTGTATGTATAGATATGAATTTGCAATAAATATATTACTATCAATCAACTATCTTCGTTTTACCGAAGTATGCTTCTTTGCTACGTTATCATTCCACGGAAGGTCAGACGATGAGCCACCAGATCCAGTACCAACATGAACCTCCGCCGGTCCTCCGGCAGCAAGGGTAAAAGCTGCATCCAATAGCTCTGCCTGCTTTCCATTTACCTGCTCCTGCGGATCGAATACAGCATTGACAAACTCCTCGTCCGTGATCTGGCCGTTGAAATGTTTTTGGGCCACATCATAGTCTATCTGGAATTTGATGTTCTCAAAAAGCTCATCACCGACCCGTGTCCAGATGTGGAGCGACGGATTCCGATAGTTTGAGACATTGATACGTGCAAGCTCGGCACCGGACGAGAGGCTGTAACGCTGGGGATTAGCCTTGCGGTCGAGCAAACTTATCTGTTTCCTCTGCCTGTCTATGATTGCATCCTTCTCCTTGAACTGCCGTTCTGCCGCTTCCGCCTGATGAATGACCTTGTCTATTTCTTTTTGATAGCCGTTTCGCAGTTTTCCGATTTCTGATTTATGTTGTTCCTGCAACCGTACCTTTTCTGCCTGAAGTTCATCAATCTGTTTATTGAGTTCGGCAATCAGCCTGTCCTTGTCTGCCAGTTCCTTCTTTGTCTTGGCAAGGTCTCCCTTGCCGAACCACGCGAGGATGGTGTTCCTTCCTTCTTGCGCCTTCTCTACATCGGCCTGTAACTTGGCTATATCCTCTTCATACTGGATTACCTGCTGCCTGTAATATTCCGAGTTTGTCTGATGCTTGGCGGTAGAGCCGACAATTCCACGCTGCAACCCGAACGGTTTCATGGCCTTGGCATAGCTGTTCTGGTATTCATGCAATTTGGTACGACGCATCACATCGTCCGCCGACAGACGTGGTCCGGACTTCGTTTCATATTTCTTTTCGCCCTCCCGCTTCCTGCGGATACGCTCACCGGTTACTATGGGCACGACTGTGGCGTGCAGGTGCGGGGTCTTCTCGTCCATGTGCAGCACGCACGATACAAGGTTTTCGTTTCCGAAAGTTTCCCTTAGCCATTTAAGATTGGCATCGATCCAACTGTCCAGTTTGCCATCATTGGCAATTTTCATCATCTGCTCATGCGTTCCAGTCAGCATTACGCGTATTGCCTTTGTCTGGTTCTTGCTGACTTTGCGGCGCAGACCTGCGGTCTCGATGCGGTGCTGTATCGCCTCGGTGCGATTGGACACGCCATCGGGGAATCTGACCAACTCACGGTTGAAATGTGTCCGGTCCGCATCGGCATTAACCGGCACATAAATCTTTCCCTTGGCATCCTTTCTTTCTATATGGCATGACATTCCACTGTCATTGCCGCTGCCACGCTGCAGGTGGCAGACTGCGTATTGTGTATTACTCATATCTATTCGTTATTTTATTGTTATTCTTGTTGTAAAATCCCGTCAGACAGCCGGAGGCATACCGGGGACCTGAGGAGTTCCCCGGCTTATGGGCTTTTTTACTGCCGGACGCGAAGCGGAGACGGTGAAAATGCCCTAATAAGCTACGGGATTTTACAACCCCATTTTCACGGGACAGCGAGCTGTCCATTGATTCTCCTTCATTCCGTTTTTTCTGCATCCACCAGTTCGAGTCCGAAGGTGTCGATGAAGGTCTGCAACGCAGGATTGCGTTGTATCATCCTCGCGAAAATCATCTGTGGCGTGTCCTCCATCAGCAGGAAGTCGGCGATGTCCAGTCCCAAACTACGCTGTTCATCGGTCGCCATCTTTTCCAGCAGGTCGGAACAAGTGACACGCCTACAGACGGTTTCCAGCATCGGCAGCCGTTGCCGCCATCCGTCGGTTGCCTTAAGATCGGGGAAAAGAATCACTTCGCGTTCTTTCAACACCTGCATGGCCTCACTGTTGAAACAGCCGTGCATTCCCCCGGTGGCAAGCCATACAAAATCAGGGATGAACAGGGCGGCAACCAGTGCCGTCTTCTCGCTTTCGACAATGGCTACAGGCTTGGCTGACATGGCAGCGGAAGTGCCCGAAAGCAGATGCTCACCGAACAGGCACTGCTTCATGTGGAAGTCCGGCACTTTTCTTACAGAATGGACCCAGTTGACTTGATTGAAAGGCTCTTTAATCCGGTGTCCGGTTACGGCATCGTAGCCCATAATCTTGCCTGCACGCACGTTACCCTTTACATCTATCTGCCAGAACACGGTCGAACCGTTCCACATCCTTGACGTGCCGACTTTGTAAACATGGAACAACCTGCCGGCTTCCTCCTTTCCCACCACTTTGGTGAAGTAACGGTACAAAGGGTTGATGTCGTACCCGCGCATGGATTGCTCAACCCAATCATAGGGAAGACAAGAAATCTCCGGTTCTTGTTCTGTTGGCGGTTGTTTGGCTGCATACCTTACTGCCGTAAATACATTGCCGTTCATTTTATGGCCAGCCGATGTTTTCCTTGCTGACGGATTGTCCCGGAAGTATTCTTTCGGGGAATAATGATAGCCACAACTGTTGACGTGGTCGCATTTGCCCACGTACCCCGGGAAAGAAATCTCTCCCGCCTCATCGATATAACGGGTAAAGCAGGACTTCCTTCCGCACCCCGGACAGACGGTCTTGCTGCCCGGTTTGTATTTTTGAAGATGGAATCTATATTCGTTCATAATGTTGTCAATTACGTGTTTCTGCAAATAAATACCACCATTTGCAGTTTGCAGTTCTTGCAGTCCTGCAGGAATTTCCCCTTATTCAGTCCTCGAAACTGCAAAACTGCAAAGACTGCAGGCTGCAACAAGGGATCATCCGTTGCAGTTTCGTGGGGATGATTCATTATTGTTTTCATTAGATTTCCCAGATTTTTCATACATGATTTTCTCGTAATGTCCGGCTTTTGATTTCCGGAGAAGCCTGCTGCGGCATAACTCTTTCAGATAATTCATGACAGTCCGCTCGCTGACGCACTGTCGTTCCTTTCCAACGGTTATTGCTGTTTTTGTGTCAAAGGTATCAGGCAACATAGACAGCAGCACCTTGGGAGGGTCTTCACAGGCGTCATTCGCCACGAAAGAACGGATACGCATGTATGATTCCTCAAAATAGTCATTCAGCCTTATGGCAGCTTTCACCGATGATACATCTATAAACTGCAGGTGACTTTCACCGGACGCATGGCGCAAAACCTGAATTATCAATGCCAGACGGGCTACATGAGCCGGATGTTTCATTTCCCGGCTGTCTACCTCGGCATCATCCTCTATCCGGTTGATACGCTCCACCTTCCTGTTCCACCAGGAGAAGAAGTATTCCCTGGCCTCCCTGTCCATAGACAGCACGTGGGGTGTTTTTTCTTCCGCTTCGGTGTCATAGTCCAATGCAAGGACCTTGTTTAATATGTTCTCCCAACGGACTGCAGCCAAGGATGTCCTTTCCCCATCGTCATCCCGGTTTTTCCAGGATGACAGTTTGGGGGATTTGGGCATCACGAACAGGATACGGTCAAGCAGCCCGTTTTCCTCGAAACCTTTTTTCAGAAGCTCGTGTACACGCTTGGTTTGCGTGGTTCCGATGATGTTTATGCATGGATGCTCGATGTGTACAGGAACAGGGGAGTTTACCCTGGTAACATCCAAAGCCCCGCCACTCCATGCGGTCAGGAGTTGTTCTATGAGCTGCCCGTTCGTGTAACGGTTGGCGGAATTGAACATGCCCATGATCTCGTCTACCAGAATGACCACGCTTCTCGGGTTATTGTGGTGGGTCAGTAAAAGCGACTCGGGAGTGAAATCAGAGACTACAGTGCGTTTCAGGACAGGTTTCTTCCCGTTTTCTCCCGCGGCTTTCCATTCCTCCATTTCTGCCTCGTACACCTTGAAAAGGGCATAGTCACGTTTCCGGATCGGGCGATATGCGGCCTCCAGCGGTGGGGTCTTGCCCAGTCCGGGCCTGCCTACCAGAATGACGTACAACGCTCCGCTGCTCTGCCAATCTCCTTTGATGCGGATACGGTATGCGCCTCCCAAGGCCGCGGATACAGCCGACAACATGGCCGTTGCGATAAACTCGATCTTGTAGTTCTCGTATGTGGCCATATCGAGTATGAGAGACTGCACGGCCTGGGGCAGGACCTCCAGCGGGAATCCCGTTCTTTCAATATCCTCCGCCTCCATGCGGATTCTGTTACACAGTTCAAGCCTGCCGGTTGCCATATCACACATTTTTTCTCTTGCAATAGGATGTTACACTCTCGGACTTGTTGCCTGTCTGTACCCGGCGTACATCAGATTTGGCATACATGTTCTTGTTACCGACCTTGACCGGTACGAGATAGCCTCGTTTCGCCCACAGGTTGAGCGTGCCCTCGCACACGTTCAGCAACTCACGAACCTGTTTTGTATTGAGATAAGTCTCCTCCGCTTCACGCAGTATCGCGGCTCTCTGTTCTTCCTGTTGCGCCATGATGGTACGCTGCACGATAGATTCAGCGAACATTTTAAGGTCAGCGGGAGTGACTTCCAGTTTCACGTTCGCTCCCTGCTCGACCAGACTCTCTATGGTAATCATAAATATCAATTTTGAAGTTTGTGATGACCATCTTCAAAAGTTCCCTGGTGCCCCGCTTCCGATGGCTTATAAAAGAGAAGCACCGCCAGCCCTCGGGAAAGGATTGACGGTGCAAAACTACACATGAATTAAAAGTAATTGATATATAGTGAGTTGCCTTAAATTGTCATGACAATATAAGTCCGTGTGACAACGTGAAAAGATTATAATTGGCCTTATTTCTATGCAATGGTCATCGTGCCTTTACCTGGGAGATTACTGATAGCCTGTGCCAATTTCCGGAACAGTTCCCGGTTTTCGTCACTCTCTATCAAGGGTGCCATCTGGTCTTTGCCGTCCTTGATAACGTGTTTTGCCGTTCTCAGGAACCCGACCGACTGCCGTATGGCGCTCTCGCTTTTCAATGACGGCAAATCGGGGAACTGCAATGTCAACCCCATGCTGTACTCCTTGGCTGTATGCATACCCGCAACCAGATCGAACTCCTTTAATACATAGAACGGTAATGCCTGATGAATGGCACTTGTATTGACGGAAATAAAGTCGCGGATATGTTGTAATACAACTTCCTTGTTCTCGTGATCAAGATAATCGGCAAGTGGCCGTTCCTGGATTTTTTTCTTTCCGGCCACGCGTTGTACAACAGATCCCCTGACGCTGTCTTCGGCCCGAGTTGTAATCGTATCCCTGCTTTCTTCGTCAGTTTCCATGTCAGCCGTGATGGTCTGCAAGGCCCATTCGCCGACATTGCCTTTTTCAATGGCGCTGTTCATGGCAAAATACCTGTCCCAGTCTGCCCGGGTTCGGAAACCGTTCCTGATGGATACGTTTATTATCTGCTTGACGACAAGGGAACAGCCCAGCCTGTCAGCATTGTCAGCTTTCGAGTTCTTCATCTGTTTCTCTATCATGGAAACCATCGCCTCGAAGCTCTTTCCGTAATACAGCCAGCTCAACACGAGCGGTGCCGAAAGGGTGACACCCGGCTTGGAAGATTTGCCGCTAAAAAAGGACTTTATCCTGCCCCACAATGTGACCGGTGAAATGTTGTCGGGCAGAGGATTGTTTTCCTCCCTCTGTTTCCTGTACAGATCCACGATCTGCCCGGGTACCGCGTTCTCCGCGAACTGCATGCCTATATTTGCAAGGCCATCCGTGCTGTCATCGTTCCAGGACAATTCCCATTCCCGCCTGATGCCGGGGAGTTGCCTGAATATGGCTTTGCAGATGGCAAGATACTGCCTCTCGTCACCGTTTGTCATCAGGCGCGAGAAGCGGTTGTATTCTTCACGGTGCGTGTTCTTCCACTGGAGAATATCCTCCTTGAATTGTTCGTATGTCAACTTCTGCTCGTCCATATTCATATTGCATTATCGGTGGATATAAAAGGATAGGTGGAAAAAAGGAACGGTCAATCCAGAAGATTTACCAGCTCCTTCTTCATTTCATCGTCTATCTTGCGGTACCGGGCAAAGGCACGGCTACCTTCAGAGTGTCCGGACATGGAGGCAATCAGGTTCGGGTCCTTGACCTGCTTGTACAGGTTTCCGATGAAGGTCTTCCTCGCCGTGTGGGTGGTGGCCACCTCGTACAATGGTCTTGCCACATCCTCGCGCGTCTTCGGGTCGAGCACCCTGACCATGCGGTCGATTCCCACGTATTTGAGAATCTCCTTTATTTTCTTGTTGTAGCCGAAATGCGAGAATCTCGGGAGCAGCGCTTCTTCCAGGTCCTTGTACCTTTCCAGTATATCCAAGGCCTTTTGGTTAAGCGGGACCCGTACCGTGCCCGCGTGCTCCAGCTTGGTTTTCTGGGGGATGTACTCCACGCAACCGTCCACAATATTCGCCTTGGTCAGCCTGTTCAAGTCACTGACACGGCAACCGATCAGGCACTGGAACATGAAGATGTCACGATAGACCGGATAGCTGGCACCCATGCCGCTTAAGTCGGCATAATATACCTTGTCACGTTCTTCAAGTGTCAGGTAGAACGGGTCACCGTACATGGGCTGCGCGATCTGGTATTGGTCGAAAGGGTTATTTCGTGTAAGGCCACGCTTGATGCACCATTTGATGACGGTGCGTACGCGGTACAGGCTTCCCGACATGCTGTTCTCGGAACGTACCTGCTCGACATTGCGGCGGACCTCGTTCTGGTAAAACACGGGATACATGTCAACATACTTGTGCTCTTCCTGCAGCCAGAATTTGAAATCCCTTATGTCATCTGCCGTGATGGAGTCAATGCAAAGATGGAAGCCTCTCTGGTGCATGACCTCATGGCGGAAACGCTCGTAACGGAGTACCTTGTTGAGATTGTCAAGATGATGTTTCCGGCTCTCGAACGCGAGTGGGGTCTCGTCAACATATTTTTGTATCTGGTATGACAACAGGTATTCCTCTGCCTTGTTGCCGCCCCTTGCATTGATGTTAGGATGATGGTATTCTTCTATCAGCCCCTTGAGCCAGTTTCCGTCAACTCCACGGCTGTATTCCCTGGTGATCAGGTGGGTAATTTGCTGGATATCCCTGTCGAAAGCGTTCTTCTTCTCTTCCGAGACAAGAGCCACACGTGGTTTGTAGCCTTGCCTCTCCGGGCTCCAATGGTTCGGGTTGATGGACAGCTCGCTCGCGGCCTTTATGTCCACACCACCGATATCCCGGACACGGAAATAGACCCGGGCAAGATCCGTCACGTTGTTTTTCGCCGATGTCTTTCTGATAAATGCTGTTACTTTCATGTATATATCCTCCTCAGTTTATCATTTCCACAAGTTTTCGTTTCATGTCATCATCTATCGTCCGGTAACGCCGGAAGGCCCTGCTGCCTTCCACGTGGCCTGACATGGAGGCTATCAGGTTGGGGTCCGGAACCTGCCGATACAGGTTGCCTACAAAAGTCTTGCGTGCCGTGTGGCTGCTGGCCACCTCATACAAGGGCTTCTGTACGGTGTTGTAGCCGTGCGTGTCAAGAATGGTCACCATGCGGTCAATGCCACAATGTTTCAGCAGTTCCCGTATACCCAGATTGTAAGTGTTGATGGGCTTGAAGGGAAGCAGCTTGCCGGTATTCCCGCTATAGCGTTCCAGTATTCTGACCGCCTTTTCATGCAATGGGACCCTGACGGTTTTCGCCTGGCACTTCTTTGTCTTTTGAGGCATATACTCCAGAAAGCCGTCCTTGATGTTCTCCTTTGTCATCCTGTAGAGATCACCGACACGACAACCGACATAGCAGTGGAATACAAATATGTCCCGGATGACAGCCAGTTTCGGGCAGTCGCTCAGATCCGCGTCGTACAGGACATTCCTCTCTTCCGATGTGAGGTAGAACGGGTCGCCATAGGTCGGCTCCTTGCAGCCATAAACTGCATAGACTTCGTTGTCGGAATACTTCATTCTCTTGCACCAGTGCAGGAACGTGCAGAAAAGGTTCATGATATTGATGACGGTCGTGTTGGAGAGAGGCTTGGGCTTGTGGTTGATGAGCATACGGGGAATATAAAAGTCAGGATACTCCTGGCGGAGCAGGTACTCGTTGGCGACGTACTCCCTGAAGTCGTTCATCTGCCCCAGGGTGACAGTTTCAACGAAGAGCGTGAAATCAGTATCGCCCAATAATTCACGCCGGTACTCGTGATACCTGGTCATCGTTCGCTCGAAACGGACGATGTGCTCCTTGGTTCTTTCCGCGCCGTCATATTTTTCCAGGTACTCGTGGATGCGGTGGAGCAGGTTCGGGTGATCACGCTCGAAAGCTCGCGCGGGATGTAGGACATCCTCGATGACCTGTTTCATCCACTTGCCGTCAGCCTTCTCGGAGAAGGTCTTTTCCGCTCTCTCGATGATGGCGGCGATCTGTTCGGGTACCCGTTTCTGTTCAATGGCCGTCACGGCAGTCGTTCGCCTGTAACATAAAGTATCGGCATCCCAATACTTGTCATGGACCGCGATGGGGGAAACCACTTTGATGTCCACGTTCTTCTCCCGTACCCGGAAGCAGATGTTTGAAGTGGTCGCGGAACATTTTTTCAGATAGACGGAAATTTTCATTTGCTATGCCTTTTTGATTTCATGACAAAGGTAAATAAATTCCCGAATATGTTCCCATATATCCCGAGGAAACTTGCAACGAATTAAGACAAATTAAAAAGTCATTCCCGAATCTGATACCACATAAAGTATTGAATATTAGAGGTTATATTTGCACTTGTTTAGCTCTTTTTTTCATTTTCGGCTTTACTCAACTTTTCGAATATCAGATATTGCAGTTCCACGCTTTTTTATTTATTAATCTTTCAAGGGGACAGGAAGGTTTACATAAGTCACGAAATGAAAAAACAATTATTCTTATTGCTGTTTGTGCTATTAGTTACTGGATGCTCTGACGATATACCAAGTAGTGATTATTTGGGTGGTGATGTAAAGCCTAAACGTTTGGTTAGCAAAATACAACAAACACATCCTGATAATCAACCAGGTTGTAGAACATGGACATTTGAATACGATGATCAAAACAGAATTGTAAAAATAGATGAGAAAGATCTATCAGATCGTCCACTGAATGAGCCATATTATGAAAATATAACAAATATAACGTATAATGATGATAAAATTATACAAAAGACATACGAGAAGTGGCATTGGTATGAACAACCAGATACTTTTCATAGATATTATTATCTAAACTCTGATGGAAACACAGAAATACTGTCAGTGTTTGATATGGATAATTATAAAGAAACAAAACTTAACGGCCCTAGATCAGTGGCATACATGACATATAACAAAGAAGGATACCTCACATATATTGACAGTGAAAATTTTGATGGTGAAAATAAAACTGTGTATTGGAAAGATAGCGATATACAACAGATCAGATATAATGACAAAGGTCCTTCCGTCCATTGGGAATATGGAGAAAAAATAAACAATCCTCATACGAATATAGATTTTAACTATTTTTTAAATAGCAATGAACTATGTAGATATTTTATAGATCCAGATTGCTTAAAAGCCTTTGGCTTTTTCGGAAAAAGAGGAAAGTATCTTAAAACTAAAGAATCTTATAATGTCGATAGCGAAAAATATATCTTATACAAATATATTCTTGATGAAGAGGGATATGTTGTCAAAATAATGGAAATCGCTGAAGATGGAGGCAATGATTATGCTTACGAAATTCAGTATACTAACGTAAAATAGAATCTTTAAATGTATATATGAAACAATTATCTAACATTTTACTGTTTTTTCTATCACTTACGTTTCTAACTTTATCATGCAGTGATAATGAAAGCAACAATAGTGACAATAGTATTTTACTTGGTATATGGAGTGAAAAACATTCAAGTTCTGAATATTTTGAATTTACATTCAAAAGTGACAACACGGGATTAATGAATGTGTATTACAATGAGGGTAAAGGAGAAAGCCCTGACTCTTTCGTGTACACATTCGATAAGGAAAACATGAGACTGACGATCATTTTCGACAGCGATCCAGAGCCACCTGTTGTATATGATGTTAAAGTGTCGAAAGGAGTATTGAAACTCAATTGTGTGTCTGGTGACTTTGACAATTTCACATTGTATAAAACTAAAGACGCGAAAATATAATAAATATTAGGGGCTGCTGATGCAGCCCTTTTTGCATCAACATAGGTTAATGCTATCCTATTATAGCTGCAATAGCACTCTTAGAAGCCTTGCATCTCTTATTTGCGCTATTTCTATACCCCTTATATCAAGTATATAGTGACATTATACGGTCTCATATCGCCACAAAACAAGGATTTGGAAAGAGAAATAATGGTTTGGGGATTATAAGATGGTCGGGATATAGGAAAGATTACGCAGACTGATTTCCCTAAGTTTATAATTGTAGAATATGAAAAAGTTAGTTCAGTGGATTATTATATTGATTTGTTGGTTCACCTTATCACCACTTTTTTATTACTTGGCTAAGAAATGGAAGTTATTAAGAACCTTATGGAGAGCGATATTACTGTTGATCTCGCCTCTATTTTGGTTTTTATATGCAATTCTTTTTATAGTGTCGATATACTTGGCCGATGATATGCAACGTCGTTTTCAATTTATGGATCATGAAGAAATAGCTGAAATAACAAAATCTCCATTTCCCTCTTATATGATTTTGTATCACCATTCGGGATCCGGTAGCTTTTTGGGAGATCATACAGACAAAAAAAGTTTTATGTTCTTTCGTCTTCCCTCTGATTCTTTTTATCATGCTATAGATAGCCTAACACTTATAAAGAAGTCGGGATGGAGTAAAGATACTAATAACAAATACACCTATCAGATGGTCTGGGATGCCAAAGATTCTCCAAATGGAGACGATTTATTTTTGACTATTGAGATAGAAAAAGGAAGCAGATTTGGACATATGAGATTCGGCGCCTGGTAAAGTTGATAGATTACTGTCAGCCCAACCGCATCAGCAGAGAATCCCTTACACGATTCTTTTGTCTAATCGAAGATTTTTCCCTATATTTGTACATCCTCATGGCTCATGAGGTTTATCAATTACGAATAAGGCCTTATTTCCGGGATCGGATAATAAGGCCTTTATTTTGTGCAGTATCAAAGTAGTATCAATTTCCAAGAACCGAGATAAAGTAAAAATGCTAACCGCTTTATTATCAGCGATTAGCATTTTTACAAAGTGGTGCCACCAGGAATCGAACCTTTTATTTCGGTTTATTCTAAATCCCTGATTGACTGCACATTTACTACTTTATCTTTTATGAAAGCCATTGAATTAGCACTACACTAAATTCATCGCTTTTCGTAATTGTCTTTACAATCATCATCTCTTTGACAACGTAAAGGTAGATAAAAAGTTCGATTTCCGCAAATGTCAATAGGGATTTTTATGAACCTAAAATCCGCAAGCAATCTCAATGGCAATCTCAATTGCAGTAAAGAGCTTGAA
>OAWF01000232.1_pt1 | contig 48192 bp, 34 predicted proteins | sample 1495411 | NCBI WGS metagenome assembly OAWF01 (sample SAMEA2580150, study PRJEB22360) | human gut metagenome | biome: human gut; feature: human-associated habitat; material: faeces | place: Denmark | collected 2008/2010 | reverse complement strand
GAGCTTAAGTGTATGTGCGTTCAGTCCGCGGAGGTGAAGCCCTGCGGCTCGCCGGCCTCGGCGAACTTGGCGTTGTGGGCCTTCTTGGCGGCGGCGATCATCAGCTTGATGCGGTTGAGCTGGTTCGCTTCCGAAGCGCCCGGATCGTAATCGATGGAAACGATGTTGGCTTCCTGGTGCAGGCGACGAATCTTGCCGAACATGCCGCGGCCGGTCACGTGGTTGGGCAGGCAGGCGAACGGCTGCGCGCAAATCACGTTCGGGCAGCCCTGTTCGATGAGCTCCAGGATCTCGGCCGTCAGCAGCCAGCCCTCACCGGCCTGCACGCCGATGGAGGTGACTTCGGCGGCCTTCTTGACCAGTTCAGGCATCGGCTCGTCCTGCTTGAACTTGCCGTTCGATGTGGCCAGCGCGGCCTTGATCGGCGCGTTATACAGATCGAGACTCTTGCGCATCAGGGCGTAGAGCGTCTTGTTGCCGCCCATGCCAAGGTTCCTCTCGTTCCAGTCGGTGATGTAGGGGCGGGTGGTCATGAACTCCATGATGCCGGGCACCACGGCCTCGCAATCCTGCGATTCGATGACGTCGACGACATGGTTGTTCGCATCCGGCTGGTATTTGACGAGGATCTCGCCGACCACGCCGACGCGCACCTTGCGCGGCACGTCCTTCAACGGCAGAGCGTCGAAGCTCTTCACGATCTCTCGGGCGAGCACGGGGTACGGCAGGTAGCGGCGCTTGAGCCACGGGGTCTTCGCGGCCGTCTTCGAGAAACCGTGGTGTTCGAGCGCCTCGCGCACGATCACGTCCCACTGCTCGTACAGGCGGTTCGCCGCGCCCTTCTCCACCTCGTACGGGCGCACGCGGTACAGGCACTTCATGAGCAGGTCGCCGAGGATCAGCGCCTTGACGGTGCGGTGCAGCAGCGCGGGCGTCACCTTGAAGCCCGGATTGTCCTCCAGGCCCTGCGTGGAGATCGCGATGACCGGGATCTGCGGGTAACCCGCGTCGATCAGGGCCTTGCGGATCAGGCCGAAGTAGTTGGTGGCTCGGCACATGCCGCCGGTCTGCGTAATCGCGAGACACACCTTGTCTGGATCGTATTTGCCTTCGAGAATCGCGTCGATGAGCTGTCCGATGACCATGATGGCCGGATAGCAGGCGTCGTTGTTCACGTATTTGAGGCCAGTCTCCACGTCTTCGCGCGAGGCGTGCTTGAGGATGTCGAACTTGTAGCCGCCGGAGCGGATCACCGATTCGACGAGGGAGAAGTGGATCGGGCTCATCTGCGGGGCGACGATCGTGTAGTCCTTCTTCATGTCCTTGACGAACTTCTCACGGTGCGCGTAACGGGACATGGTCGCGTTGTTGTGGCCGGACTTCGACTTCGCGGACTTCGACTTGGCGTTCGCGGCATCGTTCGTGGTGCCGTCGCCGAGCGCGGCGAGACGCACATCGGCGATGTCGCGCTTCGCGGCGCGCTTGGACGCGTCGCGCATCGCCTTGGTGAGCTTCGGGTTCGCGGCCATCGTCGCGTCGAGCAGGACCTGACGGCCCGGCGTGGGCGCCTTGGAGCCGGTCTTGCGGAATCCGGTGGACTTCGGCGCGTTCGCGGGGGCGGCGGCGTCGCTGCCGGCATCGGCCGCGTCCACGGGCCTGTCGGCGGCCTTAACCTTCGCTTCGGCGGCGGCGACGGCGGCCTGCGCTTCGGCGAGCGCGGCCTGCGCGGTGGCGAGATCGGATTCGGCCTGCTCCTGCGCCTTGCGGGCGGCGGCCTGCGCGGCGGCGTGAGCCGCGTTGCGCGGGGCGTCGGACTCGGCGGAACCGGACTCGTCGGACGTGGCGAGCGCGGCCTTGGCCATGCGCGCCTTGTTCGCCTCGCGTTCCTCGACGGCGGCCTTGAGCGAGCGCAGGCGGATCTTCGCCGCGCCGAGGTTGGAGACCTCGTCGATCTTGAGCAGCGTGTACACGTCGGCCTTGTCGGCGAGGATCTCGGCCACCTGGTCGGTGGTGATGGCGTCGAGGCCGCAGCCGAACGAGTTGAGCTGCACGAGTTCGAGGCCCGGATAGGAGGCGACGAAGTGCGCGGCCGCGTAGAGGCGCGAATGGTAGGCCCACTGGTTGGTGACGCGCAACGGCATGCGGTTGACGGTGACCTTGCGGTCGTCGACGTGGCGGAATCCGTTCGCGTTCTTCTTGCGCGGGTCCTCTTCGCCTTCGGACAGGAAGTCGGTCAGGTCGAGCTTCTCCCCCGGCTGCAGTTCGCAGATCGAATCCTCGGAGAGGACGACCATGCCGAGCGCGCAGATGGTTTCGGGGATGCCGTGGTTGATTTCCGGGTCGATGTGGTAGGGGCGTCCGGCAAGCACGATGCCGCGGCAGTCGTGCTCCTTCATGTAGGCGAGGGCTTTGAGGCCTTCCTGCTGGACGTCGTGTTTGAAGACCTTGTCTTCGGCGTAGGCGGCCTTGACAGCAGTTTCGGCCTCTTCGCGGCTGACGCTCGCCCATGCGAACTCCTCGACGATACGGTCGACCATGAGCTCGTGGTTGGCGAGGTTGAAGTACGGGTGCATGTAGCGCACGTCGGGGTCACGCAGTTCGGGCATGTTCGCGCCGACGACGAGCGGATAGTTGGCGACGACCGGGCAGTTGTAGTGGTTGTCCGTGTTGGGCACGAGGTTGTCCTCGTAACTGACGCACGGGTAGAAGATCGTCTTCATGCCCTTGTTGAGAAGCCACTTGATGTGGCCGTGCACGAGCTTGGCCGGGTAGCAGATGTTCTCGGAGGCGATCGATTCGATGCCGGTTTCGAACAGTTCGTGGCTGGAACGGCCGGAGATCATCACCTTGAAACCGAGCGAGGTGAGCAGCGTGAACCAGAACGGGTAGTTCTCGTACATGTTGAGCGCGCGCGGAATGCCAATCTCGCCTCGGGTGGCGTTCTTGTCGGTGAGGCGGCGGTAGGCGAAGCAGCGCTTGTACTTGTAGTCGTACAGGTTCGGACGGTCGGAGCGTTTCTTCTTGGCATCGCCGCCGCGTTCGCAACGGTTGCCGGTCACGAAGCGGGAGCCGTCGGAGAACGTGGTGATGGTGAGCTTGCAGTGGTTCTGGCACAGCTTGCACACGTCGCGTTCGGTGGTCATCGACATTTCGTTGAGGGCTTCGCCGGTGAGGATTGACGAGACGGTGTGGCGCACGCCGTCGACGACGATTTCGCCGGCGTGCGCGGCGGCGTTCGGCTCGTCGCCGGCGGCGGACTCCTCAGCCGCCGCCGCGTCGACGGAACGCCCGTCCGCGCCGACGTGCGCGTTGTCGTCGTCCGCGATGTCCTCGTAGTGCATGCGGGCGGTGAGGGCCGCGCCGAACGCGCCCATGAGGCCGGCGATGTTCGGTCGGGTGACTTCGCGTTCGGTGAGCAGTTCGAACGCGCGCAGCACGGCGTCGTTGAGGAACGTACCGCCCTGGACCACCACAGTGTCGCCGAGTTCGCCGGAATCACGCAGCTTGATGACCTTGTACAAGGCGTTACGCACCACGGAGTAGCACAGCCCTGCGGCGATGTCCTCGATGGACGCGCCTTCCTTCTGCGCCTGCTTGACCGAGGAGTTCATGAACACAGTGCAACGCGAGCCAAGGTCCACCGGATGGGTGGATGCCAAAGCCTTTTGCGTGAATTCCTGAATCGTCAGCCCCATAGACATGGCGAAGGTCTGCAGGAACGAGCCGCAGCCGGACGAGCAGGCTTCGTTGACGGCGATCGAGTCGATGACGCCGTCGGTGATGGCCAGATATTTCATGTCCTGGCCGCCGATGTCGATGACGGCGGTGACGCCGGGGCTGACCATTTCGGCACCACGATAGTGGGCCATGGTCTCCACCACGCCCTCGTCCAGGTGCAGGCCGGTGGTGATGAGGCCTTCGCCGTAACCGGTGGCGCAGGAGCGTGCGATCCATGCGCCTTCGGGCAGCTCGGATTGGATCTTCTTGACGATGTTGATGGCGGCGGTCAGCGGGCTGCCTTCGTTGTTGGCGTAGCTGGACCAGACGATTTCACGGTCGTCATTGACGAGCGTGGCCTTGATGGTGGTGGAACCGGCGTCGATGCCCAGGAAGTGCGGGCCATGCGCGCCTTCGAGGGTGCCGATGTGGATGTGTTCCTTATGGTGACGCTTGTTGAAGTCCTCGCGGTCGGCCTCGGTGGGGAACAGCGGCGGCATAGTGGGCGTGTTGGAAGGCAGGTTCTTCAGCTCGTCCAAACGCTTGAGGATCTCATCGCAGGTGTAGGCCTCGAAATGGTGGCCCTGATCGTCGGAATCCATGTCGGCCTGCAATGCCGAACCGTAGGCCACATACAGGTGGGCGTCGGTCGGCACGATGAACTCGTCGACCTTGCCTTCAAGGGCACGCTGGAAGGCGGCGCGCAGTTCGGACATGAAGAACAGCGGGCCGCCGAGGAAGATGACGGTACCGTGGATCGGGCGGCCAGAAGCCAGGCCGGCGATGGTCTGCGTGGCCACTGCGGTGAAAATAGAGGCGGCGAGATCAGGCTTGGCCGCGCCGTCGTTGATCAGCGGCTGCAGATCGGTTTTGGCGAACACGCCGCAACGCGAGGCGATCGGATACAGGTTCTCGTAGCTCTTGGCCATCTCGTTGAGGCCTGCGGCGTCGGTGTCAAGCAGCGTGGACATCTGGTCGATGAACGCGCCGGTGCCGCCTGCGCACGAACCGTTCATACGCTGTTCAGGGGTGGGTTTCAGGTAGGTGATTTTGGCGTCCTCGCCGCCGAGCTCGATGATGACGTCGGCTTGCGGGTACTCCTTATCAATCGCCTCGGTTTCGGCGATGACCTCCTGAATGAAAGGCACATGCAGATTGTCAGCAAGCGCCAGACCGCCGGAGCCGGTGATAGACAGGCGAATCGGTTCATCGCCTCGACCTAGTTCCACGAGCTTCTTATGGATGTCCGCGAGCAGGCCGGCAACGGTGGCACGCACATTGGCATGGTGACGTCGGTAATCGGAAAATAGGGTGTCTTTCAGGGAATCGGACTGATCAAGCACCACGGCCTTGACGGTGGTGGAACCGATGTCCAATCCCACACGCAGGGGCTTCGGGTGTGAAGCGGGCTTTACGCTCGCGTCAGTGACGATGTCAACCATGTGTTCCTCTTAATTCCGACTTCCGGGAGTGCACGTCACGAGGTATCAGGAACCGTTTCGGGACGGCTGGCAGATACCCTGCGGACGGCTTCGCCCGGCTACTTCTTATGGAATATTAGTCCGACCACCTGCCCAACATGGCACGAGGCGAGGCGATTTCGCTCACGGGAAGGCCTTTTCCCAACAGTTCCAACGATATTGCTGAGTGCGGCATTCCAGAACTGCTACTACGAGGCCTGTTGGCCTTCGCCGGCTTCGCGGTCTTTCAAATAGATTTCGGGGATATCTCGTTCTTGATCGTGGAGCTTGGCCCAGATGACCGGTTCGCCGGCTTCCAGAGACTTGGGCACATCGAGGATGCGCTGGTTTCTGGAGCCGCGGAATTGCAGCAGCGAGTCCTTCTGGTCTCTGAGGTAGCGGCCGTCGACGAGAATGTCGATGAGATGTAGCAATTCAAGCTTGTCTGGGGTTTCTCCGGGGCGCATGAGTTCTTCCCATGTGTAGCCGGTCCACGACCAGATATCTTTGGTATGACCGAATTCCTGGCGGATACGTTGTGCGAGCGGCACCAGCACGGGAGTGTTGAGGAATGGCTCGCCGCCAAGGAACGTAATGCCTTGCACCCATGGGGCTTTCAAATCTTCGATGATTTTGTCTTCAAGTTTTTGCGTGTATTCGTGGCCGGCTTGGAAATCCCAGATGGAGGCGTTGAAGCAGTCGACGCAGTGGAAGGGGCAACCGGAGACGTAAAGGGAGTTGCGCACGCCTTCTCCGTCGGTGACAATGAAGGTTTTGTAGTCGGCGATCATCCGCTTGGACATGCGCCGGCCATCCCATTGACCGGCTTTCGGATCGTTGGCAAGACCGTTGGAGGGTACGGAGGGGCCACGCCCGGTCTCGCCGGCCGCAAAGTCATGGCGCTTGGGTTCGGGCTTGGTCGTATGCAGCTCCGGCATGATTCCCTCCTTACGGAAAGCATTAGCCCCCCCCCGCTGGCGGGAGCTGTCCGTCATCAGACGGACTGAGGGTGGTCAACACCATAAAGGATGACCACCCTCAGTCTCGCTTACGCTCGACAGCTCCCGTCAGCGGGGAGCAAGTATAAACCCTACTTGGTCTCTTCGAACCACTCGCGAGTGGTTCCGTCATCCAGCGTCACACGACCGGTTTCGCCGCTCATGTGCTTGACTCGGTGGGCAATTTCCTCGTGACGGCCGTGCACCATCGGGCGCTGGACCGGGCTGCCGAGATAGCCGCAGGTGCGCTTGGTGACGTTGCACTTGTCCGGGTTGGAGTTACCGCACTCCGGGCACTTGAAGCCTTCCTCGGTCGGCTCGAAGTCGCCCTGGAAGCCGCACACGAAGCAGTGGTCGATCGGGGTGTTGGTACCCAGGTAGCCGATGCCGATGTTGTAGGCGTAATCCCACACGGCTTCGAGCGCCTTCGGGTTGTCCTGCAGGCACGGGTACTCGCAGTAGTTGATGAAGCCGCCGGAAGCGTAGTACGGGAAGTCCTTCTCGTAGCTGAGCTTCTCCATCGGAGTGGGCTGCAACCACACCGGGTAGTGGAAGGAGTTGGTGTAGAAGTCGTGATCAGTCACGCCTTCGATACGGCCGAACTTTTCACGGTCCATGCGGTTGAAGCGGTCGGTCAGGGATTCAGCCGGAGTGGAGTACACGGAATAGTGGTAACCCTCCGCTTTGCTCCACTGCTTGCACAGCTCGTTCATGCGCTTGACGATGGACAGCGCGAACTCCTTGCCTTCCGGATCCCAGCCGTGGTCGCGAATCCAGTTCTTGCCATAGAAGACCGCAGTGGTCTCGGCAAGGCCGATGTAGCCGAGCGACACGGTGGCACGCTCGTTCTTGAACAGCTGGTCCACGTTGTCGTTGGCACCAAGACGACCAAACGCACCAAAGCGGAACAGGGTCGGGGCGTTGACCGGGGTGGCTTCCTTGCAGCGCATGATGCGGAACTGGAGGGCCTGATGGGCGACTTCCATACGCTCGTCGAACAGCTTCCAGAAGCGAGCCTTGTCACCGTGGGATTCGATGGCGATACGCGGCACGTTGACGGTGACCACGCCGAGGTTCATACGGCCGTCTTCTTCATCCTTGCCGGTCTCCGGGTTGATCCAACCCTGCAGGAAGGAGCGGCAACCCATCGGAGCCTTGAAGGAGCCTGTGATCTTGACGATGTTCTCGTAGAACACCACATCCGGGTACATGCGCTTGGTGGCGGACTCGAGGGCAAGCTGCTTCAGATCGTAGTTCGGGTCACCCGGGTCGGCGTTCACGCCGTGCTTCACAGTAAAGACGAGCTTCGGGAAGATGGCGGTGTGGTGTTCCTTGCCGAGGCCGCGAATACGGTTCAGCAGGATTGCGCGCTGCACTTCACGAGAGAACCAGTCGGTGCCGAGACCAAAGCCGACAGTCACGAACGGGGTCTGGCCGTTGGACACACGGTTGGAGTTGATCTGGTATTCCATGGTCTGCATGGCATCATAGATGGCCTTGCGGGTACGAATCTTGGCGAGGATTTCACGCTCTTGCTCAAGTTCGTCAACGTCGGTGTGGAACGGGGTGTCCATCGGCAGCGGTTCACGGGAACCGAAATGCAGCTTGGCGGGCTCGTTCTTCTTGGCGCTCTCGACCTGACGACGGGCGAATTCAACCGGCATGCCGTCGGGGATGGTCTCACGAGCTTCCTCAAGGAACTTCTCGTAATCCTTCTTGGCATACTGGGCAAGATGCTCGTCGGCACGGTTGGCGGTCTGGCCACCATACTGGCTGGAGGCCACGTCCTTCATGATCTGGGTAATCTGGGTGGCCGCAATGGCGATGGACTTCGGGGAAGCCATCGGAGCGTTGCCAAGAGTGAAGCCATTGGCCAACATGTCCCAGAAGTTCGGCAAGGAGCAGTTGGACTGGGCAGTGAACGGCGAATAGTCGGCATCGTGGAAGTGAATATCGCCCTTCATGTGGGCGTTGGACACCGCCGGCGGCAGCATGTTGAACGCGGCGGCCTTGGACACGGCACCGGCCAGCAGATCACGCTGGGTGGAGTAGACGTTGGAATCCTTGTTCGCGTTCTCGTGAATCAGGGTCGGGTCATGATTAATGAAGCGAGCAACGGCCTCGTTGACATCAGTGGCCTTGGCACGCTGAATGTCTTTGTCGAGACGGTAATTGGTGTAGGCGCGAGCCACATCGTACAGGTGGGCGTCAATGAGGGCGTGCTCCACGAGATTCTGGATGTCCTCGATTTTGGCGGGGCCGGTGTAACGCCCCTTGATTTCGCCTTCGACTTGGTTGGCGAAACCACGGATCATGGCATCTTCTTCGGGGCCGACTTCCTTGTTCAGGTCGCCGAAAGCAGACTTGACCGCAGAGATGATGTTGATGGGGTCGAAGTCGACCACACGACCATCACGCTTCTCAACGAGCACGGTGGAGGCCTTGGCGGCCACCTTGGTCTCGTTATCGGTGACGGTTTCCTCCAGCACCTGTGCGCCCATCGGGCACCCCTTTCCTATAAGGCGAACACTCTCCTGAGTTCCGCATTTTGGCCGCACTCGACGTGGGCCACACGAAATTACATTGATATCGTTTTCTTGAACCTCTAGAAGAATACGGCATCCCCACCCCTATATCTAGTGCTCAACAGTGGTGTGTCGAACTATTTATAGGGTTTTTCGGCTATTTTTCGCCAAAACTACAAGTGTGTGATTAGCGTAACTGTTTTCTGCTCGCGTGTCGCACAGCGAGCTCACTGACGACTCTCAATCGTCAGTGCAACGCATATCTCACTCCTCTTCATAGCACCCGTTTCTTCGCCATAATGACTCCTTTCTTCTGATGCACCAGACCATCTCCATCATCGGCTGATACATCGCTTCGTACGGTTCTTGCATTCATCATCACACCGTTTTCAGGCGACGGTAAATTTTTACCGTCATCAACCAACGCACTTATAGTGGAGTGCATGACTACTGCAATGGGCTACTCATCTACCGGCCGTCCACCGACCGCCGCTTCACTGGCCTCGTCTGGCTTTGAGCCGGGTCAAGGCACTTTCGCGCCCGATCGGGGCGCCATCAATCTGCCGAATGAGCCTCGCCCTATCGATCAGCTGCCTGCACGCGCCGCTGAAACCACCGCGCAAAATCCGTGGCCGGTAAGCGTGCTGAGCCAGAAGTTCTACGGTGCCGTGGAACGATGGCCGTCCGCGTGGGTCACCGGCCAGATCACGCAGATCAATACCCGTCGCGCCGGCTCGGCCTACATCACGCTGCGCGACGACTTCGAGGATATCGCCATGGAAGTCAATGGCTTCGGCAGGTTCGCGGCCGCGGCCAGCCAGTTCGTTCAGGGCGACCGCGTGGTGATTCACGGCAAACCGAACCTGTGGATGAAGCGCACTTCGCTGTCGTTGCGCGGGGACACGATTCTCAAGGTCGGAGCCGGTGGCAGCCTCAAGGCCATGATCGACGAATTGCGCAAGCAGCTTAAGGGCGAGGGCCTGTTCGATGCCGATCACAAACTGCCTCTCCCGGAGTTTCCGAAGACTATTGGCCTGATTTGCGCACCTCAGGCACGTGCGGAAGGCGATGTGATCACCAATGTGAACCTTCGTTGGCCTTCCGTAACCTTCAAGGTGGTCCATGTGCATGTTCAGGGCGAGCAATGCCCGGCCGAGGTGGTTCAGGCCATTGCACAACTCGATGCCGACCCGAGCGTGGATGTGATCATCGTGGCCCGTGGCGGCGGCTCGTTTGAGGATCTCATCGGTTTCTCGGATGAGCGTGTGGTTCGTGCGGCGTATGCCTGCACTACACCATTAATCTCCTCCATCGGGCATGAGGATGACTGGACATTGCTGGATCTGGTCGCCGATCTGCGCGCCTCCACCCCTACCGATGCGGCCAAGCGCGTGGTGCCGGATGTGCGTGAGCAGTCGCAGCTCATCGAAGGTGCCATCGACCGTATGCGACTGCGGGTCCGTTCGCGCGTGGAGAACGAGATTCGACTTATCGAGGGATATGCGAACCGCCCGAGCCTGACACAGCCGCACACCATGCTTGAGCCTCATCAGCGCTTAATTGACGACTCGTTGCAACGGCTCGATATCGGGCTGCGACGCATCGTGGACGATGCCCAGCTCACCGTCGAGCGAGCTCACGCCTCACTGACCGCACTCAGCCCGCAATCCACGTTGAACCGAGGCTATGCGGTGGTGCAGTCCGCCGATGGCCACGTACTAGACGATGCTTCGCAGGTAAGCCCTGGGGATGGCATCACCGTCACCTTGAAGAAGGGTGTCATTACCGCAACCACCACATCCGCAACCGCGTGACACGCCATACGCAGCCACGCATATATACCGTATATATAAGGAGAACATCATGACCGAAAACGCCACATCCACCGACATGAACACCCCCGCCACGTCCCTGACGGACAAGGAACGCGAGCTCATCGCCCAGATGCCATATGAGGAGGCGCGCGACAAGCTGATTCAGGCTGTCCAGGCACTGGAAACCGGCGGCCTCAATCTTGACCAGTCGATGCGTCAATGGGAGATCGGCGAGGCCTTGGCTAAGCGCGCCCAGGGTCTGCTCAACGACGTCCGTGCCAAGCTCGACCAAGCACAAGCCGAGCAAGCCGCCAACGAAGCCACCGCAGGCACGCAGTCCAACCTCGACTGAGTTGCCTCCCGGCGCGGCATCCCGCGGCTCGCACCTGAGTCCGGACTGGACTGAGTTCTGCTTCCCGGCATACGATAGTGGTGATTAGGCCACATTGGCAGCAGTTTATAGAAGGGAAATCCCATGTCAACGTTGATTCTTGTATTCCATCCGCATCTTAAGGACGGCTCGCGCGTGAACGCCCGCCTGCTCGCCGAACTCACCGCACAGGGCGAGGACGACATCATCGTGCGCGACGAATACGCCGAATACCCGAACTTCTCCGTCAACGCCGACACAGAGCACGAGCTGCTGGAGGCTGCCGACCGCGTAATCCTTCAGTTCCCGTTCTACTGGTACTCCTCCCCCGCGCTACTCAAGGAATGGGAAGACGAGGTCATCACCGCCGGCTGGGCCTACGCCGGAGCCCATGCGTTGAAGGGCAAGGAGCTCAAACTGGTGGTCACCACTGGTTCCGACGCCGCCAAGTACCGCAAGGACGGCGAGTACAGCCACACCATGGAGGAGCTGCTAAGCCCGTTTGAGGTCGTGGCGTACAAGGTCGGCATGAACTATGCTGAGCCGTTCCTGGTGCAGGGCACCGCCACCATCGGCGATGCGGAGCTGGATCAGGCCGCCGCCGATTATGTTTCGGCGATTTTGGACTGAATAAGCTGAGGCCGGGTGCAAGTCGCACCCGGCCTTGTTGTTTCGCGGGCTAGCCGCGGTCTCTCCCAGTCAGCCTGCGGCTGACAGTTCCCTCGTCAGAGAGAGCTTATTTTTTGGATCAGAGGGAGTTGATAGCTACTTCTTCAACGGCACGTAGATCACGTCGTCAATGAGCTCGCGATAGTGCTCAACGATTTGCGCGCGACGGGTCTTCAGGCTCGGGGTCAGCATGCCGTTGGCCTCGGTGAATTCGTCTGGCAGAATCTCGAACTTACGAATCGACTCGGCGCGGGAAACGCCCTCGTTGGCGGCGTTCACCGCACGCTCCACCTCAGCGTGAACGATGGCGTTCTTGGCCAGCGAGGCCAGATCGGGTTCCGGTTTGGCGCCCTAGGATTCCAGCCAATTGTTGGCATCCGCCAGATCCAGCGTGACCAGAGCGGCCACGAACGGCTTCTTATCACCAATAACCAAGCACTGGTTGACCACAGGCGAGGTCATCACGGAAGCCTCAAGCAGACCCGGCGACACATTCTTGCCACCAGCGGTGATGATGAGGTCTTTCTTACGGCCGGTGATGGAGATGAAGCCATCTTCGGAGATATCGCCCAGATCGCCGGTGTGCAGCCAGCCATCAGTGATCTGCTGGGCAGTGACCCCAGGGTTGTTGTGGTAGCCCTTGCACACCAGCGGTCCTTTGACCACCAGCTCGCCGTCCTCGGCAATGCCGGCGGTGATACCGCACATCGGCATGCCGATGGTGCCGATGCGGTTGTCCTCTGGCAAGCTCACACACACCGGGCCGCAGGTTTCGGTCATGCCGTAGCCTTCCAGCACCGGCATGCCGATGCCGTTGAAGAAGTGGGAAAGCTCGGAGTCCATCGGAGCGCCGCCGGTGATGGCGAAGTCGGCGTTCGGACCGAAAATCGTGCGAATCTTCTTGTACACCACCTGCTCGTAGAAGGCGTGGGCGATGCGTCCGGTAATCGGCAGCTGCTCACCCTTCTGCTCGGCCTTGGACCATTCGCGCGCGTTCTCGGCGGCGCGCATGAACATCTTGCCAGCGAATCCGGTGCCGGCGCGCTGGGAGGCGGCATTGTAGACCTTCTCGTACACACGCGGCACGGCAAGCAGCAGCGTGGGGCCGAAGGTCTCGAAGTCCTTGACCATCGTCTTCATATTGGAGCTCAAGGCCAGCGAAATCGTGCCGCCAAAACTGAAGAATTCCAGGAATCGGGCGAACACATGGCTCAGGGGCAGGAACAGCAGCAGACGGCGGTTGGGCCATGCGCCGGCACGAGGCATGTACTGCAGGGCGGAGCGCACCAGGAACGCGAAGTTGCGGTGGGTGAGCTCCACGCCCTTCGGGGTGCCGGTGGAGCCGGACGTGTAAACGATGGTGGCGCGGTCGTCGCCGTGGGAGGCGTTCTTGTATTCCCAGAATTCGGCATCGGTGACGCTTTCGCCATAGGTCTTGATGGCGTTCAGGCCGCCTGCTTCGATGACGAACACGTTGCGCAGGGTGGGTACCTCGCTGCGCACGGATTCAATCTTGTCGCGCTGACCGTCATCCTCGGCGATGGCGAGCGTGACCTTGGAATCGTTGAAAATCCAGCTGACCTGGCTGGCGGAGTTGGTCTCATATACCGGCACGGTGAGTGCGCCGATGGACATGATCGCCATATCCAGAGCGGTCCACTCCCAACGCGTGCGAGACACGATGGCCACGGAGTCGCCCTTGTTGACGCCCAGACCAATCAGGCCTTTGGCCAGATCGATGACCATGTCACGGAAGACCAGGGCGCTGTACGGCTGCCAGGTGCCATCCTCAGTTTTATATTCGATCATGGCGCCATCGGGATCGCGCTTGGCTCGCTCATCGAGCAAATCGAACAGGTTGATGTCGCTGTCGATCGGCTCCTTGACGGGATTGGTGAACTGCTTGACGATACGAGTATCGTTATTGGCCTTGTCGGCGATGTTTTCAGGCATATTCCCATGTAACTCCACGGAGGATACAAAACACGCCGATTGACGCTGCACGCCCAATGCAAATGGCCTCGCACACCGGCATCCACTGGAATACGAGGCCATGCGGCAACTCAATGTTTATATGCCCAGTCCAGACTCAGCCAATGGAGCCGTTGCTCTTTTTCAGCTCGTCACGAATCTCCTGCAACGTGGCGAGCGTCTGTTCTTCGACACTTGGGCCTTCTTCCTTGGCTTCGGCCTCATCTTGAGCGGCGGTCAGGTCACGCAACTTGTTGATAGGCAGAATCACGCAGAAGTATACGGCCACACCGATGAGCAGGAAGTTAATCAAAGCATTCAGAATAGCGCCGAACGAAATGGTCGAGTTATTGAACGTAATGGTCAGCAGACCAGACAAATCCGGCACGCCACCGATCATGCCGATCAGCGGGCTGATGAGGTTATCGACAATGGAAGTGACCACGGTGGTAACCGCGGAGCCTATAACCACACCAACGGCCATATCAATCATCGAACCGCGGGAAAGGAACTTTTTGAAGCCGGCAAGCGGGCCTTTATCGGTCAACGCAACGACCGCATGAGTGGCGCTGCCCGCACTTTTCATAAGATTGTCGGCAATATTGGATGGGGACTGATTTGCCATGATATCTCCTTAACAGCGCAAATCCGCGAACCGACCCGATGACCTGGGCTCGCCTTTCATTCGCCATTATGCTTCACGAGAAACCGTATGCGCGGTTATTCGACAACATATCGGCAGAAAACCAGTATTCATGCGCGGATTTACGCGGGCAATCACCACTGACCACCCGCGTTGCGACTCTCACGTTTCAGAACTGAATATAGTCGATCTCCGTATGTTCGCCGGTCTCCAGATACTTTGCCACGTCATCCGGCCCAGCGAATACCAGCTCGACCGCCTGCGCAATCATCAGATTCACGCGATCCATCGGCGTCAGGTTTTCGAAATAGCCGTAGACCGGAATACCAAGCGCGTGAGCATACCCGACCTCGAACATGGTGCCGGGGTCTTCATCCATAAGATTGGCAACAACCGCTTGGGATGCGTTGATGCCCTGAATGTCATCGTTGAAGCAGCCCTCGGGGCCGACCTCCTCGATTTGGCTGGCGAATCGCGGCTTGAACAGTGTCCTGCCGTGATCCTCCAGCACCTTCTCCAACCGTTCCATGCTCGCCGTCTGTTCGGGATCGAAGAACGGACCGGCCACATAGAAGTCATACTGCTTGTCTTCACTCATGGTCTCCAGTCATAGCGCAGCATCGTCCATTCGCGGGCCACAAGTTCAATGCATGGATAGCCGTCCGCATAATGACCATCAGGAGCGCAAGTGCCCGAGATCGGATTCGAACCGACGACACCCGCTTTAGGAGAGCGGTGCTCTATCCACTGAGCTACTCGGGCAACGACGTTTCATTGTACACGGCCACACGCCCAGTCGCATCATGTTCGCGTGGCAGCTTGCGCAAGCCATCCGGCAACCTGAGCAAGCCACATGGAGGAACCCGACATCAGGTCATGGCCCGGTCTTTCGTGCCAGTTTGGTGCGAACTGCTCTTGCGCACGGCGAAAAGACACTGAAAGACAAGCCGTACACGGTACAGTGGCAAATCGCACGAAAAGCAAAGTAACAGTAAACAAGCCGGAGGAAAGGGCAGCATGGCAAAGGCACGGAGTACTACCACAGGCGCAAGCGTACGAGCTCGCGCCGCTGCCAAGCCACGCTCTGCCAGAGCCACGGCACGCCCAGTATCCAAGTCTGCCGTGAAGCCACACAAACGGCATCGTCTGCTTGGTTTTCTCGCCACGATGTTCGCGCTTCTTGCCCTTGCCGGCGCTGCCGCCCGCGCGCTGCCTGCCGATTTACAGGAACTGCCATTTGCGCCGATTGTGGTATCGGCAACGCCATGGTTCACGTTGCTTGGCTTGATTGCCCTGCTGTTGGCCATCGTGTCGCGGCGTATCCTTGCCGCACTAATCGCCATCGCCGCAATCGCATGCAATGGCTATTGGCAATATCCGTTCTTCTACTCGACCGATCCACTCCCCCAAGCCGCGCAGAACGCCGTGGCCGCAGCCTCCCCCAACACCAGCGATGCCTACGCGCGCGTCATGACCTTCAATGTGTATAAGGGGCAGGCCGACCCGCAAGCCATCGTCGAGCTGGTTCGCGATCAGCGCGTCGAAGTGCTTGCTTTGCAGGAGACCACCGAGGATTTCGTCAAAAAACTCAATGAGGCTGGTATTGAGCATTATCTGCCGTATGCGCAGGTCTCATCGTCTGACGGCGTATTCGGTAACGGCCTCTGGTCGGCCACGCCACTTGCCGATCCGACCGACGATGACGTGAATTCCAGCGCCTCATTCATGCCCGGCGGCACGGTGGATATGGGTGGCCAGCAGATTCGATTCGTATCCGTGCACACCACCGCTCCCGTACCCGGCTACTGGCGGCAGTGGAAGCGATCGCTGGATGAGTTGGGTCTGATGCGCGAGCATACGGATACACGGTATATTTTCATGGGCGATTTCAACGCCACTTACGATCACACGCCATTCCGTGATTTTCTTGGCGACCGGTTCGTGGATGCCGCACGTGAATCCGGACATGGGTTTACGTTCTCATGGCCCACGAACCGTGCGGCTGTGCCAATGTTCGCCGGTATTGACCACGTGGTGCTTGATCAGGGCATGAAGGCCGGACAATGCAAGGTGGTCAAAGTCGAGGGCTCTGATCATGCGGCATTGTTGGCTACCGTGGCGGTTGGGTGATTCCCCTCAATAGGACTAGAAACCGAGGCGGGTGCGGCCGAATTGGTCGAGCCAGCGCAAAATCGCGCCTTCACGCAGCGCCCACGGGCAGATCTCGACTTCCTGAATATTCAGGGCCTTCATGATCTCGTCGGCCACCACGCCGCCGCCCACAATCTGCATCGTGCGTTCAGGCGTGATGCCGGGCAAAGCCACGCGCTGCTCAGGCGCGATCGCCGCCAAACGAGGAATCCAGTCTTCCAACTGCTCACGAGTCATAATCCATGAATCTTCGCGGCCCGGCGCACGCATCACCGCACCGCACAGGCGAGCCAGCGAGCGGAAGGTCTTGGAGGTGCCAACTGCATGATTCGGGTGCTTGGATTGCGGGAAAACCTTGACCATCGGCTCCAGAATCTTGCGCACGTTCTTACGCACGTCTTCCAACTCGTCGGGCGTGGCCATGCCGGAAGGCAGAAATTCAGTGGTGACGCGGCCCGCGCCAGCCGGGGCGGAAAGCGCTACGGTCGGCTCTTCGTCGGAGCCCATCGCCACTTCGAGCGAACCGCCGCCGATGTCCAGCACCAGCAGTCGGCCGGCATCCCAACCATACCAACGGCGGGCGGCCAGGAAGGTCAGGCGAGCCTCATCCGTGCCAGACAGCACAGTGACGCCCTGACCAATCAGTTCCTCGATCTTGTGAATCACTTTGTTGCCGTTCGGCGCCTCGCGCAGGGCGGAGGTGGCCATAACCAGCAGCTGGGTGATTTCGTATTCCTCGGCCAGCCGCATGCACTGGGACACGGCTTCCAGAATCGCCTCGATGCCGGACTTCTTGATTGAGCCGTCGTCCTTTAAATACTTCATCAGGCGCACTGTGGATTTGGTGCTGGCCTCGGGGTCAGGGCGAGCGCCGGGGGCGGCGTCGACGATAAGCATGTGGATAGTGTTCGAACCGATATCAAGCACACCAAGTCGCGTGGTGTGCGAACGCAGATTGACCATGATTCCTATTCCTGACCTTACCTAACCCGTGATGGCCGAACAACGGGCCGACCATCGCAATCAGCCAGCCGTGCGCCACCATGGCGAGTCGTTCGGCCGGCAACCAACACCGTGAGGCCAGCCGAACATCACACAAACTCGACTACTGTACAACAATCACACCGGCTGCCGCGCCGTTCACAGCGATTCGACGAACGTTCCGAGACGTTCCAGCCCCTCGGTCAGGGCCTCACGTGAGGCGGCATAGCTCAGGCGCACATGCGTATCCGCCGTGGCCGCGCCGAAGTCGCGGCCAGGAGTCAGAGCCACATGGGCTTCATCCAGCGCGCGTTCGCAGAACGTCCAGGCATCCAGACCAGTGCGGGAGATGTCGAAGTAGGCGTAGAACGCGCCATTCGGCTCCACCTCAACCGGCAAACCGATGCGCTTGAGCCCGTCAATCACAATGCGGCGACGGGCCAGCAATTCCTGACGACGAGCTTCGCATTCCGCCAAGCTTTCCGGCGTGAAGCAGGCGAGCGCCGCATGTTGCGTGGGCGTGTGGGCGCACAGGTAGTAGTTGGTGGCCAGATCGTCAACCGCTTCCAGCACAGTGGGCTCGTCCGGCAGAATCGCCCAGCCGAGGCGCCAGCCGGTCATGCCGAAGAACTTGGAGAAGCTGTTGCATACGATGGCATCGGGGTCGCAGGCCAGCACGGATTTGACTTCGGTACCGTCCGGCTCCCGGTCAGCCAAGTCGAGGTAGGTTTCGTCCACGATGCGCCATGCGCCGCGGCTGGCGGCCAACTTGCACACCTCGTCCAATACGTTGAAGTCGATGGTGGTGCCGGTGGGGTTGGACGGCGACGTGATCATTACGGCCTTGGTCTTGCTCGTCCAGTACTGGCTGCACAGGTCGGCGGTCAGGTGGAAGCGGGTGGCGGCCGAGGTCGGCACATCGATGACCCGGCCTTCAAAAGACCGCACAAGTTCGCGGTTGCATGGGTAGGAGGGGTCGGCCACAATCACATCGTCACCGGGGTCCACGGTCAGCGCGGTGGCCAACAGCAGAGCGGCCGAACCGCCGGCGGTCACGCAGATACGCTTGGGGTCGATGTCAAGGTCATGACGCTCGCGGTAGAAGTCGGCGATGGCCTGACGCAGTTCAGGTAGGCCCATGGCGGCGGTGTACGGCAGGGCCCGGCCGTCGTACTGTTCGCGCATGGCGTCGCGTACGGCGGGCGGCGCGCCGAAATCGGGCTCGCCAAGGCTTAATTTGATGACGCTGGTACCTTGGGCGATCATCTTGTCTGCTTGTTCGCCGAATACCATGGCACGGAAGGGATTGGCCTCACGCGCTCGGCGGGACATGACTGGAGACGCGGCCGGAGATTGGGGCTGCTGCGCTGCTTCGTTTTCCATATTTCGGTTCTATCCGCCTCACGGGACAAGGTTTCTTCTTCTATAATCACTGTAGGTCGATTGAGTGCACCAACCCGTATCCAAGGAGGAATAATGAGTCGATTCAATGGCAAACGCGCCGAGTTCGAGGCCAGCGGCGAAAAGATCAACGTCGCGATTCTGGGTGCGGGCCGCATAGCTCACACCATGGCCGACACCCTGACCCAGATGGCTGAAGATTCACTGTATTCCTCATGGATTCACCCGTATGCGGTAGCGGCCCGTGATATTACGCGCGCGCAGGCTTTTGCCGACCAATGGCATTTTGACAAGGCTTATGGATCGTATGAGGAGTTGGTGGCGGACCCGGATGTGGATCTGGTGTATATCGCCACCCCGCACAGTCTGCACGCCGAACAGGCGATCCTGTGTATGAAAGCCGGCAAGAACGTGCTGGTGGAGAAGTCGTTCACCGCGAACGCCGGGCAGGCACGTGAGGCGCTGGCCGTGGCCGAGGAAACCGGCATGCTGTGCACGGAGGCCATCTGGACGCGCTACATGCCCAGCCGCAAGCTCATCAACGAAGTTATCGAGTCCGGCGAGATCGGCGAGGTGAAAGCGGCGAGCGCCAACCTGTGCTATCCGGTGTCCGGCAAGGCACGTATGACCGATCCGGCCTGTGCCGGTGGCGCGCTGCTCGATGTGGGCGTGTATCCGCTGAACTTCCTGGATATGGCGATCGGTGCCGACCATGGCCGCACGCTGGATCATTTCGATACGTCGATGATGGCCGCCGAAACCGGTGTGGATGCACAGAATTCCACCACGTTGTATTACGATGATGGCACGATGGCCGTGTCCACCAGTTCGATGCTGGTTTCCTCCGATCGCGGCGGCTACGTGTGGGGCACCGAAGGGTATTTGGTGGTCACCAATATCAACAATCCCGAGTCCATCGATATCTACAACAACGATCACAAGCCCGTGCGCAGTGTTGCGGTGCCGTCGCAGTTGACCGGTTATGAGTATGAGGTGGCCGATGCAGCCAACGCGCTGCTGGATGGCAAGATCGAATGCGAGGCGATGCCGCACGCCGACACCATCCGCATCATGGAGCTGATGGATGCGATTCGCGACCGTTGGGGCCTGAAGTTCCCGTTTGAATCCTGATTTCAGCTCCCCTCCAGAGGGGAGCTGAAATTATTCCGCTGAATCTGCATCTCCTTCAACAATCTGCTCATACAGCCGTACGAGGCGTTCGTCGCGCACGGCTTTCATTAATTCGCACTCCCATACGGTAATTACACGCCAGCCAGCGGCCTCCAGTTCGGCTCGCTGCGCGATGTCTCGATTGTGATTGCGCAGTAGTTTCGCCTGCCAGAATTCCACGTTCGATTTCGGCATCGAATGTTTGGAACATCCTTCATGCATGTGCCAGAAACAGCCGTTGACAAACACGATGGCGTGGTATTTCGGCAGTACTACATCCGGGTGTCCGGGGTAACGCTTGTCGTTCTTGCGGAATCGCAACCCCTTGCGAAACAGGTAGCTGCGTACCAGTACCTCAATTTTGGTGTCTTTGCCACGAATATGCGACATCGTGTACGAACGGGTACCCCGCTCATACTTCTCCACTGGCTGTTTCTTGCGATTCACGCACTCCAGACTACCGTGACGTTGCGGCGAGAATGAGAGCCTGAACGAACGATCACCCATCTTGCCCGTCCGTGTCTCTTATCGCGGGCAACAATCATCTGCCGGTCGAGACTGCCCGATTAGACTGAGTTCAATGGATGACATGACGATTCGTAGGGCCACGGCGGCCGATATTCCCCAGATCGACGAACTGCTGCGGCAGGTGCTCGAAGTGCATCATGCCGGCCGACCGGATCTGTTCAAAGGCGGTGTCAAGAAATACACGGACGAGGAATTGAAGGCGATTCTGGCCAACGATCAGACCCCTGTGTTCGTGGCGGTTGCGCCATCTGCCAATGACGGCAATGACGCCGAACATAACGCCGACTCCCCCGCCACCGACCAAGTGCTTGGCTACGCATTCTGCGTGTTCCAGCAGCACCTCAACAGCAATATCCTGACCGATATCAAAACCCTGTACATCGATGATCTATGCGTTGACGAGTGGTCCCGCGGCCACCATGTAGGCTCCACCTTGTATCGCTACGTGCTCGACTTCGCCCGTCAATCCGGCTGCCACAACGTAACGCTCAACGTCTGGGCCTGCAACCCCAAAGCCCAAGCCTTCTACGAACGCATGGGACTCACTCCATATTACATCGGCATGGAGCAGGTGCTGTAGCGCCGCCGTTTCAGCAGCACGATGATGGCGATGATCGCAGCGAGGCTGCATAGGGCCACGCCATATACAAAGCCCGGAGTTCCGAAATTCATGAGGCAGATTGTGATGTTACCGGTAGTGGTTACCGAAAACACGACGATAAGCGCGACGATACGAATCATATCCAGCAGTCCAGCTGCTTGAGCCAACAGACGCTCCGGTACCACCAATTTGGCCGCCGTGCACAGCAAAGTCGCCTGAACGGCGAGCAGAATCGCCCATTCCCAGAACATGGACGGTTCTTTAAGCAACGTGGTCTCCGGAAACATAGACACCACCTCATTGATAAACCACGGCGCCACAACAATCTCCACATATGCGAGCCCAATACAACACACGACAAGCACCACGGCAATGGCATAGCGCCAAGCGACGTCTGTTTTGCGAGATTTACGAGAAATGAATGCGATACCAGCGTTCATGGCTATGCTCCTTAATCCAATATCAATATCAATGGATGAACCTGCACTGCACCGTATGCCACCATCATAATATATCGAATATCGATATAAAAATATCGAAAAACACTTTCACCATTCACCTACACATCCGCAAACCCATGAATACACATGTTCTTAATCGGGATGGGGAGTGCACAAAGAAGCTCTGTCACCCCAGCAGATTGAGGAGATCGTCCTTGGTGAGGGTGGCGATGGAGGCGGGGGCTTCGGTGAGGGCGCTGGCGCCGGTGCCGGCTTCGTCGGCAAGCCAGGAAGCGTCGGTGAACTGGCGGGCGAGCTCGCTCTTAGTATGCTGAAGCTCCAAGATACGTTCTTCGATGGTGTCCTTGGCCACCACCTGATACACGTTGACGTCTTCGGTCTGGCCGATACGATGTGCTCGGTCGGTGGCCTGATCCTGTGCGGCGGCGTTCCACCATGGGTCGGCGTGGATGACCACGCTGGCACCGGTCAGGTTCAGTCCGGTGTTGCCGGCCTTCAGGGAAATCAGGAAGGCAGGCGTATCGTCCGCATTGAACTGGTCGACGAGTTCGAGACGCTTCTTCTTGGGCGTGGAGCCGGTGATGGTGTAGTAGCGCAGGCCTTGCGCGTCGAAACGTTCGGCGATCAGATCAAGGAAGCTGGTGAACTGGGAGAAGATCAGCGCCTTCTTGCCTTCGTTCACACAGGTTTCCACCAGTTCGGTGATGGCGGCAAGCTTGGCCGATTGATCCTTGGCATCGGCGTACAGCAGCCTCGGATCGCAGCAGATCTGGCGCAACTTGGTCAACTCGGCGAGGATGCGAATCTTCGACGTGTTGAAATCGGCTTCTTCGCTGTGTTCGAGCTGCATTCTGAGCCGCTGCTCGTGAGCCGCATACAGTTTGCGCTGTTCGCCGGCAAGCCGCACGGTCAGCGTGGTCTCTAGCTTGTCCGGCAAATCGGTCAACACCTGGGACTTCAGCCTGCGCTTGATGAACACGCCCACCAACGACTGCAATTGGCGAGATACCCGAGCGGCCTCAGGATTGACTTGTGCGGCGGCCCGACCTTCAGCCGTGCTGCCATCCGCGGCCCGGGCATTGGAGATGGGCAACTCATAACGCTCATGGAATCGCTTATATGAGCCGAGCAGCCCCGGCATCAGGAAGTCGAAAATGCTCCATAGTTCGGAGAGTCGGTTTTCGATCGGCGTGCCAGTCAAGGCGAAACGATGGTCGGCGGCCACGGCCTTGACCGCTTTGGCTATTTTCGTGGTGTGATTCTTGATGTACTGGGCTTCATCCAATGCCATGACATTGAAACGTTGCTCATTGGCGGTGTAATCATCGACATCTCGGCGCAGCAGGTCGTATGAGGTGATGAGCACGGTGGGTTCATCCGCCCGGAACGCACGGCCGATGGCGGTACGGCGCTCGGCTTTGGTACCGGCCACCACCACGGCATTGAAGCTCGGGGCGAACTTGGTGAATTCGGCACCCCAGTTGTACACCAAGGACGCCGGGCACACGATCAGCGATGGGCCAAGGCTGCCGTCGCCCATCTCGCCGGTATTCCGCTGATATCGAGACAGGAGCAACGCGATAAGCTGCACGGATTTACCCAAGCCCATCTCATCGGCCAGAATGCCGCCAAAACCCTTGTCGCACAACGTGTTCAGCCATTGAAAGCCTTCGACCTGATAAGGGCGCAGAATATGCTTGAGACTATCCGGCACTTCATACGACTTAGGGTCGATGATCTTGAGATCGTCGATGTATTCGGTGAACGAAGCGTCCTTGACTACATCGGAGCCGTCATCCGGCAGCTCACCATCCAGTAGGAATGCTCGACCGCCCGGCAACTCGATCAGTCCGGAGTTGAGCTGCTGCTCGCTCAGATCGAGGTCGCTGGCCAATCGGTCCAACGTGCTGAGATTCGCGCCGCTGAGTTTGACAAGCGTGCCGTCCTTCAACTGATGGAATCGTTGACGCCGACGGTACGAAGATAGCAAGGCACCCACTTCGTCCGGCGGCACTTCATCAGCGAGGGGTGATATCTCCACCAAGTTGCCTTTGATGGACAATCCGACTTTGACGCTTGGTGGCTTGGGCGCGATCAGCCGGTCAAAAGCCGGTGTGGTGAAGACCTCCCCCACTTCCTTTAGTGCCGGCAATCCCTCGTCAAAGAGACGAACGATCTGCGTGGTGTCATCGCGATCGATAGTGGCCGCATCAGACACGAATTTTTTGGTGGCCTTTCGCGCGGCCGGCGTTCGGAACCCATTCACCGTCTGATGAGTGGCGGCCGCAACGCGCTTGCGCTGGTCAGGCATGGTAAAGAATTCACGCACTACATCAATCGCAAGATGCTCAGCGTCGAAATCACGCCCAATCACGCCCCGAGACAAGGGGATGGAACGCTCGCCCTCAGCATGCACCGTCGGGCCATCGGGTAGCAACGGGACAATGGCATCGCCGTAGCGTGCCTTGACCTCGCATTGCACACCATGCTCATCACGATCCAGATAAAACTGGAGGCTGCATTCCGTAGGACTTAATTCAGCCAGCTCGCGAGGAATCTCACTGGCCTCCAACAGTCCGGCACCAACCAGCTGAGGCAATAGCGTGCGTGCGAATAGGGCGATGTCATCGCCGGCAATGACCTGTCCCTCGCCATCGGGTTCAAACAGGTCTCCCAATAGTCCTCGCAACGGAATCAATCGTTTCGGGCAACGGACGAATCGGCATCCTGCTGCGCTTTTACGCTGAGAGCCCACCACCATGGCGGATACCGCACCGGCCGGATTAGTGGAGGCGAGCAACAGCCATACATTCTTGCCGCCGTCAATCACGGTTTCCACCGCTGGCACTCCGGTAAGCAGGTATCCGGCATCCGGACCATACGTATTGAAATCACGCCGCGCAATGCGCATGAGAAAATCTGGCTCGCCACCATCAACTGGCACCGATGCAGGCTGCCCGGAGAACCATGTGTTCAGCACGAGCTGTACGCCTCTGCCCTCACGTACGGACAGCAACCGGGCCACTTCCGGTGCTGAAAGCGTCAGATGACGGTCGATGGCGATATGCCCGTAATACCTGTCCTGCTGCTCGGCCGCACGACGCACGGCCATCGCATCATCAAGGACGTCCAGCAGGGGGCGCGAATCATCATCGAGCATATCCGGCGTATGAATAAAGGCAAGCTTCTGCCCATAATCCGCATAGTCGCCGTTCGCCATGGCAAGCACAAATTGCGGAATCGATTTCAGCACATAGCTGGACCCATTGGAAGCCGAGCCGATCTTGAACTCCACGCTCCACACGCCGTCGATGAAACTCAATATCGGGACAAGCTGCACCTGCCCCAAGCCCACAGTCTCGCTGTCACCCTGATACCCGCCGCCTCGGGTGCCGGCACGAGAGCCGTATCCGCTTTTTGTACGCCGAGCATTTGCACCGTTTTTCCCTTGCGTGGCATCAAACCGACGCATAACCGCATTGCGACGACGAATTTTGGCTTGAGCGTCTTGCCTATCGGCGTGCTCCATATAGTCAATCAGCGTCCGAGACGGTCGTGCGGCCCCGGCACGGTAGCCTTCAAAACGCTGCGGATCATCGCAGAATATGAAGGCGAGCGCAACCATGTGCTTGCACATGCCATAGCCACGGCCGTAAGCCGGGCATGAGCACTTGCCGCCGACGGCTTCTCCCGTATCGAGGTCGAATTGCACGCTGGTACGATACCTACTCGATGGGCTGGTGGTGCCACGTAGAATACCGTCAAGCTCGGCATACCCGGTTCGATGATTTTCGCTGTATACCGGATTGATAACCATGGTGGCCGCTTTGCGCGCAATGCTACGGGCACGAGCGAGCACGGCATTCGACGATGACGATTCCACATCGTTGCGTAACGCAAGGATAGGGACGGCATGGGCTTCGGCACGCTTCGCAGACCCGGCGAAATGGCCTTCGTCCTCATCGTCGAACCATACGGAACGTCCTTGCCTGAAACGATAGGGCATCACCGCATCGGCGGCGGACAAACTGTCCGTTCCACCAAACGTTACGTCTCTGCTGCCGGCCGCGCCTGAGCTACCAAGTATTCCACCCGTCTCACCAGAAATGCCGCCTACTCCGCCGCTTTTACCGGCATAGATGCCCCTGCCCCCATTAGTGTCATCAGTGTCATCTATGTCATACCGACCGTCGTCGTAATCGGCATCTTCGTCGTCTCCTCTTTTCCAAGGATTGCGACGACGCAACGCATGGCCCCAGGAAACGCCGGAATCATCATCCTCATAAGGCAGGAGGCCATCGTCATCCGCATTATCGGGAACATGGCCAAACACACCATACCCTTTGCTCATGGGCGAGCCTCCTTTCCAGCGAATGTATTTCAACCCAACGTTTCCATCCTAGACGAAGCGCGCGGTAGCCTTAATGTATGGATGCAGACAAGCCGGCGCAACGCAAATCCTATGCAGGGAACACCACCCTCGAAATCTTCGAGGTGCTGTGGCGTCACAGTTACTTTGGGCATGGCCTGACCGTGCGGCAAATACTCGATGAGCTTGCCCGTAAACACCAGCTGGAAGATCCAAGCGAGCTGCCGACCGAGAAGACCATACGAAACCAGCTCAAAAAGCTGACCTCCACGGAATTTCTCGGCAGACATATCGGGCATCTCACCGAAAGCGACCTTGCCGGCATCGAATGCAAGAATCCACAACCCGGCTGGTATCTTGATGCATTCCTGTCCACTGCCGAAATGCGACTGCTACTAGACAGTCTTACCCTATCTCGCATCAGCCTCGACACCATGGACGACCTCATCGGTAAAATCCGCGAGCTCGCAGGCGCCGCCGGGCAGGCAGTAGGCTACCTGGACCATGTGGCCACCTACACGCATATCAACGGTGAGTTCCTATCCACTATCGACCAGCTGAATCAAGCCATCGAAGAAGGCCACGGCGTAACCTTCCAATACCGTGATTACGGACCGGATGGCACCTTGATACCGCATAAAAGCCGTACGGGTGCAGGCCGAATTACCTACACCGCCGACCCTTACCAGATGGTGTACAAGAACGGACGCTATTACCTCATCTGCCACCTGCATGGCGAAGACAACCTCCGCATTTTCGTGGTCAACCGAATCGCCAACGTCAGCGCCAAAGGCAGGAACGGCACAGTGCCACTGGAAAAACCAGCACCAGCTGATTTTGACGCAGTGAACTTCATGCGCCACCGTCCATACCCCGTAGCCGATGCCCCGATTCGCATCCGCATGGCCGTACGAGACGAATCCATGCTCAACAACGTGTTCGAATGGTTCGACGACCCTCAAATCAAACATTCACCGGACGGCACACAGTTCGAAGTCATCGTCGATGCTCCCGAACGCGCTGTGTTCTGGTGGGCATTGCAGTATTCCTGGGATGGCCGCGTAGTGATTCTTGAGCCCGATTCGCTCAAGCGCAAACTCTATGATGCCGGGCGTCGCATGGCCACAGCCTATGCTCCCGAATGATGCAACATCACATCGCACACCTCCTTGTCGAGTTGTTCACCAGCGAATTTCACCGGAGAACCTATCATCCCATCGCCAATCACACTCGGTAATTTTTTACCGGGAAATACGATTTCAAGCCATTTCGCGGGCATCGTCCCTCACCTAGGCGCACATAAGGCTAAGGTGGGAATCATTAATCGCATCGCGCGTCCACAAGCGTGCACTAGCGCGTACAACAATAAGGAGCAACTATGAGCGAAGAGCGTACCGCATGGGGCTGGGGTCTGGCCAGCGTAGACGCCGCCGGCACCACCCTGGACGTCTGGTACCCCGAACTGAATCTCGGTGAGGCACCGGCCGAGTCCGATCGCCCGAACCACAATTTCGGTACTTTGGCTCACGATGAGGCCGACGCCCGTGGCATTCGCCGCGTGCCGGTATTCGTCGTCAGCCAGTTGGACGAGCCGATCAGTAATGCCGCGGACGCTTACCTGAAGCTCCATTTGATGAGCATGCGCATGGCCAAGCCGAACACGCTGAACCTCGACGGCATCTTCGCCCAGCTCGCCAATGTGGTGTGGACCAACTACGGCCCCTTCGCCGTTGAAGACTTCACGCTGCGCAAGGCCGACGTCGAACGCGCCTCCACCGAAGCCGCTCTCGCTTTCGCCTCCCAGGCCGGACTGCCTGCCGCAGCTCCTGCCGCCACTGTCAACGTGTTCGGTGTGGATAAGTTCCCGCGCATGATCGATTACGTAGTGCCCACCGGCGTGCGCCTCGGCGACGCCGACCGCGTGCGCCTCGGCGCTTACTTGTCTTCCGGCACCACCGTGATGCACGCCGGATTCGTGAACTTCAATGCCGGCACGCTCGGCGTCTCCATGGTCGAAGGCCGTGTTTCGCAAGGCGTGGTCGTGGGTGACGGTTCCGACATCGGCGGCGGTGCCTCCATCATGGGCACCTTGTCCGGTGGCGGCAAGCTGCGCAATTCCATCGGCGAGCACTCGCTGCTCGGCGCCAACGCCGGTATCGGCATCTCTCTGGGCGATAACTGCACCGTCGAAGCCGGTCTGTACATCACCGCCGGCACTAAGATCACCATCTGGGACAAGGCCAAGGCCGCCGCTGGCGAACCGCTGGAAGTGGTCAAGGGTGCTGAGCTCTCCGGCAAAGACAACATTCTGTTTATCCGCAACTCGGTGAACGGCCGCATCGAAGCCCGCTACCGCAAGGTGGGAATTGAGCTCAACGCCAAGCTGCACAAGAACTGAAATTGAAATAATGGAGCGTTATCTTCGTTGCCCCTCGGTCGACGTACCTTCGTACGCCTTCCCTCGGTGCGCCTCGATACCGCACACATTATTTCAATTTCAGAACTAGCCCTGCTAGTTCTTATGCAGCCGTCGCAGCATAGCTGGTTTGCGCTGTACATATAGAAAGCGCCTCACTGGAATCTCCAGCGAAGCGCTTTCTCAAACCAACAATCACCGCTCGTCCATCGGCACGAAATCGCGCTCGACCGGACCGGTGTAGACCTGGCGTGGGCGGCCGATCTTGGTATTCGGGTCGGCCAACATCTCACGGTACTGCGCAATCCAACCGGGAATGCGGCCCAGCGCGAACAGCGTGGTGAACATGGCCGGATCGAAGCCGATCGCCCGATAAATCAAGCCCGTGTAGAAGTCGACGTTCGGATACAGGTTGCGCGATACGAAATATTCGTCATTCAGCGCAATATCTTCAAGCTCGGTGGCCACGGCGAACAGCGCGCGCTCGTCAGACGGCAGCTTCTGCGTATCTTCGCGCTCCATGATCTTTTCCAGATACTTCCTGGCAATCGCCGCGCGCGGATCATACGACTTGTATACACGGTGGCCAAGGCCGGAAATCTTCTGGCCATTCTCCTTGGCATCACGCACGAACTCGGCCACAGACTTGCCGGAATCACGAATCGCCTTCAATTGGCGCAGTACGGCCTCATTCGCACCACCATGCAACGGACCGGACAGCGCATTGACGCCAGCGGCCACCGCCGAATACAGGTTGGCGTGGGCGGAACCGGCGATACGCACCACCGAGGTCGAGCAGTTCTGCTCATGGTCGGCATGAATAATCAACAAACGACCCAAAGCATGCACATACAGCGGGTCGGATTCAAACGGCTCGTACGGCACAGCGAAGCACATGCGCAGGAAGTCGTCCACATAGCCGCGCGCGTAATCGGGGTACAGCATCGGCTCATCGCGACGACGGCGGAAGATGTACGACACAATCGTACGGGCCTTGGCCATGATGATCTTGGCGGCCTCATCAAGCTGGTCGTTGTCAGAAATATCGGTGGTGTCCGGGTAGAACGTGGCCAGCGCATTGATGGCGGAGGCAAGCACGCTCATCGGGTGAGCGGAGCGCGGGAACGAACCCATGAAGGTACGGAAGTCTTCGCCAACCATCGTCTTGTGATTGATGTCCGCACAGAACTGCTCATACTCAGCCCTGCTCGGCAGCTCGCCGTGGCGCAGCAGCCACGCCACCTCCAGAAAATCGGAGTTCTCGCACAGTTGCTCGATGGGGTAACCGCAGTAGCGCAAAATCGAATGCTTGCCGTCGATGTAGGTGATTTTCGATTCGCACTGCGCGGTGGTGAGGAATCCGGGATCAAGCGTTACCCAGCCATCGTTGCGCAGTTTGGAAACGACGATGCCATCCGGCCCTGCACTAGCCTTAACCACGGGCAGGTTGAACTTGTTCGAATCGACATCAAGTTGTGCCGTTGCCATTCGCGCACCTTCCTCTTCATGAACCACTTACCCCAAACATTAACGTTCACGCGTTCGCGAACACTAGTGTTCGGTACTCTATGTCTTCTGTGTTACCGCTGGCGAATGCCGGTCGATACACGAAAGCCGAAGTGCGCTCATGCTATCAAAGCAAACGCACTTCGGCTTGTTACGTCTCGAATTCGCGGGAAAACCGCGAACAGACGGACGGCTAATGAGACGCTGATCGCCCATCACAGGCCAATCAGGCACCTACCATACGCCAAACGCCGATCAGAGGTTGGTGCGATCGGTGAAGACGATCGGGCCGTTCTCGGTGATGGCGATGGTGTGCTCGGAGTGGGCGCCGCGCGAGCCGTCGGAGGCACGCAGGGTCCAGCCGTCCTTCGGATCCTGGAAGATCTCGTCGGTGGTCTTGAGGAACCACGGTTCGATGGCGATGACCAGGCCTTCGCGCAGCTTGTAGCCGTGGTGGGCGCGGCCGTCGTTCGGCACGTGCGGGTCGCCGTGCATGATGTGGCCCACGCCGTGACCGCCGAACTCGAGGTTGATCGGGTAGCCGTATTCGCGCGCGACGTCGCCGATGGTGTTGGAGATGTCGCCGAGACGGTTGCCGGGCTTGGCCACGTCGATGGCGGCGGCGAGCGCTTCCTCAGTGCACTTGATGATGCGCAGGTCTTCGGGGTCCGGGTCTTTGCCGACCACGAAGCTGACGGCGGAATCGGCCACCCAGCCGTCCACAGAGATGGCGAGATCGAGGGAGACGAGGTCGCCGTCCTTCAGGCTGTAGTCGTACGGCACGCCGTGCAGCACGGCGTCGTTGACGGAGGTGCAGATGTAGTGGGCGAACGGGCCGGTGCCGAAGTCAGGAGCGTAGTCAACATAGCAGGATTCGGCGCCCTTGCGGTCCACGATCTTCTTGTGGACGAACTCGTCGATTTCGAGCAGGTTGGTACCAACTTTGGTGGTCTCCTGCAGTTCCTTCAGAATGCCGCCGACAAAACGACCAGCCGGCTTCATTTCCTCGATTTCACGAGGGGTTTTCAGTTCGATCATGAGATTCTTTCTACCTTGTTGAGACTTGTTCTCAACTCTAGACCAGCCCGAGGTCAACCGCCAGAAGCCTACCTGAAATCCACTCGCAGCCCATTAATAGCCAAGGCCGAGAAAAAGCGCCCGGCAGCACATAGCCTGCACGGGCGCTTTGGATTGATTGTCTGGGGACTGGTTGCATGAAGCGTGAGATTACTTGCGACGCTTGCCGAAAGTGAACGCGCGAATCACTGAAGTAATCCCCATCACCACCATGGCGCATCCGCCGAAGATAATCATGAATACGGCGGAGCTCAGCGGGCTCATCAGCACCACGAAGCCGGCGATAATCGAGATGATGGCATAGGCGATGGCCCAGCCGGAATGCGGGATACGCCACGATTCAACCAGCGACAGCACGCCTTCCATAATCCATCCGAAACCGACCATCAAAGTAATGAGTAATGCCAGCGTCTGACCGGTCATGCCGTAGTTGCGCACAACCACCACGCCGCCAAAGGTCAGCAGAATGCCGACGAACACGTCCAGCACACGCCAGCCGCCCGGCAGACCCGGCTCCACGAGAGCGCTGACGATGCGCACCACGCCGGAAATCACGAAATACACGCCGAGCAACAATGCGGCCAAAGCCAGCGTCTTGTTCGGCACCAGCAACAGCGCAGCGCCCAAGGCGATGGCGGCCACGCCCACCACGCCGTAAATGATGCGAATCTTGGTCTTGGCTTTTTCCGGCAGCCATTCCTCGATCAGGCGGAATGGACTGAAATTGCCGACATACCAGTTGGTCTGCTGCCAGCCGGGTTGACTTTGATCGCCCCATGGACCATTCGGCTGCCCGTCCGCTTGGCTATTCGATTGGCCGTCCGCCTGATACCGCCGACCGTCCGGCCCCCATGCCGGCTGGCCGTTCGGGCCATAGTTCGGATTGTAGGCGTACGGGCCGTAGTACGGGTTCTGGTTCGGTTCGCCTTGTGGCTGGCCGTTCTGCGCATGCTGATTCTGAGTGTCTTGCGCTCCCGGCGCACCTTGCGGAGGATATTGGCCGCCATGATTGCTGTCATACGCACCATACTGCGGTTGGCCCGGTTGACCCGCCGGATTCGGCTGGTTCGGCTGGCTCTGGTTGGGCTGGCCCGTCTGGCCATTCCACTGGTCCTCGTTCGGATTGCTCATCGTAACTCCTTAGCTCAAGGTCCATGTTCAGATTCCACATACTATGATAGACAAGTTGTCTAATTTGAACCATCACCACAATTAGGCAATCTGTCTAGTTCACTGACAGCGCAATGCCCATAACGCAATATCTGCACCATCAACGCTTCTCCCCCGCCGCGATTAGGCTTAGGGCCATGACCAACGAAACCGAAACGCTGACGTCGGGCATCGACCCGGCATCGTTCTCCTCCGTCATCAAGCCGACCAACGACCTGTTCCGCTACGTGAATGGCCCATGGATCGACACCTACCGATTGCCCGACGATCGTTCGCGCTACGGCTCCTTCGACAAGCTTGCCGAAGACGCCGAAAACCAAGTACGCGACATCCTCGACGCCGACGACTGCCCGGCTGTCAAGTCTGAGGCCCTGTACCGCTCATTCCTCAACACCGACGCCATAGAGGCCGCCGGGCTTGACCCAATCCGCGACGAGCTTGACCTCATCGATTCCGCCATCGACAAGGCCGCACTCACGCGCGTGCTCGGCACGATCAACCCAGCCGGCGGCCCCGATCTGTTCGGCTTGGCCGTTTACGGCGACCCGGGCGACCCGGACCGCAACATCGCCCACCTTGAGCAGGCCGGCCTTTGTCTGCCGGATGAAGCCTACTATCGCGAGGATCACTACGCTCCCGTGCGCGAAGCATACGTGGCGATGGTCGCCACCCAGCTGGTGAACGCCGGATACGCGCCCGCCGCCGAGTCCAACGGTGGCGATGAGCTGCCGTCCAACACCAGCGATGACGAGAGCAACGCTCCCGCCACGGTTCCCAGCGAAGCCGCGCTCGGCATGGCCCGCCACTTCCTTGCCGTGGAAACCAAGATCGCCGCCAACCATTGGGACAATGTGGCCACGCGCGACTCGGTGAAGACCTACAACCCCACCGATTACGCCGATCTGGCCGCCACGCTGAAAAACTTCGATCTCGGTTCTTGGATCGACGCTTGGCAGACCGCTTATGACGCCACCGAAGCCGCCAAGGCTCAGCCGATTGATTTCAAGTCTGTGTTCGCGCGCGTCATTGTGCACGAGCCGAGCTTCCTCACTGGTCTTGATGCGTTCTGGGCCGAGGCCGATCTGGCCGACCTTAAGCTGTGGGCCCGTGTTCACATGATTCTGGGCTTCGCCTCCTCCCTGTCTCGCGACTTCGACACCACCAACTTTGACTTCTACGGCAAGGTGCTCTCCGGTGCCAAGAAGCAGCGCGATCGTTGGAAGCGCGCGGTGAGCCTGGTCAACGGCATTTGTGGTGAAGATGTGGGCCGCGAATACGTGCGCCTGCACTTCCCCGAAAGCTCGAAGCGCCGCATGGAAGAGCTGGTCGCCAATCTGATTGACGCCTACCGCGTGTCCATCACCAATTCCGATTGGCTGGGCGAGGACACCAAGGCCAAGGCTCTGGAGAAGATCTCCAAGTTCACGCCGAAGATCGGCTACACCAACCACTGGCGCGATTATTCGGCGCTGAGTGTTTCCGCGGATGCGCTGCCCGCCGAGAACGCCAAGGCCGCGAACCTGTACGAGACCGGCTATCAGCTGGCCAAGGTCGGCAAGTCGGTCGACAAGGACGAATGGCTGATGAATCCGCAGACGGTGAACGCCTACTACGAGCCGAGCATGAACGTCATCGTGTTCCCGGCCGCGATTCTGCAGCCCCCGTTCTTCGACCCGAAGGCCGAGGATGCGGCGAATTATGGCGGCATCGGCGCAGTGATCGGCCACGAGATCGGCCATGGCTTCGACGATCAGGGTTCGCAGTACGACGGCGACGGCAAGCTCAACAACTGGTGGACCGACGAGGATCGCAAGAACTTCGAGGCCCGTACCGGCGCATTGATCGCCCAGTACAACAGCTTTGTGCCGCTGCAGCTGGCCGAGAAGTACGCTGACGAGCCTGATAAGGCACCGCACGTGAACGGCGCGCTGACCATCGGCGAGAATATCGGCGATTTGGGCGGCGTGAACATCGCGCTCAAGGCGTATGCATTCGCGCTCGGCAAGGCGGCAGGTAAGTCCGACGCCAAAGAAGACGGCTCCCCCGCCGCCATCAAGGCACTGCTCGATACCGCCCCCGAAATGGACGGATTCACCGGCCTGCAGCGCTTCTTCCTGAGCTACGCCTCCATCTGGCGCACCAAGAACCGCGACGAGCTGGCCGAACAGTACCTGCAGATCGACCCGCATTCTCCGGCCGAATTCCGCACCAACGGCATCGCCAGCAACGTGGACCTCTTCTACGATGCCTTTGGCGTGACCGAAGGCGACGCCATGTGGCTCGCGCCCAAGGACCGTGTGCGTATTTGGTAATCCCCGTTATGTAAAGGAAAACCGCTGTGTTTGCCTCGATTACAGGCGAACACAGCGGTTTTTCATGATGTATGGTTGGCACTCAGAATTCGGAATCACTGGGATTGGAAGATTCGGCGAAACCGTCGACGTAGGTTTGTTGGGCCACGGGCTGTGGTTGATTGGTGTCGGCGTCCGGTTGCGACATGACGGCATCGGCCACGGCCGCGGACTCGGTTGATGGCGACGGCGATTGGCCGGAATCGGAGGTGACCCCAAATTCGACGGGGCCAGATTCCGACGAGGTCGCATACGGGTCAATACCCACACCGGATGCGGCACCGCCCGCGCCATATTGCGTTGGCCTAACGTACGGCGACGATGCTCGTTGCCCGTTTCCGCCATCCATACCTTCGACGGCACCGTTGGCATTGCCGTTACCGTTGCCACCATTGCCTCCGTTCCCATTACCGGCACGCTGTGGCTTGATCAGCGACGTGGTGCCGAAGGTCAGGTCATGCCCAATGTTGGTGGCTTCGAGAACGGTTCTACTGCGCGGTTCGCCTTGCTCATTGGTCCACTGCTCGGTGATGAGTGAGCCGACCACAATGATGCGGTCACCGCGGCGAACCGAACTGGCGGCGTTCACGGCCAAAGCACGGAACGCTTTGACGCCCACCCATGCGGTTCCGTAATCCTCCCATTGTCTGGTAGTCGGGTTGAGTCGACTGCGCGTGCTGCCCATACGGAATGTCAGCACGCGGAAGCTCTCGGTTCCGCCTAGTGTCGGATCACCGGCCACAAAGCCGGTGACGGTCACTGCTGCTTGTTGATTTGCCATGATCGGTCCTTTCCTCGGCCTGCTGGCCTGTTGTTTGGATGTGGACCGCCGGAGCCTGTCTCCGGCTTCATTGCCGGCTTGCACGCCCCAGCGGTACCTCCACTGTGAGGCATGACGTTTGAAGTGCACAAGGGCAACTGGCAAATGTGGATACTGTGACGCAGTTGAATTTTTAAGAATGTGGATAAGTTTCGGTTATCCACAGCAAAGCGCCATTCTGCGACTGGGCAGAATGGCGCTTGATGCGATTAACGCCGAGGCTGAGTAAGTGGGACTCAACTGAGGGCGGCGAAGCGCTCGGCGAGCGCGTCGGCGGCTTCGGCGGCGGGCACGGCGACCTTGTTTTCGCCGTTGCGGTCGCGCAGTTCGATGGTGCCGTCGTTGACGTAATCGCGGCCGACCACGGCGACCAGCGGCACGCCGATCAGCTCGGCATCCTTGAACTTGACGCCCGGAGAGACCTTCTTACGGTCATCGTAAATCACTTCAAGGCCCTTGGCCTCAAGTTCGGCGACCAGTTTCTCGGCACCTTCGAATGCCTTTTCATCCTTGCCGGTGGCCACCACATGAACGGCGGCCGGAGCGATCACGGACGGCCAGGCCAAGCCGGCCTCATCGTGATGCGTTTCGGCGATGCAGGCCAGCACGCGGGAGACGCCGATGCCATAGCAGCCCATCCACACCGGCACGGCCTTGCCGTTCTGGTCGAGCACCTTCAGGTCCAATGCCTTGGAATACTTGAGACCCAGCTGGAAGACCTGACCGATTTCCACACCGCGCTCAAAGCTCAGCGGGCCGGAACCATCCGGGCTCATATCGCCGTGGCGAACCTCAACGGCCTCGACCACGCCATCGGCCTTGAAATCACGGCCATAGACCAAGTTGTAGTAGTCAACCTCGTTCTCATCAGCACCGGTGAACCAAGCGGAGCCCTTGACCACGTGCGCGTCCACCAAGTAACGCACCGGGTTCTTCACGCCAGCGGCTTCGGCCTGCGGACCAAGCACCATCGGACCGATGTAGCCGGGCACCAGTTCGGGGTGGTTCTTCAGGTCTTCCTCGGTGGCCTCTTCGAGCTCGGCGGGAGCGAACTGGGCTTCCAGTCGCTTCATATCCACCGTGCGGTCACCGGGCACGCCGACAACGATCACTTCGCGCCACGGCTCGTCATGCTCCTCATCCTCAGGGTGCTTGACGGTAATCACTACGTTCTTGAGGATGTCGGAAGCCTGCCATTCGCGGCCATCGGTACGCGGGTGGTCGGCGTTGGCACGCTCGATCATGTTATCGATGGTCTTGGCATCCGGGGTGGCTTCCTTGGAAGCGGCAGGAGTGTTGGAAGCATCGACTTCAGGCAGCTCCGGAGTGGTCAAAGCCTCGACGTTCCAAGCCTTGCCGGAAGGAGCCAGAGCGAAGGTGTCTTCACCAATCGGCATCGGGGCAAGGAACTCCTCGGAAGCGGAGCCGCCCATCGGACCGGACATGGCGAACACCGGCACGTACTTCAGGTCGAGACGCTGGAAGATGCGCTCATAGGCACCACGCTCGTCGTAGTAGGCCTTGCGCATGCCTTCCTCATCGATGGTGAAGGAGTAGGCATCCTTCATGATGAACTCGCGGCCGCGAATCAGGCCAGCGCGCGGGCGGAACTCGTCGCGGTACTTGGTCTGAATCTGGTACAGGGTGACGGGCAGGTCTTTGTAAGAGGAGTACATGTCCTTGACCAGAAGGGTGAACATCTCCTCGTGGGTGGGGGCCAGCAGGTAATCGGCCTCGTGGCGATCCTTCAAACGGAAGATGTTATCGCCGTACTCCTCCCAGCGATGGGTGGCCTCGTAGGGTTCGCGCGGCAGCAGGGCCGGGAAGTGCACTTCCTGGGCGCCGATGCCGTTGATCTCCTCGCGGATGATGGCCTCGATCTTGTTCAGCACGCGCAGACCGAGCGGCAGCCAGGTCCAGATACCGGGTGCGGCCTTGCGGATATAGCCGGCGCGCTGCAGCAGCTTGGCTGAATCGACATCGGCATCAGCGGGGTCCTCGCGCAGGGTGCGCAGGAACATGGTTGACATACGAAGGGTATTGGAAGTCATGTGTTCCACGATATTCGCGTGAACCGACAAGCCCGCCTGCTATTCGCACTATTCCGACCTTCATCTTGGCATTCGGACTCACTCGTGCAACAATGACGGCTAGAAGGGTAGAAGGGCACGATGACGCAACCGACCGAGCAACAGGGGAATCAGCCGGAATCCTCGGAGCAGCCGGTGTATCAACCGGCCCCAGCATGGGCCCCGCAATTTTCTGCTGCAGCCCCCGCAATTCCCAACGGCAGTTCCACAACAAGCGGTATCGCAACAGCCAATGGCCATGCCACCGTTTGCGCAATCGCCTATGTCGGTCCCGGAACAAGCGGCCTGCCCGTATCAACCGTAACAGCCGGGCCGGGCCTATGCTTCTCCCTGCCCCTACCCGAATCCGGCAATGGCCCAGCCGAACCAACCATCAGTCGCGCAAGAGCGATTCGGGCGTTCGTCGGGACGGCTGACCGCATCACAGGTTATTGAGACATGCGCCACCATTCTTGCCGGCGTAATACTCCTCGGTCTTGCATGGACCAACCCGCAACCGTATGCCCCGGTGGATCTTATCGCCGGCCTGTCCGGAGCGGCCGCGCTGATTGTGGGTGTGCGTTTGCCGCAAGTACGCCCGATGCTGCGTAGCTGGCCGGCATTGTGGCTTGCTTTGGGCGGCATCATTCTGATTGTGGCAGCCGCGCGCTATGAGGCGAGCCTCAAATCGATGAGGACGATTGCCACGCGTATTGGCGATCTGCGGTGAATCGCGCGGGCGACCTGAGGCAGATTACCAACGTCCGGCGATAGCAGTCCTGCATACGGGGCAGTGCCCATTGCCACCGTATCCGGCAGATAAACGATTGGCAATGATTCGATACCAATCGCGTTCCACGAGCTTGGCCCGGCATTCAGGGTTTGGGCAATACGTGGTATCGCCTTCACGATCATGCACGTTGCCTGTGTACACATAATTGAGTCCCTCTTCGAGGGCGATGTCTCGGGCGCGGGTCAGAGTCTCGTGCGGGGTGGGCGGTACGTCCATCATGCGGTAACTGGGGTGGAATGCGGAGAAGTGCAGCGGCACGTCCGGACCCAAGTGCTCGCGTATCCATGTACATTCAGCATGCAGCTGGGCGTCGTCATCGTTGAATCCAGGGATGAGTAGCGTGGTGAGCTCCACCCACACGTGTTCGCCTTCTGGTGTGCGTGCCTCGTTGACCGCATAGTCGATGGTCTCGAGCACATCGGCCAGATGAGTGCCGGTCACTTTCCAATAGAACTCTTCGGTGAAGCCTTTGAGGTCGATGTTGGCGGCGTCCATGGCCGCGTAGAAGTCGGGCCGGGCTTCGGCGCTCATGTATCCGGCAGTCACGGCGATGGGATGGATGCCGAGCGCTCGGCAGGCTTCGGCCGTGTCGATGGCATATTCGGCGAACACGATCGGATCGTTATAGGTGAACGCCACCGAATCGATGCCTCGGTCGGCCGCGACCTGCGCGATTTTCTCCGGACTGGCTTCCATGCCGAGCCGGTCGAAGCTGCGGGCTTTGGCAATATCCCAGTTTTGGCAGAATCGGCAACCGGAATTGCAGCCAGCCGTGCCGAAACTCAGCACACTGGAACCGGGGTGGAAGTGGTTGAGCGGCTTCTTTTCCACTGGGTCCACGGCGAAGCCGGAGCTGCGGCCGTAGGTGTCGGAGACGATGAGTCCGTCGTGGTTTGAGCGGACGAAGCAAAAGCCGCGTTGGCCGGGCTTGAGGACGCAGCGGCGCGGGCATAGTTCGCAGCGAGCGCGGTTGGTACCGTCGTGGAATTGCGTTTGCCAGCGGGCTATGGCGGGGTTACGAACATCTGTGACTGACGCCGTATGACCGCACGATTCCCGATGACCACCCTCCGGCGCTTCGCGCCACCTCTTGCCAGCGGGAGGAGATATGGTTGCTGCGTTAATGCTCGGCATAGGCGGTCACCTCGTAGCGTTGACAGTCGATTTCGCTATCGGTCCAGTCGTAGGAAGGGCGGATACCGGCTTTGGCGAGCAGGTGAGCGACGAAATCGTGCGGATCGGGCAGCTCATCCCACACTTGTGGCAGGAATGTGGCGCTGCGGCCACGACGGTCGGCGAGAATCAGACCGTCTTTGCCGGGGCGTAATACTTCCTCAAGTTCAGTGCGCGAACGTACCGGGCGTTCGACGTTGCTGCCGTCCCGTTTGACGGCGTCGGTCTGAGGTCCGGATTGCAGCGATGCCAGAGTCGCGGTCTTCGAGCCGGTACCGCGCGAATCGGCGTCACAGGAGTTCACTGTAATCGGCTCGGGCTCACCCAAGACGGATACCTCCACGTTGAGCAGCGGGTATTCCGCGGCGGTGACCGGGGTGAAACGTGGGTCGCGGGTGGCGGCATCCACTGCGTGCTCGGCCACGTCCTTGCCGAGCGAGCGGTGGGCGACCAGCGAACCAATGCACCCGCGTAGCCGGCCACCCTCGGTCAGGGTGACGAAACAGGCACCGGGCTCGTTCAGCCATGGGTTTGCGGCAAGAATGGACGCGGTCGAATCAGCGGCGGTCGGATGCTCGATATGCAGCCGTTCCCGGATAGCGGCACGGGCAAGTTTCAGCAGCACCTCACCGTGGGATGGCGTACCCGATGTGCCTAAGTCATCTGCACCGGCTAGAGCATCTGCTTCCGGCTTGGATTCCCACGCGGCAAACGAGACATATCCCACTACCGGCTCGTCGGCGTCTCGCATTGCGGGGCGAGGTTGGCCGGCGAGCGCCACCACGCCGTCGTCGCCGGAAGTGGAACAGCCGAGCTCGAAGAGCCTCATGTCCTTGCGGCCTTTTAACACATCCAGAAGGCCGTTGATCGGGTATGCGCCACAGGCCCGGCGAGGGTGAATCGGCAGATGCAAAGCCGCAATGTCCGCAATGGTCTGGTCATCCAACGCGCGGGCGACTTCGTGCGGATGATAGTGCGAGAGATCCGAACTAATCACGATGACGGTTTCCGGGCCACCCCACAAAGCACGCAACACATCACCCACCTCTTGTGGCGTGGCATCGCCCGCGTTCAACGGCACGATAGTGAGGTCTGGGCCGAGCACGGTCTGCAGGAACGGAATCTGCACTTCTACCGCATGTTCTTGTGCGTGGGTTGGGGCATTGACGATCATTGCGGGAGCCGGCGCGCCCGGACGGGCATGTGTACCGGAGCGCAATGGCTCATTGACAGACAGGCCCAGAGCCTTACGCTCGGCTGCAATGTCTACCGGCACAGTGCCCAGCGGCGTTTCAAACGCCGCTGCCGTGGAACAGGCGACGCCTCGCACGGCCACGCGGTGAGTCGGCCCTACGATTACCGCGCGAGTCACGCTCCCCCGCCCACGCTCCAAGAGCGCGTAAGCGAGCGCAGCTGCCGTGCCGGAATATATGTATCCGGCGTGCGGCACTATTACCGCCCTCGGCACCCCCGCTGGAAGTGTGGGCTCCAACTGTTGCAGAAGCTTTCGGCCGTAATCGAGCTGCTGGTTGATTAGCTGTTTGAGCGCGGTGCGGTCAGCCGGATAAAACGAACCGGCCACCGCTGACGGACGTATTGCGCCAGTGATTTTGCCGCTGCCGTCTGCCGCGCTTGCTGCATCTGACGCACTAGCCACACTGACCGTATCGATTTGCACACCGGCTCGGGCGGCCTCGCGAACCTCATTGTTTCCACGAAATATCTCGGATAGCACCATAACTACCACCTCTTATTCCATGGTAGCTGCTACGGAGCGCTTCTAAAGATCAGAACAACGCGTCCTGGGCGAAGTCATCGTCGGGATTGGCACCGAATTCGTCCGGCTCGGCGGGTTTGAACGCGTTTGCACCTTCATCGGCCAACTGGTCGGAGGCCGTGGCCGAGGCTTCGCGCAGGTCGCCGTCGAGCACCACGGCATCGGGCGAGACGAGGAACATGCGTTCGTTGACGCCGGCCAAATAGAGGCCGCCCAGCGATTCGACTCGGGACAGCGCCACATATCCCATGCCTGGCGCGAAGGTGCGCTTCAGGTCCATGACCGCACGGTCAAGCGTCATGCCTTGCGACTTGTGGATGGTGATGCCCCACGCGCAGCGCAACGGCACCTGGAAGACGGAGGCGAGCACGGTGTCGCCGTCCATCATCTCCCATGTGGCCTGTTTCATGGTGACGATGTTGCCGTTCTCGAATTCCACGATCGGCCAGCCGCCCTTGTTCTCCTGTGCGAAGCCACGCACGGTGCCGAGCGAGCCGTTGACGTACTGGCGATCGGTGTCGTTGCGCAGGGCCATGACAGCCGCGCCTTCCTTGAGTATCAATCGCTCGGGGGCCAACATGTTCTTTTTGAGTCGGTCGACCAGGTTGGCAGGGCCTGCTGTCTCGGCGTGGAACTCGTGTGGATCAAGCATGATCTGGTTCAGGCGCATGTCGTTGAGATTGTCGGCCTGCCGGTTCACCGGGAACAGGTGGACGGCGACCTGGCCGGGCTCGGGCAGTTTGCCCAGACGAGTGACGAGCACGTCACGGTCGGACTGGGTCACGTCGCCTTCGCGAATGTCGGTGAGCACGGTCAGCAGTTCGCCGGTATCCTGACGGTGCTGTTCGGTCAGATAGCAGATCACCGGGTTGAGTTCGGGCCATACCAGCGATTCGGTGATGAAGCCTTCGGGGTTCAAGCCGGCACGGGCATACCGTTCGCGACTGGCGATGAATTCGGGCGTGGGGGCGATGAGGTCGCGGTTGCGCCCGGACACCGAAACCGGCGGCAGCTGGAAGAAGTCGCCGGACAAGACAACCTGGATGCCACCGAACGGGCGTGGATCACGGCGTACTTCGCGGCAGACTTGGTCGACCATGTCGAACAGCCAAGCGTGCAGCATGGAAACCTCGTCAATGACGAGGATGTCCGTGGCCTGAATCTTGCGTTTGCGCCGGGATTTGATGAGTTTGAGCAGGCTGGCGCTCAGGACGGTGGCCACGCCGACGCCGCTCCACGAATGAATGGTTTGGCCGTTGATATGCGTGGAGGCGATGCCTGTGGACGCGGTGACTGCTACACTGGCGCCGTCGGCCCGAGCCTGGCGGATGAACTCGTTCAAGACATAGGTCTTACCGGCACCGGGCGCACCGGTCAGGAACACGTTCGCGCCGGCGTTCAGAATGGCCAGGGCTTCGGTTTGGCGCATATCAACCTCTCTAGGCTCCACTCTTTGAGCGGAGCTGACTGAGGGGAGTCGTACGCATCCGTGACTCCCCTCAGTCTCACTTCGTTCGACAGCTCCCCTCAGAGAGGGAGCCAAGTACGGCGGACTACTTATTGAGGATGCTGGTGGAGACGATGTCGGCAGAGATGGCCTTGGCTGCGGCCTCGTCCGGGCCGGGGGCCGGAGCCATGAAGGCCTTGCGGTAGTAGCGCAGCTCATCCAAAGATTCGATGATGTCGGCGAGAGCACGATGACCGCCATTCTTCGGCGGGCGGTTCTCGTAGACGGCCGGGTACCAGCGGCGGGCGAGCTCCTTCAGGGTGCTCACGTCCACGCTGCGGTAGTGCAGGTGACTCATGAGGTCCGGCATATAGTGGTCGAGGAACTTCTTGTCGGATCCAATGGTGTTGCCGGCCAGCAGCGGGCGCACGCCTTCCGGCGTGAAGCGCAGCACGTATTCGGTGACCTTCTGCTCGGCCTCGGCCAGGCTCAGGCCATTCTCCCACTCGTTGATCAGGCCGGAACGGGTGTGCATCTGGCGCACGAAATCGTTCATGTGGTTCACGGCCTTCTCGGACGGCTTGATGACGTAATCCACGCCCTCGTCCAGCACATTCAGGTCAAAGTCGGTGGGAACCACGGACACCTCGACGAGTTCGTCGCCGCCGAAGATGTCAAGTCCGGTCATCTCGCAATCGATCCAAATCAGGCGCGAGTCCTTCGCGCTGTACGTTTCCGCGTCATGGCTGTCGACCATGGTGTGCCTCTTTTCTTCGCTGGTCATCGCTTATGCAGAACAGTTCAGACTATACCCCAGCGCATACAAGCTATCTCGAGCCACATACGCGAAAAGGGCCTGCATAAGCAGACCCTTTTCACAAGGAATCAACCCCTAACTAGCGCAAGCTAGCGGGCATCAACCGATCAGTTGTTGTGGAAGCCGGAGTAGTTCGGTGCTTCCGCGGTCATCACGATGTCGTGCGGGTGCGATTCACGCAGGCCGGCGTCGGTGATGCGGATGAACTTGCCACGTTCCGGCATTTCGGCGATGTTGTGTGCGCCAATGTAGAACATGGACTGGTGCAGGCCACCGAGCATCTGGTAGAGCACAGCGTTGAGCGGGCCGCGGTACGGCACTTCGCCTTCCACACCTTCCGGCACGACCTTGTCGCTGGAGGTCACGTCGGCCTGGAAGTAGCGGTCCTTGGAGTAGGACTTCTTGCCGCGTGGAGCCATGGCGCCGAGGGATCCCATGCCTCGGTACAGCTTGTACTGCTTGCCGTGCAGGAGCACCTTCTCGCCCGGGGCTTCCTCACAGCCAGCGAGCGTGCCGCCGAGCATCACGGAGGAGGCGCCAGCCACAAGGGCCTTGGCGATGTCACCGGAGTAGTGGATGCCACCGTCGGCGATGCAGGGCACGCCAGCGGCACGGCAGGCCTGGGCGGCCTCGTACACGGCGGTGAGCTGCGGAACGCCAACACCGGCAACGATACGGGTGGTGCAGATGGAGCCAGGACCAATACCGACCTTGACGGCATCGGCACCGGCCTCGATCATGGCCTGGGCACCGGAACGGGTGCCGACGTTGCCGCCGATGATCTGCACGCCATCGAAGGCGGAATCGTGCTTCAGGCGGGAGATCATGTCGAGTGCCAGGCGGGCCTCACCGTTGGCGGTGTCGACCACGAGCACATCCACGCCGGCCTCCATCAGGGCGGAGGCACGCTGCCATGCGTCGCCGAGGAAGCCGACGCCGGCGGCCACGCGCAGACGACCCTGCTCGTCCTTGGTGGCGTCCGGGTACTGTTCAGTCTTGACGAAGTCCTTGACCGTGATCAGACCAGTCAGATGACCTTCCGCATCAACCAGCGGCAGCTTCTCAACCTTGTGCTGGGCGAGCAGGCGGTGGGCGTCGTCCTTGGAGATGTTGGACGGACCGGTGACCAGGTTCTCCTTGGTCATGACATCCTTGACCTTCAGGGTGTCGTAATCCTCGGAGGCGATGAAACGCATATCACGGTTGGTGATGATGCCGACGAGCTTGTTGTCCTTGTCCACCACCGGCAGACCGGAGATGTGGAACTTGCCGCACAGCTTGTCGAGATCGGCCAGCGTGACCTCAGGGTTGACGGTCAGCGGATCGGTAATCATACCGGACTCGGAGCGCTTGACCACATCGACCTGAGCAGCCTGATCGTCGATGGACAGGTTGCGGTGCAGCACGCCGATACCACCGTTACGAGCCATGGCGATGGCCATCTCGGACTCGGTCACGGTATCCATGGCAGCGGAGAGGACCGGGGCCTTCATCACGATCTTGCGAGTCAGATGAGTGCTGGTGTCCACTTCGGAGGGAATGACATCCGTCTCGTTCGGCAGCAGCAACACATCATCATAAGCAAGGCCGAGCTTGGCGAAAATCGGAGGAAGGGGAGCATACGCCGATTGGGCGTTCAATTCATCGAGGTTTGTAGCCATACAAACACTATATGAACACGCGCTGACCTTCACGACACACGCTTATGAGCGCTCACTTATCCGCTGCCGGGTCCTGCACCTCACCCGCCTGCGAGTCCCGCGAATCCGCAGGCGAATCAGTCATCGAATCCGCTGCCTGAGAGCCAATCGAATCCCGGCTCTCCCCTACTGCAGACTGCGACTTAACCGTAGCATGCTGCGCGTTCTTGCGTGCGGATTCGAGCGTCAGGTTCTCGGCTTGGATCTCGGGAATACGATGCCGCAGATAGGGGTACATCGTGGCTATGGTCAGCACCACCACGGCGATGGGCATGCCCACGGCCACATGCTGCGCTTTGAAGAACAGAATCGTCAGCGAACCGAATGCGATCAGCGCGGCCCATCCCCACAGGATCAGCACGGCGCCACGCACCGAATGCCCGATCTTCAGCATGCGATGGTGCAGGTGCATACGGTCCGGATGCATGGGCGACTGGCCTTTGGCCAAACGCCGCACAATCGCCAGACACATGTCGAGCACAGGCAGGAACAACACCAGAATCGGCAGCAGAATTGGCATGAACACCGGCAGATAGATGCTGGCATGAATCGAGGCCGGGTCAAGACGTCCGGTCATCACAATCGAAGCGCAGGTGATGAGATAGCCAAGCAGCATCGAACCGGAATCACCCATAAACAGTTTGGCGGGATGCCAATTATGCAGCAGGAAGCCCACGCAGATACCCACCATCATCACGTCGATCAGCGTGGCCAACGAAGCATAACTCGGGGAAGACCGGGCGATGATATACGAATAGGCGGCGAACGCTATGCCACCAATCGCCACGATACCGGCCGCCAGGCCATCGAGGCCATCAACGAAATTGACCGCGTTAATCGAGGCGACGATCAGGAATGCGGTGATCGCCATGGACAGACTCGGCGAGGCGGTAATCAGCGAACCGCCCAAAGGCAGTGAGATGATCTGCAATCCGCCCCAAGCCACGAATACGGAAATCAGCAGCTGACCGGCAAGTTTCAGCATCCAATCGAGATCCCACAGGTCATCGGCCATGCCCAGCAGACTGATCATGATGCCGCCGGCAAGAATCACCCACATCTGGTAATTGCCGTTGAACAATCCCGAGAGAAAAGGCAGCCGACTGGCGAATACGGTAGCCACGGCAAAACCGATCAGCATGCCAAGGCCACCCATGCGCGGCGTGGGAATGGTGTGCACGTCTCGGGCACGCACCTCGCCAACCGCACCGATTTCGATGGCGACGTGGCGAATCAGCGGAGTCACCAGCCAGGTGACGCCACCGGCGATGGCGGCAATCAGTAGGTAGATTCTCATGCGCCGAGTCCACCGCCGTTGAGGTGGAGGGCCTTGCGAATCACGTTTTGGGCGATGACGCCTTCACGCAGGATCTCGATGCCGTCGCGCGCGTACGGATCGGCTTTGACGACGGTGCTGGAGACATGGCCTTGGGTGGGACCGCCGTCCAGATACAGGTCGACTTCGCTGCCGAACGCGTCAACCGCCTCCTGGACGGTCTGCGCGCTTTCGTCGCCGGAACGGTTGGCGCTGGACGCGGCCAGCGGGCCAGTCGCCTTGAGAATCGCGAGGCACAGCGCCGAATTGGGGATGCGGATGCCTTGCGTGCCGGGGCGACCATCGGCGGTGTCGGCCAAAGTCTCCAACGTGCAGTCGGGCCGGGCTACGGCAATCGGCGAGAACGCGCCAGGCAGAAACGCCGCCGACAAACGATTCAGCGGGGACGGCAGGTCGAGACCGAGCTCATCAAGCTGGTCGGTGGATGCGAGCAGTACCTGCAACGCCTTATAGCGCGGGCGACGCTTGAGCCGGTAGATACGGTCGATAGCGGCCTTATTACGCGGATCGCACGCCACTCCATATACCGTATCCGTTGGAATGACGACCAATCCACCATCCCGGATGACACGCGCCGCCTGTGCCAGCGATTCATCCGTGACTTTCAGCGTTGTTCCGCCTTCCACGCTCACGCCACCTCCGTTCGCTTGTGTATTCACAATCTACCATTGCACCATTGCGCCCCGACTTGCATAGTTCATCATCGCTCGTTTGCCGTACTGCCGTTTTCCGATTCGCCCCACACGCACAGACCGTAGATACAATGAGTCCATCCATGCTCTTTCGCGAAATTACAGGAGTGTTCAATGAGCGAAATCAATGCTGAATCCACCACCATGCCTCCCGTCGAACTGCGTATGCCGCGCGCCAGCGAGCGCGAGGAGATGCTCGCCGGCAAACTGTACAATTCGGTAGACCCTGAATTGAATGCCCTGCGCGAGAAGGCCGGCGACCTGTGCGCGCGCTTCAACGCCGCGTCGCGTACCGATCATGCCGCCCGTGCCGCGATTCTCGATGAGCTGCTGCCCGGCCACGGTGCCGGCCTTGACGTGATGGGGCCGATTTTCTTCGACTATGGCTGCAACATCACCATCGGAGAGCGCGTGTTCGCCAACTTCAACTTCACTGTGCTGGATTGTTGCCCGGTGACGATTGGCGACGACGTGCTGTTCGGCCCGAACGTTTCGCTGCTGCCACCGATGCATCCGTTGCGTTGGCAGGATCGTAACGTGAGGCAGGCACCTGATGGTTCCGCATACGACTGCGAGTATGGCAAGCCGATTGTCATCGGCTCGAACTGCTGGTTTGGCGGCAATGTGACGGTAATCGGCGGCGTGACGATCGGCGAGGGTTGCGTGATCGGTGCCGGCTCGGTGGTGACGCGCGATATTCCGCCGCACACCGTGGCCGTGGGTAATCCGGCCCGTCCGATTCGCGAGATTACGGATAAGGATGCTTCCGCGCTACAGTATTACGCGCAGTGATATATGAATGCTCCCGCTGGCGAGCTGTCAGCGGAGCTGACTGAGGGTGGTTGCCGGAAATCTCCGATAACCACCCTCAGCCTCACTTCGTGAGGTAGCTCCCGCCAGCGGGAGCATAGTAATGTGAGACGTCACGCGCCGAGGTACGCCTTGCGCACCTTCTCGTCGTGCAGCAGGTCGGAGGCCTTGCCCTCCATGGTGATCTTGCCGGTCTCGAGCACGTAGGCGCGATCCGCGATGGACAGGGCCATCTTCGCGTTCTGCTCCACGAGCAGCACGGTGATGCCACGCTTGCGCAGCGTGACGATGATGTCGAAGATCTCCTTGACCAGCAGCGGGGACAGACCCATCGACGGCTCATCCATGAGGATGGTCTTCGGATGGCTCATCAGGGCGCGGCCCATGGCCACCATCTGCTGCTCACCGC
>OAWF01000231.1_pt1 | contig 48280 bp, 46 predicted proteins | sample 1495411 | NCBI WGS metagenome assembly OAWF01 (sample SAMEA2580150, study PRJEB22360) | human gut metagenome | biome: human gut; feature: human-associated habitat; material: faeces | place: Denmark | collected 2008/2010 | reverse complement strand
TTCGCACGTTTCGGGAGGCATCGGTAGATACAATCATGATCACAGGAGACCATGTTGATACAGCATTTGCCATTGCAAAGCAACTTGGAATTGCGAACAAAATGAGTGAGTGTATGACGGGAGAAGAATTAGAGCGGTTGTCTGCCGGTGAATTGCAAAGAAAACTAAGACAGACAAAAGTGTTTGCCCGTGTGGCACCGGAACATAAGGTGCAGATCGTAAAAGGATTAAAAGCTTCCGGGAAGATTGTGGCAATGACAGGGGACGGGGTCAATGATGCACCGTCTCTGAAAGCGGCAGATATCGGCATTGCCATGGGAGAGACAGGAACAGATGTGGCGAAGAATGCATCCGATATGATTTTGACTGACGATAATTTTGCGACAATCGAAAAGGCGATTGAAGAGGGAAGAGGAATCTATGAAAATATCCGGAAATCCATTTTGTTTTTGCTGTCTTCCAACTTTGGAGAGATTATCACCATGTTTCTGTCTATTTTGTGCGGACTTGCGTCTCCGTTAAAGGCAAGCCATATTTTATGGATTAATCTGATCACGGATTCGCTGCCGGCATTGGCTTTGGGCGTTGATGAAAACGATAAAAAGAGTTTGATGAGAAGACCTCCGAGAAAGGTGCAGGAAAGTTTGTTTGCAAACGGAGGACTTTCTTGCACATTGTTTTATGGAGTGCTGATTGCAGGAATCAGTCTGACTGCATTTTTAAAGCTGCCACTGGAAGTGCTGACTGAAAGAAACGCAGTTGTAAGCATAGAAAACCTGATAATTGTACTGAAATCTCCGGAAATCTTAAATCGGGCACAGACATATGCGTTTACCGTGCTCGGCTTATCACAGCTTTTTCATGCAGTCGGAATGCGGGATGTGCATAAGTCTGTATTTTGTATGGATCACAGTGCAAACAAATTGATGATAGCTGCATTTTTCGCAGGGTTTGGGCTTCAGATACTGGTGACGGAGATCCCTTATATGGTGGAGATTTTTGGAACGGCAGCTTTGACGATGGGAGAGTGGATTCAGCTTATTATTTTGTCCGCATTTCCGCTTATCGCACATGAAATTATGGTGCTGTTTTCAGTGGGGACAGTATTTGACCACCGAAGAGAAAATGTGGTATCCTATTAGAAAATAAAGAGATGTTTATTAAAAAAAGGAGGGTAAAGTACCTATGAAAAAAGAAGATGTAAAGTATGGCGCGTACGTTCAGATTTTGAAAGAGGAGCTGGTCCCGGCAATGGGGTGTACAGAGCCGATCGCACTTGCATATGCCGCGGCGAAAGCAAGAGAAATACTGGGGAGTATTCCGGATAAGGTTGTGATTGAAGCAAGTGGAAGTATCATCAAAAATGTAAAAAGCGTCATTGTGCCAAACACAAATCATCTGAAAGGAATTCCGGCGGCTGCCACAGCGGGCATTATTGCGGGAAGAGCGGAGAAACAACTGGAAGTGATTGCACAGGTGACAGAGTCAGAGATTGAGCAGATGAAACAGTTTTTACAGACGGCGGATATCAAAGTTGTACATGCAGACAATGGAATTACATTTGATATCATCGTGTCAGTTTACAAAGGAAGCTCTTATGCGAAAGTCAGAATTGCGAATTATCACACGAATATTGTGCTGATGGAAAAAGATGGAGAAGTGCTCTATGAAATAGCAGTTGAGGGAGAAAAGGAAGAGGGATTGACAGATCGAAATCTTTTGAATATGAAAGATATCTGGGATTTTGCGATGACTGTAGATGTGAAAGATATAAAAGAGACGTTAGACAGACAGATTGCATATAATACGGCAATTGCGGAGGAAGGCTTGAGAGGAGATTACGGCGCCAACATTGGAAGTGTGCTTTTGGATACATATGGAGATGACATTCGTACAAGAGCAAAGGCAAAGGCGGCGGCAGGCTCTGATGCAAGAATGAACGGATGTGAACTTCCGGTGATCATCAATTCAGGAAGCGGCAATCAGGGAATGACTTCATCTATTCCTGTCATTGAATATGCCAAAGAGTTCGATGCGGATGAAGATACCTTGTACCGCGCGCTTGCTTTGTCAAATCTTGTTACAATCCACCAAAAGACAGGAATCGGACGTCTTTCTGCATACTGTGGAGCAGTCAGCGCAGGAGCAGGAGCAGGTGCGGGAATTGCATATCTCTGTGGAGGAGGTTATGAAGAAGTGATTCACACAGTTGTCAATGCACTTGCAATTGTCTCTGGGATTGTCTGTGACGGTGCGAAGGCGTCTTGCGCAGCGAAGATTGCATCTGCGGTGGATGCCGGGATTTTAGGCTATAATATGTATAAACGAGGACAACAGTTCTATGGCGGTGACGGAATTGTCACAAGAGGAGTGGAGGAGACGATTCAGAATGTGGGACGTCTCGGAAAACAGGGAATGAAAGAGACCAACGAAGAAATCATCAAAATCATGGTTGGTGAATAGAATAAAGAATGAGAAAAGAAATGAAAAGGGGAAAGCGTTTATGAAAAAAATAGTTGGAAGCCTGCCTTTTAAACTTGTTCTTGGAGTTGTGATCGGCATTTTAGTCGGACAGGTGGCAAATGAAGGTGTTATGAATGTTGTGGTTACGATCAAGTATATTCTGAATCAGGTGATCAATTTCTGTGTTCCTTTGATCATCATCGGATTTATCGCTCCGTCTATTACAAAGCTTGGGAACAACGCGTCCAAAATGCTTGGTGTAGCTCTGGTGCTGGCATATGTTTCGTCGCTTGGCGCGGCGTTGTTTTCGATGGCGGCAGGATATGGTCTGATTCCGCATTTGTCCATTGATGCAAATGTAGAGGGGCTAAAAGAGCTTCCGAAAATTGTATTCCAGCTTGATATTCCTCAGATTATGCCGGTTATGAGTGCGCTCGTATTTTCTGTGTTGATTGGACTTGCGGCGACATGGACAAAAGCGAAGACAATCACGACTGTTTTGGAGGAATTTCAAAAAATTGTGCTGGATATCGTCACAAAAATTGTCATTCCGATTCTTCCGATTTTTATCGGATTTACTTTCTGTGCATTGTCATATGAAGGAACGATTACAAAACAGCTTCCGGTATTTATTCAGGTTGTGCTGATTGTTATGATCGGTCATTTTATCTGGATGGCATTGTTGTATGTGCTGGCAGGAATTTATTCAGGAGAAAATCCGTGGACAGTTGTAAAAAACTATGGACCTGCATATATTACGGCGGTTGGAACAATGTCTTCGGCAGCAACGCTTGCAGTGGCGCTTCGCTGTGCAAAAAAATCAGAATCACTTCGTGATGACATGGTAGATTTCGGGGTTCCGCTGTTTGCCAATATCCACCTGTGTGGCTCGGTTCTGACAGAAGTTTTCTTTGTGATGACGGTGTCAAAAATCTTATATGGGAATATTCCGTCGTTTGGGACAATGCTGTTATTCTGTGTACTGCTTGGTGTATTTGCAATCGGAGCGCCGGGAGTTCCGGGAGGAACAGTGATGGCATCTCTTGGATTGATCACGGGAGTGCTTGGGTTTGACGAGACAGGAACGGCGCTGATGCTTACGATTTTTGCACTGCAGGACAGCTTTGGAACAGCCTGCAATGTAACCGGTGATGGAGCGCTGACATTGATGCTGACAGGATATGCGAAGAAACATCACGTAGAAAAACAGACCATTTCTGTTGATTTATAGGCTTGACAAGTGCAGTGAGACTTCCTATAATGTTCAGAGACGATAAGGGAGTAGTTAGCGTAATTACGTAGTATTGTCAACATACTGGCAGTTTGACTGTCTGGCATTACTTTAAATAATGAGACTTATCCGTAGATATAAGGCTACGGGTAGGTCTTTTTGTTTGGAGTAATTGCAAGGAAACGAAAAGGAGAAAAGGGAAATGGGTATTGTAGAATTATTTTTAATTGCGGTAGGATTGTCGATGGATGCATTTGCGGTTGCAGTCTGTAAGGGGCTGGCAATGAAAAAATGTACGTGGACGAAAGCGGGGATCGTAGGTCTGTATTTTGGAGTGTTTCAGGCTGGAATGCCGTTGATCGGATATGTTTTGGGCGTGCAGTTTAAAGACTTTATCACATCAATCGACCACTGGATTGCGTTCATCCTTCTTGGGATTATCGGATTTAATATGGTGCGAGAGTCAAGGGAAGAGGAATGCGAGACGGCGAGCGAAGCTTTGGATGTGAAGACGATGATAGGGCTTGCGGTTGCGACGAGCATTGATGCGTTGGCAGTCGGAGTGACATTTGCATTTCTTCAGGTGAAAATCGTGCCGGCAGTCAGCTTTATCGGAGTGACTACATTTATCATCTCGGTGGCAGGTGTGAAGATCGGGAATATCTTCGGGGCAAAGTACAAATCAAAAGCAGAGCTTGCAGGAGGGATCATTCTGATTCTGATGGGAGTCAAAATATTGTTGGAGCATTTGGGATTCTTGGGATAATCAGAATCCCTTTTCGTTGCGTTTTTTTAGAATATTTGTTATACTTTTAAAAGATTAAGAAGAGGTGAACAGAAAATGAAATGGAATAAATTTAGATTGAAAACAACGACAGAAAGCGAAGATATCGTCAGCAGTATGCTGATGGATCTTGGAATTCAGGGCATTGAGATTGAGGACAAGATTCCGTTGACACAGTCTGATAAAGAGCAGATGTTTGTGGATATCCTTCCGGAGATTGAAGCAGATGACGGTGTTGCGTACATTAGTTTTTATCTGGAAGAGGACGAGGACAAAGAAGAAGTTCTTGCGAATGTAAAAAAAGAATTGGAAGAGATGCGGGCATATACGAATGTGGGGGCGTGTACCATTGAAGAATCACAGACTGAAGATGTGGATTGGGTCAACAATTGGAAACAGTACTTCCACCAATTTTATGTGGATGATGTGCTCATCATTCCGTCGTGGGAAGAGGTGAAACCGGAGGATGAGGATAAGATGATCATTCACATCGATCCGGGGACTGCGTTTGGAACAGGAATGCATGAGACAACACAACTTTGTATCCGCCAGATCCGCAAATACGTGACACCGGATACGACAATTTTAGATGTAGGATGCGGAAGCGGGATTCTTGGAATGCTCGCCTTAAAATTCGGGGCAAAATATTCGGTTGGAACGGATTTGGATCCATGTGCTATCGATGCGACTTATGAGAACATGGAAGTAAACGGAATTACAAAAGATCAGTATGAGGTCATGATCGGAAATATCATCGATGACAAAGAGGTGCAGGACAAAGTCGGATATGAAAAATATGATATTGTCGTGGCGAATATTCTTGCAGATGTGTTAGTTCCGCTTACACCTGTTATCTTACATCAGTTAAAGACAGGCGGAATTTATATCACAAGTGGAATTATCGATGCAAAAGAAGAGACAGTCGTGGAGGCAGTGAAAGAAGCAGGACTTGAAGTTCTGGAAGTGACATATCAGGGCGAATGGGTATCCGTGACGGCAAGAAAAAATTAGGAGAATCATTATGCATCAGTTTTTTGTAACACCTATGCAGGTGAAAGAGGATCATATCTATATAGAAGGTCTGGATGTGAATCATATTAAAAATGTGCTCCGCATGAAAGTGGGCGAAGCGTTAAAAGTCAGTGACGGAAACAACCGAAAGTATCTCTGTGAGATTGAGTCAATGACGGCGCAACAGGTCTGTGTCCGGATTGTAGAAGAACAGCAGGTGGATACGGAGTTACCGTCAAAAATATATCTTTTTCAGGGACTTCCGAAAAGCGATAAGATGGAATTGATTGTACAAAAAGCGGTGGAACTTGGAGCGTATGAGATTATACCGGTCGCAACAAAACGTGCGGTTGTAAAGCTCGACGAGAAAAAGGCGTTAAAGAAAGTGGAGCGCTGGAGAGGAATTGCGGAAAGCGGAGCAAAGCAGTCCGGGCGCAACGTAATCCCGAAAGTGACAGATGTGATGTCTTATAAAGATGCTCTGACATATGCGAGGGGACTGGATATCCTTCTCATTCCGTATGAACTTGCAGAGGGAATGAAAGAGACAAAGCAGGTGATAGAGGAAATCAAAAGAGGACAATCCGTCGGTATTTTTATTGGACCGGAAGGTGGATTTGAGACACAGGAAGTAGAGGATGCCATTGCAAATGGAGCGAGAGCCATCACACTTGGCAAGCGGATTCTGAGAACGGAGACAGCAGGTCTTACGACACTGTCAATTTTGATGTATCACTTGGAAGAGTGATGACATAACTTATATAGTAAGAAAGAAAAACAGGAGAAGATCATGGAAGTTTATTTGGACAATTCTGCAACTACAAAATGTTATGAGAGTGTCAGAGAGATTGTAGGAAAAGTAATGTGTGAAGATTACGGCAATCCGTCTTCAATGCACAAAAAGGGAGTAGATGCAGAAAAATATATAAAAGAGTCAAAAGAGACATTGGCGAAGCTTTTAAAAGTGCAGGAGAAAGAGATTTACTTTACTTCCGGAGGGACAGAGAGTGACAATCTGGCTCTGATTGGTTGTGCAAGAGCCAATCACAGAGCGGGAAAACATCTGATCACATCTTCTATCGAACATCCGGCAATCTTAAATACGATGCATTATCTGGAGGAGGAAGAAGGATTTCGAGTGACATTCCTGCCGGTGGATAAGGATGGCAGAATCCGTTTGGATGCATTGAAAGAGGCGCTTTGCGAGGATACTATTCTCGTGTCTGTCATGTATGTGAATAATGAGGTTGGTTCCGTGCAGCCGATCGAGGAAGCAGTGCAGATTGTGAAGAATTATAATAAAAACATTCTGTTCCATGTGGATGCGGTTCAGGGATTTGGGAAATACCGTATTTTTCCAAAGAGAATCGGAGTGGATATGATGTCGGTGAGCGGACATAAAATCCACGGACCAAAAGGAATCGGAGCGCTTTACATCAATGAAAAAGTAAAGATTAAACCAATTGTATTTGGTGGCGAACAGCAGAAAAATGTCCGCTCCGGTACGGAGAATGTTCCGGGAATTGCCGGACTCGGCGCTGCGGCAAAAGAGATTTATACCAATCTGGAACAAAAAGTGGAGACGATGAGGTCGCTTAAGAACTACTTTATAGAAGGAATTGCAAAGATTGAGAACACGACGATTCACGGACGAACCGATGAGACGAGCGCGCCGCATATTGTCAGTGTGGGATTTGCGGGAATTCGAAGCGAGGTACTATTGCATACGTTGGAAGAGAAAGGAATTTATGTATCTTCCGGATCTGCATGTGCATCAAATCATCCGGCAATCAGCGGTGTACTAAAAGGAATTGGAGCGGGAACAGAATATTTGGACGCGACACTTCGATTTAGTTTTTCTGAATTTACAACAAAAGAAGAAATTGACTATACATTGGAAACACTATATAATTGTGTACCGATGCTTAGAAAGTATACAAGACACTAAGAAATGATGGAACAAGACAAAAGAGAGGAAAATAAACGTATGATGTTTCAGGCTTTTTTGATAAAATATGGAGAAATTGGAATCAAGGGAAAGAACCGTTATCTGTTTGAAGATGCATTGATCAGACAGATGAAGTTCTCCCTTCAGGATGTGGAAGGAGAATTTCACATTCACAAATCACAGGGCAGAATTTATGTAGACTGTGAAGGATATTATGACTATGAGGAGACGGTAGATGCACTGAAAAGAGTGTTTGGAATCGTTGGGATTTGTCCGGTTGTTCATGTGGAAGACAAAGGATTTGAGGAACTGAAAAGAGAAGTTGTAGATTACATGGATAAGATGTATCCGGATAAAAATACGACATTCAAAGTGGAAGCGAGACGTGGAAAGAAAAGCTATCCGAAGAATTCTATGGAGATTAACTGTGATTTGGGAGAAGCAATCTTAGATGCGTTTCCGGAGATTCGTGTCGATGTGCACAAACCAGCGATTAAATTAAATGTAGAGATTCGAGAGAAGATTTATATCTATTCTGAGATTATTCCAGGACCGGGAGGAATGCCGGTTGGAACAAACGGGAAAGCGATGTTGCTATTGTCAGGCGGTATAGACAGTCCGGTGGCAGGCTATATGGTATCAAAACGTGGAGTTGCGCTGGAGGCGACATATTTCCATGCACCGCCGTATACAAGTGAACGTGCAAAACAAAAAGTAGTAGATCTGGCAAAACTGGTATCAAAATATTCAGGACCGATCAAGCTGAATATTGTCAACTTTACAGATATTCAGTTGTATATTTATGAAAAGTGCCCGCATGATGAGCTGACGATTATTATGAGAAGATATATGATGCGAATCGCAGAGCATTTCGCAAAAGAGAGCGGATGTTTGGGGCTGATCACGGGAGAAAGTATTGGACAAGTGGCGAGTCAGACAATGCAGAGTCTTGCTGCGACAAACGATGTGTGCACTCTTCCGGTATATCGTCCGGTTATTGGATTTGATAAACAGGAAATTGTAGAAATTGCAGAAAAAATTGATACATTTGAGACTTCAATCTTACCGTTTGAAGACTGCTGTACAATTTTTGTCGCAAAACATCCGGTGACAAAACCGAACATTAATATCATTAGACGCTCAGAAGAAAATCTAGCGGAGAAGATTGATGAATTATTTGAGACTGCGATAAATACAGTGGAGACAATTGTTGTCAAACCTTAGATAAAATGCAGCAGTTCTGGCATGAAAGTTTGAAATAACGGAACTGCTGTAAAAAAAGATGCCCCGCCAAAGGCGGAGCATCTTTTCAATCCGATTATTATACTGTGTATGCAGATAATACTTCCATGATAGTATCTAAGTTAGCGTTATCAGCGTGAATGTTTAATGTGATCGGTTTGGATAAATCTAAGCTAAAGATTCCCATAATCGATTTTGCGTCGATAACATATCTTCCAGATACAAGATCAAAATCAGAATCAAATTTGCTGATATCATTTACAAATGATTTTACTTTGTCGATTGAATTTAAAGAAATATCTACTGTTTTCATTAGAAAAAACCTCCTTGAATTTTGTTTTGTTCTATGACTATCTTAAAATGGATGGACACAAAAGTCAAGAAATAAATTGCCAAAGAAAACCGTAACATTTTCGGCAGATTAAACATATATAGAGAGAAAGGAAAAGAATATGAAAAGAGCAGCATTACATAATTTGGGATGTAAAGTAAATGCATATGAGACGGAAGCGATGCAACAGCTTTTGGAAGAAAATGGATATGAGATTGTGCCGTTTAAAGAAGGCGCGGATGTGTATATTATCAATACATGCACAGTGACTAACATGGCGGACAGAAAGTCCCGTCAGATGCTCCATCGTGCAAAAAAGATGAATCCGGATGCAATTGTAGTTGCAGCTGGATGCTATGTGCAGGCAAAAGAAGCAAGCGGAGAAATTGACGAGAGTATTGATATCGTTATCGGAAATAATAAAAAGAAAGATCTGATTCAGATTCTGGATGGGTTTTATGAGAAAAAACAAGGTCAAAATAAGGCTGTAATTGATATTAATCATACACACGAATATGAGGAGATGCACTTGAATAAAACAGCAGAACATACGAGAGCATACATCAAAGTACAGGATGGCTGCAATCAGTTTTGTACCTACTGCATCATCCCGTTTGCAAGAGGAAGAGTGCGAAGCCGTGCAAAAGAAGATGTAGTTCGGGAAGTGACAGAACTTGCAGCAAACGGCTATCAGGAAGTTGTGCTGACTGGAATTCACTTGAGTTCTTATGGCGTGGATTTAGAGAATGAGAATTTACTTTCTCTGATTTTGGCTGTAAATGAGATTGAAGGTATTAAAAGAATTCGGCTTGGTTCATTGGAACCACGGATTATTACAGAGGATTTTGTGAAAACGATTTCGGGTCTTGAAAAGATGTGTCCGCATTTTCATCTTTCGCTGCAAAGCGGATGCGATGAGACCCTTCGCCGAATGAATCGAAGATATACTTCTGAGGAATATTATGAAAAGTGTATGCTGCTTCGCAAATATTTTGCGCATCCGGCTCTTACAACAGATGTGATTGTAGGATTTCCGGGGGAAACAGAAGAAGAATTTGAAAAATCAAAAGCCTTTATCGATAAAGTGGATTTTTATGAGACGCATATTTTTAAATATTCAAAGCGGGAAGGTACAAAAGCGGCAGTGATGGACAACCAGATTCCGGAGCAGATTAAAACAGCGCGCAGTAATGAACTTCTTGAGTTGGATCAAAAAAAGAGAATAAAATACGAAGAACAGTTTGTAGGAACTACGGTAGAAGTTTTGATGGAAGAACAGATAAAAATCGACGGAGAAAACTATCAGGTCGGACATACAAAAGAGTATGTGAAAGTTGCATTAAAGACGGAAGCAAATTTGCAGAATAAGTTAGTAGATATCCAAATTGATAATCATTCACAAATTATTCATTGAATTTAACAGAAAATTATATTAAAATAGAAAGTGAAGTAAACAAAAGGACGTGAGCAAATGAGTGAATTAAGTAACACACAATTTTTTCAAGTGGGGAACGCACCACAAATTCAGGCAAAAGAGATTCTTGAAATTGTGTATAAAGCTCTGCGAGAAAAAGGGTACAATCCGGTGAATCAGATTGTTGGCTATATTATGTCTGGAGATCCTACTTATATTACGAGCCATAATGGAGCAAGAAGTCTGATCATGAAGATGGAACGAGATGAATTGGTAGAAGAGATGCTGAAGTCGTATATCGAGCATCATTCATGGGAATAAAATAGTTATGAGAGTGATGGGATTAGATTACGGCTCAAAGACCGTGGGAGTGGCGATAAGCGACCCGCTGGGAATTACAGCTCAGGGAATAGAGACAATTCATCGTAAAGCGGAGAACAAGTTACGTCAGACACTTGCTCGTATTGAAGAATTGGTGAAAGAATACGAAGTGGACAAACTTGTGCTTGGCTTTCCAAAGCATATGAATAATACAATAGGTGATCGTGCGGAAAAATCTTTGGAATTAAAAGCAATGCTGGAGAGACGGACAGGTCTTCTGGTTATTATGTGGGATGAACGTCTGACGACTTTGGAGGCAGAACGGACATTGATTGAAAGTAAAGTAAGACGCGAAGACCGGAAAAAATATGTGGATAAGATAGCGGCAGTTTTTATATTGCAGGGATATTTGGATTCGATTCGCATGAATCACGAATAGGATGAAAGAATTCTTAAGGAGAGTTTATGGAAAAAATTAAATTTGTGTTTGATGATACAAAAGATGAAGTGGAATTTTTTGTGTTGGAACAGACAAAAGTAAATGGAAATTCGTATATTTTAGTGACGGATTCCGAAGAAGATGAGGCGGAGTGCCTTATTTTAAAGGATACAAGTGCGGCAGAGGATGTGGAGAGTCTCTACGAAGTAGTAGAAGACGAGAACGAGCTTATGGGAGTGCTGAAAGTATTCGAGGAACTATTAGAAGATATTGATATTGATATGTAACAGATGGCTGCATTTTGAGGGGGCACTATGTCAATTAACCAGGAAGAGTTTAAAGAAATGTTAAAAGCCAAGGGATTGAAGGTGACGAATCAGAGACTGATTGTTTTAAAAGTATTGGATAAGCATCGGGATATCCATATGGCAGCAGAAGATATTTATAAGTTAGTAAAAGCGGAATGTCCGGATATCGGACTTGCTACAGTGTATAGAACGGTACAGTTGTTGTTGGAGATGCAATTGGTGGATCGGATCAATTTGGATGACGGTTGTGTACGGTATGAGATTGGGCATCGGGTAGATGGAGAATCAAAACATACACATCATCATTTGATTTGCAAAGATTGCGGAAAGGTGTTGTCATTTAACGATGATCTTTTAGAGGAGTTGGAAAATCACATAGAGAAAATGACGGGATTCCGTGTGTTAGACCACGAATTGAAATTCTATGGACAATGTAAGGACTGCGCCGAAAAAAGTGCAGAAAAAGTTACATAAAACACATGGAGGTGTAAATTTGAAAAAAGAAAGTAACTCAAAATTGAAAATTATTCCACTCGGCGGATTAGAGCAGATTGGAATGAATATTACTGCCTTTGAATATGAGGACAGTATTATAGTAGTGGATTGCGGATTGGCATTCCCGGAAGATGATATGCTTGGAATCGATCTTGTGATTCCGGATATCACTTATTTAAGAGACAATATTAAAAAAGTAAAAGGATTTGTTATCACACATGGACATGAGGATCATATTGGCTCTCTTCCGTATGTATTGAAGGATATGAATCTCCCGATTTATGCGACAAAGCTGACAATGGGGATTATTGAAAATAAATTAAAAGAGCATAATCTGCTTCGCAGTACAAGACGAAAAGTAGTGCGTCACGGACAGTCGATTAATTTAGGACAGTTTCGTATTGAATTTATCCGTACGAACCACAGTATTCAGGATGCGGCAGCGCTTGCAATTTATTCGCCGGCGGGAACTGTAGTACACACAGGTGACTTTAAGGTAGATTACACACCGGTATTTGGCGATGCCATTGATCTGCAGAGATTTGCAGAGATTGGTAAAAAAGGTGTTTTGGCGATGATGTCAGACAGTACGAATGCAGAGAGACCGGGATTTACGATGTCTGAGCGGACAGTTGGAAAGACATTTGATCAGATATTTGCGGAACACCGTAATACAAGAATTATTATTGCGACATTTGCGTCCAATGTAGACCGAGTACAGCAGATTATTAACTCTGCATATAAGTACGACAGAAAAGTAGTTGTGGAAGGACGCAGTATGGTCAATATTATCTCGACAGCGTCAGAGCTTGGATATCTTCACATTCCGGACAAGACATTAATCGAGATTGACCAGCTGAAAAATTATCCGGACGAAAAGACAGTTTTGATCACGACAGGAAGCCAGGGAGAGTCAATGGCTGCATTGTCACGTATGGCGGCAGACATTCATAAAAAAGTGACAATCAAGCCGGGAGATACCGTTATTTTCAGTTCTAATCCGATTCCGGGGAATGAAAAGGCAGTGTCACGTGTGATTAATGAATTATCACAGAAAGGGGCAGATGTCATTTTCCAGGATGCCCATGTATCAGGACATGCCTGTCAGGAAGAACTAAAGCTGATCTATTCCCTGTTAAAACCGAAATATGCAATTCCGGTACATGGAGAGTATCGTCATTTGAAAGCAAATGCAAAATTGGCAGAAAGCCTTGGTATTCCGAAAGAAAATATTTTCATCATGCATTCCGGAGACGTGCTTGCATTAGATGAAAAAGAGGCAAAGATTGTAGATAAAGTACACACCGGAGCAATTTTAGTCGACGGACTTGGCGTCGGAGATGTGGGAAATATCGTATTACGTGATCGTCAGCATCTGGCGGAAGATGGTATTTTAATCGTTGTTCTTACGTTAGAAAAGAGAACGAATCAGCTTCTTGCAGGACCGGATATTGTATCCAGAGGATTTGTGTATGTGAGAGAATCTGAGAGTCTGATGGAAGAGGCAAGACAAGTTCTTCAAGAAGCACTGGAGAAATGTCTGACGAACCGGAATGCAGACTGGAGCCGTATTAAGCTTGTGATACGTGATACCATGAATGAATTTATATGGAAGAGGACAAAGAGAAAACCTATGATTCTTCCGATTATTATGGATGTATAGAATTAGAGAGAAAGACGGGGAAAATGATTTCTCCGTCTTTGGTTTCGTTATGAATAGAGGAAGGTAAGGGACATGATAGTAGATGAACGTATGGTGACGTTTATTCATTCGCTGGAGACGGAAAACAGTGAGATACTGGAGACGATAGAGAAAGAAGCGCTTGATACTTATGTGCCGATTATCCGAAAGGAGATGCAGAGCTTTTTGAAAGTACTTTTGCAGATCAAAAAGCCGATGCGGATATTGGAGGTCGGAACAGCAGTTGGATTTTCCGCACTTTTGATGAGTGAATATGTTTCGGAAGATTGTAAGATTACAACAATCGAAAAATATGAAAAGCGGATTCCGATCGCCCGCGAGAACTTTAAAAGAGCAGGAAAAGAAGAACAGATCACACTGCTTGAGGGAGATGCACTGGAAATCTTAAAATCACTTGATGAGACGTATGATTTTATTTTTATGGATGCGGCCAAAGGGCAGTACATTATTATATGCCGGAAGTGGTTCGTCTGTTGGAACATGGAGGTGTGCTGGTGTCAGACAATGTGCTGCAGGAGGGAGATATCATTGAGTCCCGGTTTGCGGTAGAACGCAGAAATCGCACGATCCACAGCAGAATGAGAGAATATTTATATGAATTGAAACACCATAAATTATTGGAAACTTCCATTATCCCATTGGGAGATGGAGTAGCACTTAGTACAAAGATAAGAGAGGAATAAAAAATGGCAAGACATCCTGAATTATTAATTCCGGCAAGCAGTCTGGAAGTATTGAAAACAGCAGTTATGTTTGGAGCCGATGCGGTATATATTGGAGGAGAGGCATTTGGACTTCGGGCAAAAGCAAAGAACTTTTCGATGGAAGATATGCGGGAGGGAATCGCATTTGCCCATAAGCATGATGTGAAAGTGTACGTGACTGCAAATATTTTAGCTCACAATGATGATTTGGAAGGCGTGAGGGAATATTTTCAAGAATTGAAAGAAATCAAACCGGACGCGCTCATTATCGCAGATCCTGCAATTTTTGAGATTGCGGGCGAGATTTGTCCGGAGATAGAGCGTCATATCAGCACGCAGGCGAATAACACAAATTACGGTACATTTAATTTTTGGCATAAGCTTGGCGCAACCCGTGTGGTTACAGCGAGAGAATTGTCTTTGGAGGAGATCAGAGAGATCCGTGCAAATATTCCGGATGATCTGGAGATTGAGACATTTGTACATGGTGCAATGTGTATTTCTTATTCAGGACGCTGCCTTCTGAGTAATTTTATGGTCGGAAGAGATGCGAACCGAGGAGCATGCACACATCCGTGTCGATGGAAATATTCAATCGTAGAGGAGACAAGACCGGGCGAAGTGATGCCGGTATTTGAAAATGAAAGAGGCACTTATATTTTTAACTCGAAAGATTTGTGCATGATCGAGCATATTCCGGAACTTTTAGAATCTGGAATTGACAGCCTGAAAATTGAAGGTCGTATGAAGACAGCGCTTTATGTGGCGACTGTTGCAAGGACATACCGTAAGGCAATTGACGATTATCAAAAAGATCCGAAACTTTACGAAGAGAATATGCCATGGTATTTGGAACAGATATCTAATTGCACATACCGTCAGTTTACTACCGGATTTTTCTTTGGAAAGCCGGATGAGACAACACAGATCTATGACAGCAATACCTATGTGAAGGAATATACCTATCTTGGTATTATCGGAGAAGAAAAAGAGGGAACCTATCGGATTGAACAGAGAAATAAATTCTCTGTCGGAGAGACGATCGAGGTGATGAAGCCAAATGGCGAGAACGTTGAAGTCACTGTAAAACGGATTCTCACAGAGGACGGAGAGGAGCAGGAAAGTGCACCGCATCCGAAACAGGTGTTGTATGTGGATTTGGGAATCAAAGTGGATGCATATGATATTTTAAGACGACGTGAACCATAAGAAATTGTGGCAGTTAGAACTGCGGGATTCTAAAAAAATTCCCGCAGTTTTTCTATTGCACTTTTTTCAATACGAGACACATAGGAACGAGAAATACCAAGCTGAGCGGCGATTTCCCGCTGTGTATATTCTTCCTCGTCGTAGAGACCGTATCGCATTTTCAAAACAAGCCGCTCGCGAGGTGAAAGTTCAGATTCAACTTTTGTGTAGAGCATTTTAATATCCTCTTTGAGAGCAACCTTTGTCTGTGCATCATCATCGTCAGCTTCTATGATGTCAAAAAGCTGTATTTCGTTTCCTTCACGGTCTGTGCCGATTGGTTCATAGAGAGAAATCTCTTTCGATACTTTCTTTTTGCTGCGCAGCATCATCAAGATCTCGTTTGCTATCCTCCCCCCAATGCGTTTTTGATGCACTGAGGGGATTAGTTTTTCCCAGGCGTTCATCCTCCATATCGTCATCGTCATAATCTACATCAGAGAAGTCCACCAATTCCTCGGTTTCGTCGTCATCCTCAGTATTGTCAGATGCAACGGCGACAATATCTGGATACTCGATTTCATCATCCCTAACACCAAACAGAATGACATGAGCATTGACACCATCCCAGACCACCTTACGCACGATGGTGCGAATGGCAGCACGTTTCTGTTCAACTGTCATTTCATCAATACCGTCCTTGAAGATGGTAAGCAGCTGACGCAGCAAATCAAATTCAATATCACTAAGAGCGTGCTGTGAAGTCAATCCCTCCAGTTCCTGAATGCGCTGTTCAAGGGACTGATATTCTCCATTCAACTGTTCAATTCGCTTGGTTACATGAGTCTTGGCAGGGCTGTCTCCCATATCCACAAGGGAGTCTATCAGAGAATTGATTTTCTTCTCGGTTTCTGCCTTTTCTTTTCGCATATCATCTAATCGCTGTTCGTAGTCCATACGATTGCCGGTATAAAATCTGCGGCTCTGTTCCAACTGTGCAATGAAAGTATCTTTGTCCTCTGCAAGCATTTTAATCTGCTCAACTACAGCCATATCCAAAGTGTTGCCGTTGGCATTTTTGCTGTTGCACACAGATCTCTGACTGCGTTCCTTCATTTTGCAAACATAGGTATAAATCACCTTGCCGTCCGCAGTTTTGCGCTTGCTCATTTTCGGGTACATACGCTCACCACAGCTACAGAATAACAAGCCAGTCAGAAGTGCTTCGTTACTGCGAGGTTTTCTGAAAGACTTCGACTTATTGCGTTCCAGAGATTCTTGAATCTGCACCCATACTTTGCCCGGAATCAGACCCGGATGTTTGCCGACTGATACAATCCACTCACTTGCAGGCAGATACTTTGTGGCTCTGCCTTTTTCCTGATCGGTACGGTTGTAAGCCATGATACCGTGCTTATTATCAAAGTCATCTTTTTCAGAGAACAAATCCGTGTCATGCTGAATGAAAAAGTTATATGCATCTTCATCCGCAATCATATAGACCGGATTCTGCAAAATTGCTTTGATGGAAAAACGGGTAAAGTAATTATTGTTCTTTGTCTTAATGCCTTGTTTAATCAAAGCGGCTTCGGTCAATGTCAGAGAATCCGTTTCTATATATAAGTCGTAAATCATTCGGACAATGTCCGCTTCTTCTGGTATCAGCTTCAGCTTACAGGCTTTCTTGGATTTACCATCAATGGTAACGCTCTTTACTGCTTCAGATGCATAACCGGTAGGGGTAGTGCCACCAAGCCAGCGTCCTGTCTTTGCCAGCTCGTGCATATTATCTCGGATACGCTCCGCAATGGTTTCACGTTCCAACTGAGAGAACACAGATGCAATATACATCATAGCTCGTCCCATAGGGGTGCTTGTATCGAACTGCTCTTTAATAGAAACAAAAGAAATATCCAGGCGAGCCAGTTCTTCAATCAAAGTAGAAAAGTCGCTGATATTTCGGCTGATACGGTCAAGACGATACACAATAATAGCCTTGAACTTGCGTTTCTTAGCTGTATCCATCATCTTCTTAAAATCCGGACGATTCAGATTACCACCAGAAAAACCTTCATCTTCATAAACAACAACTCTATCAACAGCGGCATCTCCATAATGCACACGAATATATTCTTTACAGAGTTCGACCTGATTGCCGATACTTTCGCCTTTGCCTGTAAATTTCGACTTACGGGAATAGATAGCAATCATTTCTTCATTTTTCCGCATTTTCATATCCTCCTTATCTTGATATGTGATGTGCCTTATGGTATTATAACATAACGTAGTAATAAAGTAAACAGATTGGAGGGCTTTCTATGAAATCATTGTTCGAAGAAATGGGCGGTACATATACGCTCGGTGCAGATGGAATGTATTATCCGGATCTGGAACTTCCAGAGGAAGAACCGCATTACGGAAAGTACGGCAGAATGTGTCTGCGCTATCTGAAAGAACACCATAAGGTGCTGTATAATACGCTTTTGCTGGATGGAGAACTGGTCAAGCATCTGAATGAGGTAGATGATACCGCTAATCAGAGAATGGAACTGCTGACCCTGCAAATGCAGGAGCAGCAGGGCATAAACGAAGCATTAAAGGCTCGTGATCAGATGGCATGGGTTGGTGCTTGCAATAACATCCGAAATGCGGCAGAGGAAATTGTTTTGAATGAATTGATATATTGTTAAATCGAGAAGGAGGGAGTGATGAATTCCCTCCTTCTCGATTCTGAAGATATCATCTCTTTTGGAAAATGAAAAGGGATTTTGTAGAAAAATTTATGCTTATATACTAAAATGCACATAAGGAAATACAAAGCTCTACAAATTATTTATTTATGTGTAACGAATGATGATTTCCGGGTACTAACTTAGCAGAAAGGAGGAAGTACGATGGAATCAATGGAAGAAATATACCAAAACCACTCAAAAAAGGTCTATACGTTTCTACTAAAGGGGATACCACCGCCCATTTTATGGGTGGTGAGTAAGTGCGCCCTTCGGGATAGCAGCAAAGCTGCCAAGGCTTATGCCTTCAATCGTTCTTCCGTATTCAATCGTCTTTTCAGTTCCATTTTCACATCATCAAGCTCCATGGTCTGAACTTCCGGGAATACACTTTCCAATACGGCTCCCATCTGGATCAATCGTCTGGTTCTTGCTTTTCGTTCTTTCTGACGGTTGCGTGCTTCGATTGCTTCTAATCTGTGCTGCGCCTGTAATAATTTCTTTTCATCTTCGGTCATAGGTCTGTTATTTGCCATAAAATCTCCTTTCTGGTATAGAGGTGGTACTGTAATCCGGTGTAGATGGTGCAGATACAATTCGCTTTGCAATCTATAGGTTATCTGTGTACTGATGGGCGAATTGTTCAGCACCATCGGCTGTGAAATTAAGTACCGGAATTTAATATTTTTCGTGCTTCCTGCATATTAGCGGCTGCGTTCAGCTCTCGGATGTTCTGATTGTTGATTTTTAGAGGAACACAACGCTCCAATACTCGGTCATAAATTCTGGCTCTTGCCAGATCTTTCGGATGTTTCAATTCATCCAAAGTCAGATTGGTAGTTACGATCAGCGGTTTCTTACTTCGGTAACGGCTGTCAATCACATTGAATACCTGCTCCAAAGCAAATTCTGAACTTCGCTCAATTCCCAGATCATCAATGATCAGCAGACTGTATTTATTAAAGCTGTCAATGAACTGGTTCCTGTCATCGGAATACATTCCGGTCAGTGTATTCAGGATTCTGGAAAAGTTGGTCATCAGAACCGGAATACCTTTGTCCAACAGGGCATTTGCGATGCATCCGGCGAAAAAGGATTTACCGGTTCCCACATCGCCCCAGAGAAGCAGTCCCAACGAGTTGGCTTTCATTTCCTCCCAATGCGCCACATAATCATGGGCTTTCTGTATTTCCGGATTGTAACCTTTATCATTGGTAAAGTTGTAATCGTGCAGGGATTTGTCCTGCAATCCGTTTGCCCTCAATCGAGACACCTGCATCAAAAATTCTTGATGCTTGCGCTCGGCTTCGTGTTTGTCATATTCCTCCTGCTGACAACGGCAGCGAACCGTAGGGAAGAATACTCGTTCCTTCAGTTCAATTCGGTGTTGTCTGGGTGTGTGGCATTTGGAACAATAGATCAGTCCGTCAGCTTTATTTAGATATTCATCCGCTGCAAGCTCTTTCGGCTGAAACAGATCGTCCACGGTATTATTTATTGGTTTCATAGGCTTTCATCCTCCTTACATTCATAGGTTCGTTTGACAGGAGCAGGATGGTCACGCAATGCCCAGCTTCGTATAGTAGCTGCGTGATTGGAATATTGCTTACCGCTGGATGCCATATAACTGGACAGCTTTTCAATGTATTCCGGATAATGAGGAACTTCTCTTTGCAAGGAAATCAGTTCTTCCGTACTCAGGAAAACATTTTGATAAGAGCCATAAGCCGTGCGACCATCCTTACTCTCTGAATTTGTTCTTTTTATATTGTTCTTCTCTTTATTACTACTGGACAGTTTTCTGTCTGTCACAGAGACAGTTTTCTTTCCATCTGTAGGACAGATTTCTGTCTGTCTTATGGAAATATTTCTGTCCGTCTGATTCAGTGTTTCCGGTGGATATTTGACGTAGATCCTGTTTGGAAAACCTGCGCCCTGACGTCTGCGAACAATCAGATTTTCTTTTTCCAGAGCATTTAATGCTGTCTTGATAGACATTTCGCTTTTATGCATGGTTTCCGCCAGATTCTTGATGGGGAAGAAAATGAACACATGACCTTGTTCATCCGTCCAGCCATCATTTTTCTGGGACAGTCTTGCTCGGTCGAGCAAAATCGTATAGAGAATCTTGGCTGTTTCATTCAGTCCTTCTTTGTCCAGTAGAAATCTTGGAAATGCCATATATGCCGGTATCGGACTATCCTGTGTCAGAAATCGTGTCATGCGTTCACCTCCCTCCTGCGGGGTCAGTTTGGAGAAATTTTATTCTCCAAGGAAATCCCAATCCAGTTCCTCATCCGGTTCCTGCTGAACAACCGGAGCTGCCACAACAGGAACCTGTGACAGTCCAGCCATACAGCCTGCCAGAAATACCGGAAGTGTTTTCTCCATGGCACTTTCTACGGAGGAAATAATCTGATTTACAAATCGTTCCTCACGTTCTCTGGTTTCAAAGTACGGGTCATCCCGACTGCGATAATAGCGGTCAAAATATTCCACCAGAGCTACGGCAATTACATTGCTGTAAGATTTGAAATGCTGCTTGTCCATGGTCTGAAGATACTGCCATGCTCGATTCTGGATGTCCTTTTCCAGATTGAAACGAAGATTTGTGCTGCGGATATTCTCTCTCATGGCTTACTCCTTCCTGCGAAGGCTGGTAAATGCGAGATATTCATAACCTTTGGCTGTCGCACAAATATCGTCCAGAATGGTAACTCGGCTTTCATCATACTGACCAAAGTGCTTGACCAGACAACCGCCACTACCAACGATATACAGTCGCATCAAATCTGGATTGTATTCATAACGGCGAAGTGTGGCGAAAATATCAGCTACATATCGCCTTGCTACGGAAGTGATACAGTCCAGATACGGATTGCTGATGTCAGCAGTGCCGAAGCGAAGCACCTGCTCAATGGTGGATTCTTCGATTTTCACGCCGAAGCTGTCCAGCACCGCATTCTTGGCGGCAATCATGCACTGGTTGACACCAAACTTTTCTGTCCAACAGCGGCTCTCCATCGCCTTTTTATTGTTGATATACAGAATGTTCATCGTGCCGTTTCCAATGTCTGCCAAAAGATTCGTACCTTTGAAATTACCCAGATAGTCGATGATAGCAGGATATCCCTGCGGGAACAGACTGCATCCGACAAAACGGATATGATAGTCCTTGCCGTTAAAACGGAAGTCCACTTCCTTGTTGCGGAGCAGATAGCTTCGGAAATCTTCACGCTGTTTGCGAATCCAGGTCAGCGGCAGACCAGCAGCCAGATGAACATCTGCTTCACGTATACCATATACATTCAGGTCCCTGGCAACTGCCATAAGGGTCAGAATGTAATAGTCCTCGTCCATAGCCTTGTCAGCGATAAATTCCTTGTAACCTTCCCCGATACGGTAGTAGATGCCTCTATATTCCAGAATGTTGCCGGAGAAGATCGGTTCATTTTCATAGGCGGTCACTCCGGTCGGTGTGACTGTATTGGCGGTCTTAATGTTTCCGTAGCCATGATCCACGGCAATGATTTTGATGTTGTTCAGTTCTCTCATTTGCTCTGTACCTCCTTGTGTTTGTTTGTGTTCATAAAAAATGCCCCCTTTCAGTAGATTTGCTTTGAAGTAGCACCGGATTTTCTGATTTGGTGCTGTTTTCATTGCAATTTCATTCTACTGAAAGAGGGCGTAAAACACATTGAGCGTGGATTGAGTGAAAATTTAGTAAAAAAGAAAAGCAGCCACACACCGTAGTGCATGACTGCCATCAAAATTTTTATACAATTTTAGTCCTGGCAAACTTGTTCAATCTTATCTGCTGCTCCTTTAGAACCTACACATTGTCTAAAACTCCAAGAGATTTTCTGAGCATTGTCTTTGTAAGAATTTACCGAGAGAAGTTTATTTATAGCATATATTATAGAAGCCCCGTCAGTTTTCTTTAGTTTAATTCCTGCTCCAAGTTGATGCACACGTTCAGCAACACCTCCCTGTTCAGCAGTCTGTGGAAGCATAAGTAAAGGAACTCCAAAATAAAGACTTTCATTTACGCTATTCATTCCACAGTGAGACAGAAATATATCTGCCGCTTGAAGCACCGCAATTTGATCGACGTGTTCATATACAGAGATATTCTCTGGCATTTTTCCGAATTCATTGATAGATACCAAATTACCAACAGATATAATTACCTGATATTCCGTATCTGCAAGGGTGGTAATACAAGTTTTATATAAAGGCATCATATCATTATTTACGGTGCCCATAGAAATATAGATCAGTTTTTCTTTGGTTTTTACAATCTTATCAGTAGCAGGGCGGATAGATGGACCAACAAAAACGTATTTGTCTGAGAATGTATCTGCACAAGGCTGAAAATCAGAAGAAGTGTATACAATCGTGTGTGTATTATCATCGTTCTGGATAATATCAAGTACACTTTTAATCGGATACCCTTTGTCCTGCAGGCGCTTTATATTTTTTGTGATTTTAGGCATAGAAATTAACATTCGTACTAATTCGCCAATACCTTGCTTCATAATTTTTGCAGAATATTGATTGAATGCGAAAGTTGTAGTGGAAGAAACAAAAGGTATTCCTAATTTTATGGCAATTGCTTTTCCCCATACCGCCATTGAATCAGCAACAATACAGTCCGGCTTCAGCCGTTTCATATCTTCGCACACTTTATCATCAAGAGCTAAGGTTGTGTCTACTAAAATTTTCGTCGAAAATGCCAGGTCTTTACCAACACGTACGGAATCTTTAGGTGTGAGCTTTTGCTCCATATCATAATCATCACAAGAAACAAAAGTAGCTCCTGCGGATTCTATTTTTTCACGCATGATATTATAAGAATAGTACCATACCTGATGTCCACGAGAAACCAATTCACGTACAACGCCAAGAGTAGGGTTTGTATGACCATGCGCCGGAATACAAAAGAAAACTATTTTACTCATGTACCACACCATCCTTTATTCATCTATTTCCGAAAAAATCTTTTGGATATATTCCATTTGCATTTCTTTTGGTAGGATTGCAATTCCTCTTTTCTCATCTCCAAGAACCAGAATTTCATTCCCTGGCTGAAGATCAAAGAGTTCTCTTGCTTCTTTAGGAATTACAAACTGTCCTTTTTCGCCAATCTTTACCATCCAAGCATATTTTCCATTTTTAAAGTCCATATCCAATCCTCCGAAGTATGATTATTCATACAAATCATACCATTTTTAATAGTGATTTTCAAGAGTATATAATACTTGCAGATGAAAAAGCAGCCGTACACCGTAATGTATGACTGCCTTGTTTAACCATATTAAATTGTCCGCTGAAAGCTGAAAGTTTCTGTTGCTTAATAATCAAGCGATCCGCCATAATCGTTCCAATCACCAAACATTTTCCTGCTTCTGACTGCTCAATTAATTTTCCAAGCATATATCAAAAACAGCTCTATCCTTCTTCTTATCACGCTGAATAGAGTCAATTCTTACTCTCTGATATAATTTGGGGAAAGTCTTGAAATTTTACCACGCAACCGGATTATCATTAAATGCCTAATATATCTCTGAATCAATCATAAATCCTTCACATTTAAATATCCCGGAGTATGATACTCCGGGATAAAATCAGTTTTCTATAATCTATTTGAAGAAGGGCCTTTATCCTTCGATGGCAATATACTTTTTGCCCTCTATCTGAGCTTTCCTTTCTTCTGGTTTTGGAATGGACAATCTCAAGACACCGCTTTCATATTTAGCATGAATATCTTCCTGCTTGATATCCTCGCCCACATAGAAAGATCTGCTCATACTGCCTGCATAACGTTCACGACGAACAAATTTTCCTGTCTTTTCTTCCTTCTCCTCTTTGTCCAGACCTTTCGTTGCACTAATCAACAGATATCCGTTTTTCAGTTCCAAAGAAAGCTCTTCTTTTTTGAATCCCGGAAGATCAATGTCTACTTCATAGCGATCTTCCTGTTCTTTCACATCTGTTTTCATCATGTTTGCTGCATGGCGTCCATACAGTTTTTTCTGTGCCTTCTTCATTTCTCGATCATCGAATACCGGAAAATCAAAGAAATCATCAAAGAATTCGTCAAATAAATTTTCTCCAAAAATACTAGGTGTTAACATAATCATCGCTCCTTTTTCAAAATAGTTTTTTGAAACTGGGGATGTTTAGGAAGAATCATGAACTTGTGGTTCTTTCTTTCTCCTGTTTCTAATTATGTTATATCACTATTGTTAGCACTCGTCAATATCGAGTGCTAATTTTTCTGTGAACTTTTTGTGTCCTTATAACATCCTACGTTCTTTTGTTAGCTTCAATAATGTTCACTTTTACCTCACTAAACTTCAAATCGCCCGTTACTTTCAAACACACTGGAAGCCTGAAAGTTGCGCTCTCTTATTTGCAATATATCTCAATTGCTTTTGCTGTAAACAGAGCAGTTCCTTCTCCACCATAGCTATCAATGTTTTCGGTAAATTCTCCGCCACTTGCATACATCTTTCCCAGACCTGATAAAATTTCTTTTGTACAGGTGTAATAATTCTCTGTGATGAAATCCTGCAATTTTTTCACCTGTAATTGAACCGTATCACAGGATGTATCTAATTCTTTTATCTTGCCAAACTCTGTAAAAATAAGCATAAAACGATTGATTACATCCTTCTGCTGTGTATCAGACACCCCTTTCGTCTTTTCTTCAAATTCCTGATACTGGGCTAACTGTCCCCATTGTTCCTTTGCACGCTTTGAATAATCTTCCATCTTTTTTTTATCAAATACTTTAAAATCCGTCTTATTTACTCCCATCGTTTTTATTCTTCGAGCAAAATCAATCAAATTTTCTATATGTTCCTTCTTCAATACCAAAAGTTCTATTTGCTGCTCTAATACTTTTTCCTTATTAAATTTAGGATTATATATAATATCTTTGATTTTTTTCAGTGGAAATTCCAATTCTCTAAACAATAAAATCTGTTGCAACCTTTCTAATGCTTCTTCATCATACAAACGGTATCCTACCTCTGTATACTCAGTTGGTTTTAACAGTCCGATACTATCATAGTACTGAAGGGTACGTATACTTACTCCTGTTAGCTTACTTACCTCATTTACTGTCCTCATAGGAATTTCCTTTCCGAATAATGGTCGTTTCACTCCAAAATCCATCTATTTCTTTCAAAATTTCTTCTGCTGGAAGTATTGTTGCGTCAACAATATCTTTTCCAGTTTTATCCAAATAATATTTCACCATATAATATCCGCATGCATACCCAGCACAATAAGGCATACCCACCGGAATATAATTTTGTAATTTTGCCATTTCATCTCCATACATATATGATGTAATATTGTCAAATCCTTGCACTTCTAAAGCGTCCTGGATAAGTGGCTTAATATATTCATTTAACATTTCCTGGTCAGTTTTACTAACCCATGGTCCTAAGTTCTCTTCACCGTAAAGTTTTACTGCAAAATTTTCTGCCAATCCTTCACAAATCATATATTCTGCTAATGATATTTCATTACTCCACTTTATATATTGAAATCTTACATTATGATTCGTCTCATGAGCTAATACAACTGGAATCCTTGTTTTTGTCGTTTCAGAAGGTACTAATGATCCAAATATGTATCCCGGAATTCCACCATCACCACAATAACCATCATTCATCACCGAATAGGGACTTGATGGATCTGCGAGCATCAATGTAAACATATACTCTTTAACCTTCAAATCTATTCCATGTCTAACAAATGTCATAAGAGAGCTTTCAATAGATGCCACGCAATCCGTCCATAACTTTTCATCTGCTAATTCTGCAATATATTTTTGTTCTGTGTCTCCTATTTTTTGTGGCAATAAATATCCTAACATACCGCTTGCCATCACCACATCATATCCGCCAGATTGTTTTGCTTTCAACGGACAGTGATACATATCCCATTTCTTTTCAAATTTTTTCATAAAGTCATAGCGATATATATCATCTTTCTTCTCTAACGATGCATTTGCTATCTTTCGATAAATCTCATCTGATTTTACTATTTCTATTATAAATTCATGCATATCATTTCCTCCTATCGATAAGTACACTTTAAACTATTACGCAACGTAGGAGTCAAGACTTTTTCCAAATATTTATCTGATGAAACTTCAAATTCATCTCTCAGTATTACTGAAAATTGTACATCTATTGATTATCTTCAAAGTTTAACTATCTTTCTAAACTAAGTAAATAATATTGATAAACCATATTGCCTATAACTATAATAAGGAGCAAAATATATGCTACATGTTCTTTCAACGTTCTAAAATAAAGAGCAAAAAGCACAAACCCTACACTTTTAATCATTATTATAAATCTTTGATCTTCAAGCTTCCCTATTTTATATAAAATATAGCGAATTCCTAATACTACTGGAGAAAACATAATTGCTATCATTATCAAAAATAGATGTTGCTTATTAACCACAATTTTCTTTCTAACATTATTGTCAATCTCTAAACATTGACATAAAAGTCTGAATGACAGTTCATCGGGTATGCTCTTCCCCAACTCCCATTTTGAAATAGTTTGCCTTGTAACATATACAGAATCTGCCAGTTCTTGTTGCGTCATTCCTTTTTTTATTCTTGCTTCTTTTATTATTTTTGAAATTTCCATTTATCCACCATTATTTACTATTATCCTTAAACATACTATTAGTAGCTAGAACTACTCCAATACATATCCAACCAAAGCCTGAAATCCATCCCTGCTCAATAAACTGATATATAGTTATACTTATAAAAGCAACGATGATAATCCACCTGCATGCTTTAGAATGACGTTCTGACACTCTAATAATGCACTTTACAATCGGCACCATTAATAATCCAACTATACCAAACAGGCCAATGACGACCACCCAAAAGAGATACCTCTTATTTCCTTCCATTAACTTCGACATATCTAAAATCTCCTTTCTTTTTTCCTTAATTTTAGGAAATCTAGATGTTAAAGTCACGCAACGAACAATATATTGGGCGCAACGCCTGTGTTTCACCTCGAGATGAATGAACTCTTCCTTACATCAAAGTCTGCTTTATACGTTTTAAAATGTTAAAGTCTCCGTCAACTTCAAATTTTCGCTCTACTCAAGCATTTTCTTTCCAAGATATAATCCGGCCTGCGTATATGTTCCAAGCAGTTCCTGTTTCTTTGCTTCAATCATATCTGGTTCAAACTCGAATACATTTTCATAGATTTCCATAACTTTCTGGAAATGAGAGGTAGCCTGTTGGATTTCTCCAATAGTCAGGCAAATTCCGCCCATAGCTTCCTGAACACTGGCATAATCCAGACCGGTATCAGAATTGTATTCTCGAATCACACGGCAGAGCTTTCGCAGAGCAGACAGACCAACATCTGGCTGTCCCATATCTGTCAGCAGTACAGCATAGTTTGTAATCTGCACAATGCTGTCATGGTAATAAGCCAGACCGTATTCATCCATAATTTTGACAGCGTGTTCCATATTCTCTTTGGCAAGTTCCAGCTTGCCGTTCACACCATACATACCGCCAAGATTAGCATAAAGGTTGGAAACCATAAGCGCATTATCTGGTGTGACCTCTGCAATCATTGCAATGGCACCTTTCTGCATCTTGATTGCTTTATCTGCTTTTTTCTCACAAGCTGCCTGATAACTGAGCAACAATGCTCGATCAGACGCAGAACCGACAGCCGTATCTTTCAGCAACACAGAAAGTGTATCAATAACCAGTTCCATTCCCTGGTAATAACGATAATTCTCCATATATGGGAACACATCTTCCAAGAATCGGAGATATGCCAGCATATCATCATTTTCAATCTGCGCAATCACGGATTCGATAGTCTGGAATAACTGCTTGAAATAAGGAACTTCTTCTCCGTGACGCAGGCAGATATGCTGTAAACTGTCAAGCAAGGTACGGCATTTTTGCACGGAAGGTTTTGTTTCCTCCATTGTCACTTCCTGCATCATCGGATGAAGGGCTATCACACGACCTTCCAGAGCTTTTATGAAGCCTTTTTCTATGAGGTCGTTGACATTATTCATATCACGCAGCTTCAGCCAGTTTGCAAACAGTCGATTCTGAATACCGGACAATGGAGCAAGACAATGGAGCAAGTGTGAGGTTTCTCATAATATCTGTTTCTTTTTCGGAAAGCTGATACAGAGAAAATAAGGTGTGGATATGGTCATAATAGGTAGCCTTGCGACTTTTCCCATCTTTGGAAATACCAATCGTATCGGTAGCATTCAGGGCAGCTTTTTCCTCTTTCAGCTTCTTTAACAGGAGCAATGGCTCCATAATTCCGCTTTCCAGCAAACGGGCTGACATTTCTACCGCAAGAGTATGGCTGTGTACTGTTTGGATGATTTGCTCCAAAACAGGGCGATTCTTTTTCGCTTCGGAATAAAAACAGCCCATTAAATTAACCAATGCTTCTGTATCAGAGATTTCTTCCAGATCCATGGAAGTATAGTTGTTAAAGCTGCTTCGTGTAGTGAACAGAATACGACAGCGATATTTCATCACAACCGACAGCAAACCATCCTGCGTTGCTGTGGTGTTAAAATTATCAATGATAAATAAAGTATCCTCTTTTAATGTACGCAGGAAACGGTTGTGTTTGCGGAAGCGTTCTTCGTTGTCATCATCCGGCAGATCGTCCGCAAAATCCATATCAGAAATATCTTGCTTCAAATCACCGGTGTAAGAGAGATACAGGATATTTGTGTACTCCTTGCTATGAGTTTTTGCATAGGCTTTTGCTAACTCACTTTTTCCAATACCGGCAATACCTTGTAGAAATACCTTTCCATGTTTACACAACAGCTGATGTAAAGTTTCAAGTTCATTGTCTCGTCCGCAGAAATGGCGGCATGGCTTTGGTGTACCTCCATCGTAGATAAAATCTTTCACAATCGGAGAAAGATTTCCGGCAGCTAACAGGTTCTTTGTATTTGCATCTCTCTTTACGAAATTACGCTCCATACCAAAGCACAACGCAGAGGTTAGAAAAAACGCTTCGTCCATTTTACTTTCACAAGGATAGTTCTGAAGGAGCTGCTCCTTGGCTTTATCCGAGATAGTTGTATCTTGTACCAGATTGTTATAGACTTCCTGCACCGCCATAGCACTGTCGTACATTATCGACAGTACATTTCTGTGCATATCAGCAGCGAGCCTATTTCGATTATGGCGATCCATATAATATCCGGTGATACGAGGACTGATTTTTGCCTGTCCATTAAACCAACGGCAGACTAATCCATTATCAAAAGTAAAATCCAAAGACTTCTCATCACTTAAGAAACTGACAAATAAATCGTACATCAAGTCCAGTTGATTCATATTATGTGCATCACTGATATATTTACGAATAATGGTGATGACTGAACTGAAATCTAAATATTCCATAGACAGCCCTCCTTCCAAAAAGTAGTCAATTTGCGCTCAATCCACGCTCAATGAACCTTTGACAGATTCTTGATAAAATGATACCACGAAAGAAGTTCCGTAGTTCCTTAGCAATATTATAGCAGAAAACGCCATTTTTTGAAGTAACAAAACAGGCGTAACAACGTGGGAATAGCGGACAACTTCTCTCTCATAGACTGAAATACCGGGGGAGGTGCGTGGTATCGCAAGAAAGAGTGCTCCAATCAATGTAATTGTCCATTATCCAAAAACCATCGAGGGTCAGCGTGAATTGGCAGAACGTGTTGCCGGTGTTCACGCAGATATGGTCAATCAGCATATCAAAAAATTAAATTGTCCTTCCGATCAGAAGGTACAGCTCCTGGATGCGGTGATCAAATCCGCATCCATAGAGAAAGCAGGTGAACAAACTCTGTAAGTTTGAACACCTGCTTTTTTTCTATACCTTTATGATGTCTTTGAAATATTTCTCCCAAGAATCTTTGAACATTCGCTTCTCATCATTCTCCCAGCACCTGAGTGTTCCCGGATCAAGTTTTATCAACCGAGCAAACTGCTTTTTCTTCAACCCAAGGCTTTCACGATATTCTCGTATCATTTTCCCTTGCCCTTTATATAAGAAGCGATTGTAATCATCTAAAAGGTCATCTACCGGAACTTGATAGAGTTCTGCCAGCTTGTCCACGATTTCTTTCGGATAGTGGTCTACATATCCAACCTCAAAATCTATGTAATGTCCTCTGGTAATACCTATCAGATCAGCAACCTCTTTTTGCATCAGTCCCATATGATGACGGCACCAACGGAGCCTGTCCTGCACGTTCGGTATATCTTCATAATTCTGATACTGCTGATTGAACAGCTGTGCTTCCAACAGTCTGCGAGGGGCTATCAGTCGGAAACTATGGATGTACATAGGTGCATACCTCACATAGCCGTCCGAAGCGGAACAAAGGATATAAATATTCTCGGAAACCTGTGCCGGAATACGCCATTTGGATTCTTTTCTGCTCTGGGAAGGTTGGTTCTCCACCATAAACGCATCTGTGAGAGGATAGCATTTTCAATACATCTTGCAGCATAGGTTCCGAGACGATTATTTTTAGAAGGATTAAAAGTTGCAACTGCTTTGATCAGCCCGATCGTTCCGATGGAGATCAAATCTTCCGGATCATCGTCTAAGTATTGATATTTTTTGATGACATGGGCGACAAGGCGCAAGTTCCGCTCGATCAAGATGTGTTTCGCCTCAAGGTCACCCTCGATATATTTTTGTATATAGTATTGTTCTTCAGCTGCAGTTAGGGGAATTGGAAATGATTTCAAGGAAAGCACCTCTTAGCGTATTTAGTATAATGTATGTGCGGACAAAAATATTTGTGCTTTTCCACTTACAAATATTGACAATGAATGAGAAGTATGTAAGAATAAGAGCACTATATTTCAGAAGATATTCGTTCTTCTATAGTACTATCAGGCAGTTCTGCCAGAGATTTCAACTAAGAAAAAAGGAATAAAGAAAGGAGCGTGCAAATGATTGTTTAGCACAGTATTATCCGCTGCACTACAAGGATTACAGGTAGAATTTATTGATGTGGAGGCGGATTTAAGCAATGGATTACCGATGTTTCATATGGTAGGATATTTATCCTCAGAAGTAAAAGAGGCAGGAGAACGGGTACGAACGGCAATTCGCAATTCGGGGCTTGTGATTCCGGCGAAGAAGATTGTTGTGAATCTTTCACCGGCAGATGTCAGAAAGAGAGGGACAGCATTTGACCTTCCGATAGCGGTGTCAATTTTGGCATCACTTGGATTGGTAAGTCAGGAGAGGCTTGAAAAAACAGTTTTTGTTGGGGAGCTAAGCCTTGACGGAAGGGTGAGAAGTGTGCCGGGAATTCTGCCGATTGTCCTGGAGGCAAAAAAACATGGTTTTCAATCCTGTGTGGTGTCAAAAGAAAATGAAAGTGAAGGAAAGCTTGTCGAGGGAATTGAAGTGATCGGAGTGGAAAATTTAAAAGCGGCATGCGATGTGCTCAATGAGGGCGTTGCTGCAGATCCGACGGAGACAAGAACGATGAGAGATGCAGGAGAGCATGCATACGAATTGGATTACCAGGATATCAAAGGGCAAAAGCTTGCAAAGCGGGCGGCCGAGGTGGCAGTTGCAGGGAACCACAATATGTTGATGATCGGACCGCCGGGAGCTGGAAAAACAATGATTGCAAAGCGGATACCGACGATTTTGCCACCGCTGACAAAAGAAGAAAGCATGGAATTGACAAAGCTTTACAGTATTGTTGGAGGGTTGAATGCGAACCAGCCATTGATTTTGGAACGGCCATTTCGGGAAGTACATCATACAGCGACAAAGTCTGCGCTGATAGGGGGCGGTCTGATACCTCGGCCGGGAGAGATTAGTTTAGCAGATAAAGGTGTTTTGTTTTTGGATGAGATTGCAGAATTTCAAAAGCCGGTGCTGGAAATGCTAAGACAGCCACTTGAGGAACATTTTATAAAAATCATAAGAAATCGGGGAGTGTATCATTTTCCGGCAGAATTTTTGCTGGTGGCGGCTATGAATCCATGTCCTTGTGGAAACTATCCTGATTTGAACAAGTGCCTTTGTACGTCGACTCAGATTCAAGCGTATTTAAGTAAGATCAGTCAGCCGCTATTGGATCGAATTGATATCTGTGTTGAGGCTGAACGTGTGGCTTACGAGGATTTGCAGGGAGCCCGTGAAGAGTCTTCAAAGGATATCCGAGAGCGTGTGATCATGGCAAGAGAACGGCAAAAGGAACGGTATAAAGGGGAGGGGATTACAACAAATTCACAGTTGAATGCAGAGAAGATAAAGCGCTACTGTATTCTTGGAAGCGAGGAGGAAAACATGATGCGGCAGGCGTTTGAAAAGTTAAATCTCACAGCGAGAATGTATCATAAAATCCTCTGTGTCGCCAGAACAATTGCAGATTTGGCGGGCGAGGAGAAAATCGGTTTGGCGCATTTGAGAGAGGCGATCGGATACAGGACATTGGATAAAAAATATTGGGGCAGGTGACAGGATGAAATATGAATATTGGTTTGCAAATATAAAAGGAATTGGCAATCAGAAAAAGAAAAGAATTCGAGAGCGCTTGGTGAGTGCACAAGAGTTATATTATATAGAAGAAACAGGCTTACAAGCACTTGGAGTGGAAGAAAAGGATGCTCAAATTATTCGGAAAAGTATAGAAACATGGGATTTGGAGGAAGAATATGAGAGGATGCAACAGAAGAAAATTCAGTTTTATCCGTTTTTTCACAGCGATTATCCGGAAAAATTAAAGCAAATCAGTTCACCGCCATATGCGCTTTATGTAAAGGGGAGACTGCCGAAAGAAGACAGGTTTTCAGTGGCGATTGTAGGAGCACGAGAATGCAGTCCTTATGGGAGACAATTGACAAAGGAATTTGCAAAAAAACTGGCAAGTGCAGGAGCGCAGATCATAAGCGGTATGGCAAAAGGGATTGATGGAGCCGGACAGATGGGAGCATTGGAGGAAGGCGGAGATTCCTATGGGGTTTTGGGGTGCGGGGTGGACGTCTGTTACCCTAGAGAACACATTGAGCTGTATACGGAGCTGGAAAGAAAAGGCGGGATTTTATCAGAGCAGCCCATCGGGACAAAGCCGCTGCCGCAGTTTTTCCCTGCCAGAAATCGAATTATCAGTGGACTTACAGATATCGTACTTGTGATGGAGGCAAAAGAAAGAAGTGGATCTTTGATTACCGCAGATATGGCATTGGAGCAAGGAAAGGATATCTATGCACTGCCGGGACCGATAAACAGTCAGCTGAGCAGGGGGTGCAACCGCCTGATTAAACAGGGTGCGGGGATATTGTTATCGCCTGAGGATCTCTTAGAAGAGCTGTCGTTTGTTTGTGAAGAAAAAGTGAAAAAATTAACGGAAAATAAAATAGCACTTGAAAGTCCAGAAAATTTGGTGTATAGTTGTCTCGATTTGTATCCAAAGAACCTAAACGAATTGGCGGACCTTACAGGGCTGACAATTCCGGCGTTGATGGATGCGCTGGTGAGTTTAGAGTTACAAGGATATATTCGTGAGTTTTCAAAAAATCATTATGTTAGATTGAGATAGATAGAACGATAGTGGAGGAATTATAAATGGCACGTTATCTTGTAATCGTAGAGTCTCCTGCGAAAGTAAAGACAATTAAAAAATTTTTGGGGAGTAATTATGTTGTTACGGCGTCAAACGGGCATGTACGTGATTTGCCAAAGAGTCAGCTTGGAATTGACGTGGAACATGACTTTGAACCAAAATATATTACCATACGCGGAAAAGGGGATATTCTTGCTAATTTAAGAAAAGAAGTGAAGAAAGCGGATAAAGTATATCTTGCAACTGACCCCGACCGTGAGGGAGAAGCGATTGCATGGCATTTGTCAAAAGCGTTAAAACTGGAAGACAAAAAGATGTACCGTATCAGTTTCAACGAGATTACCAAGAATGCGGTAAAAGCATCGATCAAAGACGCAAGAGAGATTGATATGAATCTGGTAGATGCACAGCAGGCAAGAAGAGCGTTGGATCGAATTGTTGGCTATAAGATCAGTCCTCTTCTCTGGGCAAAAGTAAAGAGAGGCTTGAGTGCGGGACGAGTACAGTCTGTGGCGCTGCGCATTATTGCAGACCGTGAGGAGGAGATCAATGCATTTATTCCGGAAGAATATTGGACACTGGATGCAAAGATTAAAGTAGAAGGGGAGAGAAAGCCTCTCCTTGCAAAATTCTATGGAACAGATGGGAAAAAAATAGTCATCCATTCAAAAGAAGAACTGGAACAGATTATGAAGGCAGTCGAGGATGTACCATATTATGTAGACGATATCAAAAAGGGAGAGAGGACAAAGAAAGCACCTCTTCCGTTTACTACGAGTACATTGCAGCAGGAAGCATCAAAAGTGCTGAACTTTGCAACACAGAAGACAATGCGAATTGCGCAGCAGCTCTATGAAGGAATTGACATCAAAGGAAATGGAACAGTCGGTGTGATCACGTATCTGCGTACAGACTCAACAAGAATTTCCGAGGAAGCAGATGCGAATGCAAGAGAATACATTTCGCAGAATTATGGAGAGAGCTATGTATCGGCGGTGGCAAAAAAGGCGGATGACGGGAAGAAAATTCAGGATGCGCATGAGGCGATCCGTCCGACAGATATCACAAGAACACCGGCGGCTTTGAAAGAATCCCTTACAAGGGATCAGTTCCGATTATATCAGCTGATCTGGAAGCGATTTGTGGCAAGTAGAATGAACCCGGCAAAATATGAGACGACTTCGATCAAAATTGCAGCTGGCGAGTATCGTTTTTCTGTTGCGGCATCCAAAAACGTATTCGAAGGATTTCGGGCTGTTTATGTGGAAGCGGATGAGGAAAAAGAAGAAAACAATGTACTTGTAAAGAGCATCGATAAGGATTCGAAGCTTACAAAAGAAGAACTGGATCCAAAACAGCACTTTACACAGCCGCCGGCACATTATACAGAGGCATCACTTGTAAAGGCATTAGAAGAGCTCGGGATCGGGCGTCCAAGTACGTATGCGCCGACAATTTCAACAATCATTGCAAGAAGATACGTGGCGAAGGAAAACAAAAACCTTTACATGACAGAGATTGGTGAAGTTGTAAATAATATCATGAAACAATCGTTTCCAAGCATCGTAGATGAGAATTTTACAGCAAACATGGAAGGCCTGCTCGACATGGTTGCAGAAGGAAAAGTTGCCTGGAAGTCTGTGATCAGTAATTTCTATCCTGATTTGGAGGAAGCAGTGCAAATAGCTGAAAAAGAGCAGGAAAGTGTCAAGATTGAAGATGAAGTGACAGATGTAATCTGTGAAGAATGTGGAAGAAATATGGTGATTAAATACGGGCCACATGGCAGATTTCTTGCATGTCCGGGGTTCCCGGAATGTAGAAATACAAAACCATACCTTGAAAAAATCGGTGTACCATGTCCGGTATGCGGAAAAGATGTGGTTCTTCGAAAGACAAAAAAAGGAAGAAAATATTACGGATGTGAAGATAATCCGACTTGTGAATTCATGTCATGGCAAAAACCATCCAAAGAGAAATGTCCGAAGTGCGGAAGCTACATGGTAGAAAAGGGAAATAAATTGCTCTGCTCAAATGAAGAATGCGGGTATAAAACAGATATAAAAAATGATGAAAAAAATGAATGAAATGTTGAAAAAAAACAAATTGTATGATAACATACAACTATACACATATTTTTTCTGAGTTGTGTGTATGATTAGGTAAATAGTTTGTAAAATCAAGTGTCACATAATGGAGGCGAAGATATGAGTGTACAATTATTGGATAAGACTAGAAAAATTAACAGATTATTGCACAATAACAATTCAAGTAAAGTCGTTTTCAACGATATCTGTGAGGTATTAAATGAGATTCTCGCATCGAATGTATTAGTGGTGAGCAAAAAAGGAAAAGTGCTTGGAAGTGGCCAGTGGAAAGATGTAGAAGTGATACATGAGCTGATCGATAATGAAGTTGGAAGCCATATTGATGAGATGCTCAATGAAAGACTGCTTAGTATTTTGTCGACCAAAGAAAATGTGAATCTTCAGACACTTGGATTTTCACCAGAGGTTGTCAAAGGATATCAGGCGATCGTGACACCAATCGACATTGCGGGAGAAAGACTTGGAACGTTGTTCATTTATAAAAAAGATGAACTTTACGAGATCGATGATATTATTCTAAGTGAGTATGGAACAACTGTTGTGGGACTGGAGATGCTGCGCTCTGTCAATGAAGAAAGTGCCGAAGAGATTCGAAAAGAACAGATTGTGCAGTCGGCGATCAGTACACTTTCCTTTTCAGAATTGGAAGCAATCATTCATATTTTTGATGAATTGGAAGGAACAGAAGGAATTCTTGTGGCGAGCAAGATTGCAGACAGAGTTGGGATTACAAGATCTGTTATCGTGAATGCACTTCGAAAATTCGAAAGTGCCGGGGTGATCGAATCACGTTCGTCCGGTATGAAGGGAACATATATTAAAGTGGTAAATGACTATATTTTTGAAGAACTAGATGCGATCAAAAAGAAAAAATTGAAATAACAATAAGAGAAGGGGGTCAGAGTTCTGGCTCCCTTGAGTTGTACAAGGAGAGGGAAACATGTACGAAGGGAAAAAAGCAGAGTTAGAAATGAAAAAAGCGATTCTTGCCGGAGGAATATTGGAATCAAAAGTATTTCAGTGTAAGATTTTAGCATATCACGCGGAGGAGGAACGCGTATATTTACTTTTAGAAGATGATTCACTTGCGGATATTGTACTTGATGCAGTCTATGAATGTCGGATAGAGACAGGAACAACATGGCACGGCAGTGAGGGAAGAATAAAAGAACGCTACTACAATAAACACGGAAAAATTTTAGAATTCCAAATAGAAAATGGATTTTATAAAAATAGTATAAAGTCTGTTGACAAACAGGAAGTGGAGTGATATTTTATAACTAAAGCAAATTAGCACTCGGACAAAGTGAGTGCTAATAAACTGATAACATAGTATGAAGGAGGCAGTTTGATATGAAATTAGTACCATTGGGAGACAGAGTCGTATTAAAACAATTAGAAGCAGAGGAGACAACCAAATCCGGAATTGTATTGCCGGGACAGACAAAAGAAAGACCTCAGCAGGCAGAAGTTGTTGCGGTAGGACCAGGTGGAATGGTTGATGGGAAAGAAGTAACAATGCTCGTATCAGAAGGAGATCAGGTTATCTATTCGAAATATTCGGGAACAGATGTAGAATTAGATGGTGAAGAATATATTGTTGTAAAACAAAGTGATATTTTAGCTGTTATTAAATAATAAAAAGATAATAGGAGGCAAATAATCATGGCAAAAGAGATTAAATATGGAGCAGAAGCCAGAAGTGCTTTAGAAGCTGGTGTAAATCAATTGGCAAATACAGTAAGAGTAACATTAGGACCGAAAGGAAGAAATGTAGTGCTTGATAAATCTTTTGGCGCACCGCTTATCACAAATGACGGAGTGACAATTGCAAAAGAGATCGAGTTGGAAGACGCATTTGAAAATATGGGTGCACAACTAATTCGTGAAGTTGCTGCAAAGACGAATGATGTTGCCGGAGATGGTACAACAACAGCAACTGTTTTAGCTCAGGCTATGGTTCATGAAGGAATTAAGAACCTTGCGGCAGGAGCAAATCCAATCGTACTTCGCAAAGGTATGAAGAAAGCTACAGATGCAGCTGTTGAAGCTATCGCATCTATGAGCAGCAAAGTAGAAAGTAAAGAGAGAATTGCAAATGTTGCGGCAATTTCAGCAGGAGATGTGGAAGTTGGAGCAATGGTAGCAGATGCGATGGAAAAGGTATCGAATGACGGTGTGATTACAATCGAAGAATCCAAGACAATGAAGACAGAATTGGATTTGGTAGAAGGTATGCAGTTTGACCGTGGATATATTTCAGCATATATGGCTACAGATATGGAGAAGATGGAAGCAAACTTAGAAGATCCATATATTTTGATTACAGATAAAAAGATTTCTAATATTCAGGATTTATTGCCACTGTTAGAGCAGATTGTACAGTCAGGAGCAAGACTTCTTATTATTGCAGAAGACATCGAAGGAGAGGCGCTTACAACATTGATCGTAAACAAATTACGTGGAACATTCAATGTAGTTGCAGTGAAGGCACCTGGATATGGCGACAGAAGAAAAGCAATGTTGGAAGATATTGCAATCTTAACAGGCGGGCAGGTGATTTCTGAAGAACTTGGATTGGACTTAAAAGAGACGACACTTGATCAGTTAGGTCGTGCAAAATCTGTAAAAGTACAGAAAGAAAACACAGTCATCGTAGATGGAATGGGTGACAAAGATGCAATCAATGGTCGTGTTGCACAGATTAAGGCGCAGATTGAAGAGACAACATCTGAATTTGATAAAGAAAAATTACAGGAAAGACTTGCTAAACTTGCAGGTGGTGTAGCTGTTATCCGTGTGGGTGCAGCGACAGAGACTGAGATGAAAGAAGCAAAACTCCGCATGGAAGATGCACTTTCCGCAGCGAGAGCAGCAGTGGAAGAAGGAATCGTTGCAGGTGGTGGATCTGCTTATATCCACGCATCAAAACAGGTTGCGAAGCTTGCAGATGAATTAGAAGGAGATGAAAAGACAGGAGTTAACATTATCTTGAAAGCTTTGGAAGCTCCATTGTTCCACATTTCAGCAAATGCAGGACTGGAAGGCTCTGTAATTATCAATAAAGTAAGAGAACAAGAACCAGGAATCGGATTTGACGCATATAACGAAGAATATGTAGATATGGTGAAAGCGGGAATCCTTGATCCGGCGAAAGTGACAAGAAGTGCATTACAGAATGCAACAAGTGTTGCATCAACATTATTGACAACAGAATCAGTAGTGGCAAATATCAAAGAAGACGCACCGGCTATGCCAGCAGGTGCACCTGGAATGGGTATGATGTAATCAATGATATAAAATCAGAAGGCGGAGCTGTGAGACAGTTCCGCCTTTTGATTTTATGATAATTTAATTAGAAGAAAGCTTGTAGAGTATATTGAAGTTGTGCTACAATAATAATATGAATTTACAAGTGGAGGTTAGTATGAGTGACTATTACACAGAACAATTAGTAAAACAAAAAGCAAAAGCATCATCAATGATAGCAAAGACAGCGTTGATAGCAGTTACGGTGTTGTCGTTTTTTCTTGTGCTGCTGTTTCCGATGGCGATGATTATTCCGGTCATTATGGTTGTTGTGGATATCGTTTTATTCAAGCGTTTTGATCTGGAATTTGAATATCTGTATGTCAACGGAGATCTTGATATTGATAAGATTATGGCAAAACAAAAAAGAAAAAGAGTGTTTGAGATGAATGTAAGAGATATGGAAGTACTTGCACCTACAGGCTCTATTGAACTGCAGCAGTATCAGAGAACAAAAACATATGATTTTAGTTCCGGAGTGGAAGGCGCAAGAACATATGAGATGGTGACAATCTCTCAGGGACAGACTGTGAAAATTATTTTTGAGCCAAATAAAACGATTTTGGAAGGCATGAAAATGCTTGCGCCGAGAAAAGTGTTTATTTAGTCTTGACAGAAACGAATCTTTTTTGTAATATAACACTACCTTATAAAAAACGTTTATATAAGGAATTATTTATAAGTATTCCTTATTAGTGTATTATTATACAATAATCAGACCAAAAAGAGAAAGAGAGGATGAAAGATCATGGGAAAAATTATTGGAGAAGGTATTACATTTGATGATGTACTGTTAGTACCTGCATATTCAGAGGTAATTCCAAACCAAGTAGATTTATCAACTAATTTAACTAAAAAAATCAGATTAAACATTCCGATGATGAGCGCAGGCATGGATACTGTAACAGAACACCGTATGGCAATTGCGATGGCTCGTCAGGGAGGTATTGGTATTATCCATAAAAATATGTCGATTGAACAGCAGGCAGAAGAAGTCGACAAGGTAAAACGTTCAGAAAATGGTGTCATCACAGATCCATTTTCGTTGTCACCAGAGCATACACTGCAAGATGCAGATGATTTGATGGGAAAATTCCGTATTTCGGGTGTACCTATCACAGAGGGGAAAAAATTAGTTGGTATTATTACGAACCGTGATTTAAAGTTTGAAGAAGATTTTACAAAGAAAATCAAAGAATCAATGACTTCGGAAGGATTGATTACTGCACCGGAAGGCATCACTTTGGAAGAAGCAAAGAAAATCCTCGCAAAAGCAAGAAAAGAAAAATTACCGATCGTAGATAAAGATTTTAACTTAAAAGGTCTTATTACAATCAAAGATATTGAAAAGCAGATCAAATACCCATTGTCAGCAAAAGATGAACAAGGACGTCTGTTATGTGGTGCGGCAGTTGGAATTACAGCAAACTGCGTAGAACGTGTGGATGCGCTTGTAAAGGCTCATGTGGATGTTGTTGTTATGGACTCAGCACATGGACACTCTGCGAATGTAATCAGAACAGTGAAGATGGTAAAAGAAAAATACCCGGATCTTCAGGTGATTGCAGGTAATGTGGCAACAGGAGAGGCAGCAAGAGCTTTGATTGAAGCTGGAGTAGATGCGGTGAAGGTTGGTATCGGACCTGGATCCATCTGTACAACACGTGTTGTTGCAGGTATCGGTGTGCCACAGATTTCAGCAATCATGGACTGCTATGAGGCAGCAAAAGAAGCTGGAATTCCAATCATCGCAGATGGTGGTATCAAATATTCAGGTGATATGACAAAGGCGATAGCAGCAGGTGCCAATGTATGTATGATGGGAAGCATTTTTGCGGGATGTGATGAAAGCCCTGGAACATTCGAATTATTCCAAGGAAGAAAATATAAAGTGTACCGTGGTATGGGATCTATTGCAGCGATGGAGAACGGAAGTAAAGACCGCTATTTCCAGACAGATGCAAAGAAACTGGTTCCGGAAGGAGTAGAAGGTCGTGTCGCATACAAAGGAACAGTAGAAGATACTGTGTTCCAGCTTATGGGAGGTCTTCGCTCTGGTATGGGTTATTGTGGAACGCCTACGATTGAAGATTTGAAAGAAGAAGGAAGATTTGTAAAAATTTCTGCAGCTTCTTTGAAAGAAAGTCATCCACATGATATTCATATTACAAAAGAAGCACCAAACTATAGTGTAGATGAATAAAAGAATTATGTAAAAAATAGATTGCGTATTAGCGCAATCTATTTTTTATGTGTGCCGAGCATAGAAATTTGCTTCATTTTACAAAAAAAGTACAAAATCCTAAAAAAAGTTCATACCTGAAAAGAAGAAATAAAAAAGATGATAATATACCTCAAAAAAATCCTAATAGCAAATTTTGATTTTGTGATACGTTTATCGTATCAGAATAAAATTAGGAGGAAAAGAGGATATGAAAAGAAAAAAAAGGTATCAATTGATAGCCGGAGCAACAGTACTTTCAATGTGTGTATCACTTGTAAATCCAGTTGTCTATGCAGAAGAGTCTAAGCAGGACGCAAAGGTGAGCGCAGGGGATATCAAATTGAATCCAGAGGTTCATTATCAGACTTTAAAAGGGTGGGGAACTTCTCTTTGCTGGTGGGGCAACATTATCGGTTCATGGGGAGATGCTGATTACAATAATAATGGCACTCCTGACAGAGAGGAGATTGCGGAGTTAGCATTTTCACCGGAATGTCTCAATCTGAATATTGTAAGATACAATGTAGGAGGCGGAGATAAAGAAGATACAAGTATCAAACGATGTGAAGGAATTGTTCCAGGATGGACAGAAGACATGACTGGTAAGAAAGATGGAACAGGAACATTTGATGCAGAGACATTTTATAATAAAAATACGGAAGAGATGAGCGATGCGGGACAAATTTGGATGATGGAACAGGCAAATGAGTACCGTAAAGATGAAAAGGATATCATCAATGAAGTATTTTCTAATTCTCCACCGTATTATATGACAAAGTCAGGTACATCTACCGGTGGGTGGAATGCAGAAAACAATCTGAAAGAGGAATGCTATGATGATTTTGCGACATATATGGCAAGAGCAACAAAGTGGATTGACAATAATCTAGAAGAAAAATATGGAACTGGCGTAACATATGTAGAACCAATGAATGAGCCGGATACAAGCTATTGGGCAGCCGGAAGTACGAAACAGGAAGGATGTACATTTGCACCGGGAAAAGCACAATCTGAGATGTTCCGGCAGATGCAGACTGCATTAGATGAAGAGGGACTAGATAATGTGCAGATTACAGGAACAGACGAAACAGCACTCTGGAATGCAAACAACTCTTTCTATAAGTTGGAAGACGACGTGAAAGAGAATATGACAACAATTGGCGCTCATACATATGGTGGAAATGACAGTGAGAGAAAGACTCTTTTACACACAGCAAAATCGTATGATAAAGATTTGTGGATGTCAGAGGTTACCAAAGGAGGAGGAGCTCATTGGGAAGGATCTCATGACAGCATGGATGCAGTAAATGCAAAATCGCAAAGTGAAGGCATTATGGCAGACTTAAAATATATGCAGCCGACAGCGTGGATTGCATGGCTTGTGGCGGACAGCGAATATGAATGTTTGCAGACAAATTCTAACTGGGGATTGCTGCATGCTGTATTTGAAAAAGACGGACAGCCGGTTCCGGATTATCACACAAACCTTGTAGATGAAAACGGAAATCGAAAAGACGGCGTTCCGGGCGAAGGATACTGGGCAGTGACTAAACAGTTCTATACAATGATGCAGTATAGTAAATATTTAAAAGCCGGATATACGATGATTGATATTGCAGATGGAAATATGTGTGCTGCAGTTTCGCCAGATGGAGACGAGATTGTCATTGTAGCTCAGAATTTTGGAAATGACAGAACAACAACAGTAGATTTATCCGATTTAAATGGACCGGCAACAGCAGAAGTTTATCAAACATCTGATGCAAAAAGCTGTGAAAAAGTTGAGACACAAGATGTAACAGACGGCGTATTAGATATCACACTTCCAAAAAATTCTGTGACAACTTATGTGATTCAGGCAGAAGACGGAAGTGCACTGTGCAGTATGGAAAACTATGCAAATATCGTGGGGGCAGATGTTGTAAAACCGGAAGAAGACTGGACATCTGATAGAAACAAGTTTACATATGAAGGTTCATGGGGAGAATCAGCAGATGAATTTGGCGGTGGAAAATATACAACAAGCGCAGGAACATCTGTCACATTTACTTTCGAAGGAGAGCAGGCTGCAATTTATGGAACAAAGGGTTCTGAAGCAGGAAAAGTATTAGTTTCTGTAGATGGCGGTGAGGCGAAAGAAGTAGATCTTTCCGGGAACGGAAAAGATGGAGATGCACTCATTTATTACACAGGAAAATTGGAAAATGCAAAGCACACAGTTATGATTTCAAAGGCAGAAGGACATGAAGAAAAGCTGCTGGAAATCAATCATGCAAAAGTGATTCACGGAGAATTTATCGAACAGGCAGAAGGTGTGGAATCATCGGGAACTGTATTTACAGTAAGCGGTGTGAGACCGATTCTTCCGGATAAGGTAAAGGTGGTATCCAATCAAGGAAATATAACAGAAAAAGCAGTTGTATGGGATGTGGAAGGACAGGACTTTACATCTGACGTGAAACTTACAGGTTCTGTGGAAGGAACAGATAAAAAAGGAACAGTAGATGTGAAAATTGTTCCAGAGCATATGGCATACTATATCGACTGTAACAGTCCGAAATCTCCGGCATACGCATCAGTAGATGCATATGCAGATTTGTTAAATGAAGTTCCGGATCAGGCATATGAAAAAGATGCTTGGGGCTATGTGGAAACTTATGGTGCACACGATACGGACGAATCAAATTTAAAAGACGCTTATGAGACAGGATGGTGGGCAAAAGAAGGACAGTCCATTCAGTATGCAATTCCATTAGAAAAAGGTAGTTACAAAGTAGAATTTGGATTTAAAGAATGGTGGAAAGATTATAACTCAAGCCGTCCAATGAAAGTTTCTATGGTACAGGGAGAAACAAAAACAGAACTAGGTACAACAAATACATGGAATGGTGGTAACTGGTGGAATGATGCCGAATACGAAATTACTTGTGAAACGGCAGGAGACGTCACATTTGAAATTGCAAAAAATGGTGATTTGGATCCGGTACTTTCTTTTATTAAAATTCAGAAAGTATTAGATACGGAAGCTTTGAAAGGTGTTTTGGCACAAGCGGCACAGATAGACAGAAGTCAGTATTCTGCCAAAAAATTAAAAGTATTAGACCAGACAGTAGAGGAAGGACACCCACTTCTCTATAAAGCAGAGGCAACACAGAAACTGATTGAAGAAGCGACAGATAAAATTCAGACAGCTCTGGACGCACTTGAGGCTGATACTGGAATTGAACTTACTCAGCAAGAAATCGAGGCGAATGATTATGTACTTTATACTGTAAATTGCGGTACTCCTGATGTATCGGTTCTTCCAAATCCGGAAAGTGAGAGAATGGGACTTTTACAGTCTTCTTTTGATCAGCCATACGGTGAAGATAAAGAAAAGGAGACAACATGGGGCTTGAATCCTGAGAATGAATTTTCAAAGGCAGAGAAGTATCAGGCAAATGCAACAGATATCGGAGACAGCTTTATCTATATGTCAGAAAATGTGACATTTGATAAAGATAAGAGTACCCTCGGATATTCTTTCGAAGTACCTGATACAATGGAAGGAATGGAAGAAGACACTTATGAAGTTACAGTTGCATTTAAACTTCCGAATTGGGATAAACGTGTTGTCAATGTGATGCTTGAAGGATCTACAGTGGCAACTGATATTTCATTAGAGCAAAATAGTTGGGTAAACAGAACATTTACAACAAAAGTAACAGATGGTGAATTGAATGTGCTTGTAAAAGCGCCGAGAAGAACATCGACAAAACAAGATCCGATTCTCAACTATATCAAGGTGCGTGCCGTGAAAGACACAGAACCGGTTATTCCGAATTATACATCATTTACAGGTATTGCCGGTGAGACAATGTACGATACAAACGGAAATCAAATTCAGGCACACGGAGGCCAGATTCAGAAACTTACGGTTGACGGTGTAACAAAATGGTATTGGATCGGAGAAGACAAGACGAATGATTATCGTCCATGCGGCGGAATCCATATGTACAGCTCTGAAGACTTATACAATTGGAAAGACGAAGGTGTTGTCTTAAAGACGATGGAATCCATGGAGCAATTTGAGTCAGATCCGTATTTTAAAGAACTATATGGAAATGAAACACAGGAACAAAAAGAAGAAGTATTCGTTGATCTTGATAAAAACAATTGTGTTATGGAACGTCCGAAGATGCTCTACAATGAGAAAACGGATAAATATGTAATTTGGTTCCATGCAGACGGAAGATATCCGGGAAGTGACGCTGATTATGGAAAAGCTAAAGCAGGTGTTGCAATCGGAGACAGCCCGACAGGACCGTTTAAACTGTTAGGAAGCTACAAATTAGATTACGACAAGAGTGAAAATCCAAATTACGGATATGACGGATGGGAAGGAAGAGGATCTGTCCGTGACATGAATCTCTTCAAAGATGATGATGGTCAGGCATATGTTATCTATTCATCAGAAGGAAATGAAACAACATATATATCTAAACTGAATGAAGAGTATACAGCACTTGCGGTATCTCCGGAGGAATCAGTGGAAGGTGTGGACTATACAAGGAACTTTGCAGGTTGGTCGAGAGAAGCGCCGGCGATGTTCAAATATCGTGACAAATATTATATTATTAATTCTGGCTGTACAGGATGGAGCCCGAATCCAGCGCAGTATTTTGTAGGAGACAGCCCGATGGGACCTTTTGAAGCCATGGGAGATCCTTGTACAGACTGGGGAAGCGGAACAACTTATGATACACAAAGTACTTGTGTTATTCCGGTAGATCCTGAAAATGGAAAATATATTTACATGGGTGACCGCTGGAATGCAGGAGACTTAAGTGAATCTAGATATGTATGGCTTCCGATTGAATTCCAGCCAGACAATAAGATAGCTCTTCGAAGATATGAAAATTGGACATTGGAAGAGTTAGAGGGCAAAGGACTCTTCGAAGTAAAAACAGAACTTCCAAAAACAGTATCCTCCATCGCAGAAATCGGAGAATTACTTCCATCTGAAGTGACAATCTCTTATGGAGCAGAGGATGAAAAAACACCGGTGACATGGAATGTCGGAGCATATGACGAGGACAAACTCGGAACTGTGACGGTGACGGGAACATTGACAGAGAAAGACAGAACATTTACACACGAGATTCATGTGGTAGATGAGAAGATAAAATATTTCTTTGACAGTGCGGCAGAAGAGTCAGTCTACTATGATTACGCAAAAGAAGTGCTTGGCAACAAGTTGCAAAATAACAAGCCGGATCAAAAATATACATCTGAAAACCATGCAGGTTATACAGGTATTACAAAGCAGGAAAACGGCGAGAACTTTGACTTAGGTATCCATGAAGGAAGAAACTATATTGAGACAGGATGGTGGGCAGCGGCTAACAAAAATATCGAATATGCATTTGATGTAAAACCGGGAGAATATACGGTGTCAGCCGGATTCCAGGAATGGTGGAATACGACACGTCAAATGAAGATGACAATTTCTATGGGAGACACAGTGCTTGAAGAACAGGCATTTACGTTGCAGAATGATAGTTCTGATTTGCAGATCAACCAGAAGTTTATAGTTGAGACAGAAGGCACTGTGAAAGTAATAGTTAGCAAGAAGGGAAATTCGGATCCGGTATTGAGTTGGATTGCACTGTTAGGTGAAGAGGCCGAGCCGGAACCATCAGTAGACAAAACAAATCTGGAATCACTCATCGCATATGCGGAGAGCCAAAAAGAGAGCGAGGCATATGAAGATGTTGTGGATGTTGTGAAGACACTGTTTGAGAAAACACTCGCAGATGCAAAAGCAGTGATGGCAGATGAAAAAGCAGAACAGGCGGCAGTGGATATGGCTTACGAGGCGCTTCTTGTAAATGTGCATCTGTTAGGATTTACAGGAAATACAGATGACTTAGGGTTAGCCTTAGAACTAGCAAAAACAACCAATACCGAAGGGAAAACACCGGAATCTGTACAGGTATTAAAAGATGCAATTGCTAAGGCAGAAGAACTCATTGAAGATGGAAACGTACTTCAGGAAGAGATTGACGCGGCAACAGAAGCCTTGTTGAAAGCAATAGGCGGACTGGAAGATATTGTTTTGGCTGATAAGACAAAATTAAAAGATTTACTGGAAGATTCACAGAAATATGTGGACAAAATCGATCAGTATACGAAAGTGACTGCGGATGCGTTTGCGGCGGCAAGAGACTCGGCGCAGGCAGTATACGATGATCCACAAGCAGCACAGGAGCAGGTGAATACAGCATATGATGTACTTCTTCAGGCGATTTTTGGTCTTAGAGAGATTCCGGATAAGAGCAAACTAGAAGAGTTGCTCAAGGAAGCTCAAGGAATTGATCTTGCCAAGTACACAGAAGAGACAGCAGCAACTTTCCGCACAGCATTAGCAAAAGCTGAGACTGTATTTGAAAACAAAAATGTATCTGATACAGATGTAAAAGAGGCAGAAAAGATGCTTCGTGCAGCATTTGATGGACTACAGAAAAAGAAAGTCGTAGAAAATCCAAATCCGAACGAGAAATCAGAGTCAGCAAGAACAGGGGATAGAATGCCGATAGCTGGATGGTTAGTTGCTATGGTGGCAGCAACAATTCTTTTTGTCAAAAGAAAAAGATCTAAAAACTAAAAATATTACAGAAAAAAGTGCAA
>OAWF01000205.1_pt1 | contig 52668 bp, 69 predicted proteins | sample 1495411 | NCBI WGS metagenome assembly OAWF01 (sample SAMEA2580150, study PRJEB22360) | human gut metagenome | biome: human gut; feature: human-associated habitat; material: faeces | place: Denmark | collected 2008/2010 | reverse complement strand
GAAGCGGAGATAACGGCAATGATGCCTTTACAGAGAGCCTGAGATGCTGAGAATCGGGTGAGAAACAAGTTGTCAAATGGACCGCGGAGGGTGCAGTCAAATGTAAAGTTTATATTTACAGAGTATTCTGCAACGTGTAGGCATACGTCAGTTGCCGGGGGTATGTTTGTATCCTGCTAAGAGCACGGAGATTCCGTGAATTCAAGGTGGCACCGCGGATTGTGTCGTACCTGTTATACATGTACACTATTCGTCCTTGACAGAAACTATCATTCTGTCAAGGACGTTTTTTTGTGGGATAAAAACTCTATTCCAGCACTGAAAAAATTTCGACAGAATGTATACTGTGACTTGAACAAAGTGCGTAAGAGGAGGCCGTGATTATGAAAATATTACCGGAATTTAGTGAAGTGAAAAAGATTGCAGAGAGCGGACAATACAATGTTGTGCCGATCAGCTGTGAGATTTTATCTGATTTTACAACACCAATTGAGACGATGAAAATATTGAAAAATGTATCCACACATTGTTATATGCTGGAGTCGGCAGTGGCAGATGAACAGTGGGGACGTTATACCTTTCTTGGATTTGCGCCCAAGTTAGAAATTACCTGCATTGACGGGAAAATGCAAATTGGGAATGTCAAAATTGAGACGGAGAATCCTTCAGAGCATATCAGACAGATTCTTGCAGATTACAAAAGTCCTAGATTTGCGTATCTGCCTTCTTTTACAGGAGGACTAGTCGGTTATTTTTCTTATGACTATCTGGGATACAGTGAACCATCTGTGAGATGCAGGGTGGAAGACAGTGAGGCATTTAAAGATGTGGATTTGATGCTGTTTGATAAAGTCATTGCATTTGATCATGTTCGTCAGAAAATCATTTTGATTGTAAATATGTCTCTGGACGATATAGAAGTTGGTTATAACAAGGCAGTGCTGGAGTTAAAACAGCTTGTAGAATTGTTGAAAAAAGGTGAAAAAAAGCAGGAAACAAAAGGATGTTTGATGGGAGAAGTCATACCACTGTTTGAGAAAGAGCAATTCTGTGGCATGGTAGAACAGGCAAAACAATATATCCGGGAGGGAGATATTTTCCAGATTGTACTTTCTAATCGTCTGAGTGCCCCGTTTGAAGGAAGTCTGCTGAATACTTACCGCATGCTTCGGACAATTAATCCGTCGCCATATATGTTTTATTTTTCCGGTACGGATGTTGAGGTTGCCGGTGCATCGCCGGAGACTTTGGTGAAACTGGAAAATGGAATTTTGCATACATTTCCGCTTGCAGGAACGAGACCGAGGGGGAAAACAAATGAGGAAGACAGAGCCCTTTCGCAAGAACTGCTTGCAGATGAAAAGGAACTTGCAGAACATAATATGCTAGTTGATCTTGGAAGAAATGATCTCGGAAAAATCAGCAGATTTGGAACGGTGAAGGTAGAAAAGTTTCATACTATCGAATACTTCTCGCATGTCATGCATATCGGATCGACTGTGCGTGGGGAAATTTGCAAGGGAAAAGATGCGCTTGATGCAATCGAGGCGGTACTGCCTGCCGGAACGCTTTCAGGTGCTCCGAAAATCAGGGCGTGTCAGTTGATCGGAGAGTTGGAGAATAACAAACGTGGCATTTACGGAGGGGCAATCGGGTACATTGATTTTACCGGAAATATGGATACCTGTATTGCAATTCGCATTGCATATAAGAAAAACGGAAAGGTATTTGTAAGGTCAGGAGCGGGAATCGTCGCGGATTCTGTTCCGGAAAAAGAATATACAGAGTGCATCAATAAGGCAAAAGCTGTTGTGGATGCATTGAAATTGGCAGAGGAGGGAGAAATATGATTTTACTGATTGATAATTATGATAGTTTTTCTTACAACCTGTATCAGCTGATCGGTGAGATGGAGCAGGATATTCGGGTGATTCGAAACGATGAGATGACAGTGGAAGAAATCAGAGCGTTGAATCCCAAACGTATCATTCTCTCGCCCGGACCGGGAAGACCAGAAGATGCAGGTGCTATTATAGAGGTGGCAAAGACACTTGGAAAAAAGATTCCAACACTTGGTGTCTGCCTTGGGCATCAGGCAATCTGTGCAGCGTTTGGAGCAACGGTCACCTATGCAAAAGAACTGATGCACGGGAAACAGTCGCAGATTACATTTGACAAGGACTGTTTGCTATTTCGAACTTGTCCGGAAAATATGTCAGTGGCGCGCTATCATTCACTTGCGGCTGAGATAAAAACGATGCCGGAATGTCTGAAAGTGACAGCGAAAACGGAAGATGGAGAGGTCATGGCAGTACAGCATAAAGACTATCCGATTTACGGGGTGCAGTTTCATCCAGAATCAATTATGACGCCAGATGGAAAAACCATGTTAAAAAATTTCTTGCAGGGGGTATGAGCAGATGATCAAAGAAGCAATTGTAAAAATCGTAAATAAAGAGGATCTTACTTATAATGAGGCATATGCGGTGATGAATGAGATTATGAGCGGAGAGACAACTGCCACACAGAATGCGGCGTTTCTTGCGGCGCTTTCCACGAAGAGCGCAAGGGCCGAGACGACAGACGAGATTGCCGGCTGTGCGGCGGCAATGCGGGCACATGCCACAAAGGTGGAGACAGATATGGAATTGTTTGAGATTGTAGGAACAGGTGGAGACAATGCCCATAGCTTTAATATTTCGACTACATCGGCGCTTGTCGCAGCTGCCGGTGGAATGAAAGTGGCAAAGCATGGAAATCGGGCAGCATCTTCCCAGTGTGGAACAGCAGATTGTCTGGAGGCGCTTGGTGTGAACATTCAGCAAAGCCCTGAAAAATGCGTGGAACTTTTGCGGGAAGTGGGAATGTGCTTTTTCTTCGCACAGAAATATCATGCATCTATGAAATATGTGGGAGCGATTCGTAAGGAGCTTGGTTTTCGCACAGTGTTTAATATTTTAGGACCACTTACCAATCCGGGGACACCGTCTATGCAGCTTTTGGGAGTATATGACGAATATCTTGTGGAACCACTTGCTCAGGTGTTGATCAATTTGGGAGTGAAACGAGGAATGGTTGTGTATGGGCAGGATAAATTAGATGAGATTTCTATGAGTGCGCCGACAACTGTTTGCGAGATTCGGGACGGATGGTTCAAGTCTTCTGTGATCACTCCGGAAATGTTTGGGTTTGAGCGTTGTACAAAAGAAGAGTTAAGAGGTGGAAGCCCAAAGGAGAATGCGGATATTACGCTCAGTATTTTAAACGGAGAACGCGGACATAAGAGAAATGCAGTTCTGATGAATGCTGGAGCATCATTGTATATCGGGGGTAAGGCGGAAAGTATGGAGGAAGGAATTGCACTTGCAGGCAGACTGATTGATTCCGGAAAAGCACTCGAGACTCTGCGCAGACTGATAGAAATAAGCAATCGTCAGGAGGTGAAAGAATGACTGTTTTAGAAGAACTCGCAGATTATGCAAAAGAGCGTACCAGGCAGGCAAAAAGAAAAATATCGTCTGAACAGATGAGGGGGAGAGCACTGGAACTGCCAAAGGGAACATTTGCATTTGAAAAAACACTGAAAAAGCCGGAACTCTCTTTTATTTGTGAATGTAAGAAAGCATCTCCATCGAAAGGAGTGATTGCTTCTGATTTCCCGTATCAGAAAATTGCAAGGGAATATGAGGTGGCGGGAGCTGACTGTATCTCAGTGCTGACGGAACCCAGATGGTTTTTAGGAAGTGACAGGTATCTGGAAGAGATTGTAAGTATGGTTAAAATTCCGTGTATCCGCAAGGATTTTACAGTGGATGAATATATGATTTACGAGGCGAAGGTGCTTGGGGCATCCGCAGTACTTTTAATCTGTTCGATTCTTTCAAAAGAACAGATTCGTGAATACATTCAGATTTGTGATATGCTCGGGCTTTCTGCTTTGGTTGAGGCACACGATGAACGGGAAGTGCAGATGGCGGTGGACGCAAAGTCACGCATTATCGGTGTCAATAACCGGAATCTCAAAGATTTTTCGGTGGACACGGACAACAGTCGCAGGCTGCGGGAACAGATCCCAGCAGAAATCTTGTTTGTGTCGGAAAGTGGTGTTCAAAGTGCAAAGGATGTAAAAAAACTTCGTGAGATTGGGGCGGATGCTGTACTGATCGGTGAGACACTGATGCGTGCCGCAGATAAAAAGGCAAAGCTGAGAGAACTGCGAGGTGTGATATGACGAAGATAAAACTGTGCGGTTTGAGGCGGGTTTGTGACGTTGAGGCAGCCAGTGCCCTGCATCCGGAGTATGTTGGGTTTGTATTTGCAGCGAAAAGCAGGAGATATATAAGTCCTGAAAAAGTAGCGGAACTTAGAAAATATTTGCAGGCAGGGATACAGGTGGTCGGTGTGTTTGTAAATGAAGAGCCAAAGCAGGTTGCAGGACTTCTAAACAGCGGAGTCATAGATATAGCGCAGCTTCATGGTGAGGAAGATAACACATATATAAAAATGCTTCGAAAGATGTCTGACAGACCGATCATTCAGGCATTTTGCATAAAGACGGAAAAAGATGTTAAGAGGGCAGAGGAAAGTGAAGCGGATATGCTCTTATTGGATTCCGGAGCGGGGACAGGAAAAGTGTTTGACTGGAAGCTGATCCAAACGATAGAAAGACCTTATTTTCTTGCAGGAGGCATTACAAGCCACAATGTATCCGAGGCGATACAAAGATTGCATCCGTATGGCGTGGATGTCAGTTCCAGCATTGAGACAGATGGGAAAAAAGATCAGAAAAAAATGGCGGCATTTGTCGCAGCAGTAAGAAGGGAAGAGAAAATATGACAAATCAAAATGGACGTTTTGGCATTCACGGTGGACAGTACATTCCGGAAACCTTGATGAATGCAGTGATTGAATTGGAAGAAGCGTATAATTATTATAAAAACGACCCGGAATTTAACCGGGAACTTACGGAATTATTAAACGAATATGCGGGGAGACCGTCAAGACTTTATTTTGCACAGAAGATGACAAAAGATCTGGGCGGGGCGAAGATTTATCTGAAACGTGAAGACTTGAATCATACTGGTGCACATAAAATCAATAATGTGCTTGGTCAGGCGCTTCTTGCAAAGAAGATGGGAAAAACACGTTTGATTGCAGAGACCGGAGCCGGTCAGCATGGAGTTGCCACTGCTACGGCAGCTGCGCTTTTAGGAATGGAATGTGTGGTGTTTATGGGAGAAGAAGACACAATCCGGCAGGCGCTCAATGTGTATCGGATGCGGCTTCTTGGAGCGGAAGTGATACCGGTCAGAACAGGAACTGCCACTTTAAAAGATGCGGTCTCTGAGGCAATGCGGGAATGGACTTCACGCATCAGTGACACACATTATTGTCTCGGCTCGGTGATGGGACCGCATCCGTTTCCTACGATTGTGCGTGACTTTCAGGCTGTTATTTCCAAGGAGATTAAGGAGCAGATACTGGAAAAGGAAGGGAAGCTTCCGGATGCAGTAGTTGCCTGTGTAGGAGGAGGCTCAAATGCGATTGGCAGTTTTTATCACTTTATTGATGACAAAGAAGTTCGGCTGATCGGCTGTGAAGCGGCTGGAAGAGGAATTGATACGCGCGAGACCGCAGCGACAGTCAATACGGGAACACTTGGAATCTTCCATGGTATGAAATCGTATTTCTGCCAGGATGAGTATGGGCAGATCGCGCCGGTATATTCGATCTCTGCAGGGCTTGACTATCCGGGAATCGGGCCGGAACATGCACATCTGCACGATCTTGGGAGAGCAGAATATGTTCCGGTGACAGATGATGAGGCGGTGGATGCATTTGAATATCTGGCAAAGACGGAGGGAATCATTCCGGCGATTGAGTCTGCACACGCAGTTGCCTATGCCATGAAACTTGCACCTGAAATGAAAAAAGATCAGATTCTTGTCATTACTGTATCGGGCAGAGGGGATAAAGATTGTGCTGCAATTGCACGCTATAGAGGGGAGGATATCTATGAGTAATATTCGAAAAGCATTTGAACAAGGAAAAGCATTCATTCCGTTTATCACCTGCGGTGATCCGGATCTGGAGACAACCGGGGCTGTAGTTCGGGCAGCGGTGGAAAACGGGGCAGATCTGATTGAACTTGGCATCCCATTTTCAGATCCTACCGCGGAGGGAAATGTAATTCAGGGGGCAAACTTGAGGGCATTAAGTGGTGGTGTGACAACAGATAAAATATTTGCATTTGTGAAAGAGCTGCGAAAAGATGTGAAAGTGCCGATGGTATTTATGACATATGCAAACGTTGTATTTTCTTACGGTGCAGAACGGTTTCTTTCTTCCTGTAAAGAGTGTGAGATTGACGGATTGATTCTGCCGGATCTGCCATTTGAAGAAAAAGAAGAATTTTTGCCGGTTTGCCATCAATATGGAGTAGATTTGATCTCGCTAATCGCTCCGACTTCTGCAAACCGTATTGCAATGATCGCAAAAGAAGCAGAAGGATTTTTATATATCGTGTCAAGTCTTGGAGTGACCGGAGCGAGAAGTGAGATCAAGACAGATTTAGCGTCTATTGTCGAGGTAGTACGACAGAATACAGATATTCCTTGTGCAATTGGATTTGGAATATCAACTCCAGAGCAGGCAAAGAAGATGGCGAATATTTCAGACGGTGCGATCGTCGGCTCGGCGATTGTTAAGCTGCTTGAGACATATAAAAAAGAGGCGCCCGAATATGTCGGAGCGTATGTGAAAACAATGAAAGACAGCCTGAGATGATTTAGAAGGGAAACATTTCCCTTCTATTGATCATTGTGAGAACGATTGTATATTTTCTGAATGTCTTCTGGGAGACGATCGGGCAGAATGCTTTGAATCCGGTCTTCGTTCCCGTCTTTGACTGCCTGATCATAGTACCAGCATTTGAATTGAAGCATATCCAAAACCTTTTCCAATTTGGCGATTTCTTTTTGTACAATTTCTTTTTGGTGTTCAAATAGTTCTTTGCGTCTTTGGTAGGTAGCGCTTCCTTCAGAACACCATTCCATAAATAATTTTATGTCTTTGATTTCCAGCCCGGATTTTTTCAGACATTCAATCACGCGAAGCGCTTCGATTTCTTTTTCGCTGAACCTGCGAATGCCGGAAGAACGCTCTAAATCCGGAAAAAGTCCTTCTTTATCATAATAGCGAAGTGTGGAAATCGGCAGTTGAAACATTTCAGATATTTGTCCGATTGTATACATGTGAAAAACCTCCTGAAAATTTTGAAAAAACTCTTGACCTAAAGTTAAGTTTAGGTATTAACATGACAGTATCACAAGAAAATAATAATGTCAATGGATTGTTAGGAGGATAAATGTTATGTTAGGTAATTTTTCGTATTGTAACCCTACAAAGCTCTATTTTGGAGAGGACTCTCTGAATTATCTGAATGAGGAGCTCCAAAAGTATGGGAAAAATGTTGTTTTAGTCTATGGTGGCGGTTCAATTAAGAAGAATGGAATTTATGATGAAGTGCTCGAAATTCTGAAAAAGAATGGAAAGAATGTGGCGGAAATCGCCGGAGTTATGCCAAACCCTACACTTGCAAAGTTGTATGAGGGTGTTGAGATCGCTAAGAGCCATCAGGCGGACTTGTTGCTGGCTGTCGGTGGAGGATCTGTCTGCGACTATTCTAAGGCAGTATCGATTTCTGTCAATTGTAAGGAAGATCCGTGGGAAAAATATTTTATCCGTTTTGAGGAGCCGGATTGTGAAGTGATTCCGGTTGGTTGTGTGCTGACAATGGTTGGAACAGGCTCTGAGATGAACGCTGGTTCTGTGATCACCAATCAGGATACGAAACAGAAAATCGGACATGTATTTGCAGATGAAAAAATTATGCCGAGATTTTCAATCTTAAATCCAAGATATACAATGACTCTTCCAAAATATCAGATGGTATCCGGTATTTACGACATATTCAACCATATTTGTGAGCAGTATTTTTCGGGAGAAGATGATAACACCAGCGATTATATCAGTGAAGGGCTGATGCGCTCGCTGCTGAAATCCAGCCGTGTGGCAGTGAAAAATCCACAGGATTATGAAGCAAGAAGCAATATTATGTGGACCGCAACATGGGCATTGAACACGTTGGTGGCAATGGGAAAAAGTGCTGATTGGATGGTGCACATGCTTGGTCAGGCAGTAGGTGGCTACACAAATGCGACACATGGTATGACACTTGCAGCGGTTTCGCTTCCGTATTATCGGCATATCATGCCATATGGTCTTGAAAAATTCAAACGTTTTGCAGTGAATGTGTGGAATGTATCACCTGAAGGAAAGACAGATGAGCAGGTTGCCAGGGAAGGTTTGAAAGCGATGGAGAACTGGATGAACGAACTAGGTTTGGTTATGAATATTTCGGAACTTGGAGCAAATGAAGAGATGCTGGAAAGCATTGCAGATGTAACGTTTCCGATGTCAGGTGGATACAAAGAACTGAGTCGTGGCGAAATCATTGAAATTTTTGAAAAAAGCTTATAAATTTATTGGGATAAAGCGGTGAAACTGTGTAAAATTAATCAAATAAAGAAAAATATAAAAAATCATTGACAATTTCTAAAAAAAGTATAAACTAGAATCATAAAACAGAGAGCGCTCCAAAAAAATAAAGAAATGGGAGATGAGAAATCATGGCAACTTTTTTAGTGGGACTTGTGATACTTCTTGTAGGGGGATATTTATACGGAGTATTTGTCGAAAGGATTTTTAAACCGGATGATCGAAAGACGCCAGCTGTTCAAATGGAGGATGGTATCGATTATGTTCCGATGAGCAAATGGAAGAATGCGCTGATCAATTTATTGAATATTGCAGGAACCGGACCGATTTTTGGACCGATTCAGGGAATTTTGTTTGGACCGATTGCATTTATTACAATTCCAATCGGATGTGTGATTAGCGGTGCGACACATGATTATTTGAGCGGAATGATGTCGCTTCGCCAAAATGGAGCTCAGATGCCTGGAATTATACGAAAATTCCTTGGAAACAAAACTTATCAGGTATACAATATTTTTCTTTGTTTTTTAATGCTTTTAGTAGGAGCAGTGTTTACATATACACCGGGGGATTTGTTTGCCGGACAGATATGTGGTTTTCAAGATGTCAATGTATGGACATGGGTAATTTACGGCGTGATTTTAGCTTACTATTTGATTGCAACGTTATTTCCAATTGACAAGATTATCGGAAAAATTTATCCGATTTTTGGAGCGATTTTATTGCTGTCAGCAGTAGGAGTGTTCGCGGGAATTTTTATTCAGGGTTATCAATTAGACAATATTGATTTCAGTCATGGCCTGAAAGGAATTTTTGATATTTATCCGATGTTTAATGCAGAAGGAAATTCCGGTGTCGGCACGAAATTTATTCCGGTATTCTTCGTGACGGTTGCGTGTGGAATCACTTCCGGTTTTCATTCTACCCAATGTACGCTGATCGGAAGATCGGTAAAACACGAGAAAGAAGGGAAAATGGTATTCTACGGAATGATGATTTTAGAAGGTTTGATTGCTATGATCTGGGCAGCGGCAGCTATGGGACTTTATAACAGTGGTTCTACAGCGGGTGCAACAGCTGCAGTCGGTGAGGTTGCAAAAGGATTACTTGGACCGATTGGAGGAATTGTTGCAATTCTTGGTGTCATTGTTCTGCCGATCACATCTGGTGATACTGCACTTCGGTCTTGCCGTTTGATGGTTGCAGATTATCTTCATATTGATCAAAAAACAAGAAAAAATCGTGTGATGGTTACGCTTGGAATTTTTATTCCGGTTATTTTGATTTTGATTTTCGCAAAAATGAATGCAGAAGGATTTAATATTTTATGGAGATACTTTGCATGGAGTAATCAGACAATCGGTGTTTTTGCTTTTGCGGCGATTACAGTCTATTTGATGGCAAAGAAAGGGGCAAAAAAAGGAATCTTTTTAGTTGCATTGCTTCCGGGAAGCTTTTATATGTTCATTATCTCTTCCTTTATTTTGAGTCAGAAGATTGGATTTGGTCTTTCTATGACAGTGTCATATCTGATTGCTGGTATCGTGACAGCGCTGTATTTTGTAGGCTTGATCGTATTAGGTAAAAGATATGCATCAAAACACCAAGAAGAATAAAATAAAAAGTCTCATCAAGAAATGTCTGCATAGACAAAAAAGTTCTTGATGGGACTTTTTATTTTGCAGAAAATATTCCACTTCTTGTGACTTTCGTGGTAAACTAGTCACGGAGGAAAAACTATGATTCGAAAATTAAGGAAAACAGATCTTGACGAAGTGGCGTATATCTGGTTGCATACGAATAAAAAAGCACATGATTTTATTGCGGAAACGTACTGGGATGAGCATTTTGAGATGGTCAAGGGAATGCTTGGAGATGCAGAGATTTATGTGTTTGAAGAGCAGGGTCAAATCAAAGGATTTGTAGGCTTGGATGGCGAGTATATTGCGGGAATCTTTGTAAGAGAGAAAGAACAGTCTTTGGGAATTGGAAAACAGCTTTTGGATTTCGCGAAAAGTCTGAAAGGACAATTGAAGTTGAATGTTTATCAAAAAAATGAACGGGCGATAAAGTTTTATACACGTGAGCAGTTTGAGATACAGGATGAGCAGACAGATGAGGCGACAGGGGAAGCAGAATATCTGATGCTATGGAAGAAATAAGAAGGAGGAAGGCTGAATGCAAGCGCGAGAACTATTGAATTTATTGACAGTGGCGGAACGACTAAAAGATACAACGAGGCATTGTTATACATCGAACGGAAGACACGAAAGTGTTGCAGAACATAGTTGGATGATGACTCTGATGGCATTTTTTATGAGAGATGAATTCCCGGAGGCGGATATGGACAAGGTCATTCGGATGTGTATCATTCACGATTTGGGGGAAGCATTCACGGGGGATATTCCGGCGTTTGAAAAAACAGCAGAAGATGAAAAAAAGGAAGAAGAACTGTTGTATGACTGGGTGAGAAGTCTTCCGAAATCCTATGCGGAAGAAATGCAGCAACTTTATAAAGAGATGGAAGAACGAAAGACTTTGGAAGCAAAGATCTACAAGGCAATTGATGGTCTGGAAGCCGTAATACAGCATAATTTTTCAGATTTGTCTACATGGATTCCAAAAGAGTATGAGATGAATCAGACATATGCAAATGACAGAGTTACATTTTCGGATTATCTGACAGTGTTGAGGGAAGAAATCAGAAAGGATACGATAGAAAAAATAGAAAGGTAAGAAAAATGAAGAATATCATTATAGGAATCGCCGGAGGAACCGGCTCAGGAAAATCAACATTTACTAGAAAGCTAAAGAAAGAATTTAAGGATGATGTAGCGGTGTTGTATCATGACAATTATTATCGTGATCAGAGTGATATACCATTGGAAGTACGTAAAAAGACGAACTATGATCATCCGGATGCGATGGAGACCGAACTTTTAGTGCAGCAGTTGATGGAATTAAAAGAGGGAAAGGCGATTGAATGTCCGGTGTATGACTATACATTGCATACACGCTCTAATCAGGTCGAGCGTGTAGAGCCAAAAAAAGTGATTCTTCTGGAAGGGATTCTTGTTCTTGCGGATGAGCGACTGCGGAATCTGATGGATATTAAAGTGTATGTAGAGGCGGATGCGGATGAACGAATTTTAAGACGTCTTATTCGTGATGTGAAAGAGCGCGGACGTGACATTGAAGGTGTTGTAGAGCAGTATCTCACAACGGTGAAGCCAATGCATTATCTCTATGTCGAACCGACAAGAAGCACGGCAGATATCGTCATTAACAGTGGAATGAATCCGATTGCGTTTGAACTGGTAAAAAATATGATTCAGAAAATATTGGATGAGGAAAAAAGATGATAAAAGCAGTTTTTTTGGATATGGACGGCACAGTGATATCACATAAACAGGGGAAGGTTCTGGAAAGCACAAAAGATGCTATCTGTCAGCTGCGGGAGCGGGGAATTAAAGTTTTTGCTGCGACAGGGAGGCATATACTGGAGATGGAAGAACTTCCGGTAAAGGGAATTTCATTTGACGGGTATGTGATGCTGAACGGACAGATTTGTCTGGATGGAGAGAAACAACTTGTGTATGATTTTCCGATTGCTGCGGAAGATACAAAGAGAATGATTGCTGTGTTTGAGGAGAAAAAAATTCCTGTTATGCTTGTTGGTCTGAACAGGATGTATATTAATTTTGTGGATGAAAAAGTTCGGGCAGCTCAGAAGGCAATCTCAACAGCGGTGCCAAAGGTAGGCTCGTACAATGGAGAAAATGTGTACCAGTTTATTGTGTATGACAGCGAAGGCAAGGTACAGCAACTGATGGAAAACCTTACAGATTGCAAAGAAAATGTATGGAATCCAATGGCATTTGACATTATTCCGAAAAGAGGAGGAAAGGCTGCCGGTATCAGGCAGATATTGGAGCATTTTAAGATTGGACAAGAGGAAATCATGGCATTTGGAGACGGAGACAATGACATCGATATGCTTCGGTATGCGCACATTGGAGTTGCTATGGGAAATGCCGGTGAGAATGTGAAAACGCATGCAGACTACGTGACTGCATGCGTGGATGATGACGGCATCTATAAGGCGTTAAAAGTGTATGGTCTTTTGTGATGGTTAAAATTCTTTTTTCTCTACAATTTTTATGGCAGCCTGCATAGACAAGAAAAGAAATATAGCTGCAATCAGTGTGATGGCGGCAGCAAAGATTCCGACATGGAGTGCAGAAAGTTTTGCAAGGATGACGGTACCAACGCCTGCGGCTTGAGTGAGCTTGACAAAGATCACTCCGGCTGCAAATATCAGTCCGAATGTTCCCATCAGTGCGATTCTTGCCTTTTCAGGACCATATTTTAGCTGAAACGGGAGCATAATCGCCTGTATTATGATGAGGCTTGATAGGATTATCAGTGCAGCCCAAATGATATCCGCAGGAATCGTGTCTCCTTTTAGAAAGCCAGCCACACAGATGATCAGAAGGCCCAAGATCAGAGCACCAAAACCAAGCAGGAAAGAAAGCAGATATTTTTCTTTCACATAATCTTTTCTGCTGATTGGAAGGCTGAATAAAAATGCATTTCCATTGTCAAACTCGTCATAACTGATCGTACTCAAAGAAAAAAGTGATATGACAAATGGCAAAAATCCTAGTGGAAATGATATCTCATTTTGAAAAAACGAGATTGCTATGACGATTGCAATCATCATGAGAAAAAAGTTTTTCTGCATTTTCATTAATTTAAAATCTTTTATGAGTAATCCTTTCATTCTTTATTCCCCCCTGATCATCATTGTAATAACAGCATCAATGGTTCCCTTTTCAATCGTGATATCGGGATAATTTTCTATATAATACTGTTTTTGGTCTGTGAGACAGCTGTATCCGAAAGGCTCTTTTTTGGAGCGCAGAAGATATTGTTTGTCCAGTGCATGATATTGTGTATCATCTAGTTTTAACAGCGCATAATCACCCAATAATACATCGGTATCTTCGTGAAGAATAATTTTTCCGTCATGGATCATATAGAGATCATCACATAGCGTCTCCAGATCACTGGAAATGTGAGAGCTGATCAAGATTGCACGGTCTTCATCTTTTTCCATAAATTCTCTTAACAACTCAAGCAGTTCATCTCTGGCGATGACATCCAATCCGGCAGTTGGTTCATCTAATATCAGCAGTTTTGCATGGTGGGAGATAGCCACAAGCACTTTTAATTTTGCTTTCATACCGGTTGAAAATTCTTTGATTTTTTTATTCAGTGGAAGATTGTATTTTTTGACCTGTTCCAAAAAGAAATATTTGTCAAATTTATGGTACAAATGTTCCAAAACCGGAACGATATCTCGGATTGTCAGATATCCGCTGAAACCGGAGTCGGATAGGACAACACCCAAAGCTTCCTTGTCTTTTGCTGTAAAATTCTCAATCTCTTTTCCGAGAAGTGTAATGGCACCGCCATCAATAGAAATCAATCCTAAAATAGCCTTAAATGTTGTACTTTTTCCGGCACCGTTTTGTCCTATTAGTCCGGTTACATAGCCGGATTTAATCTCCAAAGAACAATTGAGAGAAAACTGTTTGTATCGTTTTTGCAAATGTTCTACTTTTAACATTGTTTTATCCCTCCATAATTAATTCAAATAAATTTTTCAAATCTTCATCACTAATTCCGTATCGTCTGCCTTTTAGAATTGCCTGTTCGAAATCAGTCTCCACCTCTTTCTTTTGTTCTTCTAATAAAAGGTCGGTGTTGACTGCTTTTACATATGTTCCTTTTCCGTGTACGGTTACGGTAAAGCCTTCACTCTCTAATGTGTCATAAGACTTTTTGACGGTCAGTGCACTGATTTTTAATTTTTTTGACAGTGCGCGGACGGACGGCAGGATATCATTCTCTCTCAGTTCGCCACTTCCAATGAGCAATTTGATCTGATCTACAAGCTGCTCGTAGATGGGAACCATAGAGGAATTGTTTATGATAAGTTTCATACTTGTGTTCCTCCTTTGTGCAAACAGTATATAACAGTTAAAAACTGTTGTCAAGTGTTATATACTGTTTGCCTTGCTGCGATGGGAAAATATTGAAAGCAGAAAAAATAATTGACTTTTTTGTTCTACATATGTAGTATGTAAATATACTACATATGTAGAAAGTGAGGGGTTCTATGTATCAGAAACTATTTTTTGATGTGTTGGAAGTATCTATAGATGAAGTGGAAGAGAGAATGTATATCAGAAAAAAAGATGGAAGTTTTTGGGTATGTGGTGAGGAAGTCGGCGCAAAGAAAAAGAAAATTTCTTATGGTCCGGAGGGCGGTGTAAAAGAGCGTATCTGTACAGAACAGCTCATGCCGCTTATTTTAAAAACAGAGTAGAAACGGAGAAGTGAAGATGAAAAAGATTTCAGAGTCAGAACAGGAGATTATGATGGCAATATGGAATGCGGAAAATAAGAATTCCATTACAGCATCCTATCTTGAGGAGGTATTTGGAGAAAAAAAAGGCTGGAAAAAGACGTCCATTTTGACGTTTTTGTCAAGGCTTGTAGAAAAAGGATATCTCTCCTGTGAAAAAAACGGAAAATCTAATTTTTATGAACCGATTGTATCTTACGAAGAATTTTCGAGAAGAGAGAGTAAACATATTTTAGATAAACTATACCGTAATTCCTTAAAAAATTTTGTCGTATCACTATATGATGGCGACGAACTTTCCAGACAGGATGTAAAGGAACTGAGAGAATTTTTGGATGAGATCAGTACAAAATCAGAGGAGGAGTGATATGTCAAAGAGTGTTATCAGAATTGCGAAACCCGAAGATGCAGAGGAACTTTTGAAAATTTATGCACCATATGTGAAGCACACTGCGATTACATTCGAGTATGAGGTTCCGACGGTGGAAGAGTTTCGAGACAGAATAGAACATATTTTAAAGAGGCATCCCTATTTGGCAGCGGAGAGAGACGGAGAACTGATTGGATATGCTTACGCGGGGGTGTTCAATGAGCGGGCAGCATGTGACCGGTCTGTGGAGACAGCCATTTATGTTCGGCAGGATGGGAGAAAAGATGGAATTGGAAGAATGTTGTATGAGGCGTTGGAGAAAATTTTATCGGAACAGAATATATTGAATCTGAATGCCTGCATTGCGTATGTGGATGATGATGATCCTTATTTGACCAAAAACAGTGTAGAGTTCCACAACCATATGGGATATCGATTTGTGGGCAGATTTCGTAGATGTGGGTACAAATTTGGACGCTGGTATGACTTGGTGTGGATGGAAAAATATATTGGGGAACATGTGGAAAAACCGGAGAAAGTTATATGGTTTGATGAGATGAAATATGATAAAATGAAAAGAGGAATATGATGAGAAGAAAAGACAGAGAGATCACAGACATAGAGGAAATCAGAGATATCATAGAGAAATGTAAAGTATGCAGACTTGCCATGCAGGACGAAGAAGGCTTGTATCTGGTGCCGTTAAATTTTGGTTATGAATTTGAAGAAGAATCTTTAGCGCTCTATTTTCACAGTGCAAAGGAAGGAAGAAAGCTGCGTGCAATTCAAAAAAATTTGAAGGTGTGTTTTGAGATGGACTGTGAACATGCGCTGATTGAGGCAAATACACCTTGTGCATATGGTTATGAATATGCTTGCGTGATGGGAAACGGAAAAGCGACGATTCTTGAACATACAGAGGAAAAGCGTTTAGCTCTTTCCAAACTGATGTGGCATCAGACCGGAAAAGAGTTTGAAATCTCAGAACAGATGGCAGATAGTGTGGCTGTGATAAAAGTAATTGCAGAGTCTTACACCGGAAAGACGTGCAGAAGATAAGAGGAGGATACAAAGATGCAGAAAAATTTTTTCAACAAAGACCGTAAAAACAAAAAGATGATCATCGCGATTTCTGCCAGTGTGGCAATCATTGTAATCGGATTGGCTGTTTTTTGTTACTTTCTGTTTGCGAATGAAAAAGAGAACAACGCAAAAAACAAAGCGGAGAATGCGCAGGAAGATCCGCAGGCAAAGATCGAAGAAGAAAAAGAGGAAGCAAAAGTGCAGCTTCCGGACTTGAAGGCATCTCAATATGAGACAGATGAGATCACAACCGGAATCGATGTCTCTGAATTTCAGGGGAATATCGACTGGAAGGCAGTTGCGGACAGCGGAATTGATTTTGCGATGATCCGTGTGGGATATCGTGGTATGAAGAACGGGGAGATTAAAGAAGATGCCTGTGCGAAATACAATCTGCAGGAAGCATCCAAAAATGGGCTGAAAATCGGAGCTTATTTCTTTTCCACGGCAGTGACAGAGGAAGAGGCAAAAGAGGAGGCAGAATGGACGAAGAATCTGCTTTCAGGATATCCGGTGACATATCCGGTCGCTTACAATTGTGAAGGTTTTCAAAATCCGTCCAGCAGACAGTTTGAGCTTTCGGTTGAGGAGCGGACAAAACTGGCAGATGCATTTCTCAAATCTATTGAAGAAGGATCTTACACAGGAATGTTCTATGCAGCGAAAAATGAACTGGATGACAATAATTTGTGGAATGCAGATGATCTTTCTTTAAATTATCGTATCTGGGTTGCACAGTACTCGGATCAGACATGGCCGGAAAAAACAAAATCTGACTATACAGGTGACCATGTAATGTGGCAGTACACCAATCAGGGAAAACTGGACGGAATCAAAGGTGCGGTTGACTTTAATGTCGCTTATTTCGGATATAGTCAGTCCCAGCAGGCGGTAGATGAAAACGGAGCAGAGCAAGTGGAAGCTAATGTAGAGGTGGGAGTCAATTTTACAGAAGTGGAAGAGCAGGTGACGGCAAAAGACGAGGTGAATCTTCGAAGTACGATGGAACAAGGAAGTGATGATAATATCGTAGGAAGCATGAAAAACGGAGAGACAGCAGTTCGAACAGGAGTGGGAAATAACGGCTGGTCGAGAATAATCTACAATGGGCAGACTGTGTACTGTGTCAGCAATTATCTGACAACAGATTTGAGTTATGTGACGCCGCAGGAGACTGAAAGTGAGTTTAAGACAAAGTTTACGGATGTATCTGAAAATGTGACGGCAAAAGAAGTGACAAATCTTCGCAATCGTCCTAGTGTGGAGTCGCCATCAGAAGTTATTGCAGAATTAAAAAATGGGGAAGTCATCGTGCGTACCGGCGTGTCGAACGAAGGGTGGTCCAGAGTAGAATATAATGGACAGACTTTATATTGTATCAGCAGCTATTTGGAAGTTGTACAATAGAGTCGGTACAAAAGAATATATTGACAAATAAAAGAAGAAAAAGTAATATTGTATTAAAATAATAATACAATATTACTTTTTTATTTGGAGAGGAAGTGGAGATATGAGGTTGGAACTCAGAGAAGTGCAGAAGGCATTTGATCAAAAACAAGTTCTGAAAGGTGCAAGTTTTGTGTTTGAAAAAGGAAAGATATATGGTCTGTTGGGAAGAAACGGGGCAGGAAAGACAACACTTTTCAATTGTATCAGCAAAGAGATTTCCTGTGACGGTGAGATTGCGTTATATGACGGAGCGGATGATATTTTGGACTTTTCACAAATCGGATTTACATATGCGCATCCGATTTTACCAGAATTTTTGACAGGATATGAATTTCTCAAGTTTTATATTGATATCAATAAAGATAAGATTAAGGATAAAAAGTCAATTCCGGAGTACTTTGATATGATTAAGATCAAAGAAGAAGACTGGTACCGTCTGATTAAGGATTACTCGCATGGAATGAAAAATAAAATGCAGATGATCTGCTTTTTGATTACGAAGCCTCCGGTGATTCTGCTGGATGAGCCTTTGACTTCTTTTGATGTCGTTGTGGCGCATGAGATTAAGCAGATGTTAAAAGCGATGAAGCAAGATCACATCATTATTTTTTCGACACATATTTTGGAACTTGCAGAGGATCTATGTGATGAGATTGTCATTTTGAATCAGGGAAAACTGGAGGCAATTGACCACAATATGATTGGGGCGCCTGAATTTGAAGAGAAGATTTTTGAGGCGCTGAAGGAGGAACAGCATGATTAATACCATCATTCAGGGAAGGATGCTTGTCTTTGTGCAGCAGGTCAATGTTCTGCTCTATTATGTGAGAAAATTACCGTTTGTCGGAGAGAAAATATCGTACCGTCTGTATGGAGAGACGGATATCAAGAAGGCGATTGGTGCCATACCGGTTGTGTTTTCCGTGATAGGTGCATTTGTTGGTACATTTTTGTACTTTTTGCTGATGATTAAGCTGCCGGCGAATTGGATTCAGGGATTTTGGGAAAAAGAAGGGATTTTTGTAGATCAAAAAGCAGTAATGGTCTACTTGTTTTTAATTTTCTCCTTTTTGCCGGGAAGTTTTTTAGTGTCAAACCTGACGGAAGGGGCAAAAAAGGATTATGTGTTGCTGCATGTGATGCGGATTCCGGCGGTACAGTATTACCGCTCCAAGATGGTACTAAAAGGAGTGAAAGATACCATCTGCTTTTTAGTACCGTTATTGTGGTTTGGATTTGGAGCGGAATCTGCGTTGTTTGTTGTATCATTGTTTTTTACACGATACATTGGGCATGCCGGAATTTTACAACACTATCGACATTCCGAGAAAAAAGGGAAAAAAGTATTTTGGAAATCTTTAGGAAAAACATTTTTAATGATTGGAATCATATTAGCACTCGGATATGGAGTGGCGGCAGCAGTCCCAAGGTTGTTTTTTGATAGATATGTGATGGCAGAAGTTGTTGTCTTTTTGAGTTTCACGTTAGTAGGAATGTTTTGTTTCTCGAAAGTGTGGAAGTATGGGGGATATACGATTTTTGCGAAAAAGATGGTCAGCCTGAAAGATTTTTTAGAGCAGGATGATGCGGTAAAAGAGGCTCGGGCTGCAGATGTGCAGATTCAGGATAAGGATATTTCCAAAGAGGAACTGCGCTCGAGAAAATACGAGGAAAAAGAAGGGTATGACTATTTGAATGCCATTTTCTTTGAACGCCATAAAAGAATTGTTTCAAGAGCGGTCAAAAGCAGAATCATCATCATCTTGGCAGTTGGACTGATTGGGGCAGTGGCATTGTTATTTGTGGGAGAGCAGATGAAACAAAAGACATTTGAGGCGATGACGCAGATGATGCCGGTCATGGTATTTGTCATGTATTTGGAGTCCACAGGTGGAAGAATTTGTAAGGCAATGTTTTTTAACTGTGATATCAGTCTGCTGAAATATGGATATTATCGGGAAGCAGATGCAATCTTGAAAAATTTTAAGATACGCCTTAGAAAATTATTGATGCTAGATGCAGTTCCGGCGGCTATAATCTGCGGGATGATTCTTCTTTGGACACTTCTGTGTGGTGAGATACTGTCTGTTTGGAAAGTGATACCGTTGATGGCAGGCTCCTTGCTATTATCCGCATTTTTCTGTCTGTTTCATCTGTTTATGTACTATATCACACAGCCATACACAGAAGAAAAGACGGTGAAAAGCCCTATTTTTTCGGTGGTAAATGCACTGGTGTATTTTGGATGCTATCTTTGTCTGCAGATACAGACAGGTTCATGGCTGTTTACATTGGGAGTGCTTGCTGTGACAATCATCTTTATTCCGCTGTCATATTTTTGCGTGTTTCGGTTTGCACCGAAGACATTTAAAATTCGTTAGAAGAGGAGAAGACAATTATGAAATTTTATCTGGCGCCGTTGGAGGGGCTGACGACATATGTTTATCGGAATGTATACCATCATTTTTTCCATCCAATGGATAAATATTTTACTCCGTTTATCGTACCGCATCCAAATCGTGGATTCAAACCGAAAGAGTTGAAAGAAATTCTGCCACAGCACAATCAAGGGCTTTGTGTGGTCCCGCAGATTCTGACTAATAATGCGGAGGATTTTATCCGGACGGCACAGGAGTTTCGGGGGTATGGATATGAAGAAATTAATTTGAATTTGGGATGTCCGTCAGGGACAGTTACCGCAAAGAAAAAAGGATCCGGCTTTTTGGGATATCCGGATGAGCTGGAACGCTTTCTATACGAAATTTTTGAGCGGACAGAATCAAAGATTTCCATCAAGACAAGAATCGGGGTGGAGCATCCAGAAGAATTTGAGTGGCTTTTAAACATTTATAATAAGTTTGAGATGGAAGAACTGATTATCCATCCGAGGGTGAGGGCAAATTTTTATAAGAACAAACCCAATATGGAAGTATTTGGGCAGGCAGTGAAAGAAAGCAAAAATCGGCTTTGCTACAATGGGGACCTGTTTATTAAGTCGCATTTTGAGGCGTTTGAAAAGGAGTATCCGCAGGTGGAGCGTGTGATGCTTGGGCGCGGGGTGATGGTAAATCCAGGACTTTTGAATCTGATTTGTGAGGGTACAAGCTTAGATAAAGAAGTATTGCGTGCATTTCATGATGAATTTTACAGGAAGAATCAGGAAGTTCTTTCGGGAGACCGGGCGGTTCTTTTTAAGATGAAAGAATTGTGGTTCTTCATGATACATTTATTTGAAGGAGCAGAGAAGGCTGCCAAGAAGATCAAAAAGGCAGAAAAACGGCATGTGTATGAGGAATGTATCGAAAGGTTGTTTTCAGATTACCCGCTGAATCAGAAATTAGTAAAATAAAGAATGGAGTCAGAATCAAATTGATCTGGCCCCTTCTTTTTAAATAGAAAATGCCCAAAGATTATTAATCTGTGGAGAAAGTCGTTCGTAGCTCCACAACTTTTCACTGTTTGCATTGCTGTTTGGGTCTAAGACATGAAACTGTCCATTCTCATATCCGTTCAACACAATAAAGTGTCCGGTAGTAGTAAAATCTCCGGGACGCATACTACAGATAATCGGGTGCCCAGAAGCGAGTTGGTTTGCCATAACAGATTCATCTAATACAAGTTCCTGAGAGGTGATTCCATATTGCTTGGCGCCTATCCGCATCAGTTCCCAGCTGGAACCGGATTCCGGAACATAGAGTCCGTTGGAAGCTGCATATTGTGCAATCTTATATGGGGTGATCGTATTGTCTCCGGTTAGTCCGGAAACTACCATTGCAAGGGAAGTTGGTCCGCAGCCGTTGATGGCTAGAAAATTATCCCCGTAGATTCCGTAGCCCCATCGTGTATCCCATTGAAGAAGGTGCGGAATTACTCCTTTTGTGACATCGCCGATTGTATCGGCGCAAGGCTTGTCCTTTTCAGACGGGTAATTTAGAACGAAATCAGTTGCCTCGGTATTTTTTGAGAGCAGTTCCAGCAAATCAGCAGGATACTGGTCGTAGTGGTCCACAATTTCTGCGACACGCTTGTCGCTTGCGGCCATGTTATTCAAGTTTGTCACGACATCGGAAGGCAATGAAGCAGTGTCAGATGGGATCGGTGTGAATTCAATTTTTTTCTTTGCTTTATTTGCAGAAGTATTGTTCCCTTCGGAAGACGTTATCTTTGGAAATAATTTTTCTTTGATAGAGAATACTGTTTTTCCCAAGAGTATCAGAAAAAGCAGGGCGATGAGAAAAAAGACGCATCTTTGTATGAGAAGCTGCTTTCTTCTGCGTTTTTTTAGCGCGTTTCTTTTAGCGCGTTCTGAATCAGTGTAACTGTAATTTATATGATCTAAATTTCTTGAATCCATAAATAAAATCCTCTCTTGTACATAGTAAAAATATTATAACGCACGTAACAAAAAAAGTGTTTAATGAAAAGTGATAAATTTATTAAAATAAATTAAGATTACATTGCAGAATTTCTGCAGGTTGTGTTACTGCATGAAATTGGCTATAATAAAAAATAGTGTGGAAGAATGCCGAAAGGGGCAGGAAATGAGGAAACAAAATGCAGGAAGAAAACAAACAGATAGATCCAGGAACAATGGAAAGATTGGTTCAGGGAAATGAACAGATTGGTTACTATAGAAGTATCAGCAACTATGAGGAGGCGCTAAAGATTTCAAAAGAGATGCTGGAACTGGTGAAAGAGCTTGGTTTACAGGAGAGTGAGGCGCATGGGACGACACTTTTGAATGCGGCGACCGCATATCGAGCAGCAGGTATGTGCGAAAAGGCGATTGCGATGTACCGGGCAGCGGAACAGATTTTCAAAAATCTTGGAATTCAAGATGAGCGTTTGGCGGGACTTTATAATAATATGAGTATGGCATTTCAGCAAAAAGAAGACTATGGGACGGCAGAGAGCTGTCTTTTGCAGGCGCTTGCAATTGTTAGAAACCTTCCGGATCATAAAGTGGAAGAGGCGACAACCTATGCAAATCTGGCGTCAGTCTGCTATGAAAAGGAAGAATTTGCACAAGGGATTGAATATGTGCAGAGGGCGATTGAACGATTTGAGGAATGTGAAGAAAAAGATGCGCACTATTGCGGTGCGTTGGCACTTCTTGCACAGGGGCACTATGAGCAGGGAGAATTGGAAAAAGCAATTTCGGCCTATACAGAAGCATTGCGGGAGATTTTGGCGCATTTTGGGAAGAATGAGTCTTATGCAATGACTTGTGAAAACTGCGCAATTGTGCTTTCGAAAGCTGGATTTGCAAAAGAGGCAGAGTATCTGAAAAAAGAGGCGAAAGAAACTTATGAGAACATACGAAGACCGAAAAAAGAGATTTCAGGTCTCGAATTGTCAAAATGCTACTATGAGACTTACGGGAAAGCGATGCTAAAAGAGCAATTTCCAGAATATGCAGATCGTGTGGCAGCAGGTCTTGTCGGGCATGGCTCAGAGTGTCTAGGGTTTGACGACATGTGGTCAAAGGACCATGATTTTGGACCGGGATTCTGCCTTTGGCTTACAGAGGAAGACTATGAAAAAGTAGGTCAAAAGATGCAGGAAGCATATGAGGCGCTCCCGAAGGCTTTTATGGGTTATCCGGCACGGAATACTTCTAAGCGAGGAGGCGGACGTGTGGGAGTGCTAAGTATTCCTGAATTTTATGAAGAGTTTACCGGAAACGGTGCATGGAGTGAGATGGAAGACGAAAAACTTGCCATGGCAGTGAATGGGGAGGTGTTTGATGACCCATTGGGAGAATTTTCGGCAATTCGGGAACAACTGCAAAATGGAATGCCATTTGCTGTTTGGAAACGAAGACTTGCAAATGCCGTTGCGCTGACAGCACAAGCCGGGCAGTATAATTATGGAAGATGTAAAAAACGAAATGATATTGTAGCAGCAAATCTTGCGCTAGACGAATTTGTGCGGGAAGGAATGCGGACAGCATATCTTTTGAATCGAAGGTATATGCCGTATTATAAATGGGCGTGGAGAGGTCTTGAAAATCTAGAACGCTTAAGTGAATTGAAACCGCTGTTTGAACAGGTACTTTCTTCAGAAGGAGAACGGGAGAGCGTGGTGGAAGAAATTTGTGCAAGGCTGTTAGAAGAACTGAAACGACAAAACCTGACATATGGGGAGGAGACGTTTTTGGAATTGCATGTGGAAAGAATTTTGGAGGCGAAAGAAGAGATGAATCCGATAATAGAACAAATTGTAGAAATGGAGTGGGAGATGTTTCAAAATGTGAGAAATACAGGCGGGCGTGCTGCGTGTCAGGATGATTTTGAGACGTTTGATGTGATGCGCAAAAGCCAGTTTTTGACATGGGATCTGCCTCTTTTGGAGAGTTACTGGCAGGATCTTCAAGAGGGAAAAGCGCAGGGAAGAAATCTGGTGATGGAAAAGTATGCTTATATGATGGAGTCTACAGCTCCAAAAGAATACGAAGCGATTGCCACGGGACTTCCGAAGATTTCAGAAGAAAAACAGGCTATGGTTGAGCAGATTGTGGCGATTCAGGTTGGATGGCGAGAGGAGTTTGCTGAAAAATATCCGCACCTGTCCGGACAGGCAAGAATCATCCACACATCGGAAGATACACTGTATGATATTTCTTTTGAGACTTATCTGCGGGGAGAACTTAAGACATATTCTATGCAGACATTGGTGCTCTATGGAAGACGTATTGTGGCGTTTGTGCAGGAACAAAAAAATATGACAGAAGAAATCATGCGCTATACAACGGCATTTTATGGATATAAAACGTTGGAAGATGCAGAAATAAAATAGGAGTGAGAGAAAAGTGAAAAAGGATACGTCGTACGTTCTAAACAGAGCGGAACGATTTCATATGGTGTTGATTGGAGAAGGTCTTCTAGTTGGAGCAGTGGCGGGGGGAATTGTGCTGCTATACCGGCTTGTGCTGGCATATGCAGGAGAGTGGCTGCAGATGATTTTGCATTATGCAAAAGGTTCTCCGGTCAAGATGTGTTTGTGGTTCGTTATTTTGGTACTGTTTGCGGTTATTGTAGGCTTGCTTGTGAAGTGGGAGCCGATGATCTCAGGAAGTGGAATTCCACAGCTTGAAGGAGAGATGATCGGGAAACTGAATCAGCGGTGGTATAGAGTGCTGCCAGCAAAGTTCTTAGGAGGATTTTTATCTTTGTTTGCCGGACTTTCTCTTGGAAGAGAGGGCCCGTCCATTCAGCTTGGCGCAATGACGGGAAAAGGAATTTCCAAAATGCTTGACAGGGGAAAGACAGAAGAAAAATTTTTGCTGACTTGTGGTGCCAGTGCGGGACTATCTGCGGCATTTCATGCACCTCTTGCAGGGGTGATGTTTTCACTTGAAGAAATTCATAAGAATTTTTCAGTGTCTGTGCTCGTGTCTGTCATGACCTCATCGATTACGGCAGATTATATTTCTTCAAAGGTATTTGGACTGGATCCGGTATTTCAATTTGATATTGGGCATGCATTACCACAGAGTTATTATTGGATGATTCTGCTGCTTGGTGTCATCCTTGGTGTGATGGGAGCTTTTTATAATTGGTTTACGTTAACTGTACAAGGACTTTATAAAAAGACAAAAGGATTAAACGAAATCACAAAAGTTATGCTCCCATTTTTGTTAGCGGGTGTTTTGGGATTTATCATGCCGGAACTTCTTGGAAGTGGGCATAATCTGATCGATGCTTTGACCCATGGAGAGTTGGCTCTTACAAGTGTTGTTTTTTTGCTTGTCGCAAAGTTTGTGTTCTCTGCCATTTGTTTTGGCAGTGGTGCACCTGGAGGAATATTTTTTCCGCTTCTGGTGTTAGGGGCATTTATCGGCGGTATTTTTGGAATGGTCGGAACGACATATTTCGGAATGAGCCCGGAGTATATCAATAACTTTGTCCTGCTTGCTATGGCCGGGTATTTTACTGCGATAGTAAGAGCGCCGATTACCGGAATTATCTTGATTTTTGAGATGACCGGATCGCTAAGTCAGATGCTGTCGCTGTCAGTTGTCTCGATTGTGGCATATGTGGTCGCAAGTTTGATGAAATCAGAGCCGATTTATGAAAGCTTGCTGGGCAAACTTTTGAAAAATCGGGGGGAAGAGCAGGTGAAAACAACGAGTCAGAAGATATTATCTGAGCATGTTATCATGCATGGCTCTTTGTTGGTACATAAAGCGGTAGCGCAGATTGACTGGCCAAAACACTGCCTTTTAGTTGCGATTAAGCGTGGCGAAAAAGAGATCATCCCAAAAGGAGGGACTATTTTGTCCGCAAGCGATGTGATTGTTACGATAAATGACGAGAGGGATTTTTCTTATGTACATGAGAAAATGGAGGCGTTGTGTGCAGAACAAATACAGGAGTAAAAATAGCATCGGTTCACAGAGTTGTGTACCGATGCTGATTTTTAACTTGTCCGTGTGAATTCTGTCTTACATTTTGGACAGGTAATGCAGATACGTCCTTTTCCTTTTGGAATACGGATCTTTTGTTTACATGTCGGACAAGTATAAATATGATGTGTTTTCCGCTGCTGCATGTGTGATTTTTCACGCTGGAATCTTGCTAAAAGCTTATTCTTTATCTGTAAGAATCTCATATTTTCCTGATACCGTTTGCTATGGTTCTTTGAGAACACACGGTAATAGGTATAAATGAGTAAAAGCAGTGTCCAGGAATTCAAAACGACGCTATGAAAAAACAAATCTATGGCACAGAAGAAAACAGTCACTCCAAGCAAAAATTTGGAAAATGAATCGATGCCATAGCGTCCCATCATAAAATGTTGTAATTTTTCCTTCATATTGTTCACCTCTGAAAGTATCATAGCATGTTTGGATGGGAAAAAATATGGTTTAAATATAAATAAAAGTTAAAATTTTCTAAAAGGATAGCAAAATAGACTGTGCACGAAGAAAGCTTTATGATATAATAATGAAACACAAGAGGAAAAAATAGAATAAGGAGCAGACATATGAAAAGAGTGTTATTAAAGCTGAGCGGGGAAGCTTTAGCAGGAGATAAAAAGACTGGTTTTGATGAGGCAACTTGTATCGGGGTTGCCAATCAGGTAAAGCAGCTGGTAAACGATGGGATCCAGGTCGCAATCGTGACAGGCGGCGGGAACTTCTGGAGAGGAAGAACAAGTGAGACGATCGACCGCACAAAGGCAGACCAGATTGGAATGCTTGCAACGGTTATGAACTGTATTTACGTATCTGATATTTTCAGACATGTTGGAATGAAGACAGAGATTTTCACACCGTTTACATGCGGCGCATTTACAAGTCTGTTTTCAAAAGACGCAGCAGTTGAGGCGTTAAACAGTGGAAAGGTTATTTTCTTTGCAGGAGGAACAGGACATCCATATTTTTCAACAGATACAGGAGCAGTTCTTCGGGCGATTGAGATTGAGGCGGATGCAATGCTGCTTGCAAAGGCAATTGACGGTATTTACGACAGCGATCCGAAGTTGAACCCGGATGCGAAAAAATATGATGAGATCACAATTCAGGAGACGATTGACAAACGTCTTGCGGCTGTAGATCTTGCGGCGTCTATTTTATGTATGGAGAATAAGATGCCGATGTTAGTCTTCGGATTGAATGAAGAAAACAGTATTGTTGAGACAATGAAAGGTACATTCACAGGAACAAAAGTGACAGTATAAGAGAGATTTTGGAGGATATGATTATGAACGAAAAATTACAGGTATATGATACAAAGATGCAGAAAACATTACACAGTCTGGATGCAGAGCTTGCAACAATCCGTGCAGGGCGCGCTAACCCACACATTTTAGATAAGCTGACAGTAGATTATTATGGTTCAGCAACACCGATTCAGCAGGTGGCAAATATCTCTGTTCCAGAGGCTCGTATGATTCAGATTCAGCCATGGGAAAAGAGTATGGTAAAAGAGATTGAAAAAGCAATCCTGATATCAGATATCGGAATCAATCCGACAAATGACGGTACAGTAATTCGCCTTGTGTTCCCGGAACTGACAGAAGAACGAAGAAAAGAACTTGTAAAAGATGTTAAGAAAAAAGGTGAGGCAGCAAAAGTTGCAGTCAGAAATATCCGTCGTGATGGAAATGACGCATTTAAGAAGTTAAAAGGAAGCGATGTTTCTGAAGACGAGATCAAAGGATTAGAAGAAGAATTACAAAAATTAACAGATAAATACATCAAAGAAGTAGATAAATCAGTAGAAGCAAAATCAAAAGAAGTTCTTACTGTTTAAGAGATAAGATGAGCAAGAAGATAAGTGAGGAATGCTAAGATGCAGACTTTGCTTATCTTCTTTGACAGTATGCACCAAAAGAAAAGGAGGACGTTGTATGAACGTACCACAGCACGTGGCGATTATTTTAGATGGAAATGGTCGTTGGGCAAAGAAAAAAGGGATGCCAAGAAACTATGGGCATGCACAGGGAAGCAAGAATGTGGAGCGCATCTGTGAAGAGGCATATAAGATGGGAATCAAATATCTGACAGTCTATGCGTTTTCGACGGAGAACTGGAGCAGACCGAAAAGTGAAGTGGATGCATTGATGAAACTTCTCAGAAATTATATGAAGACCTGCCTGAAAACGGCAGAGAAAAACCGTATGAAAGTCCGGGTGATTGGCGACAAGACCGCCCTGGATGATGATATTCGAAAAAGAATCGATGAGCTTGAGGAAGCGTCAAAGAATAATGATGGATTGAATTTTCAAATTGCATTAAATTACGGAAGCCGTGATGAGATGATCCGTGCGATGAAAAGGATGTGTACAGACTGTGAGGACGGACGCTTGCATGCAGACGAAATCAGCGAAACAGTATTTGAACAGTATTTGGATACACATGATATTCCGGATCCGGATCTTCTGATCCGCACAAGTGGGGAACAGCGGTTATCGAACTATTTGTTATGGCAGCTTGCGTACAGTGAATTTTATTTTACAGATGTATTGTGGCCGGATTTTACGAAAGAGGAATTGAAAAAAGCCATTGAGCATTATAATAGTAGAGACAGACGTTTTGGGGGCGTGAAGGAAGGAGAAGAATAGATGTTTAAGACAAGATTACTGAGTGGAATTTTGCTTGTCCTAATCGCATTGGTGACAATCATCAGTGGAGGTGATATCCTGTTCGCAACAGTGCTGCTGATCAGTCTGATTGGAATGAGTGAATTATATAAAGTGCTGAAAGTGCACAACACATTACTTGGTGTGGTAGGTTATGCGGCGTGTATCGTCTATTATGGGATGATCCGTATGGGAAGAGCTGATATGGTGACATTACTTACGATTGCATTTTTAGTTGCCATTATGGCGGTGTATGTATTTTCATATCCGAAGTATCGATCAGAACAGATTATGATTACGTTTTTCGGACTGTTTTATGTGGCAGTGATGTTATCTTATGTTTACCAGACGCGAGAGCTTACACAGGGGGCATATTTAGTGTGGCTCATTATCCTTTGTTCATGGGGATGTGACACTTGTGCTTACTGTGTCGGAATGCTGATTGGAAAGCATAAGATGGCGCCGAAGCTCAGCCCGAAAAAATCTATTGAGGGCGGTATCGGGGGAATTCTCGGGGCAGCACTTTTGGGAGTAATTTATGCACTTGCAATCAATCAGTTTGCATCAGGAGCGGACGCAAATGCGTTAGAATATGCGGTTATTTGCGGTGTTGGCGGAATGATTTCCCAGGTGGGAGATTTGGCTGCATCTGCTATCAAGCGTAACCATGATATTAAAGATTACGGAAAACTGATTCCTGGACACGGTGGAATTTTAGACCGATTTGACAGTGTGATCTTTACAGCACCGATTATTTATTATATGGCGGTCGCATTGATGCGATAAAAGAAAGGATGTTTCATGAAGAAAATAGCAATACTGGGATCTACAGGATCCATAGGAACACAGACGTTAGAAGTTGTCCGAGAAAATAAGGATATAGAGGTACTTGGACTTGCGGCAGGGAATAACATCAAACTTTTGGAGAGACAGATTCGGGAATTTCATCCGAAGATGGCGGCAGTATGGAGCGAGGAACGCGCAAAAGAGCTGCGTGAGAATGTGAAGGATCTGAATATCAAAATTGTGTCAGGCATGGAGGGACTCATTGAACTGTCTGTTATGGAAGAGAGTGAGATCCTTGTGACTGCGATTGTGGGAATGATTGGGATTCGACCAACAATTGAGGCAATCAAGGCAGGAAAAGACATTGCACTTGCGAACAAAGAGACACTGGTGACAGCGGGACATATCATTATGCCGCTTGCAAAAGAATATCAGGTGGCGATTCTTCCAGTGGACAGTGAACACAGCGCCATTTTTCAGTCTCTTCAGGGGGGACAGGAGAAAGCGCTTCATAAGATTCTACTGACGGCATCGGGCGGACCTTTCCGCCAAAAGACAAGAGAAGAACTTCTCAATATTCAGGTCGAAGATGCACTGAAACACCCCAATTGGGAGATGGGAAGAAAGATTACAATCGATTCTTCTACATTGGTTAACAAAGGTTTGGAAGTCATTGAAGCAAAATGGCTTTTTGATGTGTCACTTGATCAGATTGAGGTCGTTGTGCATCCGCAGAGTATCATTCATTCGATGGTGGAATATGTGGACGGCGCGATCATTGCGCAGCTTGGAACACCGGATATGAAACTGCCGATACAGTATGCATTATATTATCCGGAGAGAAGATTTCTGCCGGGAGACAGATTGGATTTTGCAGCATTGTCAAAGCTGACATTTGAAAAACCGGATATGGAGACGTTCTATGGACTTCGTCTTGCATTTGAAGCGGGAAAAGAGGGAGGATCACTTCCGACGGTATTCAATGCGGCGAATGAACTTGCAGTTAGTAAGTTTTTGGAGCGAAAGATTAAGTATCTGGAGATACCAGAGATTATCGAGCATTGTATGCAGGCACACAAAACGATAGCAGATCCATCGGTAGATGAGATTTTACAGACGGAACAAGAAGTATATGAACAGATAGAAAGCAGGTGGTAAAATGGGAATTATACTTGCAATATTGGTGTTCGGACTGATTGTGACAATCCATGAACTGGGACATTTTTTGCTGGCGAAAAAGAATGGAATCCATGTGGAGGAGTTTTCTATCGGAATGGGTCCCCGCCTGTTCAGCAAAGTAGCCGGAGATACAAGGTATTCGATCAAACTGCTTCCAATCGGAGGCTCCTGTATGATGGGCGAAGATGATGTGGAGGATATGTCCGAGGGAAGTTTTAACACAAAGCCTGTCTGGGCAAGAATTTCTGTTATTGCAGCCGGACCGATTTTTAATTTTATATTGGCATTTATTTTTGCGGTAATACTGGTTGCGTGGGTTGGCTATGATAAACCGGTGATTTCAGGTGTGACACCAGGATATTCTGCGGAGGCAGAAGGAATGCAGGCTGGAGACCAGATTCTTAAGATGAATGGAAAGAAAATTAATGTTTGGCGTGAGGTGCTTTACTTTAATGTATTCCATCCGGGGGAAACGGTAGACCTCACATATGAGCGAGATGGGGAAAAACATGAGGTGACAATTACGCCTCAAAAAGATGAAAACGGAGCATACAAACTAGGGTTGATGTCTCCTGGCAAGAACGAAGAGGCGAATCTGTTCACGGCGTTGCAGTATGGGGCTTATGAAGTGAAATTCTGGATCTGTACCACTTTAGAAAGTTTGAAGATGCTTGTCACCGGGCAGGTGGGAGTTGATCAGCTATCCGGCCCCGTGGGTATCGTTGACATGGTCGGAAATACGTATGAGCAGAGTAAATCATATGGATTATCGGTTGTGATTATAGAATTGATGAATATTGCCATTTTATTATCAGCCAACCTTGGTGTGATGAATCTGATACCATTTCCGGCATTGGATGGCGGAAGACTTGTGTTTTTGTTTATTGAGGCGATACGAGGCAAACGAGTGCCGCCGGATAAAGAAGGTATGGTGCATTTCGCGGGATTGATGCTGTTGTTTGCGCTGATGATATTCGTGATGTTTAACGATATAAAGAGATTATTTTAACAATTGGGGACGTAGTAAAATTGAATTTTACTACGTCCCCAATTGAACATACCCCTGTCCCTAATTGAAGGTGTTGCCTTACACGAGCTCAGCAATTCTGGAGACTCCTACGTAAATTTCGGAGATTTTATACCATGTGCGATAATCGACTGTTCCCGTTTCAGGGAGTCCAAAGACGGATTGGAATTTTCGCACAGAGGCAGCAGTCGCAGGACCATAGATGCCGTCCACAGCAACTTTTGGAATTGCAGGATAGGCACCGGCAATCACATTGAGTTGTTCCTGCATCTGACGAACTTTGTCCCCGGAAGAACCATTGGAAAGGGTATAGCCAGGCCACGAGGAAGGTACGCCGGAAATTTCCTGAGCAGTATTAATGTACATATTGTCACCGTAGTAGTAGCGCAGAATTTCAATAGGTGAGTATCCTTGGTCGCCGAGTGCCTTAGAACCCCACTGTGTCATCCAGTTCGGACATTGGACACGCCTGCCGTCACAGTATTGAGTCAAAATTGGCTGCCTGACATTTGGACGGGACAGATAGCTTGCAAACTGCTCATCTACGATTTCTGAGATTGTATCAAAGACGTTACGCTCCGGAATCCATTTGTGGTCGAAGGCAGTTGAGGAAGTGATTGTAAAGTCGTATCCTTGATTTCTGTACCATTCAGTATAGACGCGGTTTAGTGTAAATGACATAATCGCGAGCACATTTGCACGGATAGTATCCTGTGGCCATGTGGCATAAATTTCGCTGGATGCCACATTTTTGATATAATCTTTATATTTGACATAGTAGTTTTTTGCAGTGCTGTCTCGCGGAGAGCCGTCGTGAACGACAATGTATTCCGGTACGACAACCCGGCTCAGTACAATTTCGCCGGTTTCCTGCAGAGGCTTGATTTCATCTTCTGGAATTTTAGGTGGATATTCTCCATATAATGTGTGAGCGGGAATAACAAATACATCCTCCGGAGGTTCTGGATCGGTCATCGGGTGCATAGTAATATTCTGGATGGCGGTGACGTCCGGAAGGATTTCTGCCCCGGCAATACTTAGTGGTTCGAAACCAGGAGCAGACACGTTCAGAGTGTATTCGGAATATGGCTGGTATTCGATAGTTGGATTTAGGCTGTATTCAAGTGGTGGTGTATCTAATTCCAACACTTCGGTCTGTCCTGAGGAATCGGTTGTCAATTCTTCAATCGGAGATTCTGGAACGCCGGTATAAGTAATGGATATTTTAGCCTCTGAGATTGGATAGGAATTTATGTCGGAGGTGACATTGATCTGAAGTTTTCCTTTATCAGCGTTGTCAATCTGTGCGGTAGTGATACGGTTCATAAAAATACCTCATAGGAAATCTATTACTGTTATGATATTCTGAAAAAAAGGGATCGTGAATAAAAGAGGAGAGAAACATGGCGAGAAAAAAGAAGAGAGGTTGTCTCGGAATGATTTTGGGCATTGGAATGAGTGCAGCGGTCGTTGTTGTTCTGGGGATGGTTAGAACATATGGATTAAAATGGGAAAGAAGCTATGAAAAGCGAAATGAAATTCCGTATCAAAAGGTCAATTTGAAAGAGACGAATCCGGCACAAAAATATTATTATGAATCGTTGTCTGAAGAAGACAAAGTGGTGTATCAGGAAATTTTGCAAGGAGTGTTGGATGGAAACGGAGAAATTTATCTGCACAGTGCAGATGCAAAAAAGAACAATCAGTTGTTTCAATTTGTGCTCAATGATTATTCGGAGATTTTCTGGTGTGACGGAAGAGGGAAGACAACGATTTACCAAAAAGGAACAGAAAGCTATTCTGTTTTAAACCCTGAATATCAGTATGGACAAGAAGAGCGGGAGCGCAAACAAAAAGAGATTGATGCAATAACACAGGAAGTGCTTGATGGAGCGCCGAAGGATGGGGCAGAGTATGAAAAAATTCAATATGTATATGAATATGTGATCAACCATACGGATTACAGGGAAGGAGCCTCAGACAATCAGAATATTTACAGTGTATTGGTTAACGGGGAATCTGTCTGCGCAGGCTATGCGAGAACGACGCAGTATTTATTGGAGCGGTTGAATGTATTTTGTACTTATGTGACAGGGACAGCAAAGCGTCCTGAATCAAGTGAAGAGGTGCCGCATGCGTGGAATTTGGTCTCTTGTGGAGAAGACTATTACTATGTGGATACAACATGGGGAGACCCGGTGTATTTGGAGGAAGTGGACACAAATATTGTTTATGATTACCTCTGTATCTCGGAGGAGGAATTGTTTCAGACCCATAAGCCGGATGATGTGATCGCACTTCCAAAATGCACGGCTAAAGATGCGAATTATTATGTGTTGAATGGGATGTATTATGAGACATATGAAAAAGATACCATTCTTGCAAAGATGAAAGAGAGCATTCAAAATAAGCAAAGCCAGGTCGTTTTTAAATTTGCAAATGAAGCGGTATATGCAGAAGCAAAAGAGCCGATGCTGGAAGAAATGGTGAAAGAGGCCGCGGAGTATTTGGGAAAATTATATCAGTTATCCCGTGTCAAATATTCTTATAAAGATGAAGAAATACTGCATAAAATCAGCATTTTCTGGAGCTATGAATAATCTGTTTTTATGTGTTACAATAGAGAGCGAAGAAGGAGGAGTACCATGTATAAGATATTGATTGTAGAAGATGATATGATGATTGCGAAGACACTGAGCAGTCATTTGGAAAAATGGGACTATGAAGTGCGCTATGTCAAAGATTTTAAAAATGTGATGAATGATTTTTTGGAGTTTGATCCGCAGCTGGTGCTGATGGATATTATATTGCCACTGTTTAATGGGTTTCACTGGTGTACGGAGATACGAAAAATAGCAAAGACACCGATTGTATTTTTGTCGTCGGCATCCGATAATATGAATATTGTGATGGCGATGAATATGGGCGGCGATGATTTTATTGAAAAACCATTCGATCTGAATGTTGTGACAGCCAAAGTGCAGGCAATGCTGCGAAGAGCCTACTCATTTCAGGGAAATTTAAATGTTCTGGAGCATCAGGGACTGTTGCTGAATCTGAATGATGGGATTGTAAGCTATAAAGAAAAAAAGACGGAATTGACTAAAAATGAATTTAAGATTTTGCAGGTTTTGATGGAGCATGCAGGAAAAATTGTGACAAGAGAAGAGTTGATGACGGCACTTTGGGAGAGCGATGCTTTTGTGGATGACAATACACTGACAGTCAATGTCACAAGGCTTAGGCGGAAACTTGCTGAACTTGCTGCTGTAGAGTTTATAAAGACAAAGAAAGGGATTGGATATATTATAGAGACATGAAAGAATTCAGATCATACTGGAAGAAAAATAAAAGATGGATAGGAATTAGCTTTAGTTTCGCTGTGATTTTTACAGTCATTTTAATGTTGTATGATATATCGGCAGACACCGTATGGTATGCATTTGCACTTTGTTTTAGTGTGGAGGTGATTCTTCTTGCTGTTGATTTTGTGAAATATTATGGAAAATGTAAGCGGATGGAGGAACGGTATCTCAATATCAATATCTGTGTCCCGGAGGATGGAGAACCTGAGGATCTGGTGGAGAGGTATTATCAGGAGATGGTTAATACACTGTTCGAGGGGAAAGCGAAAATAGAGTCTGATAACAATATCGCTAGAAAAGAAATGCTTGATTACTACAGTCTTTGGGTGCATCAGATAAAAACACCGATTGCCGCAATGCGGATTTTACTTCAGGCTGCTGAGGAGATTTCATTTGAAAAACGCACTGAGCTTGAGATGGAGCTATTTAAAATTGAACAGTATGTGGAGATGGCACTGTCTTATATCCGTTTGGGGAATATGGCATCAGACTTAAAGCTGCAGTGGTACCCGATGGATGAGATTATCAAACCTGCAGTAAAAAAATACTCTAAGTTATTTATTCTCAAGAAAATAAAACTGAAATATGAGCCGATTGAGAATAAGATACTGACAGATGAAAAGTGGCTTGGCCTTGTTGTCGAACAGATTTTATCCAACGCACTGAAGTACACGAATGAAGGAACGATTTCTATTTATTTAGAACCAAAGAAAGAGAATGTACTGGTGATAGAAGATACCGGAATTGGTATTTGGCAGGAAGATCTTCCACGTGTGTTTGAAAAAGGATTTACCGGGTATAACGGAAGAACAGATAAGAAATCGACGGGAATCGGCCTATATCTTTGCAAAAGCATCGTCGATAAATTAAATCATAGAATTTATATATCATCGGAAGTGTCAAAAGGAACAAAAATCTTTTTGAATTTGAACCGTGATGATTTTCGATTAGAGTAAAAGGGAGAAGTAAGATGAGTAACATAAGAAAAAAAATAGCGGCTTGTCTGGCAGTAGTACTGGTGTTTTCTGTGACAGGCTGCGAGAACTTGAATAAAACCGTACAAAACGATGGTAAGCAGATTGAAGTGACAAAGCATATTGAGGTTGAGTCAGTACCGGAATATGCGGGAGAACCCTATGTCACGATTCATGATAACAAACCGGATTTTACGGAGGCAGAACTTGATGAAGATGTGTTTGAGTTTTACAGTGAACTGGATGCAAAAGGCAGATGTGGCGTGGCGGAAGCGATGATTGGAAAAGAGTTGATGCCAAATGAGGAAAGAGGAAAAATCGGGCAGATCAAACCATCCGGATGGCATACGGTCAAGTATGATAATGTAGATGGGAAGTATTTGTATAATCGGTGTCATTTGATTGGCTATCAGCTCACTGCGGAAAATGCCAATGAAAAGAATCTCATTACAGGGACAAGATATATGAATGTGGATGGAATGCTTCCATTTGAAAACATGGTGGCAGATTATATAAAAGAGACAGAACATCATGTCCGTTACCGTGTAACACCGATTTATGAGGGGGATAATCTTGTTGCATCCGGTGTGGAAATGGAGGCAGAGTCTGTAGAAGATGAAGGAGAAGGACTTTCCTTTCATGTGTATGTGTACAACGTACAGCCTGGGATTGAGATTGATTATGCGACCGGAGACAGTCATGAAACAGATACAGAACAAACAAATCAGGCTTCAGATAATCAGGTGGAGAGTTACGTTTTGAACACGAACAATAAGAAGTTCCACAAACCAACCTGTTCAAGCGTCAAAGATATGAAGGAAAAAAATAAAGAGACCTATGAGGGAACCAGAGAAGAATTGATTCAAAAGGGATATGAACCATGTGGCAGATGTAAGCCATAAAAAAGCAAATAAAACCAGTCATTTTGAACCTTACAAAAGTGTAAAAGTTTCAGTTATTGAATAAATCCTTGTGGTTGAGGGAAATGCGGGGAAAACGTGTCAACCACGGGGATTTTTTAGTTATATTATATTGAATTAGGTAGCATTAAATAGCATCAAATTTCAACACGGTTTACAACACATTTACAACAAATCACACTCTTATCTTTTCTATTTGGATTCGTAAATCTTCGAGTTCTCTGTGACCATAGACTTTGTTTGTAACGTCTTGAAAAGAGTGTCCAAGCATTCGTTTGCGGTCATTTTCGTTTACGTTATATTTTTCGCATAAGGTTGAAAATGTATGTCGACAGTCGTGCGGTGTGTGCTTTTCTATACCCAAATTTTCTAGCCAACCATACATTTCAAGTCGAAAATTGTGATTTGAAATTAACAATAGTTTCTTTTGCCTTTTAATCCTGCGTTCAACAAGTGGGAAAATAGCCGTATGGATTGGAACCATACGATTTTTACCAGCAGTAGTCTTTATTCCACCATAAAAATACTTTTCCTCTAGATTTACTTCAAGACTCCTGTATTCTGTTATCCTGAATCCCGAATAGCACATAATCAGTAACATCTCTGAAACGTCGTTTTCCTTTGTATCCCACAATTTTTTTAAATCAGAATCATTGAAAGGTGTTCCGTGTTCATCATCATCTTCTTGTGTAATTTCAATAAATATTGAATAGTCCTTTTCGCATAAATCATTTGCCATAGCATACTTATACATGTGACGATACAGTTTCAGTATATGCTCAACACTTGCGTGTTTTAATGGGCAATTATCCAACACTTCTTGCAGATCATCTGATGTGATATCCGTAAATATTTTATCGTGCAGTGCTTCTGAATTTTTAAATCCGGCTCGTAAAGCGTATTCCATACTACTGCGTTTCACACCTTTCTCGTCAAATCCATGTCCAAATTTTCTATTATAAAATCTAAAAAACACATCCTTATAAGTTAAAGAATCCTCTGCATTATTATCGTTTCCTCTGATCAGATTGTAATTTGCAAGGAGAGACTGTATAAACTTGTCAGCGTTCTGTGCATTGTTTATCTCTGCAAAATCCTTTTCCATTCCCTGTATGTATGTGCCAGCTCTATAGGCTGTCAGGACTGCGAAGCCTGTTGACCAGTCAGGCACGTAGCAGAGTGCTTTCTGTGGTTTCATCTGTCCGTTTGGATACTCTTCCGTAGCAGGAGGATAAACACCGTAGGGATTACGCCGATTAGAGCCTAAATAGCGAATTTGCCCGTAGCCGTTTGGTAATTTTGGATATTTCTTTCTTTTTCTTGACATGAAATCATCTCCTTTTGAATTTTGGGTATAAAAATAACAGCTAACAAACAGAATGCATGTTCTGATTGTTAAACTGTCTCGAAGATGATACAATATAACTTGCAATATGGATGTACATCTTCGGGTGTATATAAGCCGTTCCTGTTGGTGCAGGGGCGGTTTTTAAATTTTAGTGACAAACTTTACAAGGTCTTGATTTTCCGCTTTCCGAAATTGTTCCGCTTTGAATATTGCTAGAACGTTTCAATGTTCGACAGTTTTGGCTCGAATGGTATACTTCTCCTTCGGATACCCAATACACTGTCTCCTCAGTAGACTGCGCTTGTTGTTCGTTTGCTATACGAGATTCTTCAGCAGCAGCCTGTTCAGCAGCTATCCTTTCTTGCTCAGCCTGTTCAGCAGCGGCTTTTTCGGCCGCAATTCGCTCTTCTTCAGCTTTCTTAGCAGCTTCCTCTTCGGCTTTCTTTTTAGCTTCTTCCTCGGCCTTTCGTTTAGCTTCTTCTTCGGCTTTCTTCTTGGCGATAGCCTTTTTATCCTCTATCTTGATTCCTACTTTATTGCTTTTGATTCCCTCATAATCTAGCCAAATTTCGTATGTCCCAGCTTTATCAGCCGAGAAATATATTTTCCCATCAGATATTTTCATTTTTCCGCCGGATGTTTTGTAAGCAGTATCCGGCACAGTGTAATCAGATGGAGTAAGAGTAGATTTTATTTGTACCTCTTGTTTTATGTCGTATGCCTTTGAGGTATCGGCGGATAGCTTTGCACTTTCAAGTGACTGTTTTGGAGATAATGCAGCTCCGATAATTATAAAAGCGAATAGAGCAGAAATAATTCCTTTGACAGGCTTCTTCCAATCTGCATATTTCCACATTAGGAACAATCCAACCGGGAAAAATAAGATTAACCATGCAATAATCCAACCTGTTTTTTGATACCATTTTTTATTATCCCTATTGTTGTTTGGCTCCAGTCCACCAGACTGCGAATAACTGTAAGAGCTACCTGCATCATTGTTTGCGGTTGTTTGACTTTTTTGGTCACCGCTTGACTTTGTGTAATAAATACCAGTTCCAGGTATCCCTACAGATGCAGTTCTTTTTCCGTTTGAATTTACAGTGTAATGAGCACCTTTTGTTCCAACAGTTGCGCTGATACTCTTTTTGTTTAAATTGATTTTCAATCCGGGCGCAATCTTAATGCTTTTTCTGAATCGTAATCCCATTTTCTTCCTCTCTTTCTCTTTAGCTCACATCTTTAGGGTAACCAACCCTTTATATATAAACGCCGTAGCGGTTATATCATTAGAATAATTCCGCAACAGTTAAGTTGGGAATAAAGTAAATTATGTAGTTGTCTAGTGTTGTGTAGATGCCATATTTATTTCTGTAGCATTCTATCGCTTCATGTAAAAATTCTTCGGTCACTTCCAAATATTCGGCAATTTCGTGCATATCTTGGCAACCAGCTTCAAAAGACCGGATGATGCCAGCTAATCCTATTTGTTTGTTATAAGCCCATAGTCGTGCTTGACGTTCCTGTTTCCGATTCTGAGCATCTGTCATGTCGATAATATTTCCAACGGTAGTGTAATGGTGTCCAAGTTCTTCTGCGAGGATGCAGGCTTTTTCGATAGAATTATCAATATCTGCACTTATTCCGATTTTATTTCCTTTACATAATCCCTTTGCTTTTGACTTAAATTGTTTTTCTATAACGATGATATTTTCATCAGATGAAGATAGTAGCTGTTCATATACATTCATCTTTCTCACCTCTACAGTTCGTCTAAATCTTCTTTCATTAATTGCTGTTGTTCTTCGTCATCGGCAAAGTCATTATGTGCAGCTTCGACTTTTAGATGTTGTGTGAGCTTAACGATGTTATTTTTTTCTATTAAATCAGTAGAACGCTCCCACTCTTTTTGAAGTGTGAAATCTACCATTTCTTTGCCGTGGTCATCGAGAGCACGGTATTTTTTTATGATATTTTCAAATTCTGAAGGGGTTGCTTTGTCTTTATATAATTCTTTTGTTTCATCTTGAAAAAGGTAATTAGCATCACAATGTAAAATATCAAACAAATCATATAGTAATGTAGCCCTAGGGGAATTAGTATCTGTTTCCCAACTACCTATTGCACTTTGACTTACACCTAATATTTCTGCTAATTGCGGTTGCGTAATTCCAAGTTCTTTTCGTTTATCTCTTAATCTGGTTCCAAAACTCATTTTATTCACCTACCTTATATTGAAATATTACTACGAAAAATAGGTATAGTCAATAAAAAAACAGAAAAACAGGTAAAAAGTGATTGATAAACCTGAAAAACTGATATAATATACAAATATACCAGAAAAACAGGTAAAGAAAGGAGGGAAAACAGTTTGACTATATCGGAAGCAAATGAACCGTTAGCGAGAGGAATAAAAGTAATCATTGCCAAAAAGGGGCTAAAAAATATTTATGTGGCGGAAAAAGCAGGTTTTACTTCGCAGGAGCTTAGCGATATGTTAAATGGTCGTCGTCTTATTAAAGTGTGTGATGTTCCTAAGTTAGCTTTCGCTATGGAGGTAAAAGAGGGAGACATCTATGCGGAGGGAATGAAAGGAGAGTGATTGAAATGGCAAAGAAAAATAAAAAGTCCATGTATGATGAAATGGTGGAAAGTTTAGCAACTTTTGTTATTAGAACAGCGGAAAAGGATAATCCAACACCAGCAGAAGTAATGGCAATGGTAGAGATTTCAAAAATGTTGTTTCGAACAATTTAAAAGACCCAAGAATGACTTAGGTCTTTTGACTAATGGCTTGTGTGTTTGTGGTTTGCCAGTGTAGTACCTGCTTTAGATTTAGCAGAGCTGGACTTGCTTGTGGAAAGAGTTCTTCCAGCTTGACTGACTTTGGCAGATGGTTTACAAGAAGATTTTCCTTTTGCCATATATTCACCACCTTTCATAATTATTCGAATGCTTGTTCTGATAATTATGGTAGACCACAATATGTAGAAAGTCAATATAAAAGTAGTAAAAAAACAATATAAAGTACAAAACATACGTTTATGCACAAAATATTGTCTAAGTCAATAAACGGTTTATAAAAAGTATGTGATTATTTTATAAAAAATGCAACATATAACATTTGAACAAGAAGAGAAAGGGAGTGATGAAAATAAGATGGATTAAAACATTAATAAAAAAGCACAATGAAAAACAACTTTTAAAACAAGGATTTATTCGTTGTGCTTGGTGTAAAAGACTGATATTAAGGTCTGACAAATACTGTCAGTATTGTGGAAAAGCTACGGAAACAAAACCTTCTTAGTGGTTTCACTAACAACATCAACAAGAAGCTGACGCAAGGAGTCTTTTAAAATTTGACCAGAAGATGATATTCCTTTTCTATATTTTGCAATTGCAACGGGAGTGGTTGTGGTATCGACAATTAATTCGGGAATTGCAGTTTTAATTAGTTCTTTAGATGCAACATCTAAATCATCATCTAATGACAACAATTCAACGGCATTATCAAGAATCTTTTGAGTCCAAGGATAAGGAGCACCGCATTCGTAGCAATAGTATGGAAGGTGGTAAGTACGATTCCCTAATATAGTTACTCCGGGAGTGTCATAAAGCCCTCGAATAGGTGCTTGACATTCAGGACAAAAAGAATATGTATCAGTTCCGCACCGAGAACAGTACTTTTGGTGATTTGCATTGTACTTACTTAAAACGTGACCATTAAGACAAATAGTAGCGTTATTATATGGCATAAAATCATTCCTTTCATAATTTGATAGGAAAATTATATCAAAGAAAATATTTAGAGACAAGTGTGGAGGTAACAGCATGAAATTAACTTACAAAGAATTGGCTTTATTAAACAGAGTGATAGGTATTGCTTTAATGAGCGGTAAAGTTGAGTTCGATGAAGTTTCGGAATCAGTTCACAAGAAAGTTACTAATGAAATTGTAAGAAGGAATGAAAAGCAGTTCATTACTTCGGGGTAAGCATTGAGTATTTCTTAGAATAGGGAGGTGATAAGCGTGAGTGAAATTATCAGAACACCAGCGATCGCAAAGATAATCGGTTGTACGGTGAATCAAGCAAGATATAATATCCGGAATAATGTTTGGCACTTTGGAAGGGTGGTAAAGCGTGGAAACAAAAGGTTTTGTGAATCAACGATAACGGATGTTGCAAAGTATATTGGAATCAGCAGGGAAGAGGCAATCCGGAGACTTGAAGGAGGTGATACATAGTGAACTGGAACAGAAGAAAAGCGCTTCCGGAATGGGAGAAGCGGAGAATTCGTAATAGACGTAATCGCTACCAGCGAAAAGAACAGGTATTGGCGTATATCTTAGCTATTGTCGTGCTGATCAGCATGGGGCTTGGAGTATTTACAACAATGTTCTTTGCAACAGGAGGAATGCGATGAAAAAGGGAGAATGGAAAGAAATACAAACCAGTGCGCTGCTTGGATTCCTAATGGCAGGCGTTGTATGGGGAATGTTTTTCCACTGGTTGTTTTTCGGATATTAAAAAGAGCACCCACATGAGCCGGCAAGCTCCAAGGTGCCCAAACAAAATTAATCAATTAAATTGTAAAACAGAAGAGAGGAAAAGTCAAATGACTGATGAAGAAAAGAAGAAAAAAATACACAAAATTTTAGAGCTGGTCTTTGAAGTTAATGAGATAAAACAAAAAACACGCGATTTGACAGGAGATAAGCCTACATTGTTTTTTGAATATGCTGGACATATCAACAGCATTACCGTAAGTGCAAATGAACACGGATGGGTTCCAGGAGAAGAAAAAGAATATTACGAATCTATTTGTTTTGATTTCGCTGATTCCGAGGACAGAATAAAAGCAGTAATTGATTATCTTCAAGGTTTGCAGAGTAGAGTGGAGGTAGATAAAAATGGCACAGATGGATTATCAGATCATTAAGACATTGGCGGTATTTCCGCCTGAAGGAAATGGGATTTTTCACAAAGAATTGAATCTGATCAGCTGGAATGGTCGTATGCCAAAGTACGATTTGCGTTCGTGGACAGATAATCACGAGACGATGACAAAAGGAGTAACTTTGACGGAAGAACAAATGAAAGAGATTGCTTTTACAGCTTTAAAAGGAATGGGGTGTCTGTAGAATGGCAAGATTAACAATTAAAAATCCTTCCGTACATCCAGCGCAAAAATCTACATATCGAATTCCGATTGACAGAGCAGGGGAATTCTCTATTAAAACATTCGGAAGATTTACGGATATGCATGGTGATATGGTCACAAAACTTGGAAAGTATGAGGACTTAGGGGAACCAGAAGAACTTGCAAAGAAATTAGGAATTCGGTTGGAGGGATAAGCGAAAATGGAGATATATCGAATTTTTGATTTTAAAGATGAAGAAGAGTGGCTTTCTGGAAGAATGAATGGAATTGGTGGAAGCGATGCAAGTGCAGTGGTTGGTGTTAATCCTTATAAGACAAATATCAAGCTCTTTGAAGAAAAGACTGGGAGAAGCGTTCCAGAAGATATCTCAGATAAGCCTTGTGTCGTTTATGGTAAGTTCGCAGAAAAACATATTCGAGAACTTTTTAAGTTAGATTATCCGGAATATAAGGTTGAACATCACGAATTCCGGATTTTACAAAGTCTAGAATATCCATTCATGCAAGCTTCTTTAGATGGAGAGCTGACTGATCGAGATGGAAGAAAAGGAATTCTGGAAATTAAAACAACTAATATTCTACAGTCTATGCAATCTGAAAAGTGGAAAGATAAGATTCCAGATAACTATTATCTGCAGATTCTTCACTACTTGCTAGTTACTGGATATGAATTTGTAGTTCTAAGAGCACATCTGAATACTACGTGGGGCGGAGAAGTCAGGACACAAGTTAAGCATTACTTCATTGAACGTGAGGAAGTTCAGGAAGATTTAGATTATTTATTAAAAGAAGAAGTTAAATTTTGGAAGTATGTGGAGAGCGGAAGAAAGCCGCCTTTGATACTTCCTGAAATATAGGAGGAAGGACATGGAATTTAAGATTGTGAATCCGCAAGAGAGCTTAATTGCTCAGGAGATTCAGTGGAATAACAAAGAATTGAAGCAGGAGATTGCAGCTAAGATGGCGGATTATAAAACTCTTGTATTCACAGAAGAGACGGTTAAAGATGCTAAAAAAGATAGAGCAACACTTAATAAGTTAAAAACCGCTTTTGAAGATGAAAGAAAGCGCATTAAAAAGCTTTACCTGGATCCATACAACAAGTTTGAGACACAGATTAAAGAGGTAATCGCATTAATTGAGGAGCCGATTAGCTTGATTGACCGACAGATTAAGGAAGTAGAAGAGAATAAAAAACTTCAGAAAAAGTCTGAAATTGAGAAAATGTTTTCTGAAATGGGATTCCAACCATTTGTAACACTTGAAAAGATTTGGGATCCTAAGTGGCTGAATGCAACAGTTTCATTATCTAGTATTGAAACAAAAATGAAAGAAATCATGTTCGAGATTGGAAACGATGTTCATACAATCAAATCTCTTCCGGAATTTAGTTTTGAAGCAATGGAAGAGTACAAGCAGTCGTTAAGTCTTGTGCAGGCTATCAATGAAGGACAACGATTAGTAGAGATCCAAAAGAGAAAAGTGGCTCAGGAAGAAGAAAGAAGACGTAGAGAAGAAGAGAGAGCAGTAGCTGAAGAAGCAGAAAGAAAAGCAGTAGAAAAAGCTTTAGCGGAAGCTGTGGCGGAAGAAATGGAAGCTCCAGCAAAACCAGTAAAAGTTATTCAAGAACCTGTTTATACATTAGATTTTAGAGTTACAGCAACAAAAGAGCAGTTGGATCTGCTTAAAGGATTTTTGCAACAGAACAATATTACATATGGTCCAGTGCCAACATTGAAAGGAGAATAATTATGGCAGTACAGAACAGTTTAGTTAAAAAACAGAAGATGGGAATGGCAGCATATCTCACACAAGATGCCGTGAAGAAACAGATCAACAGCGTAGTCGGTGGAAAGAATGGTACAAGATTCATTTCAAGCATCGTTTCAGCAGTGCAGACAACTCCAGCATTGCAGGAATGCTCAAATCCTAGTATTTTATCCGCTGCACTTTTAGGAGAGGCGTTGAACCTTTCGCCTTCGCCACAGCTTGGACAGTTTTACATGGTTCCTTTCGATAACAAGAAGAAAGGATGCAAGGAAGCTCAGTTTCAACTCGGCTATAAAGGATATATTCAACTTGCAGTTCGCTCAGGGTATTACAAGAAATTGAATGTTCTTGCTATTAAACAGGGGGAATTAGTTCGATACAATCCATTGGATGAAGAGATTGAAGTAAATCTAATTGAAGATGATATTCTTCGAGAAGAGACACCGACAGAAGGATATTATGCAATGTTTGAGTATGAGAATGGATTCAGGAAGACTATTTACTGGTCAAAGAAAAAGATGTTGGCACATGCAGAAAAATATTCATTTGCGTTCTTCAAAAATGGTGGTGCAAAAACTTTGGAACTTATTGAACAAGGCAAGATTCCTGAAAAGGATATGTGGAAGTATTCTTCATTTTGGTTTAAAGATTTCGATGGAATGGCTCTTAAGACAATGCTGAGGCAACTCATTAGTAAGTGGGGAATTATGAGTATTGATTTGCAGACGGCTATCGATAAAGATATGGCTGTTATTCAAGAGGATGGTTCTGTTGAGTATGTGGAGAATGATTCGGTAGAATCTGAAGAAAATATTGTATCGGATCAGGAGTTTCAAGAGGTAGAAAATACAAAAAAAGATGAAGTTATTGAGACAGACGAACAAGAATCTAGTGTAGAAAGTAATTTTTTTAATTAAGGAAAGGATGATAGATTATGCAGCACATTGATTTAGAAAAATTTGCGAATGGTGCTTTCTCAGCACAGGTAAACAGAGCAATCGAAGAAGTAACAAAAAATATTCAGGACCCGAACACGGAAGCTTTAGCAACTCGAAAAATTACAATTACAATCGGATTCAAGCCAAATCAAGAGCGTAATTTTGTTACAACCGGAGTGCAGGCGAAGACAACCCTTGCACCGGCCCTTGGAACTGTTACGGCAATGAGTATGGGAAGAGATATAAAAACCGGAAATGTTGAAGCCATTGAAGTCGGAAATCAGATCCCAGGTCAGATGTCGGTACAAGACCTGCAGACGAACAGCGTAGGTGTGGTAGATGGACAGGCAGTGGATACTGAGACAGGGGAAATACTTGGGGATACACAGCAGGACGGAAAAGTAATTGATTTGAGAACAAAACAGGCATAGGAGGACGTATAAGATGATGGAAGGATTAAAAGAAGCATTAAAATTTATTACTGATTTAAAAGGGGACGCATTGGAACCAAAGACTGTTGAGATTGCAGGAAAAACATATTGTGACAAGTCATTGGTAAGATATGGTAAAGAGGATTTAGCAGAGGAGATTACAGCAAGAACTTTGACCTCTATTGTAGATTATATTAAACAGAAACATGATGAGATGCGGGAATCTAGTATTTTACATATCATAAATCCTACCACAGTAGAATTGTATTCCGGTTTGTTAGAAGAAAAGAGACGTGAAACCTTATTCCACACCAAAGCGATTGTAAATGAGTTTACGTTTGATAGTTGGTATGATCAGGAACGCTTCTTAATTGAGCTGCAAGCGAACTTTATCAAAAATGAAGATCTGGAAAAGATTATGATAGTAGCAGGGAATATTCAAGCTGGAACAACAGCAAACTATGATGATGATGGAATCAGCCAGAAAACAACTATCCGTTCAGGAATCGCAAATAACTCGAATGTAATCGTACCTAATCCAGTCAAACTGATGCCATACCGTACTTTTAATGAGTTAGAACAGCCGGAAAGTACATATGTATTCAGAATCCGAGACGATCATGGGAACCCGTCATTTAAACTCGTCGAAGCAGATGGCGGAATTTGGAAAAACGAAGCAATGCACCGTATTAAAAACTATCTGCAGACGGAGCTTTCGGAGGAAATTAAGAAATATAATATTACTATCATTGCCTAAAAACTTAAGGCATCTCCCTAAAAGGGATAAAATTATATATCACAAATGAAACTATAAAACTTGTTTCAATGCCTCCTGCCAATTGGTGGGAGGTGGAAAGGAGAAACATGAAATCAGTCAGTTTTCATGTGCCAGGAAAACCACAGGGGAAGGCAAGAGCACGTACATTTTATAATCCGAATCTCGGCAGACATATGTCAGTAACACCGGATAATACGGTATTATACGAGAATCTGATTAAGACGATGTACATTCACGCTGCAAAAGGTTGTAAGTTCGAGAAAGGCGAACCGGTTACACTCTGTATCATTGCGAGATACATGCCGGCAAAGAGCACTTCTAAGAAAAAGCTGCAGCAAATGTTAGATGGAGAAATTCTTCCGCTTAAAAAGCCGGATATGGATAATATTGTAAAAGTAATTGCAGATGCCCTGAATAGCGTTGCCTATCAGGACGATTCGCAAGTTGTATTGGTAAAAGCAAAGAAAGTTTATTCTGCACTGGAAGGTGTAGATGTGACGATTGAGGAATATAGAAAAGGAGAGTAGGTGGTTCGTATGGGGCGTGGAGCTCCGAATAAACCGGGACTTACATACTATCCGAAGATGCTTGATTTCTACGAAGATGATAAAATCTTCGAACTATTGGACGAATACGGTCCACTTGGAGTAACAATTTATGATTGTATACTCTGTATAGTTTATAAAAATGGCTATTATGCCGAGATCCCTTTGGATAAGCTATCGAGAATGATCACAAGGATGATTGGGAACAAATGGATCAAAAATAAAAAGGCTGTCGTGCAAGTGGTGCACTTTTGCTCTGAGATAGGTCTCTTGGATGATGACCTCATGACGAAAAACATCATCACCTCTGTTGGAATTCAACGACGTTATTACGAGATAGCAGTAAAACGCATGAAAAGACAGCTCTATAGTGATAAATATTGGCTCCTGGATAAAGAAAAGACGGAGGAGCCTGTATTAAAGTCAGCCTTAAACGGAATTAGTTCGGAAGTTAATCGAATTAATTCGGAAGAAATTCGAGATACTTCGGAAGTAAGTCCTATAGAAATAAAAGAAAATAAAAATGTATATATAGATGCCTTCGGCGATTCTGAGGTTGAGAGATATTTTCAGTTGTATGTGATGACACGGAACAATAATGGAGATAACTTATCGGATACTCAGATACAGATGTTAAGAGAAGAATTGCTTTCTATATCTGTTGACAGGGAAGAACAGCTTGCAATGCTGAGAAAAGCTACAACAGGTCTTTGGAAAGGCTTCTATCCATTATCAAAACCTAAAAAGAAGAAATCGGAGAGCATGCAGAAGGCAAAGAAGAAAGCATCTTTTAATAACTTTGATGGAAGAAAATATGATATGGAGGCTTTAGAAGCACAGATGCTTGCAGTAGAGGAAATGAGGTGTGATAAATGATACACACAGAATTGATTAAAAACAGATTCGATTCCCTTGAAGAATACGAGAAATTCGCAGCGAAATGGACAACAGTATGTTGCATGGTAAATCTAAACAGCAAGAATATGACTGAGAGGAAGCGATTTGAGAAGATTGTTAAGATACGGGAAGGACAGGTGTAGACATGAGCAGATTAATACAGACAGATGACAACGGCAATTGGTCACTAAAGGGACTGTCTTGGAAAGATACATATGTAGGGCAGGTAATTACGAGAAATACGGAAGAGAAGATATATGGAGCACTCTGCAAATTAAGAGATTATGAGGAAAGTGGACTGGATCCGGAGCAGGTGCAGCAGCTAAAAGAAAGGGATACGGCGAAGAAACCAGAACGAACCAATGGTGGAGCTTCGGTATGCCAGGAATGCGGGGCAAAAGTACTATGGTGCTATAATTTCTGCCGGTGCAAGATATGGAAGAGGATAGATAAGGAGTGAGTAGATATGCAGAAAGTAGTGAGAACAGCACCAACACAATCGGGATATTGGTATGCAAAAGAAAGAATGAAATACCTAGAAGAACTTTTAGAGCAAGGGTATAAAGTTGTGATGTGCAACAAAATAGGAAATGATTTGGAGTACATTTTGGAAAGGGAAGAATAGCATGAATAGAGAAATACTTTTTAAAGCGAAGAGGTTGGATAACGGCGAATGGGTGGAAGGGAATCTTGTGCAATCAGAAGATGTAGATGATGATTTCAAAGTGATAATAATCCCGTTAAAAGAGTCTTGGATGTATACGGAAGAATACTCAAATGATATAGGGTTTGAAGGATGGTATAAAGTCGACCCAACCACCCTCTGCCAATACACCGGACTTACAGACAAGAACGGTAAACGGATTTGGGAGAATGATATTGTTGAATGCAATAAACGAAAAGAAGAATGCGAATTATATAAAATCGTTTGGAGAAATGAGTATGCTGATTTTGGGGTTGTACCTATAAGCAATACATGCACAGGACAATATCCAATAGGGTTTAGCTACGGAAAAACATTACACGGGAGAGATTATAAATCAGTTGGCAATATTTTTGATAATCCGGAGCTGTTGGAGGTGGAGTGATGGTTTTATTTTGTCCAGATTTAACATGCAAAGAAGAAGTAAAAGCAATGGTAATAGGAACTTGAGATTTTACAAGACCAGTATTACACGCTTGCTTGAAATCTAAGTGTGTAGCGTATAAAGATGGAAGATGTGTGAAATACGATAATGAAGTGGAGAAGGGGGTGGAATAAATGGCGAAGTATAGAAAGAAACCAGTGGTAATAGAGGCGTACCATCTTAAAGATTTGAGCTATAAAACAGTAAAAGAATGTCTTGGATTTATGGGACAGCAAGTAAAAACATATAGAGGGATCGGAATAGAACAGCCTTTTGATAAGTATATGCAAATCGTATGGAAAAACAATGGTGTTAAAATCGAAACACTTGAAGGAACAATGATTGCAAAGGCTGGAGATTACATTATCCGTGGTGTAAATGGAGAATTATATCCATGCAAGCCGGATATTTTCGAGAAGACATATGATAGGATTTACACATATACAGAATCGACTTGTGTTTCAACACATCATTGAAAATGAGAAAAAGAGCGAGAGTAGGTGAAAATTTGAAACGCAAACGTACAAGCGATGAGCAGAAAATTGAGCAAAACAGTCATTATGCTGAGATGGAAACAAACAAGCCTCCTAATAATGCAAGAGCTGCATTTAAGCGAGATGTACGCAAGGAATACGGAGTGAAACAGTGCTTAACAAAATGGGGAGTCGACATGAAGGGAGTGATTGCCGGTGGAAATGACAAAAGAACGGTTAGCATCGTACAGGAGCAATCGACAAGAAATCGCTGAATTGGACTGGATGCTGAATAACCGATGGAAGAGCGAAAGCATGATTGGAAATGATGTTGTCTTCGATTACAGTAAAGGCTATCCGATGCCGCAGTCGGTAGTCGGATTCGATCAGAAAAAGTATGAAAGACTGCAGAACCGGGATTTAAACAGAAAAACGTATCTTGAAAAGGAAAATGAGGAGATAGAGGATTTTATAAGCAATATTGAAAGAAGTGAAGATAGAAGAATACTGCATTTGTATTACATACATGGAGAAAAAAGAATGAATCAAGAAAAGGTAGCAGAGAAGCTTGGTTTTGAAAGAAGTAGCATTAGCAGAAAGATTGATAAAATATTAGAGATTTCACACAATTCACACGAATCACATGTATAATAACAATAGAGCCAATAGGCGAACAGCAATCGGCTCGGAGAATACTTCGAGTTTTCCTAACACATATTTTTAATTCCTAAAAGCGTCTTACGAAAGTGAGACGCTTGTGTGCGTAAAGAACAAATAATTGTTAGTAATCTATTGAAAAATATAGAAAATAGGGGTATTATATTGTTATCAAACACTCGGAGAAAAAATATGTTTCAATTTACTAAATTATCTAAAGAAGTTGATAAACACCTAAAAAAACAGGCCGTGCTTGATGAAAAAAGTGAAAAGATAATTGATTTATTCTTAAAAGAACATGGAAGAACAGAAATATATGGGTTAATCGATTATGTTGTAACATGTGGGGCACCCAAACATTTTAAGGCTATAGATGAATTCAAAACCAATTATGATGAAAATCATCTAAGTGTTAAAGATATAAAAACATATCTTGATATTCTTGATGTACATAAAGAAAGGATGAAAAGTCCTAAATCTGAAAAAAAAGTACAACAAGAGAGTGCATTAAGTAAGAGTTTTAATGAAAACGGTAAATATGGAGAAGAAATATGAGCAAGCAATTGGTATTTACAAGAAAGCGATCTCCCAAAGAAAAGTTACAAAGATTTATAGAAATGTATGCACTATCTTGTAGTTATGATGATAATATTAAAAGAATTTTTGAGAATGAATTAATGTTTACAAGTGTTACAAAGAGAAGTTTTTGTATATTATTGTATGAGGAGAATGACACTAAACTTGAACTAGATATTAAAAGATTTTTTTATGGTGATAATTATGAACAATTTAAAACAGCAGAATAGCGAATTTTTAGAAAAAATATTTTTAGAACTTAATATTAAATATGAAAAAATGGATATAGATGATGATTTGAATTATGTAATATCATTTGTTCCAGGAACATTAGCAAACAGTTTTGGAACAATTGAAATGTTGATTTTTTATACGTACGATAGTAATGAATTGATTTCAATTTGTCCTAATATTTATTCTTTAAAAGAAAATGATAGTACTTTAAGTGTGTTAAGTGCTATAAACAAGACTAATGGTAAGTTGTCAAATGGAAGTATGATATTAAGCAGCACATCGGATGTTAGATACAGGTGTGTGGAGAAATTTGAGAATGTTAATTCAATTACTAAAGAAGATATAAAAGCTATATTGGATGATGTTGTAATTGCAATTATCTACACGTATGAAGAAATAAAGGAATTAAAGAACAGTGAAAAGTAGCGTTTATTTATTTAGTATTGGTGTTGTATTAGCTGTTTTTAGAATTTTTATAGAAGATAATTCAGGGCTTGATTTA
>OAWF01000173.1_pt1 | contig 59941 bp, 48 predicted proteins | sample 1495411 | NCBI WGS metagenome assembly OAWF01 (sample SAMEA2580150, study PRJEB22360) | human gut metagenome | biome: human gut; feature: human-associated habitat; material: faeces | place: Denmark | collected 2008/2010 | reverse complement strand
GGAGCAAACATGCTGGAACGACGAAAAGTGATATGATCGCCGATAAAATTATCTATATTAAGCATATTTATATTATTCTTCAAAAATGCATATAATCAATCTTATACCTCGCTACACGGATACTGGTTTTCCTCCAAACTCTTTAAATGCTCCACAATCTCAAACTCTTCCCTCGTCAATTCCCGATCCTTCCAACCGTCTATTATTGCATGTGCCTCCGCCGCCAGCTCTTCGTCAAAGACCTCGGCGTAACAAGCTACCAACAAACGACATTTCAGCAGAGAGACGGGAAGTGTATCCAAGAGATCCCAACTACGATTGAGGACCGACTGGATTTTATCTTCCTTATCACCGTGATTATAAATGGTAGCATTATAGCCGGTCAACAAAGCGATACAAAGAGAAGCTTCCTCTTCGAGGGTACGTCCATGTGAACTGAAAAGATGCTCACAACGATGATACACATCCGTATTCAACTGACGGAAACGGTCGGAGTAGATGGGTTCGCCATCCAGACCTAAATGGAGAAGTTCGTGCGAAACGGCGCACAAAGAATCGATTTCTGATTGCAAAGACAACATGGTGATTTATTTACGTATTGGAATATGCACCACAGAGGGCACAGAGTTCACAGAGTTTTTAATTCTTTATTAATTCGATTAAAGAGGGATGAATGAAGGCCGTGGCAACTGCCATAACCCCTTGGATGGAAACCACCACACGGCGGTCACCTTTGATACGGACAAACTCACCCTCAACTCCCTCGAAGATGCCACCGGTGACACGGACACGGTCTCCCCTTTTCATGGAAACGACTGAAGGATCCAGATAAACAACCTGTTCATCGTAATTACCGGCAACGGCGATAAAACTACGCATTTGGACTTCAGGAATGGTAATAGGCTGACGGGTCTCACGGTCCATGATATAACGAATAGGAAGAGAAGCCCCGACAGTGGATTTCATTTCGTCAACCTCACTGCGAGTGGCATAAACAAAAACCAAGTTGTGAACAACAGGAACCAATTTACGGATCTTACGCTCACCACGGAATACGTATTCATAGCGCATGGGAAGAAAATTCCTCACTCCGCGGGAGTCCAGGTATTCCTTAAAGGCAAGCTCACGGCTATAGGTGATACGAAGGGCGTACCAGGATTTATTAATGCTATTGTTCACAAAAGGATATAATTGGGGGACACCGGGGTAGTGAAACACCTTCCGGTCAAGTTTGCTAATTCTGTTGTTTGCCTTGCAGCGTATATCATTTCATCAAGTACTCCCCTATCGCAGGAGAGACAGTTTGAAAAAGAAGAACAGAAAACGAAGTTTTGAAAAAACAGGGCTTTACTGATCTTACAATCTGTAAACGAGTCTATTATGAAGCGAAACTGTTTCAAAAGACGATCGTCTTTTGAAACACACTTTTTTAAAGATCCAGACAATTAAAATACATATAAAAGCAGACAGATATTAAAGCGTTTTTTGTTAGTTTATAGACATTTGATTATCAAACAATTAAATAGATCAAGCCATGAAGGAAAACATTTTTTTTATTAAACATTTTGCAGTTATGAAAATACCCTCTATCTTTGCGTTCAATTAAACGATCGTTTATTGAAACACTCACTTTTTTAAGAATTATTTCATTTAATGTCAGACAATTAAGAAGAGAAAAGGTTTCATTTTCCCTTTTATTTCCCCTTTAATTCCACATTCATTTGCCCACTGAAAGATTACTCTCTACCTTTGCAACATATTAACAACATTTAGTTATTGATTAAATAAAAAAATCATGAACAAAGAAAATGAATTATTACAGACAGTGAACAAAAGTGTAAAAAAACTCTAACACTAAAACACAACCCCCTATCACAGAATCTATTAAAGAAACAAGAGGCAGAAAAGCAGGAGCGCAGATACCGGGAATTATCTCCAACAATGAAGGAGTTATAAAAGCGCTGATAGAATCCTACATATTGGACGCAAAAGAACAAAATATCAAGACGTGCAAAGATTCATTGGCACGCTACATAGAGGGGAAAAAACTTTTTGGAAAAATAAGAAATGGAGTATTCAAACCATTAGTTTTCAGCACAATCAGAACTTACGTCAACGAAATCTGGAATAAGATGGAAAGAAAGAAAAAGAACCAAGAAGGAAAGCGCTGAAATACCTACAATGAATTTTATCAAACCGGAATACATTCGATCCGACCTACCTTTGGGGCGATAATTTATCTATTAACCCTTTAAATCATATACGTATGAAACAGAAGAAAAGACCGGCATCACAAACTGAAGCCATGAAACTGAGATGGAAAAAACGGATTGTCTTTGAGAAAGGATACACTGAACAGTGTGCGGAATGGATGGCGGAGCGCCTGGAAGCGTTGACCGACCACCTGCAATACGGGCACGCAGCCATCGCTTATCAGAAGCAGAACGGAGACTTCAAGTTGGTGAAAGCGACACTGATCTACTATGAAGCGGAATTCCACAAGAAGTATGATCCCACAAAAATAGAAGGCGCAGTAGTCTACTGGAATGTGGACGAACAGCGATGGACGACATTCCAGGTGGAGAACTTCATGGAGTGGAGACCGATCGTATAGGACGCCACCACAGATTACACGGATTTTCACAGATGAATGATTTCTATTTTGAGGAATCAAGTGAAAACGTCTTTGGGAATCCGGAGTAATTTGTGGTGAATGTATTATTGAAAGTACAAACGACTAATCTAAAAAGCAATGGCAATAGCATATGACGGGATCAACTATTTCCCGGTGGGCGTAAACTTCATGGAAGAGAACGCAATGGAAGTGATAGAAGCTAAATACGGAATAAAGGGTTCGGCAATCGTACTGAAACTACTGTGCAAAATATACAAGGAGGGATACTTCATCCATTGGGATGAAGAGCAGTGCCTGATCTTTGCCAACAAGGCGGGAAGAGAGGTGCAGGCCGCTGAGGTACAGGGGATCATTGAGATCCTCTTCATCAAAGGGATATTGGACAGAAACAGTTATCTGGAAAACGGAATACTGACTTCGGCAAACATACAGAAGATATGGATGGAGGCAACAAAGCGAAGAAAAAGGGATCTGAAAGCATTGCCCTATCTGCTGGTGAACGACTTGACTCAGCAGGAAACAGAAGCGCCGGAAGGTGAAAATGTAACCATTAGCCAGGGAAATGTAGTACATGATGTAACCGTTAACGCAAAAAATGCATGCAATTCCGGACAAAGTAAAGTAAAAGAAAAGAAAGCAGAGGAAAATAAAGAATTACCCCCCTCAGCTCCCCCCAAGGGGAAGGAAAAAGAATGGGAGGAGGTTTCTGCTCCTCTCCCGATACCCGGATACGCCTTCAACACAATGACACACAATTATCCGGGACTGACGGATACACTCAAAAGACTGGGGATTACCGAAGCAGGAGAGGTGAATGCCATACTCAGGCTATCGGATTATGGAAGGAAAGGAACACGGGTATGGCAACTGATTGCCAATACTTGCTGGAGTGACATAGGGGTAAAAGGAAGGTATCTGATAGCAGCACTGAATAAGGCAAAAAGAAAATAATCCGGATAGGAAAGTACAGTTTGCAGTTGATAAAAAAGCAAGTATACCGGTTTCCATCCGGAAGGTTCTCTGTCGGGAATGGAAAACGGGACATACATTTAAACAAATGATCTACAGCCACTTCAGAGCACAATATTTCAATCTGCAGAAGCTTTATTTTAACGTTACGTTAAAGTTCGTTTTTCGTCTGCAAATAGCAAATTCTTTAAATGCAAAAGACTTGTTATTTGCAGACAAGAACAAAGCCATCGGAAAATGGCATTAACAATGTTAACGGGCAAAAGGCATAAAATATCCTCTTCCACTGTATACAGTTATATTGTTATTTACCTCTTCCGGCAGATGCAATCCACCAGATGATCATTCATAAATCCGGAGGCCTGCAAGTGAGCATAGCAAATCGTAGTTCCAAAGAATTTAAATCCCCGTTTTTTCATATCCTTGCTCATGGCATCAGATTCGGGAGATGATACCGGAATCTCACTCAATGATTGAAATGTATTGACAATCGGTTTTCTGTCGGGAAAGAATGATAGAGTATAGTCATAAAAACTACCGAACTCCTTTTGTACGGCGAGAAATAACCTTGCATTTGTGATGGTCGATTTGATCTTCAGACGATTTTTCACAATGCCATCAAAGTGCATCAACCGTTCAACATCTTCATCGGTCATTTGTGCCACCGACTCAGCATCGAAATTGCAAAAGGCTTTGCGATACCCCTCACGTTTCTTAAGGATGGTTATCCAACTCAAGCCGGCCTGAGCACTCTCCAACACAAGAAACTCAAACAGCGTCTTGTCATCGGTCACCAATTTTCCCCACTCTTGATCATGGTACTTCACATACAGTTCGTCACTTCCGCACCAACCGCAACGTCCGTTTATTATATCTTGCATAATTATGATAGTTATAGTACGATACAAACTTACAGAAATCTCTGGAATAAACAAACCATATTTGTGATATTTACAAATTGAAACTGGCAAGTTGAACCTGCGAAATTTGAATCAATATATTCAAAAGAAAACATGTACAAAACCACGGCACTTAGAACTAAATATCGTATATTTATACATATAAGAAAAGAATAATATGGATGAAAAATTGAAAAATGGCTGACAGCTCAAAAGAGGCATCACTTGTCAGACAAGCAGGTGCAAATGGCACGGAGATTCGGACTCAACCGAATAAACTTTTAACGGAGTATTTGAGATATAGAGGTAACGATTTAGCAACCATGCAATTTTCAGCGATTTACAGTGCTATGCTGTCAAATAACTATTTGCATTTACGAAGGTATAACAATTATTCGGAAAATAATGCCTACTATCAAAAAACGGCATCCTATCTTTGTAAATAGTCCATTAAAAAGGATGCAGTCTCGCAAATTAAAAGCATATTATCTTCCGTTGGCTTAGCCTTAAAAGCACTATCGAGTATCTTGACGAATGGGAAATGTTGTATAATCCCGATTTTAATTGTACCGAATTCGGTACAATTAAAAATGTGGCAGGAAGCAATAATTTTGTGCTTTCGGTGAAAACGTGGATAGAACGGACTAGTGCAATCGGCATTCGCTCTAAGGCTGCTCGGTTGGTCAGCGAAACGTGAATTGTCGAAAATCAACTACCGCATACATACTGATGCCATAAAGCAAAACCTTATTCCGATGGAAGTCACACCGATACAAGCATTATTTATGCCAATGAAGCCGACGTGCTGAACGTGGCAATGTTTGGTATGACAGCAAAACAATGGAGAGAAGCGAATCCCGAACTGAAAGGAAATATCCGTGATTATGCTACTATCAATGAACTTATCTGTTTGTCGAATATGGAGAATCTAAATGCTGTGTTTATCGAACAGAATATGACACAAAGGGAACGTCTTGTCAAGCTAAACCAAATAGCTATCCATCAAATGAGCATATTGGGAAATGGTAATAATCGGAATCGTAAGCTGTTGAAATAAAGAATTATGAAAGACAATCGGACAACTGCTCCAACGCATTCTTGCCCCAGCCGATTCGTGTTTGGCTTTCGAACAATTCCTGCATCACTTCCCTTTTCCAAGGCGTATGAATGCTCGGACATCCCAGCCATATCGGTATAAAAGCCTCGAAGTCCCGGTAATATCTTTTCTAATAATATGCACAAATAGTATTTTGTTTGTCGGGCAAATGCAAGAAAAAGGCTGATTTATGTAGATTGGTGGTAAGTGATTGAGAATATGAGAGAAACACGGATTGTTGCCGTGGACTGCTTCGGCAGGGAAAGTGCAGAAAATGTGGATTTATGCAGAAGATACGTTACCAAATCGTTATCCAAATACAAGCAAACGATGATAGGTAACAGAAAGCAATAAGCACAATGGCAATAGCTTCTGCTATTGCGGTTTTTATGCGCTGAATAACAATGTTTTGCATAACTGAAAACGCTTCAAAACCGGGTAACTTTGCTCAGAAACTGTTTAAAAATGAATTGAAACAATTGTTATATAAGCATTTATTATATTGATTATCAGCTTGTTAGTTAATGTATTTTTCTTAACTTTATGGTTACTAAGACATTAAGTTATGGAACAATATTCAACCAACCTCACTGATAAACAGTGGCAATTTATAGAAAAAATAGTGAATACACAAAAGAGAAGACGAAAATATTCTATTCGTGGGATTTTTGATGGCATTCTCTACTTGCTAAAAACAGGTTGTCAATGGCGTATGCTTCCTTCTAATTTTGCACCTTGGCAGAGCGTATACTACTATTTCAGCAAATGGAAGAATGAAGGTATAATAGAAGAATTGCTAAGCGTCATTCATTCTAATGTACGCAAACAATTAGGAAAAGCCGAAAGCCCGAGTTTAGGAATTATTGACTCGAGAAGCGTTAAGACTTCTCATCATGTTGACTCCGATAGAGGTATTGATGGTAACAAAAAGATAAAAGGGAGAAAACAGCATGTAATTGTTGATACTCTTGGGCTTCCAATGGCAGTAGCTGTTCATGAAGCAAACATTCATGATAGCAAGGGCGCTCCGCAAGTTATTGACAAACTCGCATTCAAATTTCCTCGTTTGATCAAAATACTCGCCGACGGAGGATACAGAGGAGTTGGAGCAAATCCGACCACGTTACTTGCTCTTAGCAGAGAGGAATTATCGATTATGCAATCCACGAGAGCTTTAAATACTTACCACAACTGCCGTTGCTATCACAGGCAGTTGGAATTATTTGTGAAGAGTAAAGGAGAAGAAGATATTCCTCTTACGACTCTTACAATGGAGTTCTTCGATGATTATCGTATCCATTTCAAACGTAAAGGCTATGCCTTATCGACAACGAAGCAAAACCTATTTTGGCTAAGTCGCTTGATGTATAGGGCGATAAGTCAGCAAACCATTCGTTACAATCCTTTTGAGGATGCGAAGTATGAGCGAGTAGAGCGAAAAATTCGTTGTTTGGGTAAGACGGATGTTGCTCGTATTTTGGCTATACCCCTTCAAAACAAAGAAGCGGAGTTTGTGCGGAGGATATTCCTTTTCTCTATATTCACAGTCTTGGCTTTTGCCGATGTGAGCAAGTTAAGATACTGCGATATTGAGACAAACAGTGCCGGAATACGCTATATCCGTCAGTACAGGAAGAAAACCGATGTAGAGAGTATTACGCCACTGCATCCGATAGCCGAGCAGATTCTCTCACTTTTCCCACCGAAAGAGAAGAAAGAAGACAGCCTTATTTTTAAAACATCATTAAGCAGAATACAAATAGGCATGCACCTCAAGGCGATTGGTTTAGCTTGTGGTATTCGGCAACCACTTTCCTTTCATGTTGGTCGCCATTCTTTCGGTACGCTGACATTGGAAGCCGGAGTGCCTATTGAGAGCATCGCTAAGATGATGGGGCATGCTTCCATTGTCAGCACACAAATTTATGCTCAAATCACTGATCAAAAGATTTCCAAGGATATGGATCAATTGATAAAGAAAAGCACCAGAAATAAAAATATTTTTTAAATAGGAATTGTTGAATTGGAGACTTGTATCGTGATGAAAGAGAGATTAAATTCCAATTCATTATAGTTCCTCAATTCACGTCTGCACTTATTCCAATGCTCTCACAGAAAGCATTGTATTGTTCATGGTCTTTGTCCTTAATGGTGTTAAGAATAAATTGAGCACATTTCTTTATCTCGGCATGATCAGATATAGACATTCCTCTCTCTATTAGTCCCTCAAGATGTGATAGTTCGTTGTCGACACGATCTATAGTAGTAGCCGCACACCCATCAGAGAAGAAACGCTTCATCTTCTTATGAAGACTATTTGTTTCGTTATCAGGGTATTTATAGTACAGATATGCCTCCAAAAACTTACGTGCATTATTTCCAAAGTTATAAAACAACTCATGATTTTCATTTTCGGTAGCTTGACTACATTTGTAAATCTGATGAAATAAGTAGTTGAACTCGGTTACATGTTCTTTCATATATTTGGGCATGCAGTGCAGATAAGACTGTTCATTTTGTCGTTCAAGCAAAAACCATGCACGTTGTTTATCTGTATGTATACGTTTAAGGTAACGTAAGAAGTCTAGATTGTGAGTTGAAATGAATAATTGAACCCATTTTTGTTTGGAGACAATTTGTTGATCTATCAAAGAGAAGATGAAGAAGACATGATTAGCATCCAAACTTGATATAGGGTCGTCTATCCATATTATAGGCTTTTCTGAGACGGTATCAATATCATCAAGTCGGGCAACAAAATAGGCGAAGGCAACAAGATTTCTCTCCCCCTCGCTAAGGTTGTAGGCTTTCTTGTCTTGTCTGAAAACATCAAAGTAAATACCTTCTTCTTTTTCGCTTTTTACTGCTCTAAGTTCAATAAAGCGATGCCCAAAGTAGTTTTGAAGAATCTCATTCACCCTTCTGGCTCCTTCTTCTTCGTTTTGGCGGAGGCGTTCTTTTGCTTTGATTTCCTCTTCCAATTGGCGAATATGAGACTCTTTCTGCTCTTTGAGGTCTTTCTGTTTATTGGCTATACGCTCTTTATCTGCTATCGATTCGACAGTTTTAGAATATCCAGTTTCTTCTTTAAAGCGAGCAACTTCACTTAGACGAAGTTTTATTCGGTTATCTGCCTGCACTTTGCTTAGATTTCTTCCATATTGGCTAGCACTTTCATTGAGTTCTTGAATGCGTCGATATATAGCCTCTATGGCTGTAAAGTCAAAGGTATGTTCTGTATAGGTGAGAATAGAGTGAATACTATCTTGTTTGCTTTTTAATTGTTGGAGTATGGCGTTTAGAGTAGAGGTGCAATCTTTTCGGAGGGCATCCATATCTTTATTAATTCCCTCTACATCATCCTTGAAACATAGATAATAATTGTTCGGCGAAACTTTGTAGAGATCTATGAGCATCTGAATATTCTCATTTATCCCCGTAATAGCTTTTTCAATCCTTATCTTTAAATCTTTTGTTGCCTCATCATAGTGACGTTCTAAGGCCGTCCATCGGGAATCTGTTATTGTCCCTCCACAGAAAAGACAAGTTTCCCTATCCTTATGCAATTCACAACCTTCCTCAACCCATTTGTGAGCCATAGCATTGTGAACAAGTTCCTCTATCTTATCTGAAGCTAAGATTTGTTGTTCCACAATACTTTTTACTCTTGCATTGATTTCTTCGAAGTTAAGGAATACAACTTTATCTATATGAGGTATCTGTTTCAAGTCTTCTTTCAATGTCGCTTTTAGTTCATCAACTTGCCCATTAGTGAGAAGGTCTTCCTGAGTAACGCTACTCAGGTCGTTCTTGAATTTTGATATATTATAGTTCTGATCTCCAAAAACCTCAGATTGATACCTAATACTAGTTTCCCCTGAAGTAGCCTTATTTCTCAAACTCTGTTCTAGCCTATTCTGCTCATCTTGATAATTTTTATATGCAGTGTCATAGGCGTTAGTTGCCTCAATCTTTTCTTTATAAAGGCCTGTTTCATTTCCCTCTTCCGAAGATCCAAGTTTCCCCTTAATATCCTGAATCTCTTGCTCTATTCCCACATTTCCACCCAAAACAGCAAAGGGTGTTACACCTTGTTCTGGGGCGCTGATAAAGAGAAGATTTTCCCTAACAAAATCCTCGTTGAACACACGTATAGGATAAGGGAAACTCTCAAAGTTTTTTTCATCGATAGTGTTCTTGTCAACCATTTCGAAATTGAAAGTTCCACCCTCATATTTCTCCAGTCCAGTCCCAGTTTCAAATGCACGAATTATTCGCGAAAGTGTGGTCTTTCCCGAATAATTACGTCCGAAGAGAATATTTATATCTTGAAGAACGAATGGCTTTCCTTGAGAGTATACAACATTTTTGTCCCATTCAAAGTCTTTAAAAACTCCAAGATTATTGATGTTAACAAACTTCTTAATCATACACTTGTTGAATTTAGATATGTTCTGAGTACATCATACTCTATCACTCGCATAGTTTGCTCCATGTAGGCATAGTCGGGGGTACCATCCGCTAGGGAGGGGAGCATGATGATTTGACGCTTCATACGTTGGGCGTTGAATTTGTAACCATAGGCATACTTACCTCGTTGTTGAGCAATGGCAGTTGAAAGGTAAAGGAGCGTATACTTATTGTTAACGTCCTCGTCTTTCCAGTGTACACGTTTCACATCGTCAGAGAAGAGGGCTTCGTAGGGATGATAGAACGAAAAGCCAACACTACCATTGTAATTCACGCCCAAAACCTCTTTATCAATGCTAGCATTAGCATTGTCTACAAACTCTGTAATACCATTGTGCGCTTCAGAAGCTCCAACAAAAGGGCGGTTACCTATTGTCATATCAGCCTTAGTAAGCCTTGTCCCATTAGCAATATATAGAATATCCTCCATAAAGAAAGGTTTTATTTCACCCCCCCCCATTAACATTTGTTCACTCTTCTTAGGTTTAAAATGGAGCAATGCTGTGCTAAGTGTATCTTGCTCTACCTTCTTCATAAAGGCAGACATAAACTCCCAGTCAGGCGTGCCATCAGCTTGGATAGGTAGCATTATGCGTTCTCTTGAGATGCGTAAATCGTTTATCTCTCTATTGAAACTGTATTTCTCTGAGAGTCTACAGATAATCGGGAGCATAAAGAGATAGGTATACTTGTCTATTCCCTTCTTTTGAAGTGTTGTTACATGGTCGCTTGCAACAAATTCAAACTCCTGAAAGAAAGCACTACCAACACTTCCACTATTAGCAAGACTTATGCAATTAGAGAAAATGCGTACTCTCTCCATGTTGCCAACGAATCCATCTATACCATTGTTGTTTGCTTTAGAAGATACATAAGGAATCAATCCCTCAATATGGTCGTCTTTCTTCAATCTCTTGCCTCTTTGTACTCGAGTAAAGACATCAGAGAAATAAAACTCCCTCCATTCCCTTTTCTCCAATGCCCCGAGAGTAATAACATGATCGAGTAGCTGATTCTCAAGTTTTGGTCGAACTCTTGATAAAAGCTCCTCCTCCACTTGCTTCATAAAAGCTTCCATAAAAGCCCAGTCAGGAGTGCTATTAGAGGTTTTGGGTAGTTTTAAGCGAGATTTCACCATTCGCTTAGGTCTCCATTTTCTCGCATAAGCAAAACAAACACGTTGCTGCTCAATACATGAGATTATAAATAGCGCAATATGTCTGTTTAATGTATGGTTTGCCAAATATAATGGGTTTACATCATGTGTACAAGTAAATGGATGTTGCTGATAATAAGCATAGCCCACCGAACCATTATTGGTTACGCAGATTGCATTGCCTTTGAAAAGTTTTCTTTCAAAGGCTTCGTTGGGTCCATAACCGACTTTGGAATTAGCTTTAATCAGTGCATCTGTTGTAAAACCTGTAAAGCCATTATTCGAATCAGATGCTCCGATAAAAGGGATTTTTCCACTTGTTGGACAGGGCGGTTTCTTATTATAAAATCCCTTTTTTATATCGAATATGTCCTTAAACATAAATTCACCCCATTCCCTATCCGTCAATTTAAGCATTTTCATCGCTTCCTCCTTTCGTACCAGTTTTTTCTTCTTCGAAGAGGTAACCTCTTCCGTGCGTAATCATATTGAACTGAAAGGTGAGGTAATCCGCCATCGTCTTGCGGAAGTCTTCCTCGGAAGGGATTTCGTCATTGAAGTAGTAGAAAGAATGCAGCCACTCATCATCGGCATCAATTGTAGTCTCAACGCAGAACTTGCTCTCTGCCTCCGTGCGTTCGTGCCACACATCAAGGAGATGTTGCTTGCGGTCTCCAGCAGTACCATTATCCACCAAGCCTACATGTTTAGCAACGACAAAGCCATCGTCCTCAAAGTTGATAAACTTGCACTTTTTCTTTTTGGAGTGTGGTACGCCTGCCGTAAAGATTGCGATACAAGGATTTGTACCGACACCATAAAAGGTATTGTTATTGAGTGTTATCACCCCTTCAAGTGTGTGATGCTTCAGAATATTTCGCTTAATATTTTTTTCGGTTGTAGTCTTACCTGTAACAGAAGATTGAGGAATAATGACAATTGCCCTTGCATCCTCGCTCAGGGAGTCGAGTAAATGTTCCGTAAAAGCTATTTCGTACTTATCGGGGTCGTCTTTACTTCCTTGTGAATAGGGAGGATTCATCATCCCAACTGTGCAGTGCATTTCTTGTTGAATCTTACCTGCAGACTCTGCAAGAAAATCGAAGTTGTGCAAATTGCTCTTGCCATCACCACGCAAAATCATATTGGTAGTAGCAATGGTAAACATATAGTCTTGTAGTTCAATCCCCATCAATTGTTCTTTGCGGATAGAGCGTTGCAGGTCTAAACAGTCTGTTTGCTGTAACATCGAGTGCATAGCCGCAATAAGAAACCCCGCTGTTCCACAGCAAGGGTCAAGTACTCTGTCTGAGGGTTTTAATCCAATCAAGTCGCAGAACAACTCTGTAATATGTCTAGGAGTAAGGACGATTCCGAGATTTTGTCCATCCTTACCTGAGTAAGCCATGAACTCTCCATAAAACATACCTAAATAATCATCCGCCGATTGAGAATAGAGAATAGATCGATGAATACTCTCTCGTAAGAACTCTGTATATTCTCGTAGGAGTGTTTTCTTACTCTTGGGGTCTTTGTCATTAATCTTACGATTATCTCTAATGACAGCGAACTGTGCCAATATTTTATCACGCTTAGTAGTGGGTGAGACATTAGCACGGGTAAGATTGGCTTCAATAGCATCATATATCTTCTTGCCATCGGACTTAACAATGTCGCCAGTAAGGTCGTCAATAGAAAAACCTTTAAAGCTCTCTTCACGAAGAGCCAAGAGAATCCCTGATACCACTAAAGGTTTTTCTTGATTAGTCAAACCTCCTTTCCAAAGCATCTCGTGAAGTGTCTCGGCATCCTTCAATATCTCAGCAGTGGATTTTTCCTCCTCGCTGGCTTCTTGTAAAATCTCACGATGATAGTAGTGGTCAATATTATCTTCATTGAAAGAGATGAAAGTTTCAACTTCCGTCAATTCCTTAGGATAAAGGCTGTCATCTACAAATATAGGGGTAATGCGATGACGTTTCTCATCTCCAGAAACACCTATAGCAATGACTTTTTTATAATTCGTATGTTGGATGATATGCCGTCCATAATGTAACGCACCATTTACGGCATAACCCTTGTTTACTTGCAATATCTTCGAGGAGATTATTATCCTTGTCTCTTTGTTCGTGATAAGAAATATTGGCTTTATTCTCTATGACTAATACAAAGTCTTTTACTACCCCTACAAACTCAGGTTTACCTACTTTTCCTGATTCTGCTTTAGAGGCTGTTTTCAATGCTTTCTCTATCTCTGGAATATCTGAGCTTTGATAACATAAATTAATATGAGCCGACTTAAGTAGCTCGTACACCCATAAATCGGTTTGTGCTTCTTTCTTTGCCATTTACTTAACTAATTCTTTTGGTGATACCTCGAGCAAGTCTGCCACTTTGAAGATGGTGGCGAGATTGGGTTGTTTGCGGTTGCAAACATAGGCATTGGTCATGCTGAAACTCATACCAAGTTGTTTGGCGAGCCACGTTTGAGTGCGACCTTTTTCTTTCAGCTTGCCTTTAATAAGGTTGCTATGCTCGATGTTCTGTACCATAAAATTGTATGTTTGTCAATTTATTCATGCAAATGTATGAACTTATACTGAATAAAACGAAGAAAACGGTAGCTTTAACATAATAGATGCGACTTTATTTCTTTTGAGAGGTGTGGAGTACAACTAATCTTATCAAACTGAGAGAAGAACAACGATTATAATCGCTTTTTTCTTTCACTGACAAGAAGAAAAACAGGAAAAGACGCTCGCTTCTGCTCGCAAAGGGTTATCTTTGCAAGTGAAATAGTAAGCGTTCTTTGGCTATTCAAAATATTGTGTATCAGCGCACTTCGCTCATTTCTAAATCGTTACCTATACGACCTGCATTTAATAGCAGAGCCTTGTGTCTTAAGCACTTAGCCCGAAATCATATTTTTATCTCGGACAATAGCTATTATTTTTTTCAGTATATACCCCTCACTTCCGGTTTTTTTCGTACTTTTACAGCTTGTTGGAAAGTTATGCACTTCCGGCATCTGAGAACAGATAAAAAGAAAAAACAATATATAAAATGAATCACAAATGGAATTATCGACCCATCACACAAGAACAGGCAGAGATAAGCCGGGCATTGGCTCAGGAACTAGGCATTAGCCCCGTCCTGGGACGACTTTTGGTACAAAGGGGAATTACGAAGGCACAGGATGCCAAGAAATTCTTCCGTCCGCAATTGCCCGATTTGCATGATCCATTCCTAATGAAGGATATGGACATCGCAGTGGAACGCCTGAACATGGCGATGGGAAAGAAAGAGCGCATTCTGATTTATGGAGATTACGATGTGGACGGTACCACGGCTGTGGCACTGGTCTACAAGTTCATTCAACAGTTCTATTCGAACCTTGACTATTACATCCCTGACCGTTATAACGAAGGATACGGAATTTCCAAAAAAGGAGTTGACTACGCCGCTGAAACCGGAGTAGGGCTTATCATCGTACTGGACTGCGGCATTAAAGCCGTAGAAGAGATTGCGTATGCCAAAGAGAAGGGAATTGACTTTATCATCTGCGACCATCATGTACCGGACGACGTATTGCCCCCTGCCGTTGCCATCCTGAATGCCAAAAGACTGGATAATACATACCCATACACTCATCTTTCAGGATGTGGCGTAGGCTTCAAATTCATGCAGGCTTTTGCCATCAGTAACGGCATTGAGTTTCATCACCTGATTCCGTTGCTCGACCTGACCGCCGTAAGCATTGCATCGGATATTGTACCGATCATGGGCGAAAACCGTATCCTGGCCTATCATGGGTTAAAACAGCTGAACGGCAATCCGAGCGTAGGACTGAAAGCGATTATCGATGTATGCGGATTATCGGAAAAAGAAATTACGGTGAGCGACATTGTATTCAAAATAGGTCCCCGCATCAATGCTTCCGGACGTATACAGAACGGAAAAGAAGCGGTAGACCTGTTGATTGAGAAAGATTTCTCGGCAGCACTCGAGAAAGCCGGACAAATCAACCAATACAACGAAACCCGGAAGGATCTGGATAAGAGCATGACGGAAGAAGCCAATAAAATCGTAGCCGAACTGGAAGGCTTGGCAGACCGTCGTTCGATAGTGCTTTACAATGAAGACTGGCACAAAGGAGTGATCGGAATCGTTGCCTCACGATTAACGGAGATTTACTATCGTCCGGCAGTCGTACTGACCCGGACGGATGATATGGCAACCGGTTCGGCACGTTCCGTATCCGGTTTCGATGTTTACAAAGCTATCGAACATTGCCGTGACTTGCTCGAAAACTTCGGAGGGCATACCTATGCTGCCGGGCTATCGATGAAAGTGGAAAACGTACAGGCATTCACCGAGAGATTCGAAAGTTTCGTGTCGGAACATATACTGCCGGAACAGACCAGCGCAGTGATCGATATCGATGCCGAAATAGATTTTAAAGATATCACGCCGAAGTTCTTCAATGAATTGAAACGATTCAACCCGTTCGGTCCCGACAACCAGAAACCGGTGTTCTGCACACATCACGTGTACGATTATGGAACAAGCAAGGTAGTCGGTCGCGATCAGGAACACATCAAACTGGAACTGGTAGACAACAAATCGAACAATGTGATGAACGGCATCGCCTTCGGACAAAGTTCACACGTGAGATATATCAAAACCAAGCGATCATTTGACATCTGCTATACCATTGAAGAGAACACCCACAAACGAGGGGAAGTGCAGTTGCAGATTGAAGATATCAAACCGATAGAGTGACTTACCAAGAGATTTTAAAGCAATACTGGGGTTATGATTCCTTCCGCGACCTGCAGGAGGACATCATAACCAGCATTGGCAATGGAAAAGACACACTGGGACTGATGCCCACCGGAGGCGGAAAGTCAATTACGTTTCAGGTTCCGGCCCTTGCCAAAGAGGGATTGTGCATTGTCATCACCCCACTGATTGCTCTAATGAAGGATCAGGTGCAGAACCTGAAAAAGCGCGGAATCAAAGCGATAGCCATCTATTCAGGAATGACACGGCAAGAGATTGTGGTGGCATTGGAGAACTGCATCTTCGGCGACTATAAGTTTCTATACATCTCTCCCGAACGGTTGGATACCGAAATCTTCCGGGCCAAACTCCGGTCCATGAAAATCAGTATGATTACGGTAGACGAAAGCCATTGCATCTCACAATGGGGATATGACTTTCGTCCGGCTTATCTGAAAATAGCGGATATCAGGGATCTCGTACCGGATGCTCCGGTCTTGGCACTGACCGCCACGGCCACTCCCGAAGTAGTGAAGGACATACAGGAGCGCCTCCGCTTCCGGGAAGAAAACGTGTTCCGTATGAGCTTCGAACGAAAGAATCTGGCATACATCGTTCGCCCTACTGATAATAAAAACGGGGAGTTGCTGCACATACTGAACCGGATACAAGGCAGCGCGATTGTATATGTACGAAGCCGACGAAAAACCAAAGAAACAACCGAGCTGCTGGTAAACGAAGGAATCACGGCCGACTTTTATCATGCGGGACTGGATAACGCAACCAAAGATCTTCGCCAGAAACGATGGCAAAACGGAGAAAGCCGGGTGATGGTAGCTACCAACGCATTCGGTATGGGCATTGACAAACCGGACGTACGTATCGTCATCCACCTGGACCTGCCCGACTCACCGGAAGCCTACTTTCAGGAAGCGGGACGGGCGGGACGAGACGGACAAAAGGCATACGCGGTGATACTCTATGCCAAGTCGGATAAAACAACGCTCAGCAAACGTATTGCAGATACTTTCCCGGATAAAGACTATATAAAAGATGTGTACGAGCATCTGCAATATCATTATCAGATGGCGATGGGCGACGGGCTGGGATGCATGTATGACTTCAGCCTGGAAGAATTCTGCCGCAAGTTCAAATATTTTCCCGTACCTGCAGACAGCGCACTGAAGATATTGACACAGGCAGGATACCTGGAATATACCGATGAGCAGGACAATGCCTCACGGATTATCTTCACGATCCGCCGGGATGAGTTGTATAAACTCCGTGAGATGGGAGAAGCCGCAGAGAAACTGATACAAATGATTCTGCGATCTTACACGGGTGTCTTTACAGACTATGCCTACATCAGCGAGCAGACTCTGGCGGTACGTACGGGACTGACCCGGCAACAGATTTACGACTTGCTGGTGATGCTGAGCAAGCGCCGTATCGTCGACTACATCCCGCACAAAAAAACACCTTACATTATATATACACGTGAGCGGATAGACCTCCATTATCTGCAAATACCCCGAGCAGTATATGAAGAACGGAAAGAACGCTATGAAACCCGTATCCATGCCATGGTGGAATACGTCACTTCGGAGAATGTCTGCCGTAGCCGGATGCTGCTCCGCTACTTCGGAGAGAAGAACGAACATAACTGCGGGCAATGTGACGTCTGCCTCAGCCACCGCGCCGAACCGGATATATCACAAAGCACCTTCGACGGACTGAGAGAGCAAATATGTGCTCTGCTGAAAGAGCATCCGATGACTCCGGCGGAGATAGCTTCACACATAAATACAGATAAAGAGCAGTTGAGCGAAGTGATACGGTTTATGCTGGACGAGGGCTTACTGAGCTCTGAGAACGGACTGCTTACTGAAAAAACTTCCTGAAAAGCAACAGGGTTATGTGATGAAATTACTACATTTGCAACCAAACTAAAAAAACTTTGATCATGCCGAACTTCTTTAAATCTTTTTTTGCGGGGAAAACAGAAAACCCTGAGGAAGAAAAACAAAAAAACGCCAAAAAGAACTTTGAGATATTTAAATATGACGGCCTGCGTGCCCAACGTATGGGACGTCCGGACTATGCCATTAAGTGCTTTAACGAAGCGCTGGCCATTGAAGAAGATTTCGAAACACTGAATTATCTGAGCCAGCTTTACATCCAGACCGGTGAATTCGGGAAAGCACATGAGTTGCTGGAACGTATGATCGCGCTGGAACCAGAATTGACAAGCACGTACCTGACCCTGGCCAATCTCTGCTTCATGCAAGAAGATTATCAGGAGATGGCCGATGCCGCCCAGAAAGCCATCGCACTGGAAGAAGGAAACGCAATGGCACACTACCTGTTGGGCAAAGCCAATCATGGATTGGATAACGGAATAATGACTATTGCCCACCTGACAAAAGCCATTGTGCTGAAAGATGATTTCACGGAAGCCCGACTGCTCCGTGCCGAAGCACTGTATAAGATGCAGCAATTTGCAGAGGCTATGGAAGATATTGAAGCCATACTTGCACAGAATCCGGACGAAGAAGCTGCCCTCCTGCTACGTGGCAAAATAAAAGAAGCCACCGGAAAGGAAGAAGAAGCAGAGACGGACTATCTCCATGTGACAGAGATAAACCCCTTCAACGAACAAGCTTACCTATATCTGGGACAACTATTTATCACACAGAAGAAATTGACAGCTGCTATTGAGTTGTTTGACGAAGCTATCGAGCTGAACCCGAACTTTGGAGCCGCCTATCATGAACGGGGACGTGCCAAACTATTAAACGGGGACAAAGACGGTTCGATTGAAGATATGAAGAAATCGCTGGAGCTGAACCCGAAAGAGGGAGAGAACCTGAACGGACAGTTCAATAATCAGCAAGCAGAAACAACCCCAAACGTATTGGGACTGTAAACTAACCGTTCTGATACAGTCATTTCCCGGACCGGAACCTTATTCCCTCCTGTCCGGGAAATGATTTGTATCATTCCATATTATCCGTGTGCGGACGAAGAAAGCACAACTGCATGCCCAAAGCCAACAATACAATACCTCCCAGAATAGCAAATCCCAATCCCAGGTTGCCACCGTCCGTCCATTTTCCAAACAAGCTTGTTACAACTGCTCCGGCAAAAACTCCGGTCATATTCATTATACCATAGGCCGTTGCCCGATATTTGGCCGAAACAAACTGGCACAAAATAGGCATATTATTGGCATCGAACATACCGAAACCGACCCCAAACAGAAATCCTGCACCTACTATACTGATGAAACCATTGCCTAAGCCCAATAAAAGAAGCGCAGGTATGGTCAACCCTAACCCGATTGCGCCTGTATAGATACGTCCGCGTATGTCTTTGCATACCCAACGGTCTGACAATAACCCTCCCAGAATAACTCCGATGAAAGAAGAGACAGCAATCGTTATAGTGGATATAGGCCCTGCCTCAGCCATAGGGATATCGAGATTCTCAGCGTACAGGGTAGGCAACCAATTCTTCGTAGCCCATCCGGGAAGACTGGGAGCCGCAAAATAGAACAGAATAATCCAAAAAGCAATATTACCGAATAAAAGAGTCACTCCTTTAAACAACGGAATCTTTTTTGATTTATCTGTATGCATGGCCCGAATGACCCTGGCATGTTCTTCATTCTCACGAAGGAATATAATCAAGACCAATGCATAGACAATGCCTACAATACCGAACCAATGGAATGTAGTATGCCACGAATAGGCCGCAGCTACCGTAGCACCAAACCCGCCAATAGCCTGACCGGCATACAATCCCGTCATATGGATACCGACTGCCAGCGAACGTGATTTCTCCTGATGCCAATCGGCTATCAAGGAGAGGCCCGCAGGAATGTACAATGCCTCACTGACTCCCATCAATGCGCGCAACCAGTAGATTTGATTAAATGTATCGGCATACCCCATGCCATAAGTGACTGCCGACCAGACAAAAAGACTCCCGACAATCAACCATTTACGACTGACGCGATCGGCAATAATTCCTGCCATCGGACTCATAAGACCGTAAATCCAAAGGAAGACTGCCATTAGCCGCCCAAAATTGGTAGCCGACTGCAATTCTATAATATCTATCTGCATCGCATCTTTCATGGTTGACAGCATCTGACGATCCATATAATTTAATAATGCCACAAACCATAAAAGTCCGACAACGATCCAAGGATATATTTTTCTATTTTTCATACCAACTATCTCTCTTTATATGATTTACCTTTACCTATGAGCTCTTTCAACTGTATTTGTTGGAAAACCATCTGTGCCTGGCTACTTTCATAAAAAACACCAATCGTAGAATCATTGACCGAAGTTATGCAGGAATAGCCAAAACTTCCCAACTCATCCAACATGATTTTCCGGCCGGAATCCCAGGTATTTCCATCATCCAGGCTGCACTTTAGCGTCATGTGGTCTCTACTGTCATAAGACTCCGGATTGCAGAATAGAAGAAGAGGCTTTTGCCTGCCGTTTTCCTGATAAGTATGTCGATGAATACTTGCCATACAAGTAGGCTCTATCAATGCTTTTCGGGAAGTGTAATGTTCCGTCCATGTGCTTCCCAGATCGGAGGTGACACAAATACGGCGTCCATTGACCTTTTTATTACCGTGATTACGGTTATCACGCATATTCAACATGACACTGCCATCCTGTAATTCGACTGCCATGCACTCCGTAGTGTTGTGATAAGCCGGCTTAGAGGCTATCCATGTTTTTCCCCCATCCTTGCTATACGTAATATTAGAGAATGGTATTCCATCTTTATCACGGCCTTGTGTGGGAAATATTAATGTACCGTCTTTCAAAGTAATGCCATGCCCCGGTGCCGGAGCATACAGCCACCATTCCGGTTTCTTGGTTTGTGCTGTTATATTTACAGGGTCACTCCAAGTCAGTCCGTCATCCACGCTTTTCGTAATCAAGAACTGACAGGTCTCTTTAACCCCGAGCCCGGGCTGAGAACCTTTCGCATGCCATTGGTGTATCCAACGGGTACTGTCCTGCGTCATTCCTTCCACCCATTTACCCGATCGGGGATCTAAGACTCCATACATCCAGAGTCCCGCCACATAAATAGTACCGTTCTTTTCATCGGTCAGGATACAAGCATCACTGATTCCATTATATTTCTCTGGCAATCCACCCCACTTTTTGCGGTCGAGCACTATCTGCATCGGCTGCCAGCTCATTCCACCATCCAGGCTTCGCATCATCGCAATATCGATATCACCTTGCAAGTCACGCGAACTATCGTAACGGGCATCAAATATGGCCATCAAAGTTCCTTTCAGGGAAGTAGTAATGCCGGGAATACGCGAAGTATGAACTCCGTCTTCCCCTCTTTGCCGTACAGCGACTCCGGTACGGAGTGCGACAATCGGACGAACGGAAGTTACAGAAGCCTTACCACAAGTCGTCGTCACATGATCACAACTGACCGTCACACGATGGGTTAAGTCAACTTTATCTTTCAATTTAACAGTTACCCACAGTATGGTAGTATCTGATTTCAATTCCAACGGAGTGTCTAAAACCGTTTTTAAAGCGGGAGCAACTGAGTCGACACACTTTTCCCAGTCAGAAAGCCCCCTCTTTCCGGCAACTCTATATAAACTCAAATGAGTTAAATCGGTCAACAAAGTAGTACCTTTCAGGGATAATCCGATCTCCTTTACAAAACATGGTCCCGGACAGCTCTTTATCAACTTTAATTGCAAAACCGGATTAATCTCCTTTTTTGTCAAGACCGGTACTATGGGCTGTCGAACAATAACTTTCACCCGCTCGGCACGTAACGGAGTACTGAGTAAAAAACAACTCAATAAAAACAATATCGAAATATAACGCATATTGGTAAAATTGGGGATAAAAGTTAATATAGCATTTTATCAGTTTCTTCAAGTTTGAAGCGTACGCCGACAATGGAGTGTTGTTCAGGGCCCGGCCGCATTTTAACATAAGTGATGGCGACAATAGTCCCATCCGGAAGGATTTCGAGACCGGGATATCCACAATCCGAACCGGCATAACTATGTAAAAGCTTTATTTTATATTGTCCGGAAGTTCCCTCAAGCAAATCTTTATAATTACCGACCCAAGCTACAAAATGCCCTTTCGTCGGACTGTTGGGAGCCATATCCCGAAAGACGGCAATCATACGACCGTCAGGAGTAAACTTTATTACATGCCTGTCTCCGGTCAGGCCCCAGGGAGTTTCTTGCAAAGGAGACCAGGTGGTTCCCTCATCATCAGAAAACATCATCAGAGAATTGCCTACCCGGTTATTTTCACGCGCTACACAGACAAGCCGTTTGCCATCGGGAGCGCGGAAGACACAGGGTTCACAGGGTGAACGCCCCTCCATCTCGCCTACTTTCACCGACTCGCTCCAGGTCAGTCCTCCGTCATGTGAGACAGATTGCCACAAAGTCAACGGAGGACGGTCCCGATCATTCAGTCCACGGTGATACAACCCGAGATAATCGCCATTCTTCAATTTTACAATGCTTGAAAACGCCATCACACAAGGTTTATTCAAACTACGGACCGGACTCCAGCTCTTCCCTCCGTCTTCACTATAAGTCATAGGCATGTCCGGCCAGGCACTAAACACAAAGACACGTTCTTTCCCCTGCTTATCCGTCAGTTTATAAATACTGGGACAATTGCTCATCGTCTGCCAGTCAGCAGGGGTTTTACCATTTTTCCAAGTCAGCCCGGCATCCTTACTTTCGGCTATGAAAGACGCTTTACCTCCATGCCCGTAAGACCAGGTACAAAGAATAGTCTTATGATCATCCATCATTACAGTAGTAGGATGTCCGTTATATAAATCCGGTCTGCCCGGAGCTATTGTCACCTGCCGTTCACGCTGCCCCGATATGTCGATCCAAGGCAGATTGGGATGGACATTTTGTCCGATTGAAGGAACAGCACAAAACAATAGAAACAGTTTCAAGATTGTGTTCTTCATAAACTTATGCTTTAAATTATTATACTTCCGTATCAAAAGAACTGTGTAAAAGTATATAACAGCTACTCCACACAGTTCCTTCTTTTTATATTCTATCTCTCTACATTACTTTCGTACCCATCTGTCTGCACCAGTTTGTCATTTAAGACCATATCATTATAATTGATTGGGAAATACAACGGATAACCGGGCTTGTCATTCAAATTGGGCACCTCCTTATAAATGTCAATGGTCCCGCCACAATGGAAACGCACCAAATCAAACCATCGTTTTTGCTCTATAAAAAGCTCTCTTAAACGTTCGTCACAGATTTCTTTCTCTACAGCAATCTTATCTTTCGGGCCATCATAGGGCTCCAGGCCCGCCCGGTCACGAACCTCATTCAGATCGACAAGAGACTCAGATATCTTATTGAGTGCAGCATTGGCCTCAGCACGCAACAGAAGAAGATCTCCCCAACGATAAGCTATCAAGTCATCGTCAAAATAACGATCGTCGGAATAGGCCTTCCCCCTGAATTTGTTTGTCTGGGTTAAAATCAGGTTACCATCTTTATCCACCAAATCAATCATGGCGACTTTATAGCGCCTATCGCCCGGATACTTAAGATACAACTCTCTGGCCTTGTCACTTGGGGCATAGACATGGCGGCTCTGATTGGGTGAAGTTGCCGCATCGGCCAAGTTGACAGCCATCGATAAATTATCGGTTCTCGATGTAGTGTTAGTTGCAATAGAAAGATTTCCAGTTTCATAGCGTTCAAAATAAAAAGAGAAAATGATCTCATTATTCTTTTTATTATCATTGGCAAATACCTTTGCATAATCCGGTAGCAAAGACACTCCACTCCCGCCTACCTGATCGATTGCCTTGATCGCTTCTTCCAGATCCGCATTTCCACCATTCAGGACCTTTGCCTTCCACATTAAAACATCGGCTTTCAAAGCATAGGCAGCCGGCTTTGAAGCTAAATTCTTATTGATATATCCATCCTCCGGAAATAACAGGACAGACTGTTCTATATCTTCAAGGATCAACTTCATGACGTCTTCTTTGGGAGAACGGGGTTTAAGCTCAACGTTGTCCGAAAGCACAGGATCAGTAATGATGGGAGCATCTCCCCAAATACGCACTATAAGAAAATAAGTATATGCTCTTAGAAAGTGACACTCAGCTTTTATACGATTCTTCTCAGTCTCATTAGTAAACTTCAGACTTTCAATTTTATTGAAAAGAAGATTGGCGTGATGAATGATATTATAAGCCGAACGATAAGAAGGAGCATTGCTCTCAAGCAAAGTATGGGCCCATGCCACACTCGTAGGGCCGATCTCACCGGCTTTAAAAGCATCTCCCCGGTCTTCACCGTAATAAGAAGTATTATTCAGGTCACGCACCTTATTGTAAATGCCCGTAAGATAAGCTTTGGCATCTCCCGGAGTTTTCCAGAACGACTGTGAAGTGATGGTAGAAACCGGATCAACCTCCAACAAGCTACAACTGCAAATCCATGTGCAGCAGAGAATACAGATCAATATTTTTGTTGCTTTCATAGTGAAAATCATTTTAAAAAGTTAGTCTTACACCAAAGTTAAATTGAATCGGGAGAAAGTATTCACCGGTCTCTTGTCCATCGTACTGTTCAGGATTTAATCCGTCAAAGGCTGTAATGTATCCGATATTTGTCACACCGGCATTCAAAGACACCCCTTTCACCTTCATTTTAGAACATACGGAACGCGGCAGTTCATAACCTAACGAAACCTCACGGAAGCACAAATAATCTCCCTTTGAATAATAAGCCGTATTGTCGGCATTTCCATTTGAATTCATTCCGGCATAAGCTATTGTACGCATGTGATTGCGATATCCGTTATCCCAGTCCGAAGCAACATCGTAACGCGGATACTTGGCTGTTGCAGCATCACCCGTCTGCCACCAGATGTTTCCATTCGTAACGTCAGTAGTCGTTATAATGGCATTGCGTGCATTGGCATTGGCACGGCATCTCCATATATTGGCAATGGAATGTCCTAAAGCAAAATCGACAACCAAACGAAGAGAAAAATTCTTGTAAGACAAATTATTAATCAAGGCTCCCTTCTTATCCGGATTGGCCCAGCCAATAAAAGTAATATCCTTATCATCGATAACTCCATTATTGTCAAGGTCGGCCCAGATAGCATCTCCGGCAACCTTTTTCTTATTCATCTTAGAACCGGAGACCTTGGTGTCGACCGGAGCTTTTGCAGCTTCTTCATCTGTATCGTATACCCCCAGATACTTATATCCCCAACGTCCGCCTATCCTCTCGCCTTCGGCCAGGCCTCCGCTCTCAACATAAGTACCCGATTTAGCATCCCATACAAGTCCGCCCTGTACCCGATTTTTGTCTCTCCCATTATAAGGAAGCTTTTTCATATACGTCCTGTTCATACTGAAAGTACCCGTAACATCCCAACTCACGGGGGAAGTTGTTGAAAGAGGATGTGCTGTCAGCGATAACTCAAAACCTTTGTTCTGTACAGTCCCCAAATTGGCCTTTATAGAACTAAAACCTGTCTGTGCCGGAAGAGCTTTGTCATACAAACGATCGGAAGTCAATTTATTATATCCGGTTACCGACAGTTCAAGACGATTATCAAAGAAACCGGCATCAAAACCATAATCCACATTAGAGGTTGTTTCCCATACCAAACTGTTATTGGCAAGTACACTATTCAGTACCCCCGGATTTCCGGCATAAATATATGAAGCATATTCGCCTTGGGTATTAGAATACGACAACTTATTATTTCCGGTCTGTCCCCAACTCGCCCGCAATTTCATCCGGCTGACAACGGTTTTGGGAAACCAGTCTTCATAATGCATATTCCATCCTCCGGATACGGCCGGAAACAATGCGAATTTATGATCTTCGGCAAATTGGGAGGCTCCGTCATAGCGTGCTGAAACCGTCAGCAAATAGCGGCGCTTATAGTCATAATTGACACGGGCAAAGAAACCTACCAGTACTTCTTTATCCAAAGAGGAAGTGGTACGCTGTAAATCGGGCTTGGTAGGCGCCAACGTAGGTACATAATCCGTAGGGGCTTCCGAGCCTGTTCCTTTCAATTTATAAGTATCGTCCTGGGTATAATTCATACCTATCATTGCATTAAGAGTGTGTTTATCACTGAATACTTTATCATAGGTAAACACCGCGTCTGCCATGATTTGCTTATACTGGTCGTGTTTCTCGAGTGTCTTACGACCTTTATTAAACTCGTTATACTTCTCAAAAAAACGATAGATATTTTCCTGCATATAATAGGAGGCTGACGGCTTAAAATGCAATCCCTTCAGAATCTCCCAATCCAATCCTAACTGAATCGTGTTTCGATAAGCTTTGTCCGAAATATCCTGATAATATAATTCGTGCAGTCTATTCCGGGGTGAGCCTCCGGCTTCACCAATACCGGGAGTTCCATCGTCATAATACAGACGGAAGGTCGTAGGATAGCGAGAAGAACGGTCCATTGTGCTTGTGCCCGAATTCTCCGGATCAGTCGCTTTATTCGAAATTGTGGAATGTTTCAATCCGACGGTTAATTTTAAATTACTGCGAAGATTGTAATTTCCATTGGCAGTAAGGCTGAAACGATCGTATCCCGTACCCAGAACAATACCTTCGGAATTAATATACCCCAAACTCACATAATAATTACCTTTGTCATTTCCGCCGGAAACACTCAGATCGTAGTTGTGTGTCAATGCAGTCTGAAACAATACATCTTTTTGATAGTGATTGTCTTTAAATATCAACTGTTTTCCCGAATAAGGATCGGTCATCGTTTCATATCCTTGTCTGTTCAGCAAATCATCGACATAAGACTGTCCCATATTGGAAATCAAATCATCTAAATATTCGGTAGTGAAACGAGAATAGCCATATCCTTCCAAGGCTCCATTTTTATAATTGATATTACCTGTTGAATAAGGATATGCGCCGCCTTCCAAGCGTCCGCTGACATTGGCGTCATTGATTCCACGGGAACCGGCTAAACGGGAAGCATACAGATAGTCGCGTGCACCGGAAAACGGATAATGCTGCCGAATCTGCTCAACTCCCAAACGGTAGGAAGCGGAAATAGTGGCTTTACCATCTTTTGAAGAGCCTTGCTTGGTAGTAATAAGAATGATACCATTGGCGGCCTTAGCACCATAAATTGCAGCGGAAGCGGCATCTTTCAGTACTTCCATAGACTCAATATCTTCCTGATTGAGTCCATTCATGTTGCTACGGACAACCCCATCAATGACAAAAAGAGGAGAGTCGTTAGCCGGATCGGTTGACCCGCCACGGATCAGCACTACCGGCTGTGCACCGGGCTGTCCGGTAGTCTGTCGAATATCCAGTCCAGCAACCTTTCCCTGTAGATTGTTCAAAGGAGATGCAGAGACAGAAGACATTAACTCCGCTTTCTTCACAGATACAACTCCTGAAGTAACGGTTGCCTTAGATTGAGTTCCATAACCGATGGCTACGACCTCGTCAAGTAGAACCGATTCATCTTCCAAAGTAATTTCATAAAATGTATTATTGGTTACTTTCAGATCCTTGGTTTTCATTCCAATAAAGGAGATTTGTAACAAAGATTTATGTGGAACCTTCAATTTAAATTTTCCATCGACATCGGTAGTTGTACCTATTTGTGTGTTCTTTACAATAACTGTAGCACCTATGACCGGTTCTCCGGATGTGTCCTTAACAACACCACTAATCTCAAAATTGCCACTTTGTTGAGCATGAACGGGTGCTAATGTCCCAATAAATGTCAATAAAACAACAATGAGACACTTAATTCGAGTAATTTTTCTCATCTTTGTATGCTTTTAATATAAAATTTAAGGCGTAGGGCGAAGGGGGTATATTCCGTCCAAAGTCTATTTCCCCTTCCCTACTTTTATTTTTTAATTCAAGAAACCTATTTTTTCAAGATCTCTTTTGAGCGAAGAATATTCATCATCGCCAAACGGTGTGACGGGCAGACGACACCGGCCGCAATCAACACCTATTAAATTCATTATTGCTTTTCCTCCACGTACACCTCCTCCATATTTAATTATTATTTTTACTATTTCAATCGACTTCTGCTGCATCCGGCGAGCAGTACAGATATCACCTTTCTTGAACGCATCAAAAAGATTCTGATATACAGCAGGTAAATAATTGTAGGTACTACCAACACCGGCAACGGCTCCTAAAGCCAATCCGGCAATCAGAATTTCATCGTATCCATGCAGCACCTCGAATTCTCCATTATTGAGTTCCAAGCATTCACCCATCTCCATCAGGTTATTGTGTGTGAATTTTGTTCCAACCAGATTAGGCATCGTTTTCTTTCCCTCTATAAGAAAAGAGGGAACCGAAAGAGATACTCCCGTCATAGACGGCATATTATAATAATAGAAAGGAAGATCGGGAGCACTTTGAGCAATTGGAGTAAAAAAGTCCACCAGATCCTTTACCGAAGAGGGTTTAAAAAAACAGGGAGCCATAGCGGCAAAAGCATCAGCTTCCACCTCTTGTGCATGCCGAGCCAGCTCCATAGCTTCCAATTGGCAGTTACTACCCACATGCGCAATCACCTTGAAGCGTTTCCGGGCAGACTTTATCCACTGAGCAAGAATAGCTTTACGCTCACCCGTAGTCAGTGAATGAGATTCTCCTGTGGTTCCACAAACAAATACACCTGCCATTCCTGATTCAGCCATCAGGTCGGCGTATTTGTCTATAACAGAAAGATTGATATCTCCCCGCGCATCCATAGGAGTAAAAGTGGCGGCAACCATTCCTTCCAAACGTTGATAATGTTTCATTTTATTATTTAATTAGATATTAATAAGAATAAGGAATCTCTGATTGGAAACCCATTTCTCAGTGTCGATAACAAAGGTATAAAATGGCTGCGCAGCTACAATAAATGGTTATTTACCCGGTTACCTGCAATAAAAGAACGGCCATCCTCCAGATATTCCCCAAGGGAATGCTAAAATTCTGTTTGACTTCTTGCAATCCCCCCGATTATTCGTTAACGATTCTACGTTTCATAAAAATCTTGTATACGGCAAAATGTTTCTCAAGCGCCTTTCTATAACCGGCCTCATCATGTTTTTCCAAAAAGCCGAGAAGGTCAGCGTGAGTTACCAATTCTCCCCGCTCTTTTATCTCTATATTAATAGGTTCGAGCAACTCTTTGAATTTGTCTTTCACAAAAACCATCACGGGATGGATGATCTCCTGAAATTCACGGATAGTGGCATTACCGGTTATCTCATAAAGTTTAGCATGAAAAGTAAATTCACTGATAGGGGCATATTCATTGTTCTCAAAAGCGATTCCCAACCGGACAATCTCCTTCAGTTCAACAATATCTTCCGGAGTTATATTCTGGAAAAGATCACTGCAAATTCCCAATTCCAAAGCAATCCTGAAACCTAAAAGATCAAACAGGGAATGCTCACTCAGAATGCGAGGATCGACAACCCGCTTCATGCCTCCAAGGATAGAAGGTTCGGTCAGAATCATTCCCCGCCTGGTACGTGTCTCGATCATCCCTACCATTTTCAATCGGCTGAGGGCCTCCCTCAGCACACTACGTGCCACACCCAAAGCAGCAGCCAGTTCCATCTCATTGGGAATGGCATCTCCTGCCCGCAGATCTTTGGTTCTAAAATAAGTAAGTAGGTTATCTTCGACCTGATCGACCAAAGTTATCGCCTGACCATGTAGTTTTAATGTATCCATAGTATAACAATTCAGTTTAGTTAAAATAAGATTAATCTTATTTGTCTGACAAATAAAAGAAGTTTTTAGGAGAAAAACTAGCATCTTAAGAACTGAAACGTCCCATTTAGCAAACATTAACAAAGACAAGCCTATATACTATATTATAAAGGCCATTTATAGTCATAAAAGCACAAATTGGGAATATAAACACATAAATCACAAAAAAAAGTTTGTTTTTTATTTGCGTTTAAGATAAAAGCATTAATTTTGCCTCAGATTTAAAACAAAAAGAAAATAGATCTGATGAACGTATTCACTTTTACATATTACTTCTTTTTTTACTTTTACTTTAGCCAGAAAGTAGAGCGGGAGTTTGTATGTATCAAGTGACAGGGTGCTTAAGAACTGAAATTAAGAGAAACTAATAATATGAATCCCGCTCCGACATGGACGCGGGATTTTTTTATACCATATACTCAATAGGAATGAAAAGAATAGCAATTCAAGGAACACTGGGCTCGTATCACGATATAGCCGCACACAAGTACTTCGAAGGAGAAGAGATAGAATTAATCTGTTGCGCCAACTTTGAAGATGTGTTTGCTGCCATCCGGAAAGATAGTCAGACCATCGGGATGCTGGCCATTGAAAACACGATTGCAGGAAGCCTGCTGCACAACAACGAATTGTTGCGCCAAAGCGGCACACAAATTATCGGCGAATACAAATTACGCATTTCGCACAGCTTCGTTTGCCTGCCCGAAGAGGACTGGAATGACATTACCGAGGTGAACTCTCACCCGATTGCCCTGATGCAATGCCGGGAGTTCCTGAACCAACACCCGCGTATCAAAGTGGTAGAAGCCGAAGATACGGCTTTGAGTGCCGAAATCATCAAACGGGAAAACTTGAAAGGGCACGCCGCCATCTGTTCCCGTGCCGCTGCCGAACGCTACGGAATGAAGGTACTGCAGGAAGGCATCGAAACCAACAAACACAATTTCACCCGTTTTCTGGTAGTGGCAGATCCGTGGCAGGTGGACGAGATACGAAAGCAAAACACCGTTCTCAACAAAGCAAACATCGTTTTCACTCTCCCCCACTCCGAAGGAAGTCTCTCACAGGTTCTGTCTATTCTATCTTTTTATAATATCAACTTAACAAAAATACAATCGCTCCCTATCATCGGACGGGAATGGGAATACCAGTTTTACGTAGATGTAGCTTTCAACGATTACCTGAGATATAAACAATCGATTACAGCAATCACTCCATTGACGAAAGAACTTAAAATATTAGGCGAATATGCAGAAGGAAAATCAAACGTATAAGGTAGCGCCGGCCGACAGACTGGCCGGTGTAAGCGAATACTACTTTTCGAAGAAACTGAAAGAAGTGGCACGGATGAACGCAGAAGGTAAAGATGTAATCAGCCTGGGAATCGGAAGCCCGGACATGCCTCCTTCGGAACAGACCATCGAAACGCTATGTAATAATGCCCACGATCCGAACGGACACGGTTATCAACCGTATGTGGGTATACCGGAACTTCGCAAGGGTTTTGCCGACTGGTATAAACGCTGGTATGGAGTGGAACTGAATCCGGCAACAGAAATTCAGCCGCTGATCGGATCAAAAGAAGGCATCTTGCACGTGACACTCGCTTTTGTCAATCCGGGAGAACAGGTACTGGTGCCCAATCCGGGATATCCCACCTACACTTCGTTAAGCAAAATACTGGGTGCCGAGGTGGTGAACTATAACCTGAAAGAGGAAGACGGATGGATGCCGGACTTCGATGAACTGGAAAAGATGGATCTGAGCCGCGTGAAACTGATGTGGACCAACTATCCGAACATGCCTACCGGTGCCAACGCTACTCCGGAACTGTACAAACGCCTAGTGGAGTTTGCCCGCCGCAAGAACATCGTGATTGTGAACGACAATCCGTACAGCTTTATCCTGAACGATAAGCCGATCAGTATCCTGAGTGTGCCGGGTGCCAAAGAATGCTGTATAGAATTCAACTCCATGAGTAAAAGTCACAATATGCCGGGATGGCGTATCGGCATGCTGGCTTCGAACGCAGAGTTTGTACAATGGATTCTGAAAGTGAAAAGTAACATCGACAGCGGAATGTTCCGTGCCATGCAACTGGCAGCTGCCAAAGCACTTGAAGCGGATTCGACCTGGTACGAAGGCAACAATGTAAACTATCGGAACCGTCGTCACCTGGCCGGCGAGATTATGAAAACGCTGGGATGCACGTACGACGAAAAGCAGGTGGGCATGTTTCTCTGGGGAAAAATCCCCGCAAGTTGCGCCGATGTAGAAGAACTGACAGAGAAAGTGCTGCAGGAAGCACGCGTCTTCATCACTCCGGGATTTATTTTCGGAAGCAACGGAGCGAGATACATCCGCATCTCCCTCTGCTGCAAAGACGCCAAGCTGGCAGAAGCGCTGGAACGAATCAAATCAATAATGAAATAACAACTAAACGAATTAGATCGATATGGAACTCGAATCAATCTTATTGCCGGGTGTGGAAGATAAACGCCCGATGGTGATAGCCGGCCCTTGCAGTGCCGAAACAGAAGAGCAAGTAATGTCAACAGCTACCCAACTGGCGGCCAAAGGAGTAAAAATCTTCCGTGCGGGAATCTGGAAACCGCGCACCAAACCGGGAGGTTTCGAAGGTATCGGTGTGGACGGACTGGCCTGGCTGAAAGAGGTGAAAAAAGAAACCGGCATGTACGTATCTACCGAAGTAGCCACCGCCAAACATGTGTACGAATGCCTGAAAGCGGGTATCGACGTACTCTGGGTAGGAGCACGTACCACTGCCAATCCTTTTGCCGTACAGGAAATAGCCGATGCACTGAAGGGAGTAGACATTCCCGTATTGGTTAAAAACCCGGTAAACCCGGACCTGGAATTATGGATCGGTGCTTTGGAACGCATCAACAACGCCGGACTGAAACGTCTGGGAGCCATCCACCGCGGATTCAGCAGCTACGACAAGAAGTTATACCGTAACTTGCCTCAATGGCACATTCCTATCGAATTGCGCCGCCGCATACCCGAACTGCCTATCTTCTGCGACCCGAGCCACATCGGCGGAAAGCGCGAACTGGTAGCTCCTCTCTGCCAGCAGGCTATGGACCTGAACTTTGACGGATTGATTGTAGAAAGCCATTGCAACCCGGACTGTGCATGGAGCGACGCTTCACAGCAAGTGACTCCGGACGTACTGGACTATATCCTCAACCTGCTTGTCATCCGTAAAGAAACGCAGACAACGGAGAATCTGAACGTATTGCGCAAGCAGATTGACGAATGTGATGACAACATCATACAGGAATTGGCAAAACGTATGCGCGTAGCACGCGAAATCGGTACTTACAAAAAGGAACACGATATCACAGTGCTTCAGACCGGACGTTATAACGAGATTCTTGAAAAACGCGGTGCTCAGGGCGAACAGTGCGGCATGAGTGCAGAGTTTGTGAAAGTGATCTTCGAAGCCATCCACGAAGAATCGGTTCGTCAACAGATGGAGATTATCAATAAATAGCAAATCATTCATATTATGCGAATTCTAATTTTGGGAGCCGGCAAGATGGGCTCCTTCTTTACTGACATACTAAGTTTCCAGCACGAGACGGCCGTGTTCGACGTCAACCCGCATCAGCTTCGGTTTGTATACAACACCTACCGCTTCACCACTCTGGAGGAGATCAAGGAGTTCGAACCGGAACTGGTGATCAATGCTGCCACAGTGAAATACACGCTGGACGCTTTCCGCAAAATTCTGCCGGTTTTGCCCAAAGACTGTATCCTGAGTGATATTGCTTCGGTAAAAACCGGATTGAAGAAGTTCTACGAAGAAAGCGGATTCCGTTATGTCTCCACTCACCCGATGTTTGGCCCTACTTTTGCCAGCCTGAGCAATCTGAGCAGCGAAAGCGCCATCATCATCAGTGAGAGTGATCATTTGGGGAAAGTATTCTTTAAAGACTTATACAATAGCCTGAACCTGAACATCTTCGAATATACTTTCGACGAGCATGATGAAACAGTGGCTTACTCCCTGTCCATCCCGTTTGTTTCGACATTTGTTTTTGCAGCTGTCATGAAGCACCAGGAAGCTCCGGGAACCACATTCAAAAAGCACATGGCCATTGCCAAAGGGCTGCTGAGCGAAGATGACTACTTATTGCAGGAAATCCTGTTCAATCCGCGCACACCGTCACAAGTGGAGAATATCCGCACAGAGCTGAAACAACTGCTTGAGATCATCACCAACAAAGATGCGGAGGGAATGAAAAAGTACCTGACGAAGATACGAGAGAAAATTAAATGATAATCTTTATCATAAGTATGAGGGGATGTCATCATTCATCACAGACATCCCCTCTCCTTTCTTTTCTAATTCGCGGGATAAGCAAAATGTCAAAATGATAATAAGAAGCGCCCAGTTTTCATTCTTTAGCCCCAAGGGAAAGGCAAGAAGGAAAAAACGGCTCTAATTCATTTTTCCTCCGATCCGATTGATCGCATTTATCGATATAAGAAGCATATTGAGCAGTAAAGGGTTCTTTCTGTATCATATCATCCACCCGGAAGCAACGGGAGTATCTTTCTGGCAGAAAAGAAAGCTCCGTATCAGCCAAGCAACCGGAAAGAAATACGGAGAAAAATCCGTCCTTAAACAGAACAATATATGTAATCATGGAAAACATATAGAGATATTTGAAAAAGAAGTAATCATTTTCGGGAAATGCTTACGTCTTTCGGGGAGAATGCTTACGTCTTTTCCCAAAAACACAAGCTCTTTCTACCCCAAAGCCCGGCTCTCCGACCCCAAAAGGCCGCCATTTTGCACTTTCTTCCTCCGGTTGGCAAGAAAAAGATCGGGCACTCGTCAGACTAACCCCCTATTTAGTAACTTTTTAATGCGAAACAGCGCGTACAGAGATCATTAAGTAAGCGGCAGATATATCGGCAGATCCTGTCGAATCCACTGAAAAGTCATTTGATTATCCAAGAAATATCACGTACATTTGCATCCGCAAGGAGATAAAACAATGATAGATCAGGCAACCATAGACCGTATACTCGATGCCGCACAAATCGTAGAAGTGGTTTCGGACTTCGTCACGCTGCGCAAACGCGGTGTGAACTACGTGGGACTTTGCCCTTTCCATAACGAGAAAACTCCCTCGTTCAGCGTGTCTCCCTCCAAGGGACTTTGCAAGTGTTTCAGTTGCGGCAAGGGCGGCAACGCGGTGCACTTCATCATGGAACACGAACAGATGTCCTATCCCGAGGCACTCCGCTACCTGGCCAAGAAGTATAACATAGAAATCAAGGAACGGGAGTTGACCAATGAAGAGAAAGAGGTGCAAAGCAACCGCGAAAGTATGTTCATTGTCAACAACTTCGCCCGCGACTACTTTCAGAATATCCTGAAAAACCATATAGACGGACGCAGCATCGGACTGGCTTATTTCCGCCAACGGGGTTTCCGTGACGATATTATTGATAAGTTCCAGTTGGGTTTCAGCACCGAGGGGCGCGATGCACTGGCACAGGAGGCATTGCGCAAAGGGTTCAAACAAGAGTTCCTGGTAAAGACCGGACTCTGTTATGAAACGGACGACCATAAGTTGCGCGACCGCTTTTGGGGACGTGTCATGTTTCCCGTTCACACGCTTTCGGGCAAAGTGGTTGCCTTCGGTGGACGTGTGCTCAGCACGGAGAACAAGAAACTTGCCAAGTACGTCAACTCTCCCGAATCGGAAATCTATCATAAAAGCAACGAACTATACGGCATCTACTTTGCCAAGCAGGCCATCGTAAAGCAGGACCGCTGCTTCCTTGTGGAAGGATATACGGACGTTATATCAATGCACCAGTCGGGAGTAGAGAATGTGGTGGCCTCGTCCGGTACTTCTCTTACACCGGGGCAGATCCGGTTGATCCACCGTTTCACCAACAACATCACGGTGCTTTATGACGGTGACATGGCGGGCATCAAAGCTTCTATCCGGGGGATCGACATGCTGCTCGAAGAGGGAATGAATATCAAAGTATGCCTCTTACCCGACGGAGACGACCCGGACTCTTTTGCACGGAAGCACAACGCTACGGAGTTTCAGAACTTCATACAGGAACACGAGACGGACTTTATACGCTTCAAGGCACAACTGCTGATGGAGGATGCCGGCAAGGACCCGATGAAACGTGCCGAGCTGATCAACGACATCGTGCGCAGCATTGCGGTGATTCCCGAAGCCATCGTCCGGGATGTGTACATCAAGGAGTGCGGGCAGTTGTTGCGGATAGAAGATAAGTTACTGGTATCCGAAGTGGCCAAGCGCAGGGAACTTCAGGCCGAGAAGGGGAATAAACCCATAGCCTCCAATAATGCCCCGACGCCGCAACCGGGCGAAATGCCTCCTCCTTTCCCTCCCGAAGAAATGGAGGCAGACACCTACCAATCGTTCATCCCGCAGGAAGGTAAAGAGGGACAAGAGTTTTATAAATACGAGCGCCTGATTATTCAGATGATTGTGCGCTATGGAGAGAAGGTGATGTGTAACTTAACGGATGAAGAAGGCAACGAAGTCCCGGTCACCGTTGTCGAGTATGTCATCAATGACCTGAAGGAGGACGAACTGGCTTTCCATAATCCCCTCCACCGCCGTATCCTCTCGGAGGCCTCCGAACATATCCACGATCAGGAGTTCGCTTCCGAACGCTTCTTCGTGGCGCACCCCGATCCGAAAATCAGTACGATAGCCACCGAACTGGCGAGTGACCGGTATCAACTGAGCAAGTATCACTCCAAAACACAGAAGTTGGTGACGGATGAGGAACGGCTGTACGAGATGGTCCCGATGCTGATGATTAACTTCAAGAACGCCATTGTCGCAGAAGAGCTGAAGCACATCATGTATGCCCTGCAAGATCCTTCGATTGCGAATGACAACGCCCAGTGCGACGCTGTCATGCAACGGTACAAGGAGATGAAGGAGATACAGAATCTGATGGCCAAACGACTGGGCGACCGGGTGGTGCTGCGCTGACCATCCGATTCCGCTCTTTCATAATTTCCCGTCCTTAATCTTTCGTTTCGCTCCCCCACCAGTCTGCATTAGGCTTGAAATCTTTGCCTAACTGCTTCTTGCGGGTAGCTTCCAAGGTTTTCATCATTCTTTCGCGAGTCTTTTTCTTATAGAGAGCCTCCGCTGCCGGATTGTATTGAGGATCGGGTTCAGGATATCTGGCCCCTACCTCAGTCAGCCATACAGACAGCTTCTTACTCAAGAACTCCACCTTTTCGGGATATTGCACATTCAGCGGTTCCGACTCGGTTTCGTCTATCCGCAGATTATAAAGTTCATCCCTGCCATCTTCGTAATAATGAATCAGCTTCCAGTCGCCTTGCCGTATGATGGAAGAAGGTTCGCCACCCTGATTGCCATAATGAGGATAATGCCAGTATAAAGCACGCTCGGGGATGCTCTTGCCCTGTAACAGAGGAAGCAGGCTTACACCGTCCTGATGTTGGCCGGGCATTAATGGGATGCCTGCCATATCGAGAAAAGTAGGATACAAATCGGCACCGGTGACAGGCACCACGCACGAATCTCCCTTTAAAGTATTACCCGGAAAATCGATAAATAACGGTACGCGTATTCCACCTTCCCACTGCCGCCCTTTTCCGCCGCGAAGAGGGTAGTTAGAGGTAGCGTATGCATCGCCCGAAGACACTCCGCCATTATCACTGGTGAACACGATAATCGTATTTTCATCCAAACCCAACTCATGCAGTTTGGCAAGCACCACTCCCACGGCATCATCCATCTGCTGTATCAGTCCGGCATATATGGGATTATCCTGCTGCAAACGTACAGGCAATGTACGATCTACTTCGAACCCCACCGGAGCGATCCCCATCGAATCCGCTTTATTCCGGAAATGCCTCCACTTGGCTTCAGTGGTCTCAATCGGCGCATGCACGGCATAGAAAGAGAGAAAAGCAAAGAAAGGCTGCTTTTTATTCCGGCGGGTATGGGTTTCGATAAACGACGCTGTCTCGTGTGCCAGACGCATGGATAAATTCTCACCATCCGGTCCTTCTTTCATTTTCGGATTGCCATAGGGAGCAAAATAGCCGCCGGGATAAGGACCTCCCGCTTCATGCCCGCCTATATTGATATCGAAACCATGATCTTCGGGATAAGAACCCTCACCTCCCAAATGCCATTTGCCGGCCATAAACGTTTTATAACCGTGGGCTTTCAATGCTTCGGGCAGAGTAATATCTTCTTTGGGCAATTGCCATACGTATTGGGCCGGAAGAAGCTTGGAATGTCTTCCCATCTTGCGCCACTCTTCTCCACTTCCTTCACCAATCCAATTGGTTATTCCGTGGCGGGCGGTAAACTTGCCTGTCATAATGCTGGCACGGGAAGGACTGGACACCTGACAGGCTGCATATCCTTGGGTAAACCTCACGCCATTACGGGCGATTCCATCGATATTGGGCGATTCATAATAACGGCTGCCCGTACATGCCAGATCTCTCCAGCCAAAGTCATCAGCCAGAATAAATAAGATATTGGGCTGCTTGGAGGAACGTGCCTGCTCGGCGGCATTTCCGCCAACAGTCAACGCAGTGGCTAACAATGATAAGGTAACGAATTTCATATCTGTTATATTTTAAGTACAAACGATTATTTATTTTCAAAAGAGTCGGAATCCTTCACAGGAGAAACATAGTGGGGATTATCAACAGGCATTCGGGCACCGACCTCCTTATACCACAAATATAGTTTCTTCCTTAGCCCATCTGCTATCTCAGGGTATATTTGTGACAGGTCTTTCTGTTCGGATTCGTCCTGAATCACATTGTACAACTCGACGTGATGGTCTTCAAAAAACTCAATAAGCTTATAATCCCCCTCACGTATAGCCGCAGAAGGCCGACCACCCAGTCCACCGCTATAATGAGGATAATGCCAGAATAAGGAAGGTCTGGACAGCCGTCCGCCCTGTAAGACGGGTTTCATGGAAACTCCGTCCACGTGTTGTCCGGGCAGTAGAGGCAATCCGCAAAGATCGAGCAAAGTCGGATAATAATCCGTACCGATGATCGGAGTATCCGAAACCTGTCTTCCTTTCAGGTGTCCACTCCATCGGATGATGGCAGGCACTTTGATGCCTCCTTCGTACAAATATCCTTTTCCGGCACGCAAAGGCAGATTGGAGGTCGGGATATTACGAGTAGTATTGCTGGTGGCCATTCCCCCATTATCGGACGTAAACACAACAATGGTGCGTTCATCGAGTCCCGACCGATGCAGGGTGTCTAACAGGCGTCCTATGTTTTCGTCCAGGCTCTCAACCATCGCGGCATAAGCCGGAATGTCCTGCACAAGTTTATGATACGTCTCTCCTTTTTTCACAAAAGATGAATCCGCAGGAACCGCCCGGCTCAGCTTTCTCCGGTATTTGGCTATCTTTTCCGCTTTTGCCTGTAAGGGCAGATGAACCGTATAATAGGACAGATAGACAAAGAACGGCTTTTCCTTAGGCTCCGAGATATAACGGATCACTTCATCAGTCAGGCGATCCGTCAGATACTCTCCTTCGGGACCGTCTTTCAGTTGTGGATTACCATAAGGCGAAAAATATCCTTTGGAGGGATGCCCCGTATTATTTCCTCCGATATTAATATCAAACCCATTCTGCTCAGGATAGTATTCGGCAGACTCGGCCAGATGCCACTTGCCTGCCATAAAGGTAGAATACCCGTTCTGCCTGAAGGCCTCGGCCATCGTTATTTCGTCTTTCGACAGATGGAGGTTGAACGGCAAAGAAGCCAACCGCTGATCCTTATGAGGACCGTACGCCCGGTCTCCGGGAATATAGTCGGTCAGGTTGATCCGGGCAGGGTATTTACCGGTCAACAGAGCAGCCCGGGACGGCGACGAAACCGGACATGCGGCATAGGATTGAGTAAAACAAACTCCTTCTCTTGCCAGCTTGTCGATATGAGGAGTTTCATAGAAACGGCTTCCGGTACAACTCAAATCCTTATATCCCAAATCGTCTGCATAAATGAAGATCACATTGGGATGCGGTTGTTTGTCGGTCTGTGCATCAGAGGTAACAGTGCAAATGCCACATGCAATTGGTAAAATCAGTCTTTTCATGTTTCCATTTTTTTTATAAGACCATTCAAAAGAGGAGCGCTTGACGAACGCTCCTCTCCAAACAATCACTTTACCAGAAACTAATTACCAATTAGGATTCTGCTTCAAATTCGGATTCAGCGAAACCTCGCGCAGCGGCAAAGGGAAAAGATAATCTTTCGAACTATCAAACGTACGGCTTTCGGCATTCTGTACCAATATGAAACCGTTCTTATCCAGAATGACATCTTTACCGGGAACTGTGGACGGATAGAGTTCCGGATCGAACTTGGCACCCAAGATAGCGGCAGGCAACTCCGTTTCTGCCGTTTTCCAACGAATGATATCGTCATAACGGAACGATTCGGCGGCAAGCTCCACTCTGCGCTCACGGCGAATCTCATCACGCATGCTTAACCCGTGTTCTGCTACAAAAGCATTGGTCAGATCCGGCAGCCGGTTAGGGTCTCCCTCGAAACGATTACGGAGTGCATTGACAGAGAGGTTCAAGTCTTCATCGGAAATCCGGTCGTCCAGTTCGAAACTGGCTTCGGCAAAGGTCAGCAATACTTCTGCATAACGAATCAGAATCTCATCAATCCGCGACTTCATGTTAGAGTAAGACTCCTCGTCGCCATACTTCTTAAACATATATCCGGTACGTGTCTGGCTCGTGAGATTAGGCACAAACGGTTTGCCTAAAAAAGGATCGCCGGGTTTCCAGATAGTCAATGCCATGCGAGGATCACGATTCTCGAACTCTTTTCCCGCAGGAAGATATTCCACCCGGTAGGCCGACTTCTCAAGAGGAAGTCCGTCTTTGCAAAGAAAAGCATCAGCCAATACCTTCGTCGGACTATGAGACAAGTCGGCTATTGTAGCACGGATACGGGGATTGTACGTATCGGCTTCGGCAGAATAACGAAATGACAGAATATGTTCATTCGAATCTTCGCCCGGAAGCAAAAACAGATTACGGTAATCGGCGTACAGCGAATATTCTTTAGAGTCAATCAGTCGCTTGCTGGCTTCTTTAGCTATTTGAAGATAGCTCTTATACTCTCCGCTACCATGAAACTTATTCCAGGTACCGATATAAAGCGCCACACGGGCAAGCATGGCTTGAGCGGCTCCTTTAGTCAAACGTCCTACATCTGTAGGCAACTTACTTTTCAGTGGAATATGTGTTTCGGCAAACTCCAGGTCTTCTATGATGCCTGCAATCACTTGCTCTTTGGGTACACGCGGTCCCATCAGCTCTTCCGAGTCCATATCGAGTGTACGCAATACGTATGGAACATCTCCAAACCGCTTCACCAGATTGAAATAGAAATATGCCCTGAAAAAACGGGCTTCACCTGCATAACGGTTCTTTGTGGCCTCACTCACCTCAGCTTTCTCATAATTCTCCAGAAAATTATTAGCATGTCGTATCTGTTTATAGGCTGTGGTCCATATCCCATCAGTATTGCCTGGAGCGTGTGTTCCGGAACTTACCAGGTTTCCTACATTGGCAAAACCGTCGGCACTCTGATTATCCAGCGTATAAGAACGGTTCATATTCTGGTAAAACACGTTCGCTGCCAATCTTAAATCTTCTTCCGACTTCCAGAAGCTGCCGGGAGACAAATTTGTTTTAGGTTCACGATCCAAGAAATCGTTACAGCTGCAAAGAATTACTACGCTTAACAAAAAAAGATATATATTTTTCATCTTACTCCAAGAATTAAAGTGTCACATTGATTCCAAAAGAAAAGTTTCTCATAATAGGATATACATATCCGTTAATATCAGACAGTTCCGGATCGAAATTATCGTTCAGTTTACTATACTCACAAAGATTATCACCGCTAAAGTAGACTCTCAAACGCTGAATCCCCCATGACTTAGTAAGCTTCGGACTTATCGTATAGCCCAATTGCAGATTCTTCAAACGAACATAAGCGGCATTCTGCAGCCAATGATCCGATATCTGGTAATTATGATTGGCACCGGCGTAATAGCGGGGGAATGCGGCATTGGGATTCTCTGGAGTCCAATAGTCATTATGCATTTTATACGAGAAGTTATTCCAGGTAGCGTAGTACGGGTTCATCACTTCGCTCGACAGATAAAAATTTCTTTTGCCTACCCCCTGCAATAACACTCCCAAATCGAATCCTTTCCATGCGGCAGTCAGATTCAACCCGAATGTATAACGGGGAGTCGTAGTTCCCAGATATTCCAGATCATTGGGAGCCGAAATCTTTCCGTCGCCGTCTTTATCGATGTATTTAATATCTCCCACACCTGTAATGGCCTTATTGAAGGCAGCCGAATTCTTCACCTCTTCTTCAGAAGTAAAATACCCGTCCGTACGGTATCCAAAGATAGCCCCCAGGGAATACCCCTGCACTTTCTGATTGACACCGGCCACAAAACCATTGTATTCTACACCATAATCCACCAGCTTATCTTTCTGATCCGACAAATTAAAACGGGCTCCGTAAGAGAAATCCTTAATCTTATCCTGCCATCCGACCGTAACTTCCCAGCCTTTTACTTTAAGTTCTCCGTAGTTTCCTGTGGGCACATCGATACCTATTATACTGGGTATCTCGATGCTGACCAACATATCTTTGTTCTTCTTAATAAAATATTCACCCGTTACAGTCAAACGGTTTCTGAGGAATGCCATGTCGACAGCAATATTTTTCACCTCTACAGTTTCCCAGGTTCTGGACTCTGAAGGCAATTTCGAGATAACCGCCCATTGTCCCAATTCCGACTTAAAAGGATAATATCCATTGATGTTATAGCTGGCAATGTGGTCGTATAGCCCCAATCCATTCTGGTTACCCAATTGTCCCCACGAAGCACGCAATTTCAGATTATCAAAGATGTGCTGATTTTGCATAAACTTCTCTTCTGTGATTCTCCATCCGACAGATGCCGAAGGGAACACTCCCCACCTGTTTTTCTTTGAGAAACGGGAAGAAGCATCCGCACGGAAATTCACTTCTACCAGATATTTGGCAGCAAAAGCATAGCTTGCACGCATAAATCCGGAGAGCAACGCCCATTCATTTTCATCAGCGGCGTTCGACCATCCGTCGGTATCTCCCAGATTCAGTGCAGGCAGTTCATTGCCGACAATATTGGTACGCTTTCCCTGAAGATCTTCATACAGGTTTTCTTCGGCCGACCATCCGCCGAGGACATTGATATCATGTTTTCCAAATACCCCTTTGTATTCGGCAATCAACTGTCCGGTCAGATATTGTCGATGGGAGTTGTTCTGCGTAACCGAGTTCGGGCTTTTCTGGCCAAAAGCTGTTGAAATCAAACCATCCACTCCATATTTTCCGTAAGCTCTGCGCCATTCTTTCTTCTGTCCATCCAAAATATTGGCGCCTCCTACGGCCCGGAGAGAAAGACCTTTCACCGGTTTATACTCTAAAGTAAATACTCCCTCGATACGTTGATTGCGAGTACGCCCTTCGCCACCTTCCTTCAGAGCCTGTATCGGATTCAATTGCATACGATGCCGCGAATAATTTCCGTTGGGATCATAAACAGGCATATTGGGACCCGCTTGTATAAAGGTAATATAAGGAATCGACCAGGAACCCTCGGCAGCATGATAAAGATTCACTCCACGTGAATAGCTGATGCGACTGTCCAGTGACAGTTTGTCCTTGATCAACTCGACACTGATATTGGAACGGAGATTAATCCGGTCATAATTGTCCGGCCCATACTCAGAGAACATTCCGTTCTGATCGAGCCAACCGATAGAGAAAAGGTATTTCAAACGATCAGAAGCTTTCGAAATGGTTAAATTATGAGTTTGCTGGAAACTATGGTCCATCATCAGGTCAATCCAGTCCATATCCGAAGTGTATGTCCACTCCTTACCGTTGGGGATGGCAATCGTATTCGGATCTTTAATGGCATCGATTGCCTTTTGAGAAAAAGGAACGGCCAGTCCGGCATTGGTAAACGCGACATTGGATAATAATGCATGATCCAGTCCTGTATTGCTTTCGGGCAGACGTGTAGGAGTATTGAAAGAGAAGTTTCCGGTATACTCTACTTTCACTTTCTCCGAAGTTCCTTTCTTAGTAGTGACAAGCACGACTCCTTCCGCAGCCCTTGCACCATAGATAGCGGCAGAAGCGGCATCCTTCAAAACCGAGATTGTTTCAATATCCTGTGGGTTTACCGTATTGATATCTCCCGGCATTCCATCAATGATCACCAATGCGCCGGCACTGTTCACAGAAGTGTTGCCTCGTATCTTAAAAGAGGCAAACTCTCCGGGCTTGCCTGTACCCGAAGTTACCGTCAATCCGGATACGGTGCCTTGCAGGGCATCGGTCGCGCTGCGTATCGGACGGTTCTCGATGACATCCGCATCGACAGTCTCCACAGCACCTGTCAGATTCACTTTCTTCTGAGTTCCATAACCCACTACAACAACTTCATCCAACAACTCCGCATCTTCTTTTATCTTTATTTTCAACACCTTCCCGGGGATGACTTTTACTTCTTGTGCAGAGTAACCGATATACGAAACCACCAGCACGGCACCGGGATTTACATTCAGGGAGAAATCACCGTTGAAATCGGTTACGATACCATTGGTAGTTCCCTTCTCCAATATACTGGCGCCAATGACAGGTTCACCGGCCATATCTGTAACATTACCTTTCACCTGGATCTTATTCGCCTGTTGGGCAATTGCAGTTTGATTCTCTCTCTTATCTGATAGAATGATGTGCATGCCTTCCATCTCATAAGCAATCTTGTTTCCAAGCAACTTCTTTAAAACTTCCGAGACCGGTTTCTCCGAAACGCGGATAGAAGTACGTTCTTTCACATCAATGTTATTCGAATACATAAATAAATAATCTGTCTGATGTTCGATCTCATTAAGTATTTCTTCCAAAGGGACATTGGTTTTATGTATCGATACCCTGGCATTTTGAGAATTGACAGTACCTGCGATTGTGCTGAACACACAAAAGAAAAGTAAGAATATAGTGACTCTCATAGTTTTTAATAATTGTTTGATAGACGAATTTTTAGGTACACAAAAATCCGTGCAACGAGTATTTTTCATATCTTTGCTTTATAAATTCGATTAATATTTTTCTTTTTAGGGAAAAGAAGAATGTTTCTCCTTTTAGCTGGCAGGTATTGCAGTACCTGCCGGCTTTTTTATTTCAGGTTAGATTTAATAAGTGTTTTCCATAGGCTGCATGTATGTTTTTAAGGGTTAAACAAATTATTTTATAACGAATGTGTTTTCTTCATCATTCCGCACATATTTAAATTTCACATCTTTCTGCAAAACCCGCAACGCATATTCAATGCCGTCAGACAAGCGGAACTTAACAGTCAGCACCGGGTTATTTATTTTAGCTGCGTCAAACCGGATATGGACTCCATAATACTTTTTGAGCTCTTCCAGTATTTCAGAAAAATGTCTGTTTTTAAAGCAGATCAGTCCCTCACGCCAACGATAAATATCAAAATCAGTGATCTTCTCTACACTCATCTTGCCTCCTTTCAGCACTGCCTTATAAGAGGGTTGCAATATGAACTGGGAGTTAGCTGCCCTGACACGAACACTGCCTTCTATCAGTGCAGTCTCAAACTTCTTTGTACCTGAGTATGCTTCTACATAAAATTTAGTACCCAGTACCTCTACCTGTTCGTCATCCGGAGTATAAACAATAAAAGGTCTTCCGGTATTCCGTACGACTTCGAAATAAGCCTCTCCGTCAATCTGCACTTCCCTTTTATCATCAAAATGCTGCGAATACTCAATTCTCGTATTCGAGTTAAGCCACACCCGGCTTCCGTCGGGCAAGGTTATATTGGCCATTTGTCCCTTCAAAGTATTTACCACACTTTTAGTTGCGGGCTTCTCGGACTGATTGTTCCAGAAAAATGCCGTTCCAAAAGCAATCAACAAAACGGCGGCCACCTTCAGGCATTCAAGACTTATCTTCCGAATCAGCTGCCTGCGCTTCATCTGTTTCTCCTCAGACACAACCTGTTCTTTCAATATAATGGTATCGAAAAACTTTCGCTCACGCAAATACTCTTTCCAGTTTTCATCCGAAGCTTCAAGATATTGCCGGATTTTATGCTCTTCTTCCGGAGTAGCGTCTCCATTAAAATATCGATATAATATTTCTTTTTCTATTTTCATAAGTCGGTCTTAATTGCATTCATTATAATAACACGCCAACAATTAATCCCCCTAGTAAAAAAGTTCTTTTTATTTTTAATTTCGGGACAGAAAGTCACATAAGAAAGGAAAAAGGACAAGATAATCTTTTAAAGCAACACGCAACTCTTTGGTAGCCTTAGAGATATGAAACTCGACTCCCTTCACGGTCATTCCCATAATTTCAGCAATTTCTTTATGGGACTTGTTGTCGTAACGGCTTAAAAGAAAAATTCGGGCGGTAGTAGCAGATAAACGGGAAATAACACGATCGATAATATCCTGCACTTCACTGGCAAACAATGCATTGGGTTCACAGGCATCCAGTGTGGCAATACGATTGGACAACTCCCACTCAGAATGTGAGGCGACACGGTCAGAAACGTCATTAACCAACTGTAAATGGCGCAGATAATTGAGACATTTATTTTTTACGACAGTAAGTACATAGGCAGCCGGATTGATTTCCGGAGTCATATGATCCCGATTCTCCCAATAAGCCATCAGAGACTCCATAACAATATCTTCCGCCACAACTTCGTCACGGGTGTAAGTCCATGCAAATCGGATAAACCGATGTTGATTCTCGGTAAAGAACTTATTAAATGAAGCTAAATCATTGATAGTAGCTGACATAGATTTTTGCTACGAAGTATTACTTACTGCGGCAAAAATAGATAACTATAACTATATAACCAAACTAAAATATAAGTAATTGAAATAAATAGTTATTATTCTGTATAATATCAAAACTCCGAGTTTATCATCTCTGGCGGATCAGGTTCATAAACTCTTCACGGGTTTTAGCCTGATTAAAAGCTCCTGTAAAGTCGGAAGTAGTAGTTACGGAATTCTGCTTTTCCACTCCGCGCATTTGCATACACATATGCTTGGCTTCCACCACGACCATTACGCCCAGCGGATTCAACGTTTCCTGAATACACTCTTTAATTTGCAGAGTCATCCGTTCCTGCACTTGCAGCCGATGAGAGAAAATATCGACCACACGGGCTATTTTACTTAATCCGGTGATATATCCGTTAGGTATATAAGCTACATGAGCTTTGCCATAGAAAGGCAACATGTGGTGTTCGCAAAGTGAGAAGAAATCTATATCCTTCACAATCACCATCTGACTGTACTCTTCCTGAAACTTGGCAGAACGAAGAACTTCATGCGGGTCCATGTGGTAGCCTTTGGTCAAGGTCAACATGGCTTTAGCTACACGTTCGGGAGTTTTTAATAATCCTTCCCGTTCAGCATCTTCGCCCAACAAAGTAATTATACTGCGATAGTGATTCTTTAAATCTTCCAAAGCCGGAGAAATGATTTCTTCTTTTTCTAACATGATTACAGAGGAATATTAATTTGATCTTTAACAATAGAGACTTCTTTAAACACACCGGTTGCTTTCAGCTTACGCATCATGGCATCAGCTTCTTCGATGCTGCGAAAATCACCGACTCTACACAACCACCGGGGAGGATTGAAAGAAGTATAAACCGAAAGTTCGGGAAAGTACTCCTTGACACGGGTACCTACCTGATGGGCTTCATTCTTGGCCTGGCGGGTATTATTACCGGCATAAGCCTGCACCCGATAACCGGACGACTTTATAACAGTCTGCTCTCCTGTGCCAGTGCGGGCAGTTCCCAGCAAAGCTTCGATGCGGGAATCCTGATGAATAGTTACTTTCCCTTGCCCCGGTACATTACGTTCCAGACTTTTCACGATATTGCTTTGAGCCCGGACAACCGCAGCACAAACAAACAAGAACAAAAGTAAACCCAGTTTCTTCATAAATTTATAAGATTGAGAATTGGGGTATTAAAAACCGGCAAATTACTATTCTCCGGCTTTTAACCCCCAATTTTAATTAATTGAATGCGTCAATGATACCTTTGAAGTCAGCAACTTTCAGGGCAGCACCACCGATCAGACCACCGTCAACATCAGGATTAGCAAACAGTTCTTTAGCATTAGAAGGTTTGCAGCTACCACCATAAAGGATTGAAGTGTTGTCAGCGATTTCTTTTCCGTATTTCTCAGCAACAGCCGAACGGATGAACGCATGGATTTCCTGAGCCTGAGCAGGAGAAGCTGTTTTACCGGTACCGATAGCCCAAACCGGTTCGTAAGCCAGAACGATCTTAGAGAAATCTTCTGCCGAAAGATCGAATACAGATGCCAACTGAGCAGCAACAACCTCGTTCTGTTTGTTAGCCTCGCGTTCTTCCAGAACCTCACCGATACAGAAAATCGGAGTCAGACCATTTGCCAAAGCCAGTTTCACTTTGTCCTTCAGGATCTCAACCGTTTCACCGTAGTAAGCACGACGTTCCGAGTGACCCAGAATAACGTATTTAGCACCGGTAGAAGCTACCATAGCAGCCGATACTTCACCTGTATAAGCTCCGGATTCTTTGTCAGCACAGTTCTCAGCACCTACACCGATCTTAGCTGCATCTACCAAAGGAGTAACAGAAGCAAGGTGAATAAACGGAGTACAGATAATGACATCACAGTTAGGCTTTTCGTTAGCCAAAGCTTCATTCAGTTCTTTTGCAAGAGCAATACCCTCCTGAAGGGTTTTGTTCATTTTCCAGTTTCCTGCAACAATGTTCTTTCTCATTTTGTTTTTTATTAAAAGGGTTAATAAATTTTCAATTCTATTATTCATCTACGCCTCAGAAGAGGATTTTGAATTTTCGACAGCTTTTTCAGCAGCTCTTTTCCGCCTCTTTTCCAAACGCTTCACCACCAATATATCGACACCGAGAACCATCAATAAAGGAATAGCAAACCAAAGGAGCACATACCCAATCGTATGCACATCACTTTCTTCTTTCTGTTTTCCCAATTCCAGATTCTCCAGTTTGTCAGTCAAAGCATATTCGTCGGGCAGCTCACTATCACTCCATTTATTAAGGATAGTACCTTCTTTAATCAACATCAATCCGGGGTTGGAACGTATCATTGTTTTCAACGTAATATCATCCATCAGGCAGAAAGGGTATTCCGCACCTGTTTTATCTTTCCATTGTTCTATCTGATCATCCAACGAAGAAGTCAGGCAGTAAAAGCGATATCCATGTTCCACCGCATAGTCGTAAATCTCATTGATCAGGTCGATATTACTGTCATCGGCCTCTTCAATGCGATGAGCCACCAATAAGAACGTATAGTTTTTATCAGACAATACCTCCTCTGTAATATCTTCACCCGTTTCAAGATTGGTCATCGAGAAATCGTGAATAGAAGGTTCATAGCCCTTTTCTTTTACAATGGTCCGTGCTTCAATGAATTTCCAGGTACTATCCGGATAATTCTCCAAAGAAAATTCTTTCTTCTCGCCATTTTTTTCCAGTACAAACACACTCTCGTACACCGTAGGCTTTGCTCCTTCCGGAACATCCATACCTTCCGGAATGTTTTTTCCTATTTTATAAGGACGGAAATCTAATATCGGCAAGTTTCCCAAACAATAAAACGAAAGTGCAAACACATATAGAAAAGTATATAGAGATACGAGCCATTCCATTTTGGCACTGATAAAGCGAATCATCTGATGCTTCCACCTAAAAACGGAAATTGCAGCTATCAACAAAATAATGTTCTTCCAGAACGTTTGCCAGTTGGTCAAGACCCATGCATCACCAAAACAGCCGCAGTCAGACACCGGATTAGCTAAAGCCAGATACAGGGTCAGCGGTGTCATAAAAATCATCAGCAACAAAGCCAACCATGTAGCAGTCGTTTTCCGGATGCCAAAAAACAAAAAGATACCTACCGAAAATTCAATGGCTGATAAAACAATACCTGCCAGCAATGGAAAAAAAGCCGGGAACCATGTCCCCATACCGAAAGCATCAAGGTAGTCTTGTATTTTATACTCCGAACCCAATGGATCGACCGCCTTCGCAAATCCTGAAAAGATAAACACCCCTGCCAGCGCAAAGCGGCACAGGTTAGTCCATACTTTCTGAATAATATGTAGTTCTCTATCCTTCAAATTCTATCTTAATCAATCCGAAAACAGAATAGTTAATCATATCCATATAATTGGCATCAATGCCTTCCGAGACCAATGTCTGACCGGCAAGACTCTCAATCTGCTTGGTACGGTAAATCTTCATCAATATCAAATCGGTATATGAGCTGATGCGCATACTCCGCCATGCTTCATCGTAATCGTGATTCTTGGCAAGCATCAATTCCAATGCTTCCTTCGCATGCTTGTCATAAAGAGCCAATGCCTCTTCCACTGTAATGTCAGCAGACTCTGCATATCCCAGTTCCAACTGTATCAACCCGACAATACCATAGTTGACAATAGCGATAAACTCGGAACGGATTCCCTCATCGACAAGAGTCACCCCCTTTACTTCAATGCTGCGAATACGATTGGCCTTGATAAATATTTGGTCGGTCACGGAAGCAGGACGCAAAATACGCCATGCAGGACCGTAATCATGCAGTTTTTTAGAGAATAGGTCACGGCATAAAGCAATGACATGTTCAAATTGTTGCTTGGTATCTTTCATTTCCTTACAAATAGTGTGCAAAGGTAACAATAATTAAAGTAAAAAGAAAAGAGGGCACTCTAAATTATATTAAAGTGCCCTCTTCCGACTATGTAGTATAACTATTATGAACAGCGCAATACTTGACCCGGACGAAGTGTGGTCTTTGTAGTAATACGATTCAACTTACAAAGTGTGCTGACGGAAACGCCACGCAATTTAGCAATTCGGGACAAACTGTCGCCTTTCTTCACCTTGTAATATCTGATTTCACCGTCCGATGCTATATTAGTATCGTGAGAACCGGCTCTGTTACGTTCGTAACCTCTTGTTTTTCTAAACGTATATGTATCTGCAACAATATCCTGTTTCGGGAAGTCAAACATCAATGCCGGATTGATGGCAATACCCAGGAAACGTGTTTCAAAATGGAGGTGAGATCCTGTCGAACGACCGGTGTTTCCACCCAAAGCGATCGGCTCCCCGGCTTTCACTAACTGATTTTCCTCTACCAACTGTTTAGATAAGTGGCCATATACAGTTTCCAGACCATTGTCATGACGAATAACGACATATTTACCATATCCTCTACGCTCGTATTTCACAATACGTACCTTTCCGTCAAAAGCTGCAACAATGGTATCGCCAATATTCACTTTGATATCAAGTCCGTTGTGCATTCTTCTCCAACGGGGACCGAAAGGAGATGTAATACGGGTACTCGGAGTAGGCATATGGAAGCCAGTCAGATCGATCGTATAAGAATCGGGAATAATAGCATCCTTTCCGTAAGCATGTACGTACTGGTTGTTCCAATTAGGATATAGACTCAACGCAGGATATTCAGATTGTTCTGCACGGATCTGTTTCTGCAATGCTAATGAATCTACACTTTTTAATTTTCTGTCAATCGGTGCCTGACGGGCAATCAAATCCTGAGAAAAAGAATTCAGGCTGACCATAGCCGCAGCGGCAATCATTACTGTTTTAATGCAATTGAAATTCATTCGTCTTGTTAATTCAATTCAATCAATATTCGTCATTCGCATACAGGTAATCAAAAGTAGCCTGCTTGTAATCGAATATTTCTTCCGGTTTAAAGAATCTGTTTAATTCGACAGCTGCGGTTTCAGGCGAATCAGAGGTATGAACAATGTTTTCTTGAAAACTCATACTGTAATCTCCGCGAATGGTCCCCGGCGCTGCCAGACGTCCGTTGGTTGGTCCCGCCAATGCACGAACGGCTTGAATAGCATCCACACCTTCAAAACAACAAACGATAACGGGAGCCGTCATCATGGAATCTTTCACTCGCTGAAAGAATGGTTTCGAACTAAGGTGTGAATAATGCTCACTTAACACTTCATCAGTCAACTGCACCATCTTCATTCCTGCCAAACGCAATCCTTTACGCTCAAAACGACGAGTGATCTCGCCAACCAGCCCCCGCTGAAGGGTACAAGGTTTCAGAATGACTAATGTTTTTTCCATCATAACGTACAGTTTCAAAAGGTTAAAGTGCTCATTTATTTAAAAATTCCCCCAAAGATAGCATTTCCAGACGAAAGAGAAGGCATGTTCTTAACTATTTTTTATAAGAGTAAGGCATGGAATTAAAGAAATATTTCTCCAAACAACCGTAAATAAAGGGAATAAGAGAAAATATGTTATGCAACATGTTTATGTAAAAAAGCTACATGTTTAACCGTTTTTCAACTAATAGCAGCCCAGTTAACATTCGTCTTGCGCAATGCTCTCAACTGTTGCCACAAAATCGCATTCTCCGGTAATACTCCGCCAGGATCGGCATCTGTTATTTCTTCAGCAATAGTGCGCACATATTGCAAAAGCTGTCCGTCACGGGCTATGTCCGCGATCTTCAGGTCGAAAGCAATGCCACTTTGTTGCGTACCCTCCAAGTCCCCGGGACCGCGTAGTTTAAGATCTGCCTCGGCTATTTCAAATCCGTCATTGGTGCGCACCATAATTTCAAGCCGCTTCCGGGTCTCTTCGGTAAGTTTATACGTAGTAACTAAAATACAATAAGACTGATCAGCTCCACGCCCCACTCGCCCACGTAGCTGATGTAACTGGGATAGTCCGAAGCGTTCGGCATTCTCGATAATCATCACCGAAGCATTGGGCACATTCACACCGACTTCAATTACTGTGGTGGCTACCATGATCTGCGCATCACCCGAAATAAAAAGTTGCATCTGTGCATCCTTCTCAGCAGGCTTCATCTTGCCATGCACTTTGCAGACCTTACAGTCGGGGAACTCTTCACAGATATGCAGATATCCTTCTTCAAGATTCTTTAGATCAATCTTTTCACTCTCTTTAATCAGTGGATAAACAATATAAACCTGGCGGCCTTCCTCTATCTGTTTCCGTACCGAACGATACAAACTTTCTCTACGGTTATCAAACTGGTGAATCGTAGCAATCGGCTTACGGCCGGGAGGTAATTCGTCTATAACCGAAACATCCAGATCACCATAAAGTGTCATAGCCAATGTACGTGGGATCGGAGTAGCAGTCATAACCAACACATGAGGTGGCTGAACACTTTTACTCCACAGGCGGGCACGTTGTGCCACTCCAAAGCGGTGTTGTTCGTCGATGACAGCCAATCCCAGCGAAGCAAAATTTACAGTATCTTCAATCACGGCATGGGTACCTATCAAGATGTGTACATCTCCGGTCAGGAGTCCCGCAAGAATAGCTTCCCGTTTCTTGCCTTTTACCGAGCCTGTCAGCAACTCCACCCTTACATCCATCCCAAACAACAGTTCTCTGATGGTATCGTAATGTTGGTTAGCCAAAATTTCGGTAGGCGCCATCATGCAAGCCTGAAATCCATTATCCAGTGCCATCAACATGCTCATCAATGCCACCAATGTTTTTCCACTTCCAACATCTCCCTGCAATAGCCGGTTCATTTGCTTTCCACACCCTACGTCTTGTCTGATCTCCCTTAAAACTCTCTTTTGAGCGCCTGTCAATTCGAAAGGGAGATTCTTTGAATAGAACGTATTAAAAATCTCTCCTACCGTTTCAAAAACATAGCCGCGATATTTGCGTTGCCGGTCTTTGGCATACCGCAGAATATTGAGTTGTACGTAGAAGAGTTCTTCAAACTTAAGACGATATTGTGCTTTTCGCAACAATTCCGGATTAGAAGGAAAATGAATATTCCGCAATGCATCCGTCAAAGACATCAAATGATGATCGGCAATCAGTTTAGGTGAAAGTGTTTCGAACAAAGGCTCCTGAATCTGTCCGATAACGGTTGCCATCATTTTTTCAATCGCATGGGAGTTAAGAAAGCTGCGCTTCATCTTCTCCGTCGTATTATAATAGGGCTGAAGTCCCATTGACGACAATTTCAGATCGGCGGGACTATCTATATCGGGATGGGCTACATTGATTCTTCCGTTAAACACCGTTGGCTTACCGAAAACAATGTATTCTTCATGAAGTTTATATTTATTGGTAACATACTTTATACCTTGAAACCATACTAGGTCAACCACTCCCGTACCATCCGAAAAATGCGCCAACAGCCTCCTCTGACGTCCTTCACCAAATGTTTCGAATCCTAATATCTTCCCTTTCAATTGTATATACGGCATATTTCCATCTATTTCATGAATGTAATAGATGCGACTCCGGTCTACATATTTATAAGGGAAATAATAGAGCAGGTCATGCAATGAATAAATCTCCAGCTCTTTATTCAAAACCGCAGCTTTCTGCGGGCCGACACCGGATAAGTACTTTATGTCTCGTGTAGTTAAATCGAACATTACAACAAGGCTGAAGCTACTTTCAAATCAAAAGGAGTAGTTATTTTTATATTTTCACGATTCCCCTCCACCAGGTAGACAGGAACACCCATGGCTTCTACCACCGAAGCATCATCTGTAAAAAAGGGAGTAAATTCCTGTTCATAAGCTCTCTTCAACAGATCTGCATCGAACACCTGGGGAGTCTGCACTAATTTATAGTCATTACGGCTTACGGTTTCACTGCCCGATTCGGTGAGATGACGCACAGTTTCTACCACATCAATGACGGGTATGACGGCTTTTCGGACTACTGCTTCCCGGAAGCAGCGGGCAATCACTTCCTGTGAAACGAAAGGACGGACACCATCATGTATTCCCACTACACCGATACCGTTCACAAGAGCCAATCCATTCTTGACCGAATGGAAACGTGTTTCACCTCCATCGGCAATCTGATGTTTAATGTCAAAGCCATGCTCTTCACAAAGTTCACGCCAAAAGTCCTGTTGCTCCCGAGGTAATACAAGAATAATCTGCATTTTTTCATCGAAACGGTGAAAAGCTTCCAGCGTACGCATCAATACAGGTTTACCATCGATGGGAAGAAACTGTTTGGGAAGTTCGCTCCCCATACGGAGTCCCTTCCCTCCGGCTACAATCAAAGCAGTCCGACACATAAGCTTAACGTCTTACGCACATAGCCTCTACCAGTTCGTTCACTTTTTCTTTGCCCAACAATGTATCCACAATAGTCAATGCAAACTCCATGGCAGCTCCCGGTCCCATCCCGGTAATAATATTACCATCTCTTACAACCGGTTCGTTAGTGCAGTCCGCCCCATCCAGATATTGTTCGAAACTGGGGTAACAAGTAACTCTACGTCCTTTCAGGAGTCCCAGTTTCCCAAGTACCATCGGAGCAGCACAAATGGCTGCAATAGGCTTGTTTTTCTCTGCAAAACTAAGAATTAATTTACGCAACCCTTCATGTTTGTCCAAAGTGGCAGCTCCCGGCATACCTCCGGGTAAAAACAGCAGCTCAGCATCAAAGAAGTCACAATTTTCAAAATTCTTATCGCAAAGCACAGATACGTCATGCGCTCCGACTACAATCTCGTCCGGAGTAACAGATACTATTTCGACATCTAAACCTGCGCGTCTCAATGTATCAATTGTAGTAAGCGCTTCAATTTCTTCAAATCCATCTGCGAAAAATGCATAAACAGTTCCCATAATCTATATCATTTAGATGTTACAAACTTAAAGCGCCCGGCCTTTTAAGGGTGCGGCACCCTAAGCATTAATTATTTCAAATTAAAATAATAAGTAATTGTTCCCGTCTGGTTGTTTACTCCGTCCACAGCATTAAAACGAGCCTTCTTAGCCGCATCTTCAGCTGCCTTACGTAAAGTCGAATTTACCGTATTTGTCAATCGGTTGATGCTCGTAGCAATCACATGACCGGCAGGGTTTACCGTGATAGAAACAACGACACGCCCCTCTTCCTGAACATTGTATACCGGACGAGGCAAACCACCTTCTCCTATAGAACGTCCTCCAAGATTAAATGTTCCATACCCTCCGACTCCGGATTTTGCTCCGGTCAAAGAATTACCGTCTTTACTTCCTTCAACTCCTTCTCCTGAAGTAGCCGTACCTTTACTTCCCCCCATTTGCGAACCTTTACCAAAAGCACCGGCCACTCGTTTACTGGCAGCTTCCGCTGCAGCCTTACGTTCACGTTCCGCCTTTTCCTCGGCAAGCTTTTTAGCTTCGGCAGCTTTTTCTTCGGGAGTTTTCTCAGGTTTCTTTGCCACTTTCGGTTTTTCCTTCTTAGGTTCAGCCTTAGGCTTTACCACAACCGTTTCTTCTTCGGTCTGAGTAATCATTTCCTGTTCAGTCTCCACTTCCGGTTCGGGCTGCGGAGCCGGCACTTCTTCCGGCAAAACCTCCACGTCCACCATGGTAGAAGGATCATAGTTTCCATAAGCAGCATCCACATCTCCCATCATAACAGGTACTCCCCCGGCTTCTTCGTCCGGATGCGGGATAGCAAAACTTACGAGAATCAAAAGAGCAATAATAGCCACATGCACCAACAATGCACCCAACGCCCCTATATATTCACTCTTTCTTTTTATGTTCATTTCTTCTTTGTTTCCGGCGGGCGTGTAGCCAACACCATTTTAAAATGATTCTCATTAGCGATGTTCAGCACTTTAACGATTTCGCGATAAGGCACAGTTTCATCTGCATAGAGAGCAACATACATCTCAGGTTCTTTATCCGCACAACTTTGGAGGAATGGAGTTAACTCTTCCAATCCCAAAGCATGCTCTTTTTCATTACCAAACGCTGCATAATAGTTCAGGTCCTTATCAATAATAACCCTTGTCAACGGCTTGGCCGAAGTTTGCTGTTTCCCCTGTGGCAACAACACTTTAATCGCATTGGGCGACACAACAGTTGAGGTTATCATAAAAAAGATAAGCAACAGGAATATGACATCCGTCATAGATGCCATACTAAAGTTGGGTGATATTTTTGCTCGACGCTTTAATGCCATAAAATAATTCTTCAAGATGCCAATCTGTCAATGTGCTAATTGGCTACGCACTTTATTTTATCTCAGCACTTTATTTTTGTGCAGGTTCATTAAGCAAATCCATAAACTCCATAGTTCTGGATTCCATCTTATTGACCACTCGGTCTACCAACATCACCAGGTAGTTGTAAGCAAACATAGCAATAATACCCACAATCAAACCACCCACAGTAGTAATCATGGCTTCATAAATACCTCCTGAAAGCAATGTTATGTCTATGTTACCGCTTCCGGCATTCGCCATTTCGTAAAATGCCCGCACCATACCGGTTACCGTACCCAGGAAGCCAAGCATCGGTGCACCACCGGAAATGGTAGCCATTACCGTCAGTCCTTTCTCTAACTTGGCCACCTCTATATTTCCCACATTTTCAATAGCAACCTGCACATCATTTACCGGACGTCCCAAACGGCTGATACCTTTCTCAATCATGCGGGCTGAAGGAGTATTTATCGTACGACAGTAATTAATGGCCGATTTTATCTCCCCACTATGGATATAATCTTTAATCTTCTCCATAAACATCGGATCTTCTTTACCGGCTTTCCGAATCATATAGTTACGTTCGAACAGAATGTAGAAACAGACAACAGACAGTACGGCCAGTACAATCATAATCCATCCACCCTTGATAGCCATATCAAGCATATTCATTTCTGCCGGTGCAGATACAGGAGTCAAGACAGGATTGGCCGATGCAACGGAGTCAGCCAGATTGGTAGCCACTTGGGCTAATAGTAGCATTGCATTCATTAGCGAAGACAGTTTTTATATTCTTGGATGGTACGTTCCAGTCCCAGATACAGTGCATCGCTTATCAAAGCATGACCGATAGAGACTTCGTCCAACCAAGGTATGTTTTTATAAAAATAATTCAGATTCAATAAACTCAAGTCATGACCGGCATTCAGACCGATCCCCAATCTACGTGCCGCTTTTGCCGCTTCAACAAAAGGAGCAACAGCCGCAGCCGGATCTTTCGGATAGGCAGTAGCATAGGGCTCGGTATATAATTCTACCCGATCGGCACCTGCTTTCGCAGCATATTCAATCATTTCCGCATCAGGTGCCACAAATACGGATGTACGGATACCTGCCCCGTTAAATTCATCCAATACTTCTGTCAGGAAATCAAAGTTAACCTTGGTATCCCATCCCGAATTAGAAGTTATCTGAGAAGGATCATCCGGAACCAAAGTCACCTGATGAGGTTTCACCTTCAACACCAAGTCAATAAACTCAGGAGAAGGATATCCTTCAATATTAAATTCAGTCCGAAGCAACGGACGCAAATCATACACATCCGAACGACGGATATGGCGTTCATCCGGACGGGGGTGAACCGTTATTCCGTCAGCACCGAAACTCTCACAATCCAACGCCACCTTAACCACGTTCGGAACATTTCCCCCACGGGCATTCCGAAGGGTAGCCACTTTGTTTATGTTCACACTTAATTTAGTCATAGTTCTATGTCTTAATATAATACGGAGCTTTTACCCATATGTTTTGCGCAAAAGTACAAATATTAGCGATAAGATAACAGCAATACCGAAAAAAAATCCCAAATTTGCGACATACTAGAAACTTTTATCAACATGAAATTTGCCATTTTCGGAAATACATACCAAGCTAAGAAGTCCTCACATGCTGCCACCCTGTTCAAATTACTCGAGAAACATGGAGCTGAAATCTGCGTATGCAGGGAGTTTCATCGTTTTCTGAAGTCCGATTTAAAACTGAACGTTAAGGCAGATGATTTGTTCGATGAAAACAATTTTGATGCCGACATGGTGATCAGCATTGGCGGTGACGGCACTTTTCTGAAGGCAGCACGCCGTGTAGGCAATAAAGGAATCCCTATTTTAGGCATCAATACCGGACGATTAGGGTTTCTGGCAGATGTATCTCCGGAAGAAATGGAAGAAACGATTGAAGAGGTTTATCAGAACCATTATACTGTTGAGGAACGAAGTGTACTCCAGTTACTTTGTGACGATAAACATTTACAAAATTCGCCTTATGCTCTCAATGAAATAGCCATTCTGAAACGAGACAGTTCATCAATGATCAGTATCCGTACGGCAATCAACGGGGCACATCTCACTACTTATCAAGCAGACGGTTTGATTATTGCTACTCCAACAGGCTCTACTGCCTATTCATTAAGCGTAGGTGGCCCAATTATCGTTCCACACTCCAAAACGATTGCAATCACTCCTGTCGCCCCACACAGTTTAAATGTAAGGCCTATAGTAATCTGTGATGACTGGGAAATTACTTTAGATGTAGAAAGCCGTAGTCATAACTTTCTGGTAGCAATAGACGGCAGCAGTGAAACCTGTAAAGAGACTACTCGTCTCACTATCCGTAGAGCAGACTATAGCATTAAGGTGGTGAAACGCTTTAACCACATCTTTTTCGATACCTTGCGTACCAAAATGATGTGGGGGGCTGACAGTAGAGTGTAAAACAGCTCACAAAAGCACCTTCCTTATATCCCTCTACTCTTACGACACATTTTTTCCTATATAAAACCCATTCATTCGCTTGAATCGCCTCTTTTGCAAGGCTCCGTGCCCCCAAAGGATGCGGAGATACCCACCTCTTCCAATAACCGTTATATAGGACAAGAAAAGGCTATCGGATTTCCCATAGCCATCTCCATTAAGAAAGTGTTATCCGGAGGGCAGCCTGGCGCTCCCTTTCCTTCCCTCCCCGTATAAAACAAGTCATCCCCTCCGGTCTTTCGACCGAAGGGGATGAACCATCTGAAAAAAACGGCGACTACCTACTC